>Ga0208747_1000007_pt1 | contig 59794 bp, 68 predicted proteins | sample Knorr_S7_td_AAIW_FD_185597 | JGI IMG/M metagenome (GOLD analysis project Ga0208747, IMG submission 185597) | Marine microbial communities from Southern Atlantic Ocean transect - Knorr_S7_td_AAIW_ad_750m_LV_A (SPAdes) (version 2) | ecosystem: Environmental > Aquatic > Marine > Oceanic | place...
GGGTGAATACATGATAATAACTATATAAGTCAAGGCAAGAAACATGAATTTATGGCTGTAAATCATCATTTTTTAGTATTTTGAATATATCATCTTGAATATTTTCAATATATTGATTGCCATCTACGATATGATAATCATTAGGGTATTTGGATCTAAAATATTTAAATAAAGGTTTTGTTTCTTTAAGATATTTAATCATACGTGTTTTAATTATCTCTTCCCTATCATCTAATCTATTTTCAATATTAGACCTAGATTTAATACGTTCTATGATAATTTTTTCATCAATAGATAAATTAATTATCTTTGAAATCGATAAATCATGAGACTCTAAAAAATCAATTAAAAAAATTTTCTGGGACATAGTTCGCGGATATCCATCCAATATAAAACCACCCTGACAATCAGGTAGCTTTAAGCGATTAGCAACAATTTCATTAAGAATATCATCAGAAACTAAATTTCCACTATCCATGGGATTCTTTAATTTTGAGGAGAGAGAATCCTGATCTAAAAGTTTATCCCTTAATATATCTCCTGTAGATAAATGTGGAATATTTAATTTTTTTGCAGTCAGAGATGCTTGGGTTCCTTTTCCTGCTCCTGGTGGACCAACAAAAATTAATATCATTAACTTAAGCCCCGCTTATTTTTATCCTACCTTTTAATTTTGTCTTTTTTAATAGTCCCTCATATTGATGCTGAAAAAGGTGTGATTGAATCTGTGTAATAAAATCAATCATTACAACAACAACGATTAACAAACTTGCGCCTCCTAAATAAAAGGGGATAGATGTTTTGGAAAGTAAAAATTCAGGAAGTAAAGCCACGAAAGCTATATATATTGCTCCTACAGTAGTTAAACGAGTTAAAACATAATCAATATAAATGGAGGTATTTTCACCTGGTCGGATTCCTGGAATAAAACCACCATATTTTCTAAGATTTTCTGCCTGTTCATCAGGATTGAAAACTATTCCTGTATAAAAAAATGCAAAAAACATTATCATGGAAGCAAATAAAGCAAGGTAAAGAGGCTGCCCTCTACCAAGATAACTTGTAATGATTAAAAATATTTCGCTTGAAGATCCTGCTCCAAAACCAGACATTGTATTTGGTAAAAGTAAAATAGCAGATGCAAAAATAACTGGGATGACTCCAGCTGTATTGATTTTTAATGGTAAATGAGAACTTTGTCCCCCATATACTTTATTTCCAACTTGTCTTTTTGGATACTGAACCATTAACCTTCTTTGACCTTTTTCAATAAAAACTATAAATATTATTAATCCTAACATTAAAATCAAAATTGAAAGAATGAATGCTGCACTTAATTCTCCGGTTCTTCCAAGTTGTAAAGTGCTAACCAAAGCAGCAGGTAAATTTGCAACTATACCTGCGGTTATAATTAAAGAAATTCCATTACCTACTCCTCTTGAGGTAATTTGTTCTCCAAGCCACATTAAGAAAATTGTTCCACCAACTAATGTTATAACAGTTGTAATTTTAAAAAATATACCTGGCTCAATTACTATATTCCCATAAGCTGTTTGCATGGACTCTAAACCTATAGATACGCCATAACCCTGCAATGCAGAGATAAGGACAGTAATATAACGAGAATATTGAATTATTTTTCTTCTACCTTTAGAACCCTGTTCTTTGAGAGCTTTAAGATGTGGTATACTTGATTGCATTAATGTCATTATAATAGACGCTGAGATATAGGGCATAACACCTAAAGCAAAGATACCCATTCTTCCCAATGCACCTCCAGAAAAAGTATCAAAAATTCCCAAAATACCAGAGGATTGCTGCTCAAAAAATTGTTGTAAAGCAATCGGATTGATGCCTGGAATTGGTAAAAAAGTTCCTAAACGAAAAATAACAAGTGCCCCTAACGTAAACAAAAGTCTATTACGCAACTCTGTAGCTTTGCCAAGCGCACTAAAGTTTAAATTATTAGCTAATTTTTCAGCAACAGAAGCCATAATAAAATTATAAAACCTTTATCAAGTTTACTTTTCCACCAATTTTTTCAACTTTTTTAATTGCTTTTTTTGATGCATACGAAACTTCAATTATAATAGGGTAAGATAATTCCCCTACATCTAAAAGTTTTAATAAACCCTTTGACTTATTGAATATCTTTTTTTCAAAAAGAATAGTTTCTTTAATTTCATCAGTATCAATTTTATACTTTTTAACAATATGCTTAATTTGATTAAAATTTATAGATTGTATTTTTTTTGAAAATATATTTTTAAATCCTCTTTTTGGAAGTCTTCTGTATAAAGGCATTTGCCCACCTTCAAAACCTTTGATTGCAATGCCTGATCTTGATTTTTGCCCGTTATATCCTCGTCCGGCTGTTTTACCTAAACCAGATCCTGATCCCCTGCCTACTCTTTTTCTTTTTGTATTTGAAGTAAGAGTTGATTTTAGTTCATTAATTTTCATTATAATTTTATTCCTTAACTTTTATTATATCTGAAATTTTTTTTGATCTTTTTGCCGCAACACTTTTCGGAGATTCTGATCTTTTAAATGCATCTAATGTAGCTTTAATCATATTATGTGGATTGGAACTTCCAGTAGATTTTGCAACAACATCTTTAATGCCAAGGGATTCAAATAACGCTCTCATTGGTCCTCCAGCAATTATACCTGTCCCAGGTGCGGCTGAACGCAAAATAACTTTACCTGCTCCAAAACGACCTACAATATCATGATGCAATGTTCGATTATCTTTTAGATGAACTCGGACCATTTTAGTTTTAGCATCCTCAGTTGCTTTGCGAACAGCTTCAGGAACTTCTTTTGCTTTTCCGGTTCCATATCCAACACGTCCTTTATTATCTCCAACAATCATTATAGCTGCAAAACCAAAACGACGGCCACCTTTAACGACTTTTGCTACACGATTTATTGTCACTAAATGTTCACTAAATTCTTTGTTTTCATTCTCAAACATATAATCCTCTAAAAGTTTAACCCTTCTGCTCTTGCAGCTTCAGCTAATATTTTAATGATGCCATGATATTTATATTTACCTTTATCGAAAGCAACTTCTTTAATTCCATTTTCAATCGAACGTTTTGCAATTTCTTTTCCAATTCTTTCAGCTAATTCTTTTTTAGTTTTATTTTCTGTGCGTATAGATTTTTCTAAGGATGAAGCACTAGCCAAAGTAACTCCTTTTTCATCATTTATTATTTGAGCATAGATATGATTGTTAGATTTAAATATCGACAATCTTTTCCTATCTGTTACTTTTTTTAACTTAAATCTAGTTCTATTTTGTCTAGTAGAATTTTTCATAATTTATTTCTTCTTACCTTCTTTTCTAAAAATAAATTCATTTACATATTTGATGCCCTTACCCTTAAAAGGTTCAGGCTTCCTAAACGATCGAATATTAGCTGCAACAGCTCCTAAAATTTCTTTATTGGATCCACTTAATTTAATAATATTTTGTTTGGGGCATTCGACTTTTACTTCTTTAGGAACTTCAAAATTTACGTCATGACTATAACCTAATTGTAATTTTAATTTAGATCCAGAGATAGAAGCTCTATATCCAGTCCCATTTAATTCTAATGTTTTTGAAAAACCCTCGGTCACTCCTATGACAACGTTAGAAACAAGTGCCCTTGTTGTTCCCCAAATTGGGTTAGACTTGTCTTTTTCATTCTTGGGTAACACATGAATCTCACCATCTTTTAAATTTACATTAAAAAGAGAGTTAACGATCATAGACATTTCACCTAGTTTTCCTTTTGCAAAAAACACACTATTTTCAAATTTGCATGTTGTATCAGTAGGAATTTTAATACTATTTTTTGCTATTCTTGACATGAATTAAAATACCTCACACAATATTTCGCCACCAACATTATTATCTCTAGCTTTTTTATCAGACATTACTCCTTTTGGAGTTGATAAAATTGATATACCCAATCCTCCATATGGCTTTGGCAAATCATTAATTTTTGAATAAATACGAATACCTGGTTTTGATACTCTTTTAATTTTTCTTATAACAGGTATTCCATTATAATACTTCAAATCAATTTTAATATTGCTTATACCCTTTCGCAATTCTACATCTTGAAAATCTCTTATATATCCTTCGTCTTTTAGTACAGTCAAAACATTTGAATTAAGTTTAGATTTATAGCAAGAAGCAAATGTTTTATTTGCTTTGTGTGCATTTTTAATTCTTGCCAACATATCCGATAATGAGTCATTAAATGACATAATCTTCTCTCCTTACCAACTCGACTTAACAACACCTGGCAGTAAGCCAGCCATTGATAATTCTCTTAGTTTAATTCTTGAAAGGCCAAATTTTCTATATGTTCCTCTACTGCGACCCGTTAGCTCACATCGATTGCGAACTCTTGCTTTTGCACTATCTCTAGGAAGATCGTTTAATTTTGTTTGTAATTTAAATCGTTCTTCCATTGATAAATTCTTTTGCATAATTTTTTTCTTTAATGCATGACGTCTATTTTTAAATTTAGATACAATATTTTTTCTATTTAAATTTTTTTGAATTGAACTTTGCTTAGCCATAATCTACCTAATTTGTTTCTAATGCCCAAAAAGGCATATTAAAGTTTTTTAACAGTTCTAATGCTTCTGCATTACTAGAAGAATTAGTGCATATTGTAATATTTAATCCTCGAATTTTATCAATTTTATCATAATTAATTTCAGGAAAAATAATTTGCTCTTTTAAACCTAATGAATAGTTACCATTTCCATCAAAGCTTTTAGGATTTAGACCTCTAAAATCACGAATTCTTGGAATTGCTATATTAATTAGCCTATCCAAAAATTCATACATGATTTTGTTTCGAAGTGTTACGGAAACACCCAATGGCATTCCTTCACGAATTTTAAAGTTTGCAATTGCTTTTTTTGCTCTTGTTTTCACAGCTCTTTGTCCAGAAATAAGTGCCAGTTCCTCTTGAGCTTTATCTAGAATTTTTTCATCTTCTTTTGCTTCTCCAATACCCATATTCAAAACTATTTTGTATATTTTTGGAATTTGATACATATTTCTGTAATGAAATTTTTCCATCATTTTATTCTTTATAGTGTTTTTATAATCTTCTGATAATCTTGACATATTCATATTTCTTTTCCTGAATTTCTAATAATTCGAATTTTTTCTTTTTTTTCATTAAATTTATATCCAAGTTTAACACCTTTTTTTGATATAGAATCATAGTATGCCAAGTTTGAAAAATTTATTGGCATTTCTTTTTCTATAATTCCACCAGCTTGATTATTATCTGGTTTTTGATGTTTTTTAACTTTATTTATACCAGCAACAACTGCCTTATTGACTTGCTTCTTAACCAAAATTATTTTTCCAATTTTACCTTTATCCTTACCTGTAAGAACAATAACTTCATCACCTTTTTTTAATTTAATATTATTCATTAAAGCACCTCTGGAGCTAAACTAATTATTTTCATAAATTTTTTTGTTCTCAATTCTCTTGTTACAGGTCCAAAAATTCTTGTTGCAATTGGTTCTTCCTGCTTGTCTAAAAGTACTGCGGCATTTTTATCAAATCTAATACTAGTTCCATCAGCTCTACTAAAATTTTTTTTTGTTCTAACTATAACAGCTTTGAATACCTCGCCTTTTTTTACTTTTCCTCTTGGTATAGCATCTTTAACAGATACCACTATGATATCACCAATTGAAGCAAAACGTCTTTTTGATCCTCCTAGCACCTTGATGCACTGAATTTTTCTAGCCCCTGAATTGTCAGCTACAAATAAATTTGATTGCATTTGGATCATGTTATTTATCTCCTCCCACAGCTATTTCTTGAGCAATCCATGATTTTAATTTTGAAATTGGTTTTGTTTCTTGAATTGTAACTGTATCTCCTTTTTTATAAAAATTATTTTCATCGTGGGCATGATATTTTTTTGCTCTTTTAATAATTTTTTTGTACAATTTATGTTTTACTCTTCTTGTCACTTCAACTACTATTGTTTTGTTACTATTTGAAGAAACAACCACTCCAGATAAAATTCTTTTAGACATCAGTTCCGCCTTTTTGATTATTAATGCGTGTTTTTAATCTAGCAATATTTTTTCTAACTTTTCGGATCTCTGAAGTTTTTTCTAATTGACCTGTAGTCTTTTGGAATCTAAAATTCAAAAGAGACTTTTTAAGATCATTGATCTCAGTTCTAATTTTTTTATTATCAATAATTTTTTTAGATGCATTCATTATATATTTCTTTCTACAAATTTACATTTAATTGGAAGTTTTGCTGCAGCAAGAGCCATAGCTTTTTTAGCATCTTTAATGTCAACACCGTCTACCTCAAACATTATTCTTCCTGGTTTAACCTTACAAGCCCAATACTCATTTGCCCCCTTACCTTTACCCATTCTTACTTCTGCAGGTTTTTTAGATACAGGAACATTAGGGAATATTCTAATCCACATTCTACCAGTACGTTTTAAAGAACGTGTAATAGCCTTCCTTGCTGATTCAATTTGTCGTGCAGTAACTCTCTCAGGTTCCATTGCCTTTAATCCAAAGTTGCCATAATTAAGCTCAAAGTTTCCCTTAGCATTTCCATGGATTCTACCTTTAAATTGTTTTCTAAACTTAGTTTTCTTAGGGGATAGCATATTCATTATCGTACACTACCTTGCTCTACTTGGTTTTTTTCACTGCCATAAGGATCTTTAATTAGAATCTCACCTTTATTAATCCAAACTTTAATTCCACAAATTCCATACGTTGTTTCAGCCTTTGCAGTTGCATAGTCTATATCACTCCTTAAGGTATGGAGAGGGACACTACCTTCATGATATTTTTCAGTTCTTGCAATTTCTGATCCACCCAATCTTCCGCTACAGACTACTTTGATTCCTTTTGCACCTAAACGCATTGAGGATTGTACAGCTTTTTTCATAGCTCTTCTAAATGATATTCGTTTCTCAAGTTGAACAGCAATATTTTCAGCTACTAATTTTGCTTCGACTTCAGGTTTACGCACTTCCTTAATATCTAAAAAAACCTGTAAATTTGACATTTTTGTAAGCACGTTTTTTAGATTTTCAATATCAGAGCCTTTTTTTCCAATTATTATACCTGGCCTTGAACTAAAAATTGTTAATCGTAATTTCTTAGCAGCTCTTTCAATTATAATCTTTGAAATGCTTGCGGATTTAAGCTTTGCTTCCACGTATTTTTTTATATTTAAATCTTCATGTAAAAGTTTTGTATAATTTGTTTTGGAAAACCATCGTGAAGACCATGTTTTATTGATACCAAGTCTTATACCGTTTGGATTTACTTTTTGTCCCATAAAATTATTTACTTTCTTCTTTGTTTGATATTTCTTTTCTCTCTTCAACTATAACTGTAAGTTTACTAAATGGTTTAATGATTGATGATGCTCTACCCTTAGCTCGCGGCCTAAATCTCTTCATTTGTAAACTTTTACCAACATAAGCTTCTTTGACAAACAAATTATCAATATCAAGTTGTTTATTGTTTTCGGCATTTGCTATTGCTGCATTCAAAACTTTTAGAACATTTAATGATATTCTTTTTTGAGAAAATTTTAATTGATTAACAGCTTTGCTTGCTTTTAAATTAACAATTGAACGTACAACATTTGCTAATTTAAGAGAGCTAACTCTTATAGTATTGTCTTTGGCGATAGCTATCATTTTATTATCCATAAATTATTTGCTCACTTTTTTGTCAGCTGTAGTGTGACCTTTAAATGTACGAGTCGGTGAAAACTCCCCTAGCTTGTGGCCCACCATATTCTCACTGACTGAAACTGGAATAAATTTTTTTCCATTATAAACACCAAATGTTAATCCAACAAACTGAGGAAGTATGGTCGATCGACGCGACCATGTTTTAATTACTTCTTTACGACCAGATTCTGAAACCTTCTCTGCCTTCTTAATCAGAGTAATATCCACAAAAGGTCCTTTCCAAACTGATCTAGCCATTATTTTTTCCTTCTTTTAAGTATAAACACATTTGTTTTTTTGTTAATGCGCGTTTTTTTTCCTTTTGTAGCTTTTCCCCAAGGAGTTACAGGGTGACGTCCGCCAGAAGTTCTTCCTTCTCCTCCACCATGAGGGTGGTCGACTGGATTCATTACAACACCCCTAACTTTAGGCCTAAAACCAAGATATCTTTTTCTTCCTGCTTTACCTAGTTTAATATTTTTGTTATCTGTATTTGAAACAACGCCTACTGTTGCCAGACAGTTTTTATTAATTAATCTGATTTCTCCAGAAGCAAGTCTTATCTGGACATACAAATCTTCTTTAACAACTATCTGCACCGAAGACCCGGCCGATCTTGCTAATTGACCACCAGCTCCTACTTTAAGCTCAATATTATGGATGCTTGTTCCTACTGGAATGTTTTTTAAAGGTAAACAATTACCTTCTTTAATCTCAGCTGTTTCGCTGGAGATAACTTTATCACCTATTTTTATTTTTTGTGGTGATATAATATAACGAAATTCCCCATCTTCATATTTAATTAAACTTATGAATGCAGAACGGTTGGGATCATATTCAATTCTAATTACTTCTGCTAACATATCAAACTTATTTCTTTTAAAATCAATTACACGATATTTTCTTTTAGCTCCTCCTCCCATTCTTCTAGAAGTAATGCGCCCCTGATTATTTCTACCACCTGTAGAATGCAAAGGTTGAACAAGTTTTTTGTAAGGATCACCTTTCCATAAATGAGACTTTGACACCAAAACTGTTCCTCTTTGCCCAGGTGTTGTTGGTTTTAAAATTTTTAATGTCATTTATTTAATATCCAAGGATGAATCTATTGTGTTGCCTTCAGCAAGTGTAACAATAGCTTTTTTTAAATCTTTCCTATACCCCGAATTTCCTTTGAAAGATTTAATTTTGCCTTTCAAAATTGAAGTATTCACTTTTGTAACTTTGACTTTAAATATTCTTTCAATTGCACTTTTTATCTCAATAACATTAGAATCTTTGCTGACAATAAAAGAATATTGATTGTATTGATTCAAATTTGTTGATTTTTCAGTCATGAGAGGTCTGTATATAATGTTTAATGCACGTTCTTCAGTAGTTGATTTTAATTTGTTATTCATGAAAGCCTCTTGGTAATTTTTTCAACAGCTTTTGTTTCAATAAATATTTTTTCAAATGTCATTAAGTCTCTTACATTCAAACCTTTATCAGATAGCATCGCAAGTCTTGGTATATTGGATGAAGCACGTTTAAAATTTTCATTTTTAGCATCTTCACTATGAATAAATAAAGCAGAGTTAAAATCAAAGTTTTTTAAACTTTTGTGTAAATTTTTTGTTTTGTGATTATCTACTTTCAAAGAGTCAATAAAAATAATTTCTTCCTTGTCTGCTTTATTTGATAAAGCGCATTTCAAGGCAAGAGTTTTTTCCTTTTTATTTAAAGAAAAAGAATGGTCTCTATTTTGAGGTCCCATTGAAGTTGCCCCTCCTCTAAAATTAGGGGGTTTTGAACTACCCTGCCTTGCATTTCCTGTGCCTTTCTGTGAAAAAGGTTTTTTGGCTCTCCCGTTCACTTCTGATCTTGTCTTGGTTTTGTGACTTCCTTGACGTAATTTCGCATTTTGATATCGAATATATTGATGAATTAAATCTGGAAAACTTTGATCCCAAAAATTGAATCAGATAGCTCAATTTCTGATACATTTTTATTGAGGAGATTAACAACCTGTTTTTTCATTATTTTTTTCCCTTAACTGAATCTTTAATGAAAACAGTGGTATTTTTTTTACCAGGTACTGACCCTTTAATTGCTATTAAATTATTAGCTAGATCGATATCAACAATTTTTAGATTTTGCTTAGTTACTCTCACATTGCCCATGTGTCCTTCCATTTTTTTTCCTTTAAAAACTCTGCCAGGATCTTGACTATTACCCGTTGATCCAGCTTTTCTGTGTGAAAGAGAAACACCATGGGATGCTCTTTGACCACTAAAATTATGACGCTTCATTACTCCTGCAAAACCTTTACCTATACTTGTTCCTGTAACATCTATTTTTTGTTCTTTTTCAAAATGCCCTGCGTTGATTGAAGTGCCAATTTTTAATAAATTTTCTTCAATTACACGGAATTCTTTAACAATTTTTTTTGGCTTAATATTTAAAGACGCAAATATCTTCTTTTGAGGTTTATTTATTTTTGGATTTTTAGATTTATTGTCAATACTTGCAAGCTGAATTGCAAAATAACCATCCTTGTCTTTTGTTTTCACTCCAGAAACAACACATTCTTCAATTTTAACCAATGTAACTGGAGATACAGAACCATCTTCATTAAAAAATGAAGTATTTCCAATTTTTGTACCTATAATTCCCGTTCTCATACTAAATTTTTATATCCACTTCAACTCCAGCTGATAAATCTAATTTCATTAGGGCATCAATTGTTTGGGGTGTTGGATCTATAATATCCAATAGTCTGTTATGAGTTCTAATTTCTAATTGATCTCTACTTTTCTTATCAACATGTGGAGATTTATTAACTGTAAATTTTTCCATTTTTGTTGGTAAGGGAATTGGGCCTCTCACTTTCGCCCCTGTTCTTTTTGCTGTGTTGATAATATCTGCAGCACTTATATCAAGAAGCTTATTGTCATAAGCTCTTAACCTGATTCTAATATCTTGAGATTCCATTATGCTAATTTTGCCTTTACTTCTTCAGCTACATTGGAAGGTACTTGCTCGTAATGATCAAATTGCATAGAATAATTTGCCCTTCCTTGAGTTAAAGATCTTAAATTGTTTACATAACCAAACATGTTGGCGAGAGGTACCATTGCATTGACTACATTAGCATTCCCTCTAGTATTCATCTCTTGAACTTGACCGCGGCGACTATTTAAATCACCAATTACGTCACCCATATACTTTTCTGGTGTAAGAACTTCTACCTTCATAATCGGTTCCAATAAAACTGGATTTGCTTTTGCGATACCTTCTCTAAATGCTGCCCTTGCAGCGATTTCAAACGCTAGAACACTTGAATCTACATCATGGTACGCACCATCATTTAAAGTTGCTTTAAAATCAATACAAGGAAAGCCTGCAATAACTCCAGATTGTTGTTGGGCAATCAAACCTTTTTTGACGCCTGGAATGTAATCAGTTGGTATGTTTCCTCCTTTAATTTTATTAATAAACTCATATCCACTTCCTGGCTCACCTGGATCAAAAGAAATCTTAACTCTTGCGAACTGACCTGCTCCTCCTGATTGTTTTTTATGAGAATAATCAACATCAGTTGATTTGGAAATTGTTTCCCTATAGGCAACCTGTGGCGCCCCTACGTTTGCCTCAACTTTAAATTCTCTTTTCATTCTATCTACTAAAATTTCTAAATGAAGTTCTCCCATTCCTTTAATTATTGTTTGCCCACTTTCTTCATCATTTGTAACTCTAAAACTAGGATCTTCTTGCGCCAATCTGCCAAGCGCTATTCCCATCTTTTCATGATCAACTTTTGTTTTTGGCTCAACAGCAACTTCTATTACGGGATTAGGAAAATCCATCTTCTCAAGAATAATGGGTTTAAGTGGATCACATAATGTTTCTCCTGTAGTCACGTCTTTTAAACCTACTAATGCAACAATATCTCCAGCATTAGCCTCTTTAATCTCTTCTCTATTATTGGCATGCATGAGTAACATTCTTCCAATACTTTCTTTTTTCCCAGAAGTTGAATTTAAAACACTATCTTTTGTAGAAACTGTTCCTGAATATACTCTAGCAAAAGTCAAACTTCCTACAAAAGGATCTGTCATAATCTTAAATGCCAAAGCACTAAACGGTTCATTGTCATCACATTTTCTGGATAATTCTTTAGACCTATCCTTAACATCAACACCCTTAATATTATCAACATCAATAGGTGAAGGCATGTAATCAATCACAGCATCAAGCAACGGTTGGACCCCTTTATTTTTAAAAGCAGATCCGGTTAAGACGGGTACAAAATTACCCTTAATTGTTCCTAAACGAATACATTTTTTTATATCTTCCACTGAGGGTACTTTCCCTTCAAGATAAGTTTCCATAATTTGATCATCTTCCTCGACAACCTTTTCAACAAGTTTCTCTCTATATTCTTTAGATTGCTTTATCAGTTCTTCAGGAATATCAACAATATCAAATTTCGCACCTAAACTTTCGTCTTGCCAGATAATTGCTTTATTAGAAACTAGATCAACAACTCCTTTAAGATTGTTTTCTAAACCAATTGGTAACTGAAGAACAAGAGGGTAAGAACCTAAACGCTCGGATATCATATCTACTGTCATAAAGAAATTAGCTCCAGTTCTGTCTAATTTATTAACAAAACACATTCTTGGAACATTGTATTTATCTGCTTGTCTCCAAACTGTTTCTGACTGAGGCTCAACCCCAGCAACGCCATCAAAAACTGCAATGGCACCATCTAAAACTTTAAGTGATCTTTCAACTTCAATTGTAAAATCAACGTGACCTGGTGTATCAATAATATTAATCCTATGATCATTCCAAAAACAGGTTGTTGCTGCAGAAGTTATTGTGATACCACGTTCTTGTTCTTGCTCCATCCAATCCATTATTGCAGCTCCGTCATGCACCTCACCAATTTTATGAGATTTTCCAGTATAATATAAAATTCTTTCTGTTGTTGTCGTTTTACCAGCATCAATATGAGCCATAATACCGATGTTTCTATATTTTTCTAATGGATGGGCTCTAGACATATCAACCTACCATCTAAAATGAGAAAACGCTCTATTAGCTTCTGCCATCTTATGAGTTTCTTCTCTTTTTTTAACTGCATTACCTTTATTATTATGAGCATCAATAATCTCACTTGCTATACGTTCCCTCATCGTTTTTTCATTTCTTTTGACAGCGCAATCTACAATCCATTTCATAGCAAGGGCCTGGGCTCTTCTTGGTCTAACTTCCATAGGAACTTGATAAGTTGCTCCACCAACCCTTCTAGATTTAACCTCTAAATTAGGTTTCACATTAGCCAAAGCTTCATGAAAAAATTCTAATGGTTCCTTATCAGTCTTTTTGGAAACAATATCAAAAGCTCCATAAACAATTTTTTCAGAAACTGATTTTTTTCCATCAAGCATAATTCTGTTCATAAACTTAGCTATGACCAAATCTTTAAATTTATGATCTGGTAAAATAGTTCTTTTTATTGCTGCTCTTCTTCTAGACATTTTATTGTAATTATTTAGGTTTTTTTGTTCCGTAAAGTGAACGTCTTTGTTTTCTTGAGGTTACTCCTTGAGTATCTAATGTACCTCTCAAAATATGGTATCTTACCCCTGGTAAATCCTTCACTCTACCACCTCTCAATAGAACTACTGAATGTTCTTGAAGATTATGGCCTTCTCCTGGAATATATGCTGAAACTTCTTGTCCATTAGTAAGCTTAACCCTTGCAACTTTACGTAATGCTGAATTGGGTTTCTTGGGAGTAGTAGTATAAACTCTTGTGCAAACACCTCTTTTTTGAGGACAAGCTTCTAACGCAGGAACTTTATTTCTTTTTTTTACTACTTGCCTACCTTTGCGAACAAGTTGATTTATAGTTGGCATTTACTATTCCTCTGTCAAGCGTTTGAAATGAATTTTCCACTACCATTGACCAAAAGTAGCGCGTATTTATTTATAAGGACTACATAAGTCAAGAGAATAAAGGTAATTATTGCTCTAGATTTTCACTATTTTCTTGTATTTTTTTCTTTTCAGCAAGTTTAGCCATATCTCTAGAGTGAGCTAATTTAGTATAAGTAGTAGTCATGCTTCCAGTTCCGGCTGGTATCAATCTGCCAACAATAACATTTTCTTTTAATCCATAGAGATAGTCAGTTTTACCTTGTGTAGCTGCATCTGTTAGAACTTTAGTGGTTTCTTGAAAAGAAGCTGCCGAAATGAAAGAATTTGTTTGTAAACTCGCCTTAGTAATACCTAAGAGAACATCTTCATAAACTATCGGTTTTTTTCCATCATTTTCAAGTATTTTATTAATCTCAAAAATATCTTTCTTTTGCTTCTGCTCTCCAACCAATAAACCTGAGTCACCTGCATCTTTAATAAGGCCTTTTTGCAACATCTGCCTCGCTATTGTCTCTATGTGCTTATCATTAATATAAACACCTTGTAACTTATAAACTGATTGAACTTCTCTAACGAGATATTTTGCGAGTTCTTCTATTCCCAAAATACGCAGTATATCATGAGGTACAGGCGTTCCTTCAACTAAAATATCTCCTTTTTTTACAAAATCTCCGTTTTGAACATTTAAATATTTTGATCTTGGAATTAATATTTCAAAGTTTTCATTGTCGTCCAAACTAGTTATTATCAATCGTCTTTTATTTTTAAAATCTTTACCAAACGAAATTTTCCCATCAATTTCACTCATAATAGCAGGATCTTTAGGCTTCCTTGCCTCAAATAGCTCGGCCACACGAGGGAGGCCACCAGTAATATCTTTAGTTTTAGAAGATTCTTTGGGAATTCTTGCTATTACTTGACCTGCTTTAACTTTAGCTCCATCTTCTATGCTAAGAATTGTATCAATTGACATTGGATAAGAAAAAACATTTGTATCTTCAGCGTCAATTTCATCATCGTATGATTTTACAACATTTATTGATGGTTTAAAATTTTTTGATTTTGGATTTTGGCTCCAATCGATAATAATTTTACTAGAAATACCTGTTGTATCATCAACTGTGTCTCTAAATGAGATGCCCTGTTTGAGATCTAAATATTTTATGAATCCATTTTCTTCTGCAATAATTGGAAGAGTATATGGATCCCAATCAGCAAGCAATTGATTAGCTTTAACATTTTGGTTATTTTCGATTAAAATTTTTGATCCAAAAGGAATATTTAATGAAAATTTTTCTTCATTATTTGAATAAATATAAATTTTTGCATTTCTTGTTAACAAAATTTTATTACCATTCTGATCCACAATATATTTTAGATCATCAGTTCGAACAACTCCATCAATCGGTGATGATGCTGTAGATTGTTCAACAGAAGCGCTAGCTGCTCCTCCAATATGAAATGTCCTCATCGTAAGTTGTGTACCAGGTTCACCAATCGATTGAGCTGCAATAATTCCAACAGCTTCACCTATATTTACTGCAGTACCTCTAGCTAAATCTCTTCCATAACATTTTGCACATATTCCATTAAGAGTTTCACACGTTAAAACTGATCTAATTTTCAAAGAACGAAATTCTAACTTTTTTATTTCATCTAAATGAGTTTCTTCAATAATGTCTCCACTTTTTACAATAATATTATCTTCAGCATCTTTAATATCATTAACTGGACATCTACCTAGAATCCTATCTTCTAATGGGGATGTGATATTTCCCGACTCAATGATTTCTTCAACAAGCACACCTTTTGTAGTTTCACAATCCTCTTCACGTATTACTGCATCTTGAGCAACATCTACAAGTCTACGAGTTAGATATCCGGAACTGGCTGTCTTTAATGCTGTATCCGCAAGTCCTTTTCTTGCTCCATGTGTAGAAGTAAAATATTCTAATACTGATAGTCCTTCTTTAAAATTTGACTTAATTGGATTTTCAATGATTTCCCCTGAAGGTTTAGCCATTAAACCCCGCATACCGGCTAATTGTTTTAACTGAGCTGCTGATCCTCTAGCTCCTGAATGTGCCATCATATAAACAGAATTTATTGGCTTGTTATCTTCGGGCTTGGATATAGTTTCAAGCATTTTATCAGCAACTTGATTGGTACAATCTGACCATGCATCTACAACTTTATTATATTTTTCACCTTGAGTGATGAGCCCGTCTTGATATTGATTTTCGTATTCCTGAACTGTTGCTTGAGTTTTATCAAGTAAGTCTTTTTTTTCGGCTGGAATAATTAAGTCATCTTTCCCAAATGAAATTCCAGCCTTGGCAGCATACTTAAATCCAATTCTCATTATATTATCAGCAAATAGCACGGTTTCTTTTTGACCGCAAAAACGATAAACAGTATCGATAATATTGCTAACTTCTTTTTTTGTTAAAATCTTATTTAATAATTCAAATTTAATGTGTGGATTCAATGGAAGAGCATTACCTAATATCATTCGACCAGCAGTAGTTTCTATTCTATTATAATTATTGTTAAAGTCCTTAACTCTAGAAATAATTTTAGTATGAAGTGTTATAACTTTATTTTCTAAAGCTTTTGTAATCTCATTTAAATCTAAAAAATGTCTGCCTTGACCAACTTGATTTTCTCTCATTATTGATAAATAATAAATGCCCAAAACAATATCCTGAGAAGGAACAATTATGGGTTTACCGCTAGATGGAGATAATATATTATTAGTACTCATCATTAATACTCTAGCCTCAAGTTGTGCCTCAAGACTCAAAGGAATGTGTACAGCCATTTGATCTCCATCAAAATCGGCATTAAAAGCTGTACATACTAGTGGGTGTAATTGAATCGATTTTCCTTCAATTAAAATCGGTTCAAATGCCTGAATACCAAGTCTATGCAATGTAGGTGCTCTATTTAATAATACAGGATGCTCTCTTATAACTTCTTCAAGAATATCCCAAACTCTAGGATCTTTTTTTTCTACTAATTTTTTTGCAGCTTTAATAGTATTGGCCCACCCATATATATCTAACTTATGAAAAATAAATGGTTTAAATAATTCAAGAGCCATCGTTTTTGGCAATCCACATTGATGAAGTTTTAAATTTGGTCCAACAACTATGACTGATCGACCAGAGTAGTCAACTCGTTTCCCCAATAAGTTTTGTCTAAAGCGTCCTTGTTTACCCTTGAGCATATCAGACAAAGATTTTAAAGGACGTTTGTTAGTCGAAGTTATAACTCTACCTCGTCGCCCATTGTCAAATAATGCATCAACTGATTCTTGAAGCATTCTTTTTTCATTTCTTATAATTATGTCAGGAGCTCGGAGATCAATAAGTCTTTTAAGTCTATTGTTTCTATTAATTACTCTTCTATATAAATCATTTAAATCACTAGTAGCGAATCTGCCTCCATCAAGAGGCACAAGAGGTCTTAATTCAGGAGGAATTACTGGCAACACTCTTAATATCATCCATTCTGGTTTATTTTTAGAAGAAATAAAATTTTCAATTAACTTTATTCTTTTAGTAATTTTGGTTTTCTTTAATTCTGATTTTGTTTCAGTCAATTCTAGTTTTAGTTGCTCATAATCTACTTCAAAATCTATGTTCTGTAACATCTGCTCAATAGCTTCGGCTCCTATTGCTGCACTAAATGAATCTTCTCCGTATTGATCCTGATAATCAATATATTGATCTTCAGATATTATTTCACCCTTTTTTAAATCAGTTAAACCAGGTTCAACAACAATAAATTGTTCAAAATAGAGAACTTTTTCCAAGTTCTTTATTGTCATATCAAGTAAGGTTGCAATTCTACTTGGCAATGATTTCATAAACCAAATATGGGATACAGGTGCAGCTAATTCTATATGCCCCATTCGATCTCTTCGAACTTTAGAAAGAGTGACTTCCACACCACATTTTTCACAAATAATACCCCTAAATTTCATCCGTTTGTATTTGCCACATAAACATTCATAGTCCTTTACAGGTCCAAAAATTCTAGCACAAAACAAACCATCCTTTTCAGGTTTGAATGTTCTATAGTTAATTGTTTCGGGTTTTTTTATTTCTCCAAAAGACCAAGATCTTATATTCTCGGGACTAGCAATAGAAATTTTTATACTGTCAAACGATTTAACACCTAAATTTTGATTAAAAATATTAATTAATTCTTTATTCATTATCGACCACCAATTTGTTTACTATATTTTGTGTTTTAGAATTTTGTTTGAATTCTATATTTAATCCTAATGATCGGAGTTCTTTAATCATCACATTAAATGATTCTGGTGTACCTGATTCAAAGTTTTGATCTCCCTTAACTATAGATTCATAAACTTTAGTTCTACCAGCTACATCATCAGCCTTGATTGTAAGAATTTCTTGTAAAGTATAAGCTGCTCCATATGCTTCAAGGGCCCAAACTTCCATTTCACCAAAACGCTGACCACCAAATTGAGCTTTACCACCTAAAGGTTGTTGAGTAACCAGGCTGTAAGGCCCAATGGATCTCGCATGTATTTTTTCATCAACCAAATGATGAAGTTTTAGCATATAAACATAACCAACAGTTACCGGTCTTTCGAATTGCTCTCCTGAAATACCATCAATCAGAATCTCCTGACCAGTATTAGATACGTCTGCTTGTTCTAATAGATTTGTGATATCATTTTCTTTAGCCCCATCAAAAACTGGTGTGGCAAATGGCACTCCTTCTTTTAAGTTATTTGCTAATTCAAGAATTTCATCATCGTTCATCTTTTCAACCTTTTTCTTATGTGATTGGTGATCATAAATTTCAAGCAACTTATTTTTTATATCCCTAGTGTGTCCTGCTGTTTGCAATTTACCAAGCATATCTTTTACTTGTTGACCTAAAGAAGCTGATGCCCAACCTAAATGTGTTTCTAAAATTTGACCAATATTCATTCGACTTGGAACACCTAAAGGGTTCAAGCAAATATCAACAGGGGTACCATCTTGCAAATAAGGCATATCTTCAACTGGACATATTTTTGATATCACGCCCTTATTTCCATGTCTTCCAGCCATTTTATCACCGGGCTGTAATTTTCTCTTAACAGCTACAAAAACTTTAATTAATTTTAAAACACCTGGTAATAACTCATCACCACTTTGAATCTTATCTATTTTATTTTCAAATTTTTGATTAATATTTCCAAGTTGATTTTCATAATTTTTTATTAAAGACTCTATCTGAGTTGTAACTTTTTCATCTTCAATGTTAATTTTCATTAAGGCATTAACATTTAAGTTTTCTAATTTCTCAAAACTTAATTTTGATTTTTTATCAAAATCATCATGACCTGAAATGAATGTTTTCCCAACAAGAAGTTCTTTTAAATGATTACCAAAACTATAATGAAGAATATTAAGTTCATCATCTCTATCTTTTGAAACACTTTCAATTTCAGAATTTTCTATAGATATTGCTCTTTGATCTTTTTCAATTCCCCTACGAGAAAAAACTCTAATCTCAACAACTGTTCCTTTGACTCCAGGAGGAACTCTAAGACTTGTATCTTTAACATCGGCAGCTTTTTCACCAAATATAGCTCTTAGTAATTTTTCTTCTGGAGTCATTGGGGTTTCTCCTTTTGGAGTTACTTTACCAACTAATATGTCTCCCGAAGCTACTTCCGCACCAACATAGACGATGCCTGTTTCATCAAGATTTCTAAGCATTTCTTCACTTGCGTTTGGTAAATCTCTAGTTACATCCTCAGGCCCAAGCTTAGTATCTCTAGCCATAACCTCAAATTCTTCGACATGTATAGAAGTAAAAACGTCTTCTTGCACAATTCTTTCAGATATAAGAATTGAGTCTTCGAAATTGTATCCATTCCATGGCATAAAGGCAACTAGAACATTTCTGCCTAAAGCTAACTCCCCCAAATCAGTTGCTGGTCCATCTGCAATTACTTGATTTTTTGCAACCTTTTCTCCCACATTAACCAAGGGTCTCTGATTAATGCAAGTATTTTGATTAGATCTTTGAAATTTTAAAAGATTATAAATGTCAATTTTATTCAAAGAAGTATCTTTTTTATCAGTTACCCGAATAACAATTCGATTAGCATCTAGTTGATCTACAATTCCTTCACGTTTTGCAACAACTGTAGAACCACTATCTTTAGCAACTGTATATTCCATACCGGTTCCAACAAGTGGCGCCTTAGGATTAATTAATGGTACAGCTTGTCTCATCATATTTGATCCCATCAATGCTCGGTTTGCATCATCATTTTCTAAAAAAGGAATTAAAGAAGCAGCAACTGAAACTAACTGTTGTGGAGAAACATCCATTAAATCAATAGAATCAATATCAGTATTAATAAATTCACCATTTTTTCTACAACTAATTAATTGATCTTTAAATTTTCCTTTTTCATCGATAGCTGCATTGGCTTGAGCAATAACAAAATCCTCTTCGTTAATTGCGCTTAAATAAATAACTTTTTGTGTAACCTTGCCATTAGATACTATGCGGTAAGGAGTTTCTATAAATCCATATTGGTTAATTCTAGAATAAGAAGCAAGGCTATTAATCAAGCCGATATTTGCTCCCTCAGGTGTCTCAATTGGACATATTCTACCATAATGAGTTTGATGAACATCACGAACTTCAAAGCCTGCTCTTTCTCTATTTAATCCTCCAGGCCCAAGAGCGGAAACTCTTCTTTTATGAGTAATTTCACTAAGAGGATTTGTCTGATCCATAAATTGGCTCAATTGGCTTGTCCCAAAAAATTCTTTAATTGATGCTGACACAGGTTTTGCGTTTATAATATCTTGGGGCATAATATTATCAACCTCAAGTGAACTTAAGCGTTCTTTAATTGCTCTATCCATTTTTAATAAACCAACCCTGTATTGGTTTTCAAGAAGTTCTCCAACAGAACGAATTCTTCTATTTCCAAGATGATCAATATCATCTACCTCACCTTTTCCATCTATAAGATTGTGCATGTGCTTAATAACATCCAAAATATCACTCTTATCAAGAACTCTTTTTTCAATTGGCGTGTCTTTTTTAAATTTAGAAACTATCTTTAATCTGCCAACTGCAGACAAATCATATCTATCTGCATTAAAAAATAAATTGTTAAAAAGCATTTCAGCTGTCTCAATTGTTGGAGGCTCGCCTGGTCTAAGAATTTTAAATATCTCAAATAACGCCTCCTCTCTTGATCGAACCTTGTCTAATTGCAGAGTACTTCTGATATATGAACCAATTTCAATATTATCGACTCTTAGAATATCAATTTTGGTAATATTTTTTTCATTAATAAAATCGATAAAATCTTGATCAATTTCAAAACCTGCTTCGTAAAAAATTTTACCTGTTTTTTCATCTATAATATCACTTGACAAATAATGTCCAAGTAATGAACTTTCTTCAATAGTTAAAGAATTTATCTTCTTTTTTAATAATTCATTAATTGATTTTTGGTTAAGTTTTGATCCTTTTACTAATATAGTTTTGCCACTATTTGAGTTAAAAAAATCATAATTTAAGATCTTAGCCTTATAAAAACTTATATTTTCTTTAAACTGCCATCCAAATTTATTTTTTTTATATTCTATTGAGTCATAGAAAAAATTAAGTATTTCTTCTGCGGACATACCCTGGATTTTTCTGGGATCTGGATCGATTTTTTTGTTATCACATTCCTTTAGGTACTTCTCAGAAATAGAGCTTGTTAAGCATTTTAATAAAGTTGTTACAGGAAATTTTCTTTTTCTATCTATTCTTGCATGAATATTATTTTTTGCATCATGTTCAAAATCTAACCATGAACCTCGATAGGGAATTATTCTTGCGTTAAATAAGAATTTACCACTCGTGTGTGTTTTCCCAAAATCATGATCGAAAAAAACTCCAGGAGATCTATGCATCTGACTAACAACAACTCTTTCTGTACCATTAACTACAAAAGTTGCATCTTTTGTCATTAAAGGAATATCTCCCATATATACTTCTTGTTCTTTAATATCCCGAACTGATTTCGTTCCAGCTATCTCATCAATATCCCAAACAATTAATCTAAAGTTAACAAGTAACGGAGCTCCAAATGTCATCCCACGCTGAGAACATTCATCTACGTCATATCTAGGAACTCCAATATCATAACTAACATAATCAACTGTTGCTCTTTCAGTATAGTCATTAATTGGAAAAATAGATTTAAAAACTGCATGCATTCCACTATTTTGGCGTTCTTCAGGCTTTGTTTTTAGTTGTAAAAAATTATCAAATGATCTTTTCTGAACTTCAATTAAGTTTGGCAAAGATGTCACAAGAGGTATTTTACCGAAGGATCTTCTAATTTTTTTTGAATTTATAAAATCAAGACTCATTTTTGTTCCTTACAAATTTATGATGAACTCTCGATAAATTTATCGAGAGTTCAAAAATAATTATTTTAATTCTACTTTTGCACCAGCTGCTTCAAGAGATTTTTTCATATCTTCAGCATCAGCTTTAGCTACACCTTGTTTTAGAGGTTTTGGTGCTCCTTCAACAAGATCTTTTGCTTCTTTTAATCCAAGACCTGTTATTGTACGAGTTTCTTTAATTACAGCAATCTTGTTAGATCCTACTTCAGTTAAAATAACATCAAAGTCAGTTTTCTCTTCTGCAGCAGATTCTTCAACATTAGCAGCTGGTGCAGCAGTAACGGCAACAGGTGCTGCAGCTGACACTCCCCATTTTTCTTCTAATAATTTGCTTAATTCTGCAGCTTCAATCACAGAAAGAGACGATAAATCTTTTACTATTTTATTTAAATCAGCCATTATTTTTCTCCTTTAAACCTAGTTTGACTTTCCTAATTCTTCACTTCGTGAACTCATTAATCGCGCCAATTGTCCGCCTGGTGCCTGTAATACAGAAGCAATTTTTTTCGCTGGAGCCATTAGGATACCAAGCAATTTTCCTCTGATAGCATCAAGTGATGGAAGTGTTGCTAAAAAATAAATTTTACTTTTATCAATTTTTTCGCCATCGGAACTACCTCCAACAATTTTAAAATTTTCTAATTTTTTTTCAAAACTAACAGCAACTTTAGCCGGCAAAACTGGGTCGCTTGAATAAGCAATAGCAGTTGGGCCAGAAAATAAATCAGCAATTGACTCGTAAGGAGTATCAGCTAGAGCTAGCTTAGTAAGTCTGTTCTTAGTAACTTTGAATTTTGCTCCGTTGTCTCTCATTTCTTTTCTAAGTTTATCTGTTTCAAGAACAGATAAACCTGCGTAATGAGCTACAATAACTGAAGAAGAACTGTTGAGTTCATCTTTTAGTTTTTGAACGAAATTGTTTTTGTCAGAACGTTTCACTTTCACTCCGGTTTGTGTTGAGGTTACCCTCAGTTAGCTATTGTTAACAAGACAGCCAAGTTAACAACAACCTGTCAAGAAGCCAATCTAATGACTTGCTTCAGTCTATGCAGGAAATTAAGCTTTGCAGCACCTACAGTCTTTGACAGGTGACAGCAACATTTCTGCTACTATCATATTGGATTAAGATTAACGCAAACTTGTTGTATTTATCTGTAATCCAAATCCCATAGTTGAAGCTATGGAAACTTTTTTTATAAACGATCCTTTTACCGTATCAGGCTTACTTTTAGAAATTGATGTGTAAAATGATTTTAAATTTTGTAATAAATCCTCTTCTGTAAAATTTAATTTTCCAATACCAGCATGTATGATTCCAGCTTTGTCATTTTTAAACTGAACTTGGCCAGCTTTAGCATTTGATACAGCTTTTCTAACATCTTGTGTTACTGTACCTAATTTAGGATTTGGCATCAGACCTTTAGGTCCTAATATTTTTCCTATTTTACCAACAGTTGGCATCATGTCAGGTGTAGCTATAAGCAAGTCAAAATTAATTTTACCATTAGTTACTTGCTGAGCAAGATCTTCGTCCCCAACAATATCAGCTCCTGCATCACTTGCCTCCTTTGCTTTGTCCCCTTTTGCCATCACCGCAACTCGAATTTTTTTGCCAGTACCTTTTGGGAGGCTAAGTACACCACGTACATTCTGATCAGTTTTATTTGAATCAATTTTTAAATTAACAGCAACTTCAAGACTTTCATCGAACTTGACATATGAATTTTCTTTTAATAATTTAATAGCTTCTATTGGTTCATATACTTTTCCAATTTCAAGTTTCTTAATTAAATTTTTTCTATTTTTTGATTGTCTCATTTACTCAACAACCTCCATTCCCATAGAACGTGCCGAACCTTTAACCGTATTTGCTGCACCTTCTAAATCAATTGCATTTAAATCAACCATCTTTTCTTTTGCAATTTTTTTAACATCTGCCATTGTTACTTTTCCTTCCATTGTTCTTCCGGGTGTAGAATTACCTTTTTCAATTTTTGCAGCTTTTTTTAAATAATGACTTACTGGAGGTAATTTAGTCACAAAATTAAAAGTTTTATCTTTGTAGGCTGTAATTACAACAGGTATTGGAGCCCCCTTTTCAAGATTTTTTGTTTTCTCATTAAACGCTTTACAAAAATCCATGATATTTAATCCTCGTTGTCCTAAGGCAGGCCCAACTGGAGGAGATGGATTAGCCCCACCTGCTGGAATTTGTAATTTAATGAACTCTAAAATTTCTTTAGCCATAGTAATTTAAACCTTTTCTACTTGTGAATATTCTAGATCAACTGGTGTTAATCTGCCAAATATAGAAACTGCAACTCTTAATCTAGCTTTTTCTTCATCAATTCGCTCTACTTCTCCATTAAACGATGCAAATGGCCCATCTATTACCTTAACCTGTTCACCAATATCATACATCACAGCTGGTCTTGATCTCTCAACTCCATCTACAACCTGCTCTGATATTCTCTTAGCTTCAGCATTACTAATCGGTATTGGCTTGCCTTTGGCACCCAAAAAACCACTTAATTTAGGAGTGTTCTTAATTATATGCCATGTATCATCGTTCAGATTCATTTTAATTAATATATAACCGGGAAATATTTTTCTCTCAGAATTTATTCGAACTCCTCTTTTAACCTCTACAATATTTTGTGTTGGAACAGATATGTCTTCTACATGTTCAGAAATGCCTAGTTTTTTTGCCTGATCCAAAATACTATCGGCTACCTTTTTTTCATAACCTGAATAAGCATGTAAAACATACCAACGACATTCACTCATTTAAAATCCTGAACCTATTTGAATTATTTTTTTAATGGAAAAAGACCAAATCTGATCTGTTAATAAAAAAAATAAAGAAAAAAGAATAATTAGTAAAATAACTATAGCAGATGAAAGAAATGTATCTTTTTTTTCTGGCCAAGTAACTTTTTGTAACTCTTGCCTAACTTGTCTGACAAACAAGGCGGGGGAAGTTTTCTTTTTTTCTATTTTCATATACTTTTTTTACATTGGCAGGAGTGGAAGGATTCGAACCCTCACCTCGAGTTTTGGAGACTCACGTGCTAACCGTTGACACTACACTCCTAAATGAGTTGCAAGGCCAACAGAAAGTCTACCCTGCAACTATTCTATAATTTCAGCTACTACTCCAGCGCCAACAGTTCTACCTCCTTCACGAATGGCAAATTTTAAACCTTTGTCCATCGCAATAGGGGATAAAAGACTCACTTCCATGGCAATATTGTCACCAGGCATAACCATCTCAGTACCTTCAGGTAGCTTGATTGTACCAGTCACATCTGTTGTTCTAAAATAAAACTGGGGTCTATAGTTTGAGAAAAATGGAGTATGTCTTCCTCCCTCTTCTTTTTTCAAAACATATGCTTCTACTTTAAACTTAGTATGAGGTTTGATTGATCCAGGCTTAGCCAAAACTTGACCACGCTCAACTTCTTCTCTTTTTGTTCCGCGAAGTAATACTCCAACGTTGTCACCCGCTTCCCCGGAGTCTAAAAGCTTTCTAAACATTTCAACACCTGTGCAAACTGTTTTTTGAGTTTCTTTAATGCCTAGAATTTCGATGTCCTCACCAATTTTTACAACTCCCTGCTCAATTCTTCCTGTAACAACTGTTCCTCTTCCTGAAATTGAGAATACGTCCTCAACAGGCATTAAGAAAGGTTTATCTGTTATTCTAGTTGGTTGAGGAATATGCTCATCAACGGCTTTCAATAATTCTAAAATTGAGTTTTTTCCTATTTCATCATCCTTACCTTCCAAAGCTGCTAGAGCTGATCCCTTGATGATGGGGATAGTATCACCAGGAAATTCATAAGAAGTTAAAAGTTCTCTTAATTCCATTTCTACAAGTTCAACTAATTCTTTATCATCTACTTGATCAATTTTATTCATATAAACAACAAGCGCTGGAACTCCTACCTGTCTAGCTAAAAGAATATGTTCTCTTGTTTGTGGCATGGGACCATCTGCGGCATTAACCACAAGAATTGCACCATCCATTTGAGCTGCTCCAGTGATCATGTTCTTCACATAATCCGCGTGACCAGGACAATCAACATGAGCATAGTGTCTTTTTTCTGTTTCATACTCAACGTGAGCTGTAGCAATTGTAATTCCTCTTTCCTTTTCCTCGGGTGCTTTATCAATCTGATCAAATGCAGTAAATTCAGCTCCTCCTGATTCAGACAAAACTTTCGTTATAGCCGCAGTTAAAGTAGTTTTTCCATGATCCACATGTCCAATTGTGCCAACATTACAATGTGGTTTTGTTCTTTCAAATTTTGCTTTAGCCATATTATTTTACCCCAATATTAAATTTCATTTTTATGGAGCGGGTGAAGGGAATCGAACCCTCGTAGCCAGCTTGGAAGGCTGGAGCTTTACCACTAAGCTACACCCGCTTTATTACTGACTCACTCACTCTTCAGCTTTTTCTCCTAATCCTCCAAATTGGTGGAGGGGGTAGGATTCGAACCTACGTACGCTCACGCGGGCGGATTTACAGTCCGCTGCCATTAACCACTCGACCACCCCTCCAATTTTGAAGAAAATGGCACATACTAAGTAAATAGTATGATTGTCAATCTAAAACAGCGACTCTCCAGCGCAAACATTATAAATTCTTAAAAGCGGGCTCCTTTTAGACAAATTTTGCTAATTTGTATAGATCTAGATTGTATTAAATAAGTATATCTGAAATATATCTTAATAAATGAAATCAAATAATAAAAAGAAATCAAATAACAAGAGATTAGCTGAAATATTTGGCACTCATGCTGTCCACGCTGCTCTACAAAATCCAAGTAGAAAACACGAAAAATTATTTATATCTCATCATCAAAGAAAGATTTTAGGTAAAGGTATTGAAAAATTAGTTTCTGATATCAATGAGTTACATAATAAAGAAATGTTTAAAATGTTTGGAAATGAATCAACTCACCAAGGAATTGTTCTGAGAACATCTAAATTGCAACAGCCAAGTTTACAAGAATTCATTAATGATACTTATAAAAATGAAACAGATGTCGTCGTTATGCTTGATCAAGTAACAGACCCTAATAATATTGGGTCAATTATGAGGTCCTGCTCATTATTTAATTCTAAATCAATTATTGTCTCAAATGACAATGCACCAGATGTAACTGCTACTATGGCGAAGGCTGCTTCCGGAGCACTTGAAAGTGTAAATTATATTTCAGTTGTCAACTTATCGCGGGCTATGATTCAATTTAAAAAAAATAATTATTGGATTTATGGATTTGACAGCAATAAAAACATCAATCAAAATATAAATTTAGATTTACCAAAAAAGTGCGTTCTAGTTTTTGGATCGGAGGGAAAAGGTTTGCGTAATCTCATAAAAAAAGAATGTGATATCTTAGTCTCAATACCAATGCAGACTCATGAAAAATATAGTATTGACAGTTTAAATGTATCTAATGCTTGTTCTATCGCTCTTTACGAACACTTTAAAAATAACATTAAATAAATGGTGCCGCGTGTCGGAATCGAACTGACCACCTGATGATTACAAATCAACTGCTCTACCAAATGAGCTAACGCGGCACGAAACATCATTTACAATCCTTTTAAATATTCGACAAGAATTTTTCTTAATAAATTTATATTCCTGGAATATAAGGAACGCCATCTCCTTTTGCTTTTTCATTCATTTCAGAAAGTGTTGTACAATTAGATAAAGGCAGGCTTATTAAAATAAGAAAGATAATTTTTTTAAACATAAAAAACTTATAAAGTCTGAATTTTTGCAGCGCAATATTTAAATTCAGGAATTTTGCCAAAAGGATCTAAGGCCGGATTAGTTAACAAGTTGGCAGCAGCCTCATTATAACAAAATGGAATAAATATTACACCTTCAGGTATTGCCCTATCTTCTTGAACTTTAATTTTAATTTCACCTCTTCGCGTAGAAACCTTAATCATGTCACCAGGCGTAATATTATTTTTTAAAATATCTTTTGGAGAAAGAGAGGCAGATGCTTCTGGTTCAATGGCATTTAAATTACTGGCTTTTCTCGTCATTGCACCCGTGTGCCAATGCTCTAATTGTCTCCCTGTTGTTAAAATCATCGGGAAAGATTGATCCGGCATTTCATCTGGACTTGTTACGTTTGCCGAAACAAATTTTCCTCTTCCATCAAGAGTTGGAAAGCTGTCTCCAAAAACAATTTCCTCTCCTTTTGAATCTGGTGAATTACATGGATAAGTTACAGATCCCTCTTTATCAAGCCTATCCCATGTAATATTTTTTAATGATGGCATTGCTTTAGACATTTCATTGAAAATATCTTTTGGGTGTTTATAATTCCATTCTAGTCCAAGTCTTTTACCAATTTCGTTTGTAATCCACCAATCTTCCCTAGCTTCACCTGGCGTATCAATAGCTTTCCGTCCCATTTGCACTTGCCTATTTGTATTTGTTACTGTTCCGTTTTTCTCCGGCCAAGCAGAAGCAGGCAAAATTACATCAGCATAAGTTGAGGTTTCTGTTAAAAAAATATCTTGTACAACTAAGTGTTGCAACTTCTGTAAAGCTGATCTTGCATGATTTAAGTCTGGATCAGACATGGCGGGATTTTCTCCAAGAATGTACATGCCTTTAACTTCATTGTTGTGAATAGCATCCATTATTTCAACAACCGTTAATCCATTATTAGGATCAAGTTCTGTATCCCAAAATTTTTCATAAAATTCCTTATTATTATCTTTTTCAACCAATTGATAATCAGGATACATCATTGGAATTAAACCTGCATCTGATGCTCCTTGAACATTGTTTTGACCTCTTAGAGGATGAAGTCCTGTACCCTGTCTACCTACATTTCCTGTCATTAATGCAAGTGATATTAGGCAACGTGCATTATCAGTACCGTGCACATGCTGTGATATGCCCATGCCCCAAAATATTATTCCTTTCTTGGTAGTGGCAAAAATTCTTGCAACTTCTTTAATTATGGATGGATTAATTCCACTTATTTTTTCCATCTTTTCAGGTTGAAAAGATTTTAAGTGTTCTTTCAATTCTTCAAAGCCAAGTGTGTGATCTTTGATGTACTCTGTATTGTATAATTTCTCTTCTACAATTACGTGCATAATAGAATTCAGTAATGCAACATCAGATCCTGATTTAAATTGAAGCATATGAGTTGCTTGTTTTCTAAGTGCCAGACCTCTAGGATCCATTACTATGAGCCTAGATCCTTTTTTAACAGCATTTTTGAAAAAGGTTGCTGCGACAGGATGATTTTCTGTTGGGTTTGCTCCAATGACAATTATAACTTCCGAATGCTCCACTTCATAAAAAGGTGCTGTCACTGCGCCAGATCCAATAGTTTCCAATAAGGCGGCAACTGATGAAGCATGGCATAATCGAGTACAATGATCTACATTATTTGTCTTTAATCCTGTGCGGATAAGTTTTTGAAATAAATAAGCTTCTTCATTTGAACATTTTGCAGACCCAAAACCTGCTAAACTACTTTTGTTATTGTCTGGTTTTCTAAGTTGTAACAAGCCTTTAGCTGCAAAATCAAGGGCCTCTTCCCAAGAAGCTTCTCTGAAATATTCGTGTAAATTAGAAAAATCAATATTGGGATGTAAGTCTTTTTGTTTTCCTTGAATTCTAATTAAGGGTTTGGTGAGTCTCTCAGGATGGTTTACATAATCAAAACCAAACCTTCCTTTGACGCATAGTCTGTTTTTATTTGCAGGACCGTCAATTCCATCAACATATGATATTGTATTCCCATTAATATTGTACTCAAGTTGGCAGCCTACACCACAATATGGGCAAACACTTTCTACCTTTTTTTCTATTGTGGTATGACCAATTCCTTTTTCATCAACAATAGAAGAAGGCATTAATGCGCCTGTAGGACACGCCTGCACACATTCACCACATGCAACACAAGAACTATCTCCCATGGGATCATCAAAATCAAAAACAATTTTTGAGTTTTCACCTCTGTAAGCCATACCAATTACATCATTGACTTGCACTTCACGACATGCGCGGACACAAAGATTGCATTGAATACAAGCATCAAGATTAACTGCCATGGAAGGATGTGAAACATCAGGCGCACAAGAAATTTTTGCGGGGAAACGATTATCTTTTAATTCAATTTTATCTATCCAGTTCCAAAAATTTGAATTTTTGTCATGTGAAATTTCACGTTTTGGTTGATCTGCTAATAATAATTCGAACACAAGTTTTCTTGATTCTTTCGCTCTTTTACTTGAAGTAAAAACTTTCATGTCACTTGTAGGCTTCCTTATACAAGACGCAGCAAGAACCCTCTCACCTTCCACTTCAACCATACAAGCACGACAATTTCCATCAGGACGGTAGGATGGTTCTGGGGAATGACATAAATGAGGGATTTCAATTCCAAGCCGCTTTGCCACTTGCCAAATTGTTTCATTAGCATCAGCCTCAACAGCTTGATTATTTATATAAAAAGATGTTTTGTCTTTACTCATATTGGATATCGTCTGCAAAATGTTTCATAATAGACTTTAATGGATTTGTTGCTGCTTGACCTAAACCACAAATTGATGCATCAGCCATCACTAAGGACAAATCTTCAAGTTGTTTTTTGTTCCACTTATTATTTTGCATTAATTTAACCGTTTTTTCTGTACCTACCCTACATGGTGTGCACTGTCCGCAACTTTCATCTTCAAAAAACTTTAACAAATTTAAACCAACCTCCATAATATTATCCTTGTCTGATAAAATAACAACAGCGGCAGAACCTAAAAAACAACCAAGATCATCTAATTCTTTTATTCCATAATCCAAAGGAATGTTATTTAAAGTAGATGGTAATATGCCGCCTGATGCCCCACCTGGCAAATATCCCTTAAAATTATGACCCTCTAACATTCCGTCACAATAATTATGAATTAATTCATGAACCGTTGTACCAGCTGGGGCAATTTTCACTCCTGGATTTTTTACCCTTCCTGATACAGAATAGCTATGAAATCCTTTTCTCCCCCTAGTCCCTTGACTTGAAAACCAATCTGATCCTTTTTCAATTATATCTCTTATCCAATAAAGGGTTTCAATGTTATTTACCAAGGTTGGTTTTCCAAATAAACCAACCTCTGCAACATACGGTGGTCTATGTCTTGGCAAGCCTCTTTTGCCTTCAATACTTTCAAGCATAGCGGACTCCTCTCCACATATATATGCTCCTGCTCCCCTTCTAATTATAAAATAGTTTTCCTTAATAAGACCATTTTCTTCCAGAATATTAATTTCATTTTTTAAAATTTCAATTGCCGCAGGGTATTCATCTCTTAAATAAATATAAACTTTATGAGCTTTAATAAAATGAGCAGCTATTAAAACTCCTTCTAGAAAGCGGTGGGGATCAGTTTCAAGATAGTACCTATCTTTAAATGTACCAGGTTCTCCTTCATCTCCATTTATTGCAAGATATTTTAAATCGTCATATTGAGAAACGATTTGCCATTTTTTTCCAGTAGGGAAACCTGCACCACCTTTTCCTTTTAAGCCACTATCAATTAAGATTTTTATAATTTCTTCATTTGAAATTTCATTATTTTTTATTTTTTTGGAGATTACATAGCCGCCTGAAGAAATATATTCATCGTATTTTTTATATTCTGGAACAATAGGCTTAAATTTTTTTAAATTTATTGCTTCAATAACACTTTTGGTAGTAGCTTTATCTATATAATTTTTTCCAACGCAGACTGTAGGTGCTGATTGGCATCTGCCCATACATGGACCGGGTACAATTTTAATGTTTGCATCTTTATAGTTTTCTAGTTCTTTTAAAATATTCTTAGCTCCAAAAAGTTCGCAAGTTAAACTTTCACAAACCCTGACAAATGTGACTGGTTTAATTTGTTTTTGATTCTTCACTATATTAAAATGAGCATAAAAAGTCGCAACTTCATATATTTCTGCCAATGGCAAATTGGTAATTTCAGCAAGAGCAACAAGATGTTTGTCATATAAAATGCCATATTTATCCTGAATCAAATGAAGATATTCGATTAATTCATCTCTGATTATAGTTTTATCAATAAAAAGTGATTGAATTTCTTCAAGAATATTATTCTCAACCTGACGACCTTTAGGCTGCCATCGTTTTTTCTTTTTTTTAAAAGCTGATTTATTTTGAGATATAAAATTATTCATTAGAAAAAAACTAGTATAAACTAGGTTCTATTTTTATCATAAAGAAATGAAAGAAGAAGTTGAAAATAATGAAATAGAGCTTGATACCTCAGGTACGGAATGTCCTATCCCTGTACTAAAAGCCAGAAAATTATCTCAGTCACTTACTGAAGGAAATATTGTTAAAGTAATTGCTACTGATCCATTAGCAGAAGAAGACTTCAAACATTACTGCGAACAATCTGGATATGAGTATCTTGATTGTAACAAAGAAAAAGAAAAGCTTTATATAAGATATAAAATTAGTAGATGACTAATTAAAGAGTTCTTTAAATGAATAAAAGATAAAACGATCACCTCTGGATATGTAGCTAATATTTTCAGGAATTTCCAAAATTCCATCTGTAAAAACCATAGAAGAAATCATTCCAGAACCTTGTTTATAATATCTGTTTACCGATAAATTTTCTGAATTTTTAATTATGTTAACTCTAAGCCACTCCATTCTTTGATTTTTCTTTTTCATTGAGAACATTGCTGTTGCTTTTATTCCTCTAGGCTGGATTAAAGGTGCTCCACATAAAAATTCTAAAAAGGGTTTAACTATCATGCCGTATAATAAATGGACTGAAACAGGGTTTCCTGGCAAACAAATCATGAATGTATTTTTAATTTTGCCAACTGCTAAGGGTCGACCTGGTTTGATTGCCGCCTTCCAAAAAAAAATTTTCCCAAGTTTTTGAATAGTTTTAATTAAATGATCCTCTTCACCTACTGACGCTCCTCCTGTTGTAATTATAACATCAAATTTATTCGTATTTCTAAGGATTGAATTAATAATAAATTTTTTTGTATCTTTCAAAATTCCAAGATACTTATTCTCTAAATATGCATGTTCAAGTAAAGCATGCAATGAATAATGGTTAGAATTATTAATCTGTGAGCCGTGAAGCCCCTCTGTGGGCTTCTTTAATTCATTTCCACTAGTATAATATCCAATCTTTAATTTCTTTTTAACAACAACTCGCTGCTTGCCAATAGCAGCGATTAGATTAATATTTGTTGCATTGATCTTATCACCTTTTGATAAAACTTTTAAACCTCTCGCTATATCTTCTCCAGCAAGACGACAGTTTTCTCCGTAAGTAGGTATTTTGTTTATTAGTATATGCTTGTCTTTAACTGTCACATTTTCTTGCATTACAATAGTTTTACAATTTGAGGGCATGCATGCACCTGTAAAAATGCGCGCTACCTCACCTTTCTTTAGATCAATGGGTAGTTTATCACCTGCGGCAATACGCTGTGTAGATAATAATTTTTGTGTCTTATTTAAATCGCTTTTATGGATGGCATAACCATCTACTGCAGAATTGTTAAATGGTGGTAAGTTTATTTTACTTTTGATATCCTTTGCTAAAATTCTATTCTTTGCATCAATCAATATTACTTCTTCGCTACCTATTTTATTTTTTTTAATTTTTCTTAATAAATTAAAGATAGAAGATTTAGTTAAAGGTTTTTTATTCATTACTTATAATTTAAAATAAATTGTACAATTTTTTTAATTTCATTTTTTTTAAACTGCAACTGAGAATACTCAGCTATGCGAGTATCGCATATTAAAGCTACTACATTGCTTAATTTAGTAAACATAAAAGTTGAGGGTTTGAGTGGATTGTTAATAATCTCAATTTTAGGATGATTGTCATTTTTATATCCTTCAACAATAACAATATCCGGTCTATCTATCTCACCAATCAAATCTTCTAATTTTTTTTCAGGAGCATCTTTTAATTCAACCATTTTTGCCCATCGTTTTGAAGAGCTAATAATAACTTGCTGAGAACCTGACTGACGATGGAGAAAGCTGTCAGTGTTTGGTTGATCAATATCAAAATTATGATGTGCATGCTTAATAGAAGCGACGCGTAAATTTTGGGAAGATAATTGCTGGATAATTTGCTGGGCAAAATATGTTTTGCCGGAATTTTTCCATCCTATTAAACCAAATATTTTCATTCTATTCTTCTTTTTAAGTTAAATAAGTAGACTATTGAATAAATTATCATTGTTAAAACAATTAACACTATTCCTAGCGCCATAGCATATTCCAAATTACCCATTCTTGTTTCTAATGATATTGCGGTGGTCATTACCCGGGTATAATGATCAATATTACCCCCCACTATCATCACTGCACCTACTTCAGAGATAGCCCTTCCAAAAGCAGATAATAATACTGTGATTAGGAGGAAATAACTGTGAATAGTAAAAATTTTAATTACACCAAAAAAAGGAATATTTAAGGATCTAATATGGTCTTTGTATTGTTGCCAATTCTGTAAAAAAATTTCATGTGATAAAGATGCTACGATTGGAAAAATAATCAATATTTGTGCGATAACCATTGCTGTAGGTGTATATAGTAATTGAAAAACTCCTAAGGGTCCTCCATTAGCAAAAAAGAAATATACGATCAATCCAACGACAACTGGAGGTATGCCCATCAAGGAATTAAATAAAATAAGCAAAAAATTTTTTAAATAAAAATTTTTCAAAGCCAGAGTATAACCAACAATTATTGCAAAAAGAGATGAAATAAAAAGAGCAATAAAACTAACTTTTAATGATAAAAAAATTATTTCATACAATAAGGTGTCTGCGCTTAATATTAATTTTAAGGCATTTAAAATAATTTCTATTATATTCATATTTTCTATTATAATTTAAAAGTTGACTATTATGACTAGACAAAAAAAATACTTAATATCTCCTAATATTGATAATCATATATTAACACAAAAAATTACAGGTGTGGATCAAGATAATAATCCAATTGAAACTAAAGTGATACAAGAAAGATCCCTTACTATATTTTTAAACAACCAAGAAATAGTAACATTAATGTCCATTCCTGACTACCCAAGATACTTAGCTGTTGGTTATTTATTAAATCAAAACATGCTCAAGCAAAATGATATTATCAGATCAATTGACTACGACAAAGATATCAATGTTATTGTCATTCGTACAAAAAGAGAAACAAATTATGAAAAAACTTTGAAGAAAAAAATTACTACAAGCGGTTGCGCTCAAGGAACAATTTTTGGTGATATTTATGACGAAATACAAAAAATAAAAATTACATCAAAAATAACCATCAAGCATGATTGGATATATGAGATTTCTAAAAAAATTAATCTTACACCAAGTTTGTATTTGAAGGCAGGCGCGGTACATGGATGTGTTATAATAGATAAAAATCATCCGATAATTTATATGGAAGATGTTGGAAGGCATAATGCGGTTGACAAAATTGCAGGATACATGTTTTTAAATAATATCAATCCAATGAATAAAATTTTTTACACGACAGGAAGACTTACAAGTGAAATGATTATTAAAACAGTCAAAATGGGCATCCCCATTTTGATATCTCGCTCTGGATTTACTTCATGGGGTGTTGAGCTTGCTCAAAAAACAAATCTTACCTTGATAGGTAGAGCTAAAGGAAAAAAATATCTTGTTTTATCAGGTCATCATAGAATTAAACGATAATGGATAATTTAAATAAGGAAATATCAGCTGTTATTATGATTGGTGGTCAATCAAAAAGAATGGGGGGAGGCATTAAATCTTTAATTACTTTTAATAATAAAAGTATATTTGATCGAATTCTTGAGAGATTAGTTTCTCAAGTAGATAAAATAATTATAAACTGCAATGACCAAGAAAAAGGGTTTGAAAAATATCGATTACCTATTTTAAAAGATTTAAAACAAGGCTATCTTGGCCCTTTAGCTGGCATCCATTCCGCTATGCATTGGCTTAGCCTTAATGATCGCCAAACAAAATGGCTTATAACTATACCTGGTGACACTCCCTTCATTCCTATGAATATTGTTGCCCAATTCAAAAGTAAAATGTCAAAGCAAACAAAAATTATTCTTGCCCAATCTGGGAAAAAAACTCACCCGATCATAGGTGCGTGGCATACAAGTTTGTTCTCAGACCTAGATGAGAACCTAGACAAAGGAACAAGAAAAATTTTAACATGGGCCCATAATCACCCAATTGAATATATTAATTTTGGTACAAAACCCTATGACCCATTTTTTAATATTAACTTTAAAGAAGACATCACTGAAGCTACACGAATAGATGAATTTCATACATTTTAAAAAAATACTTAAAATTATAGAATTATTTAATTTATAAGAATATAGTATTTGAAGTGTCAATTTATCTCCCAATTGCAGAAATGAATGTCAACATACTGCTTATAGTACTTATAGGCATGCTGATTGGAGGACTCTCAGGTTTGTTTGGTGTTGGAGGTGGTTTTTTGATGACTCCACTTTTAATTTTCTTAGGCATACCTCCCGCAGTAGCGGTAGGAACTGAAGCGCCCCATGTATTAGCATCATCGGTATCAGGAGTAATAGCACATTGGAGAAGAAAAAATGTTGATTTTAAAATGGGTTTTTTTCTCATGATTGGCGGTGTTGTCGGTTCAACAGTTGGGGTTAATCTTTTTAAAATTTTGAGAATTTTTGGACAAATTGATATTGTTATTCAAATGTTATTTTTGATTTTTTTAGGCTTTATTGGTTTTAGCATGGCTTTTGAAAGCGCCAAAACGACAATTACAAAATATAGGACAACTTCATCCATCAGAACAAAACTGCATCAGCATTCTTGGATACATGGTTTGCCCTTCAAGTTGCGTTTTCACCGATCAAAACTTTACATAAGCGCAATACCTCCCATCATCATTGGTTTTTTTGTGGGGGTGCTTTCAGCTATGATGGGAGTTGGCGGCGGTTTTATAATTATACCCGCAATGGTTTATTTATTGGGTATGTCAACTAACGTAGTGGTTGGAACATCTTTATTTCAAATAATTTTTGTTACGGCAAACTCAACTTTTTTTCAATCCTATTTAAACCAAACAGTTGATATTGTCCTTGCTTCATTGATGATAGTGGGGGGAGTAATAGGTGCACAAATAGGTGCACGATTAGGCACAAAACTTAAAGCAGAATATCTGCGTGGCATATTGGCAATATTGGTTTTAGCCGTATGTGCAAAAATATTTACTGATCTTACTTTAACTCCAGCAAATTTATTTTCATTAGATCTGCTATGATCAATCTATTTGGAACTGTTAAAATTATCTTGTAATACAAATTCGCCCTTTGGGAGTAAAGAATATGATGATACCGATAAAATGTTTGAATCACTCAAAAAAATAGGTAAACAAATCACTCGTTTATTAAGTGATAAAAAAAATAACTAAGGAGATGCAATAAAATGTTTGATTGGAAAAAACCAACTGTACAAATGTTAGGAAGATGGCAACCATGGCATGACGGGCATACTGAGTTATTTAAAAGAGCATTGAAAAAAACTGGTCAAGTTTGCATTATGTATAGAGATGTTGAAGGAGTAGATGCAGGTGTAGAAGGACAAGCAGATAATCCATTTGGCTTTGAAGAAGTTAAAAAAAATATCATAGTGGGGCTTTCCAAGCACAACTTTGAAGAAGGAAGGGATTATGTGGTCATTAAAGTGCCAAATATTATTGATATTTCCTATGGCCGCGGTGTTGGATACTCATTCACTGAACATGATTTAGGAAAAGAGATACATGCCATATCTGCTACCAATATAAGAAAAGAATTGAGATTAAAAAAAGAGTTATAATTAATATATTGTTAAAAGATTGTAGCGCCAAAGACTTTGATTTTATCATCTTCAACACCAAGTACCAAGCGACCTAAAAAATCCCCCGGTACCTCTTTGCTAGTCTGTTTATAAAGAACCGTTACAAAATTATTTCTTCTTAAGCACCCATAAAACTCTCTTTGAGGAGATAAGGTTGTTAATAATTTATTGTTTGTCCATTGTTTACCTATTTCAACTTCGTTAGCACCAAACAACATTTTTGCTGAAAAATCCTTAACAAAACCAAAATAATCTTTTTTGTTCGAATTTTTGACTAGGTCATCCCATAAAGGATTAGCGATCTCTAATATTTCTTCATCAGTTTTATCAACCAGATTCATTTTCTTATTTTTCATCAACAATGTGATAAAGAGGTGCTTTTTCCATATTAAACTTACCAGTTTCAGGGTCACGACGAGAAACGGTTAGGCAATGCCAATTATCATCATCCAATTTCATATGGTCACCTCGATAGTAATAACCAGGCCAACGAGTCTCCTCACGGAAAAGGGTGTGCTCGGCTACACATTGAGAAGTAAGGGCACGATGTTTTAATTCCCAAGCACGCATTAGTTGATGATAATCTTCTGCTCCGACATGCTCAAGATCTTCTTGAAGTATGTCTAATAATTCTAAGCCTCTTTTAAGCAAGTTATCATTAGTCATATAGTTGACACCAACACCACCAACGTACTCATCCATTATCTTTTGAAGACGTTGAAGTCCTTGAATAGGCAAAATATAACTTGGTGAAACTGTTCCACCGGTTATTTCATTTTGGCCTAAAGTATAGTTTTCTAAAGGTTTATATATAACTTCTTTAAAATCATCACACTGCTTATCATTAACTTCAATTTTTTCTTCTCCAATATCTTGTATATATTTTACTGCTGCTTTCGCTGCCAGACGACCCTCTGTAAATGATCCTGAAGAGAATTTATGAGCACTACCTCCTACTGTATCCCCTGCTCCAAAAAGGCCATCAACTGTCAACATTCTGTTATAACCCCAAAAATATTCTGGTGGAGATAAATCTTCTGGACCACTTACCCAAGCACCTGAACAAGTTGCGTGTGAACCCATGACATAAGGTTCAGAAGTTGTTAGTTCCGGATTCGTATATTTTGGATCAATATCTTGAGAAGCCCAAACAACTGCTTGCCCTATTGTCATACCGAGAAAGTTTTCCCAGCCAATTTCTTCAAGATGAGGGTCTTGAAAAGCTTCAGTGGTTACCATTTGAATCGGACCTCCACCAGCTTTAACCTCTTCAATAAAAGCATGATTTCGTAAACATGTTGGTACCGGTGTGTGATCTATATATTCCCCAACAAGTTCTTTGGTTTGATCGTACCATTTTTTTTCGTAATTTTCTCCATTAGCATTTTGAGTATAAGTTTTAAGATGAAGGAAGTAAGCTCCAACAGGTCCGTATCCATCTTTAAATCTTGTAAGAACAATGCGATTCTCCATTTGGGTCATTTTTGCACCAACAGCTATTGGCAAAGCATACGCTGAACCATTACTCCATGGCGCATACCATGTTCGTCCCATACCTTCACCTACAGATCGAGGTTTAAAAATATGTGAGGCACCTCCTGCAGCTATAATAACTGCTTTGGCACGAAAAACATGGAAGTTGCCAGTTCGCATATTAAACCCAACTGCACCACCGACTCTATTTTCTTTTCTTTCATCCATCAGTAGATGCGTTATCATAACTCGATTGTAAATTTTATCGGCAGACTTTCTTGCAGCTTCTGCAACAATGGGTTTATAGCTCTCTCCATGAATCATTATTTGCCATTTACCTTCACGCAGATAACGACCAGTTTTTTCATTACGCATCATAGGTAGACCCCATTCATCAAACATATGTACTGAAGAGTCAACATGACGAGCCATATCATAACCAAGATCCTCGCGTACTAAGCCCATTAAATCATTGCGAGCATAACGAACATGGTCCTCTGGTTGGTTTTCGTCCCACTGCATCCCCATGTAACAGTTGATTGCATATAGGCCTTGAGCTACTGCACCACTTCGGTCAATGTTGGCTTTTTCGACACAAATAATTTTTAAATCTCTACCCCAATGTCTGGCTTCAAATGTTGCACCAGTACCAGCCATTCCACCACCTACAACAAGAATGTCACAATTTTCATAAACTGTTTTAATTTTAGCCATTAGTAGTAAATTCCCTGTTTAAATCTTTCTTTTTTCATTTTAGGGAGACCAGTGTCAATGTTTAGCCCTTTTGGCTCATCATAAAGAAGCTGTGAGTTAATAGCTTCTTCAGTGGGCTCTTCTACTTCAGCAAGTTTTGGAATATATTTCCCCCATGGCTTAGTTGTGATTGGAGATTCAAAGTTTTTTTCTGTGCCATTACGAAATTTAATTTTCCAAGAGATTGTTCCTTTTTCTTCTTCACGCAGAACGCGAACACTATGACCCATAGGGGCGAAATCAGCATAGCCACGTACATCAATGGCTTCATTTGGACATGCCTTAACACAAGAGTAACACTCCCAGCACATATTAGGTTCAATATTGACTGCTCGTCGAGTAATTTCATCTATGTGCATAATGTCAGAAGGGCAAATATCAACACAGTGCCCGCATCCATCACATCGAGTCATATATACAAAAGTTGGCATATTATTTTCTCTCTTTCTTAGTTTTATTAGTTATTTTGTCCTTCATTAATAATTATTAATAGTGTTTTGGTGATTCGCGTTTTATACCCAAACCAAATTGCTTAGGTTTATCAGATGGTGCTGGTAAATTATCTCTCGAACCATCTGCTTCAGCCAAGTTCTTTTGAATAGCTGCGCCTGGCTTGTAAAACATGTGGGCAAATTTAGACCAATAAACTCCTCCAAATAAAACAACATTAGAAAGACCAAATAAAACTAAAAACAAGGTATCCCAACCAGATATATTTGCTGATTGAACAAAAGACCAGATTAGAGCAAAGGTAGTGGTTATAACAAGAGATAGAACAAACAAGTCTGCCTGAATTAATCGATACCAAGGATTAGCTTCTGCTGTTACGTCCACTCTAAGAAAGAACCAAAACCAATAACCACCAAAACAAGTCATTATAGCTCCTAAATGCCACAGTAGTGGCAGTATAGAAGGCGTTAAGACATTAGGTGTTGAGTAACAGAAAATCATAATAACTGAAGTGACCCAAAATATTATAGTACCGTACATACCAAGAAGATGGGAAATTCTCCGCTGACCTGCACCTAATTCTGAAGTGGTTAGAACTTCACTTGCAACGGTTTTTAGTACAATTGATACCTTTTCCCCGGCACCAAGAGTTTTGGTTGCTTGTTTCTTCGCTTTTTTTGCATTTTCGAAGAAATATTTAACATTTTTCTTATGAATTATATCAAACAAAGTTCCTAATATTACCAAAATCATCATCACAACGACATATACCTGCATTGCAATAGATGGCACAAACTCCGAAAGTTCAGAAAATGGATTGGTAGTAATCATATCATATACCCTTCAAAAAACTTTTCTCGATGTATTAAAATTAGAAATTATTACGGTCTATAATAATAGTATTTTCATTTGTACATATAATTTATATTAATTTATGTACATAATTATTACACTAAAAGTAAAACACATATGTTATAATATATTGCATATAATTAATGTGAAAAAATGAATGCATGGCATAATCCTCTTGTCCCAATAATCTACATTTTAAATTTTTTAGTTCTAGGATCTATTATTATTTTTGCAGTATTATTTCACTATAATACTAAAATTATTCTTCTTTCAAATTTTATCATAATAATTTCAATGACAGCCTTATTCTTTAAATTATTATATTGGTATTCAATAAAAAAACCTGCTAAAAGCAGTCTTGGCGCTGTAAGAGTATCAGATAATCTAAATAATGCAAAAGTATATCTTTTGCGGTTGGCATTTTGTATTTTTACTTACGTAACACCAACTTACTATATTGCTCAACAGCCAAGCCTTGTTATGAGTAATCACGTAGTATCAATTACATTGGTTATAATTACAATTGTTGCTATAATTGGGATGTTCATTGAGAGATATCTATTTTTTATTGAATAATAAAATACAGCAAATCTTTTTATGGAAATAATAGAACTATAAATGAAAAAAATTGCACTTTTTTTAATAATATTATTTATTAATAATAATACCCTAGGAAGTGAGGCATATTTTGATTTATCAGAAAAAGAAATTCAAATTGAAACTGATTTTAATGGAAAAGAAATAATTATATTTGGCATATTTGAACCAAAAGAAGATACAATTATTTCTATTAAAGGTCCGAACATGGATACTAAAATATCAAAAAAAGAAAAATTGTTTGGCTTTTGGTTTAATACTAAAAAAATTATTTATAAAGAATTACCAAGTATTTTTTTTCTAGCATCTTCTGCGCCCATCCAAGATATTTTAAATAAAGAAGCAATTATTAAAGAAAAATTATATTTTGATGAATTGCTTACTAATATTATAACACAACGTAATTTCATTGAACAAAAAAATCTTAACGAATGGAAAAATAACTTGATATCTATAAAGACAAAAGAGGATCTTTATAAAGAATATGAATTTAAAAATATTGAGAACAAACTATTTCAAACTCGTGTTTTTTTTCCATCTCAATCTGTACCAGGTAAATATCAAGTAACTATTTATCAAATTAAAGATAAAATAATACTCAACAAAAAAAACAAAGTAATTTTAATTAGAAAATCAGGTATAGGGGACAAAATTTACAAATTTGCCCACGAACAATCTGCTGCATATGGTTTATTATCAATACTTTTTGCTGTATTATCTGGACTGATAGCTGCAACGATATTTAGGAGAATTTAATTATGAATGATGATCGTTATATTTTAGTCATTGCTGATGGGTCACCTGAAATGAGTGTTGCCTTGGAATACGCTTGCGCGAGATCAAAAAAAACAGGAAGAAAAATTATAATAGCAACTTTTATTGAGCCCCTTGATGTATTAACAACACAAGGAGTTACTGAAATAATGAAAAATGAAGCAAGAGAAGAAGCTGAGAGGATTCTTCATTCAGCAGCTTCAGTTGTTAAAGAATCTACTGGAATAATTCCTATTTTGCATACAAGAGAAGGTGAATTAATACCTGAATTAAAAAAATTAATAGAAGAAGAAGAAGAAATTCATGTTTTGGTTTTAGCTGCCAATGCGAATGAGAAAGAAAAAGATCCGGGCCCAATTATACATTCATTAGTAACAAAAGAAATGTCAAACCTTCGAATACCAGTAATGATTGTTCCTGGCAACTTATCTAAAGAACATATATCTCAAATTACTTAATGTCGGATACAGATTATCAAAATACTGTTGCAGAAATTTTGATTAATATTGGATCTGTTAGATTCTCATTTGAAAATCCCTTTATCCTTACCTCAGGTTTAAAAAGCCCAGTATATGTTGATTGTAGAAAAATTATTTCTTTTGTAAATGAAAGAAATACCATTCTGAATCTCGCAATAGAATATTTTAAAAATAATAACATTAATTTTGATATTTTAGCGGGAGGTGAAACTGCTGGTATTCCCTATGCGGCTTTTTTTTCAGAGTTACTTCAAAAACCAATGATTTATGTTAGAAAAAAAACTAAGGGATTTGGTAAAGATCAACAAATAGAAGGTAGCTTTAAAAAAAATCAAAAAACTATTTTAATTGAGGATTTAGCAACCGATGGGGGAAGTAAAGTTATTTTTATTGAAGCACTAAGAAAAGCTGAACTATTAGTTTCTGATATATTTGTTGTTTTTTACTATGACATTTTTGATATTAACAATTCGCCATTATCATCTCTTGATGTAAAAATTCACTCTTTATGCACATGGAAAGACATAATAAATTTTCTAAAGAAAAAGAAAATATATTCAGAAGAACAAATTCATAACTTGGAAAAATTTCTTCAAAATCCTGGCAAATGGAGGGATTAATATGAATGATATTATTTTAGTAAGCGGAGGTTTTGATCCAATACATAGTGGTCATATAAACCTAATAAAAGATGCTTCAAAATATGGCGATGTAGTCGTTTTATTAAACTCTGATGCTTGGCTTATACAAAAAAAAGGGAAAGAATTCTTGCCCTATAAGGAGCGTAAAATAATTATGAGTGCTCTTAAAAATGTAATTGATGTAATTTCTTTTGATGACTCAGACCAAACATGTGTTGAAGGAATTAGAAAAGCTATTGAAAAGTATCCAAATCAAAAAATAAAATTTGCCAATGGTGGAGATCGTAGTCACAATACAACGCCTTCACCTGAAACAGCATATTGTGAACAAAACAAAGTAGAAGTACTGTGGGGAATTGGAGGACATAATAAAGCGAACTCTAGCTCATGGATTTTAAAAAAGTGGTACCAAAAATAATTTATGGATAGAGTCTTCTTGCAATCCACTTATTATCAAATTTTTTATATTCTATTCGATCATGTAGACGAAAAGGCATATCCTTCCAAAACTCAATCAGATTAGGTTCAACCCGAAAACCTGTCCAATAAGGAGGACGGCTGATAGAATTTTGTTGAAATTTTTTTTTATATAGTGAAATTTTATCAATCAATTCTTGTCGATCTGAAAGTTCACTTGATTGATTAGATGCCCACGCACCAATTCTACTCTCCATCGGCCTACTGTTGAAATAATCATCAGCTTCTTTACTGGTTACTTGATGTGCCCTACCTTCAATTCTAATTTGTTTAAGTAAACTTTTCCAATGAAATGTCAGAGAGGCATTAGAATTTGATAATAATGAAATTCCTTTTTTGCTTTGAAGGTTTGTATAAAAAACAAACCCATCTTGATCAAAACTTTTTAACAAAACAATGCGAGAGCTTGGTTTTAAATCTTTAGATATCGTAGATAAGTTCATTGCATTAGGATCATTTTGCTCTTTTAGCTTGGCTTCTTCAAACCATTCTTCAAATAAAAGAAATGGATCTTTTTTTGGTTGAATTAAGTTTCTATTTTCAAACATGTTTTTTAGACGATTGATGTTATAAATAGTATATAAACCAAAGTAAGAAAAAAAATAAATTTATTATTCTATAGAAATATTAATAAAATGATCATGAAAGGAAAAAAAGGGTTGATTATGGGTGTAGCCAATGATCGATCAATTTCTTGGGGCATAGCCAAAAAAATAGCTTCTGAGGGTGCTGAAATTGCTTTTACATATCAGGTTGAAGCGCTTAAAAAAAGAGTAGAGCCTCTAGCAAAGAGTATAGGTTCTTCTATTTTAATACCATGTGATGTGACTGATTCATTAAGTATGGAAAATACCTTCGAAATTATAAAAAAAGAATGGGGAGATATTGATTTTTTAGTTCATGGAATTGGATTTTCCAATAAAGATGAACTGCGAGGCAAATATTATAATACATCTTCAGAAAACTTTAATCAAACTATGCATGTTTCCTGTTATTCTTTTACTGAAGCCTGTAAACTTGCTGAACCAATAATGAATGAGGGAGGTTCAATTATAACATTAACATACTTTGGTTCTGAACAAGTAATGCCACATTATAATGTTATGGGCGTTGCAAAGGCGGCATTAGAAGCAAGTGTAAGATATTTAGCTGTTGATATGGGAGAAAAAAATATTAGAGTTAATGCTATTAGTGCTGGTCCAATAAAAACTCTTGCTGCTTCTGGCATAGGTGATTTTCGATTTATATTAAAATGGAATGAGTTAAATGCACCTTTAAAAAGAAATGTTAGTCAAGATGACGTTGGAAACTCTGCCTTATATCTACTAAGCGATCTAGGAAGTGCTGTAACTGGGGAAATTCAGCATGTTGATTGTGGTTACCATACCGTCGGAATGGTTGCTGTGGATGAGGCAATAAAAGTTTCAGAGCTCTTAAGTGAATTTGATAAAGGACAATAATGTCATCCAACACATCAGGAAAAAATTTTAGTTTTACAACATGGGGAGAAAGCCATGGAAAAGCTATAGGATGTGTTGTTGATGGAGTGCCATCGCAGATTTCTTTATCAGAAAAAGATATTCAAGTTTATTTAGATAGACGTCGGCCAGGTCAATCAAAATTTACCACACAACGACAAGAAAAAGATCAGGTAGAAATATTATCTGGAGTTTTTGAAAGTCTAACAACGGGTCATCCAATCTCTTTAATAATTCATAATGAAGATCAGCGATCTAAAGATTATTCCGATATTAAGGATATCTTTCGCCCAGGTCATGCTGACTATACGTATTGGGCAAAATATGGAATTCGTGATTATAGAGGTGGTGGAAGATCTAGTGCCAGAGAAACAGCTATGCGGGTTGCAGCTGGTAGTATTGCAAGAAAAATTATTGAACATAAAATAAAAAATAATTTTAAAATCACTGGAGCTTTAGTACAAATAGGTAGTAGCAAAATAGACTATGAGAACTGGAATGATGATTTTATTTTAAAAAATGATTTTTTTTGCCCAGATAAAAAAATAATAATTAAATGGGAAGAAATAATTTCAAAAGCACGTAAGGATGGATCTTCTCTAGGAGCTATAATTGAATTAAGATGCCAAGGAATGCCTGCTGGACTGGGGGAACCTGTTTATGATAAATTAGATGCTGATTTGGCCAAAGCATTAATAAGTATTAATGCTGTTAAGGGGGTAGAAATAGGGAATGGATTTAGAAGTGTTACGGAATCTGGTATCTCAAATGTTGATGAAATGCGTATTCAAAATGGCAAACCTATATTTCTTTCTAATAATAATGGAGGTATTTTGGGTGGAATAACCACAGGACAAGATATTGTAGTTCGTTTTTGTGTAAAACCAACAAGCTCAATAATAAGTGCTAAGAAAACAATTAATACACATTTAGAAGAAACAACAATTTCAACAAAAGGAAGACATGACCCATGTGTAGGTATTAGGGCTGTTCCTGTAGGTGAGGCTATGATGGCAACCACACTTGCCGATCACTGCTTGCGTTACCTATAATTATTTTTTAGCGTATATTAAAAATTCAATATTTCCTTTAGGGCCCTTTATTGGACTTGGTATAATTCCTTGGACTTTCATATTGCATGTAGAAGTAAACCATTCTCTATATTCATGACATATTCTTTTATGAATTGCAGGATCAACAATTACACCTCCTCTTTTTATCTCATTCTTTTTAGATTCAAACTGAGGTTTAATTAGACCAATGACTACTCCATTTTCTTCGTCAAGAAATTGGAGAGATGGTTGAATAACTTTTTTCATACTGATAAAGCTTACATCACAAACAATAATATCAATTATGTCATGGATAATATCTTTATTTAAATATCTAGCATTTGTTTTTGATAAATTAACAATTCTAGAATCTTTTTTTAATTTTTCATGTAATTGATTAGACCCAACATCAACAGCATATATTTTTTTTACATTTTTTGACAATAACACTTCTGTAAAACCACCAGTAGATGCGCCCAAATCTAGACAAACTAAGTTAGCTATTTCAATATTGAAATTTTGAATTGCATGACACAACTTCAGCGCTCCTCGTGATACCCACTGAGGATGTAATTTTGTTACATGAATGTTAACATCTTCTTCATACGTTTCACCACTTTTCAAAACTTTTTTTCCATTAATTGAAATTTGTCCAGCCATAATCATAGCTTTTGCTTTTGTACGTGACTCAACAATATTTTTATCAACTAAAAGTAGATCAACTCTTTTTTTCAAAATATATTATTTTTTTGTATAATTACTAAAGTGAACTACCTCAGAAGACATTAAAGATAGTATTTTATTGGCAATAGACTCAGCATTCATACCTATTTCTTTATATTGATTTTCAGGGGTGTTATGATCAACAAACTTATCGGGAAATATTATATTTTTTATTATAGATTTAGTTGGTGAATTTTTTTTGTTATGAATATAGTCAAGAACTGAAGAACTAAATCCCCCGATAGAGCCCTCTTCAATTGTAATTACAAACTCATGATTATTGAAAATTTGATCCAATAGCGATGTATCTAAAGGTTTGGCAAATCGTGCATCCATTAATGTTGGCTTACAACCCTGCGGACTGAGTATGTCTAGCGCTTCCTTACATGCTTCCAATCTTGCCCCTAAGTTTATCAAAGCCACTGAATGACCTTCTTTAATCATACGTCCTTTGCCAACTTCAAGGGGAGATAAATTGCTTTCATTACTCATCCCAATCCCAGATCCCCTTGGGAAACGAAAAGAGGATGGCCGATCATCGATTAATATAGAAGTTTTTATCATGCGGATTAACTCAGTTTCATCTGAAGCTGCCATAATAATAAAATTTGGCAATGCAGATAGAAAGGCTATATCAAATGATCCGGCATGTGTAGGTCCATCAGCTCCCACTTGACCCGCCCTATCTATGGCAAATCTTACTGGCAATTTTTGGATAGCTACGTCATGCACTATTTGATCATAAGCTCTTTGAAGAAAAGTTGAATATATTGCCGCAAAAGGTTTAAAACCTTCTGTTGCCAAGCCTGCACACATAGTAACAGCATGCTGTTCAGCTATTCCTACATCAAAAAATTTTTTTGGATGCCGCTGCGAAAAAACATTCAAGCCCGTTCCAGAAGCCATAGCTGCTGTTACAGCAACAATTTTCTCATCTTTCAAAGCTTCATCTGACAAGGTCTCCCCAAACACTTGTGAATATGATTTTTTCTTAACCTTGGACAATGAAGAACCAGTTACAATGTCAAATTTATTTACACCATGAAACTTATCTAAAGATTCTTCCGCAGGTTTATATCCCTTACCTTTTTTCGTAATCACATGCAAAAAAATAGGCTTGTTTATTTTGTTTAATTTAATATTTCTAAGCACTGGAATTAAATGATCAAACTTATGACCGTCTATGGGCCCTAAATAAAAAAAACCTAATTCTTCAAATAATGTTCCTCCAGATAGAAATCCTTTAGAGAATTCTTCTGCACGATATAAAGTCTTTTGAAAGGAAACTGGAAATTTATTTGATATTTTTTTAATTATTGATCGTATATTTGAATAAGAATTTGATGATAACAGTTTGGACAAATAAGAACTCATAGCTCCAACTGGTTGATCAATAGACATGTCATTGTCATTAAGTACAACAATCAACTCTTTACTCATAGCTCCTGCATTATTTAATGCTTCATATGCCATTCCTGCACTCAAGGCTCCATCACCTATAACACAAACAACTTTTGAATTATCCTTTTTTAATTCTTGAGCAATTTTAATTCCTAAACCAGCTGATATAGAGGTGGAACTATGTGCTGTACCAAATGTGTCGTATTCACTTTCGCTTCTTTTAACAAAACCATATAGACCATTTTCTTTACGCAACGTCTCAATTTGCTGTTTTCTGCCAGTCAATATTTTATGAGGGTAGGCTTGATGACCCACATCCCAAATAATTTTATCTTTAGGAGTATCAAAAATATAATGAAGTGCTATTGTCAATTCAATAACACCTAGGCCTGCACCCAAATGTCCACCAGTTTTTGATACTGCTTCTATAGTCTTGTGGCGCAATTCTTCTGCTACTTGATTGAGATCTTTAATTGAAACATTACGCAAATCATCAGGAAAATTAATTTGGTCCAAAAATTTATATTTCATATTATTTAAAATCTTCCTTTTGAATTTTATTATTCTCCATCTTTATTTTTTTTATTTGAAGCTCTACTTTTTTTAACTTTGCCTCACAATTATTTTTAAGTAACATTCCTTTTTCATATAATTCTACTGATTTTTCTATATCTATTTCCCCAGACTCAAGTTGATCAACTATATCTTCTAATTTTTTTAAGTTCTCTTCAAAAGTAAAATTTTTATTCGTTTTCACCATTAATTCATCCTCATTCTAAACAACTGTATATTTACCTCTCAATGAACCTAATAATTTTATTATTTTCGATATCATATATCGCTCCTTTAATATTGTCAGCACTTTCAATTAAAATAAGAAGTTTATTTTTATCTATTACTTCAATATTCAGTATTTTTTCATTATTATTAAGTTTTGTAGAAAAAATATATGAGGTATTAATTAAATTATTAGATGATTTTGATATTTTTAAATACATTCCATAAATAATAGCTAAAAAAGCTAATATTATGAAAACGCCTAAAATTATTACAACAAATTGAATAAAGTTTTTTGACATGGAAAAGTTTTATAGTTGTAAAATAAAGATAAATAAAGAACAAAACTCAAAAAGGCTTGATCAAGCATTAGCTAAGCTATCAAATTTTACAAGGTCCCAAATTAAAATTTTACTCAATAATAATAATATCAAAAAAGATGGAGAAATTGCAAAAAATGGATCTTATAGAGTTAAAGAAGATGAAGTATATGATTTGAACTTACATATTCCCAAACAAGAAAAATTTATTGCAGAAGATATTCCGCTTAATATAATGTTTGAAGATGAAGATATTATTATTATTAACAAAGTTGCTGGCATGGTTACGCATCCTGCCCCAGGTAATAATAGTGGCACTTTAGTCAACGCTTTATTAAATCATACAAATAATAATTTAAGTAACTTCGATAGAACTAACAGGCCGGGAATTGTTCATAGATTAGATAAAGAAACAAGTGGCATAATGGTTGTTGCCAAAAATAATAAGTCGCATTTAAATTTAGCAAACCAATTTAAAGAGCATTCCATTTCAAGAAAATATAATGCCATAGTTTGGGGAACGCCACAAAATCAAACAATTGAAGGGTACATTGAGAGGCATCGAATTAACAGAAAAAAAATGTCATTAAACGATATTGAAAAAGGCAAGTATTCAAAAACAAGTATTAAATTAAAAAAAATTTATGGTATTGCAAGTCTGATTGAATGCATATTAACTACTGGAAGAACACATCAGATAAGATTACATATGGCCTCAATAAACTGTCCAATTGTAGGGGATAAAATTTATGGAAAAAATAAGATGAATAAATTTGGGAAAAATCAAGATGCTTTTAATAAGTTTTTAATTTTAAAAAACTTTAATAGGCAAGCTCTTCATGCCTTTCATTTAGGTTTTATTCATCCAAAGTCCAATAAATACATAGAATTTAATAGTAATTTACCACAAGATATGCAGGATTTACTAAATTTCGTAGTTAAATATTAAAATTAAATATTAATTGTGATAATAGGCGGCCATGCATTTACCTATCCTGTCATCAGAGGGAAGTCTCTCTTTTTACTTACAAGAAATTAAAAGGTTTCCGATCCTTACAGCGGAAGAAGAATATATGCTTGCAAAAAGATACAAAGAGCATGGAGATGCCGAAGCTGCACATAAACTTGTAACAAGTCATTTACGATTAGTGGCAAAAATAGCTATGGGGTACAGGGGTTATGGACTACCTGTTACGGATTTAATTTCAGAAGGCAATGTTGGAATTATGCAAGCGGTCAAAAAATTTGACCCTGAAAAAGGGTTTCGATTAGCAACCTATGCAATGTGGTGGATAAGAGCACAAATACAAGAATATGTTTTACATAGTTGGTCATTAGTTAAAATAGGTACAACAGCTGCGCAAAAAAAACTTTTTTTTAATTTGAGAAAATTAAAAAATCAATTGGGATCTATTGATGATGGCAGTCTCTCACCTGAAAATGTTAGAGAAATTGCAAACAGATTGAATGTAAAGGAGGCAGAAGTAAAAGATATGGAAGGTAGACTTTTTTCAGGTGATCAATCCCTTAATGTTCAAATTGGTCATGAAGCGAATACTGAATGGCAGGATATGATTGTAGATGATAGCGAAGCACAAGATAAAGTCTTTGAAAAAAAAGATGAATATCTTCATCGTAAAAAATTATTTAATGAAGCATTAAAAATTCTCAATCCAAGAGAAAAAGAGATAATTAAGCTTAGACGATTAAGGGATAAACCAAAAAAACTTGAAGAATTAAGTCAACAGTTCAATATTAGTCGTGAAAGAGTTCGCCAAATTGAAGAAAAAGCAATCGAAAAATTACAAAAAGAGATTTCAAATATTACTTAAAATATTATTTCTATCAATTGTTTGACTTCTTTCAGGGCCTGTGGAGATTATAGAAATTTTTGTTTTAATGACTTCTTCAATGTAGTTAATATAATTTTGGGCATTCTTAGGTAAATCAGACCATTCGGTTATTCCGAAAGTGGAAGATTTCCAACCAGGAATTATCTTATAAATAGGTGATATTTTTTGTTGAAGATTTTCATTAAACGGCAAATAATCATAATTATAATTATCAATTTTATAGCCAACACATATTTTTATTTCATTTAATTCATCTAGGACATCAAGTTTAGTTAAAATAATATTGCTCACACCATTAATTTGAACTGTTTGTTTAACCAAGATTGTATCAAACCAGCCACATCGCCTCTTCCTTTTTGTAACCGTACCGAATTCTTTTCCCTTAACAACTAAATAATTTCCTATTTCATCAAACAATTCACTCGGAAAAGGACCTGAGCCTACTCTTGTCGTATAAGCTTTAGTAATCCCAAAAACTTGATGATTATCTTTTATACCAAACCCTGTTCCAGCGAATATTTGACCTGACGAAGTATTAGATGATGTAACAAAGGGATAAGTTCCAAAATCAATATCTAATAACGCTCCTTGCGCACCTTCAAATAATATGATTTTCTCATTCTTACCATAATCATTTAATATTTTCCATGTAGGAGCTAAATATTGAGAGATTTTATTAAAAACTTTTAATAATTTATTAATTAAATCAGCCTCATTAATTTTTTTATCAAAATGTATTAAACGAACACTATGAAAAGAAATCAAGTTGGTGATTTTTTTTCTAAGTAATTTTTCATCAGACAAATCGCATAAACGAATTGCACGTCTTCCGATTTTATCCTCATAGGCAGGGCCAATTCCTTTTTTAGTTGTGCCAAGTTTTTCCTCCCCTCTATTTTTTTCATTTATTTCATCCAAGATTTTATGTAATGGCAATATTAAGCATATGTTTTCAGCAATTTGCAAATTTTTTGAATTTATCACTATACCTTGTTTTTTTAATATTTGAATTTCTTCCTCCAACGCCCAAGGATCTAAAATTACTCCATTACCAATTATGCATTGCTTTCCTCGAATGATTCCTGATGGGAGAAGATTTAGTTTAAATATTTTTTCTTTAATCTTTAGGGTATGACCTGCATTATTTCCTCCCTGAAACCTTACAACAACATCGGCTTTTGCTGATAGCCAATCAACAATCTTACCCTTCCCTTCATCACCCCATTGAGTTCCAATAACTGTATAAAACATAAAATTTTAAAGAGACTTTATATTATTATTATTTAAATAAAATTGACAATTATGTTCCTTGGCTTTTTTCTTTATATTTTTTGCCTCTCCAAAATGTGTAACAATTACATAACCTTTTTCTATTAATTGTTTCTTTTTAGTTTTACTCAATTTAAATTCTATCATTATCTTTTTGTTAATTTGCTTAAATGAAGAAGCACGCAAAATAGTATCCATATAACAAGTAAATCCGGTGGATTCTTCCTCTTGATCAAGATTTTTTGAAAAATATCTGCCACCTTTGGCAATTTCTCCTCTAATATTGTTTGAAAAAAAGGTGAAACGAATTCCTTTATGATAATTTTTATCATCTATTTCGCATAAATCCAAAAATACTTTAGCTCCTTTATTATTTATACAAAAACTGCTTACTATATCTTTTATATTCTGGATTTCTTGAGAATTATTTTTATCTATTTTTAATTTTTCTAAATTTCCAACCTTATCTTTATACAAACCTGTGCAAGAAAAAATATTCCTTAAATATTGATGATTATTTTTTTCTACTAATTTTAAAAGACCGCTTAAATCTTTTTGTTTAATTAGTGTCTTAATATCATTTAACCTTTGTGAGTTTTTTATTGAACTATAGAATTTATCAAGAAAAATTCTTGATGAAATTTCAATAAATATATTTTTTATTCCAACAAGCTTTAAAGATGAATAGGCCAGATCCATCATCTCAACATCAGCTAAATTATTTTTTTCACCAATACATTCAGCACCAATTTGTAAAAACTGTCTTTCAGGCCGAAGCATCGATCCTTGTTTTCTTACTACTTCACCATAATAACAAAGTTTTAAAGGTCTCTTTTTTTTTGATAAACGGGCAAATGAAAGTCTTGCAATTTGTAAAGTAATGTCATCACGTAAAATTAATCTTTTTTCATTTTTTTTTACCTTGATATTAAATGAATTATCTCCAAAGCTTTTATCATAATACTCAATTAATGGAGTTTTAACCAATTCATATCCATAACATCGGAAATGTTCTATAAATTCATTTGTAAATTTATGTTCAGTTAACACTTGTTCTGAAACATCATCTCTAAAACCTTCTGGAATTAAATTTTTAGGCATTTAATATTTTTTTTACGTCTAAACTAAGTTTTAAAGAAATAGATTTTACTTGACCTTTATCCTTTCCCTCAACTAAAATTCTTATCAGAGGTTCAGTTCCAGATTCTCGTACCAATAAACGTAAGTCAGGATGTGTTTTTATATATTGATTCTTAAGTTTGTTTAAGCGTCTTTGCAATTCTTTATTTATCATTTTTTTAATAGGTATGTTAATTTTAATCTGAGGACATTTATCATATAAATCAAATAATTTACTTGCTTTGATTTTTTTGAAATAAAATATTTCTAAAATCTTTAAAGCAGCTAATATACCATCTCCAGTGCCCAAATAGTTCCCTAAAATAATATGGCCAGATTGCTCTCCGCCTAAACTATATTTATGTTTTTTCATTTTTTCGATAACATTTATATCACCTACGTTTGTGCGAATTAATTTTATACCTAGTTTTTTTTTGAGGAATTCTTCAAATCCCAAATTGGACATTACTGTTGTCACTACTGTCATTTTATTTAATTGATTTAATTGTAAAAAACTTTCTGCAAATAATGCAATAATATTATCTCCATCTATTAAAGAGCCTTTTTCATCAACAGCAATCACTCTGTCACCGTCTCCATCAAATGCGAAACCAATATCGGCTTTCTCTTTAATTACTTTTTTGGATAAACTTGTAACATTTACCGCCCCACATTCTAAATTAATATTTTTACCATCAGGGATATTGTTAATAACAATAACTTCACATCCAAGCTCCCAAAAAAGATTTGGAGCAACATTGTAAGTTGCGCCATTAGCACAATCTAAAACTACTTTTAAATTTTTATATGTAGTTTTATTATTTAAAGTAGATTTTAAATATTCTGAATAACGTCCCTGGGCATCATCTAGTCTTAAGGCTTTTCCAGATAAATTACTTAAATTTATAATTTTATTATACTTTGTTGTACTTGATATAATGTTTTCAATTTTTTTTTCTATTGTTCTATTAAATTTACAACCTTCAGAATCAAAAAATTTTAAGCCATTGTATTCATACGTATTGTGAGAAGCGGTAATCATTACCCCCATATCGGCTCTAAGAGACCTAATCAACATCGGTAGTGCTGGAGTTGGCAATGGACCTACTAGGACGACATCCATTCCCATGGAAATAAAACCTGCAGTAAGTAAAGGTTCAAATAAATACCCGGAAAGTCTTGTATCTTTTGATATAAGAACTCTTCTTTTATATTTATTAGTATGTGATAGTAAATATCCTGTCACCTTCGCTATTTTTAAACAAGTTTCAGTAGTCATTGGCTCCTGATTGACGATGCAGCGAATACCGTCAGTACCAAAAATTTTTTTCATATCCACTTCTATTTAAAAATTAAATAAATAGAAAGTGTTTTTAATAATTAGGAAGTTTGTGGACTAGCCTTAGAACTAGTTTTAGGAACAGAAGGCGTAACAGAAGGCTGCTTTCCCGCTTCATCATTAAAATCATCTCTTGTGGGAGGTATCCCTTTTATCAAATCTTTCATTTCATCTAATGTTAATGTCTCATATTCTTTCAAGCTTTTAGCTACAATATGAAGTTCATCTAGGTGTTCAGTTAAAATTTTTCTACATTTAATCGTAGCTTCATCAACCAATTTTTTAACTTCCTTATCAATAAGATTTGCCGTTTCCTCAGATAAATTTTTTGATTGTGTAACTGAATGACCGAGGAAAACTTCCTCGTTATTACTATCATAAGATATCGTACCTATTTCTTCGCTCATACCTAACCGTGTAACCATTTCTCTAGCCCTTCGTGTTATTTGTTGAATATCACTTGCAGCACCACTTGAAATTTTATCTTTACCAAAAATTAGTTCTTCAGCAATTCTTCCTCCTAAAGTTACCACTAGATCATCTTTGTATTCATTCAGTCTACCATAATCTTTGTCATGTTCAGGCAAAAACCATGTTACACCGCCAGCATTACCTCTTGGAATTATTGTGACTTTATGCATTGGATCTTTTAAAGGAGAGTAAAGTCCTGCAATTGCATGTCCTGCTTCATGATATGCTGTTAACTCTAGATCTTCTTGTGTTACAACCTTAGATCTTCTTTCTGCCCCCATCCAAACTTTGTCTTTTGCATCTTCAAATTCTTGAGAACTTACTAATTTCATATTTTTACGAGCAGCTAAAAGAGCTGCCTCATTAACTAAATTTGCTAGATCTGCTCCTGAAAAACCAGGGGTGCCCCTTGCTATAACCCTTGCATCTATTTTTTTTGATGCCTTAATTTGTTTCATATGTACTTTTAGAATTTTTTCTCGACCTATAATATCAGGAAGGGGAACATGAACCTGTCGATCAAATCGTCCTGGTCTTAATAATGCTGGATCTAAAACATCTGGTCTATTTGTTGCTGCAATAATGATTACCCCGGCATTGGTTTCAAATCCATCCATCTCAACTAATAATTGATTGAGTGTTTGTTCTCTTTCATCATTTCCTCCTCCTAATCCAGCACCTCTATGTCTTCCAACTGCGTCTATTTCATCAATAAAAATAATACAAGGTGCATTTTTTTTACCTTGCTCAAACATGTCTCTCACACGACTAGCTCCTACTCCAACAAACATTTCAACAAAATCAGAGCCAGATATAGAAAAGAAAGGAACATTTGCTTCTCCTGCAATTGCTCGAGCAAGCAATGTCTTGCCTGTTCCTGGAGGGCCTACTAATAAAGCTCCTGTTGGTATTTTTCCACCTAAACGTGAAAACTTTTTTGTATCTTTTAAAAACTCTACAACTTCTTCAAGTTCTTGTTTAGCTTCATCAATGCCAGCAACATCATCAAATGTAACCTTACCAACAGCTTCATTTAGTAATTTAGCTTTTGATTTTCCAAACCCCATTGCTTTTCCCCCGCCACCTTGCATTTGACGCATAAAAAAAATCCACACACCAATTAATAAAAGCATGGGAAACCAAGAAAGTAATACACTCAATATAGGATGCATAGACTTATCAGCAGGTTCGGCACTAATTTTTACTCCAGCTGAATTTAACTTATCTACTAAATTAGGATAATTTGGAGAGTATGTTGAAAATGGCCTTCCATCATCAAAATAACCTTCTATTTTATTACCTCTGATATTTACTTCTGAAACATTGCCTGTATCTGTAGCTATAAGAAAATCAGAGAAAGAAATTTTAGTATAAGATTTGTTAGAAGTAGTGCCCTGAAAAAGATTAAATAAGGCAACTAATAGCAACCCAACAATAATCCATAAGACGATGTTTTTAGTAATATTTTTCATTATTTATTAGTTTAATATAAATAGGAATTAATTGTAAAAACACAATAGGAAATATAATTTTTGATGCTTTATAGCATAAAACTAATAAAAAAATTACCTTTATTAATATGCATTCCTGCGAGATTAGTAGTAATAGAACTTTTTTTCTCAATCAAATCAAGCGCCTTAATAACCTTAGCATATCTTAAGATATTTCTTCTTGGCATCAAAAATTTATATATTATTTCTATAATTTTAATTTTAATTTCTTTTTCTATCATTGCAAATTTTTTATAATTAACAACTATCTCATCATTAAATGTATGAGTATTTATTTTATGAAAATTTTGAAACAATTTCTGTTTATAAAATGGATAATATTTTTGAATTAAATTAAAATCTTTTTCAATATTGTTAATATGGGTTGATTCTTGTAGTAAAAATTTTCTTACAGTAACTCTACTATAGTCTAGATTATCATTACTAGGATCTTCAAAATATTCAATATTATTAGATTTATTAAATCTTATTATTGCCAATTTATTAAATGTTAATAAGGGTCTCAAAATTTGAATACCATTTATAATTGTTTTATGTTGCATAGATCTCAAACCTTCAAAATTACTTCCTGCAATTTTTCTAAGTAAAAATGTTTCAATATTATCATTGTTATGATGTCCAACAAATAGGTGTAGAAATTTATACTTTTTGCAATATCTAGCCATTTGCAAAAAACGATTTTGCCTCGCCTCACTCATTGTCTTTTTTAAAACATTTTTTTTACTAATATTTATTATTTTGCTTCTAATTTTATGTTTCTTCAGGTAATCGCATACCGTTTTAGCTTCCTTGCCTGAGTCTTTTCGGATCTTATGATCGACTATTAATGCAACTAATGATCCCTTATTTTTTTTAATCCATACATTTAACAAAAATAAAAGTGCCATACTATCTGGTCCACCTGATACAGCTACAGCAATCTTTGGTTGCTTTTCAAATAAATAATAATTTTTTAAAATTAGATTAAAATAAGATTGTGTAATTTTCACTCTACAGCAATGATACATCCTAATTCTGAAATTCTAGCTTGGGATTTATCTAGTAGTTTATATTCTGGATATTCAGTTGATAATGTTTTAAGCATATTGCAAGCTTCTGTATATTTTTCAATATTAATCAAAGATTCTGAAAGTTGATACAACATGTCTGGTGCTTTTACACTATTGGGATATTTTTGATAACCTTCTAACAAAACTATTGCAGCATCACGATACCCCTTTCTAAATATATAAATCTTCCCCAACCAATAATGAGCTGAACCCGCAAGATTACTTTCTTTGTTATTATCTATAAATTTTTTTAAGGAAATTATTGCATCATCATATTCTTGTGACATTATTAAACCAATGGCTTGCTGAAATTCATCTGCAGGGCTTTGCTTAATGTTTATATTCGATTCATCATTGCTTTTTAAAACTAACCCATCATTTTTATCAGAAATATTTTCTGAACTTGTCACAAGATCGCCTAAACTATTTTCATTAACTATTAAATTATTTTCTTCTTTATTTATCTCTATTTGGGTTGTTGTCTGATCTAATTCAGATAATTCTTGATTGTTTGTAAATTTTGTATCCAAACTTAAAGTTAATTCATCCATTAGAATCTTCAAATCATCAATTTGAAAAATTAACTCTTCAAAATCTTCATTCAATCTTTTAATATCTTTTTCTAAATCATAAATTCTTAAATCAAACGCAGTTAGAGCAGTTAGATTAGAAGATGTTTCTGATTGTTTTTTTTGTTCACTTTGGACGTCTCGAGAACCTGCAAAAACCGATTTGGATAAATCGCTAACTTCCCTTTGCAACCTATCCAATTGTTGTTTTAAAGTTAAAAAAGAATCTTCTGAGTATGATGGACCTACAAAAAACAAAATTAAAATAAAAACAAA
>Ga0208747_1000011_pt1 | contig 48175 bp, 46 predicted proteins | sample Knorr_S7_td_AAIW_FD_185597 | JGI IMG/M metagenome (GOLD analysis project Ga0208747, IMG submission 185597) | Marine microbial communities from Southern Atlantic Ocean transect - Knorr_S7_td_AAIW_ad_750m_LV_A (SPAdes) (version 2) | ecosystem: Environmental > Aquatic > Marine > Oceanic | place...
CCAAACTTATATAAGCCTCAGAGATAGTCTTGTTTGATCATTCGATAAGATCATGTGTCCAAGGAACTGATGGTGCAACCTACTCTCTGGTCTGTGGGATAAGCTGGAACAGAGGAAAGCAAGGAAATAATAATTCTCTCACCCTAATTCTGTCCCCCTAAATTTCTTAATTGTGTAGAATACGCCTATAAATAAGCATTTAGGCGCGTAGCTCAGCGGTAGAGCACTTGCTCGACACGCAAGTGGTCGGTGGTTCGATCCCACTCGCGCCTACCAGACACTGGATCAGTCGAATGCCACATTGAGCCAATGTGGCCTTCTCATTTAAATCATCTAGAGCTTAGATGCCAGACCCGACAGCTTCCAGGGAAAATCCAAATGCCCGAAATTCGACTGCCTGACGGCGCTATCCGTAGTTATGAACAGCCCGTTTCGGTTATGGAAATCGCAGCCGATATACACCCAAAACTTGCGAAACGTGCCTTGGCAGGTGAGGTTGGCGGCAATTTGGTTGACCTGGATCACCGTATCGACGGTGATCAATCTGTGTGCATTATCACACCTGAAGATCCCAGAGGAGTGGAGATCCTACGCCATTCCTGTGCACACCTTTTGGCACATGCGGTTAAAACTCTGTATCCGTCGGCTCAGGTAACAATTGGCCCTGTTATTGAAGACGGGTTTTATTATGATTTTTCCTATGCTGCAGGTTTTGAAGAAACTGATCTGGAAAAAATAGAAAAGAAAATGTACGAGCTTGTAAGTTCGAAGCTTCCAATCAGTCGTTCAACTATGCCGCGCGACGAGGCGGTCGCCCTATTTAAGGCCGGTGGCGAGAACTATAAGGCGGAAATCATCAGCGCTATACCGGAAGATGAGATGATTTCGTTGTACACACAAGGTGAGTTCACCGATCTGTGCCGCGGTCCGCACGTTCCATCAACGGGTCATCTAAAAGCTTTTAAGCTAACAAAACTGGCCGGCGCGTATTGGCGTGGTGATTCAACTAAAGAAATGCTGCAACGAATTTATGGTACTGCATGGCCCGATAAGAAACAACTTGATGCCTATCTAACGCGTTTGGTCGAGGCTGAAAAACGAGACCATAGAAAGTTGGGGAAGCAATTGGGCTACTTCCATTTTCAAGAAGAAGCCCCGGGTATGGCTTTCTGGCATGCACAGGGATGGACATTGTTTCAATTGGTAGAAACCTATGTTCGAACTTTGCTCGAAGAATATGATTACCAAGAGGTGCACACGCCACAAGTTCTCAATAGACGATTGTGGGAACGTTCAGGGCACTGGGAAAAATTCAGGGAAAACATGTTTACAACGCATGTCGAAGATCAGGACTACGCCATAAAACCAATGAACTGCCCCGGTCATGTCATGATCTTTAATCAAGGGATCAAAAGCTATAGAGACCTGCCACTAAGAATATCGGAATTCGGCATCTGCCACAGAAATGAGCCGTCAGGTACCTTGCATGGGTTGATGCGTGGTCGGCGTTTTACTCAGGATGATGCCCATGTTTTCTGTACAGAAGAGCAAATAGGCAGTGAGGTGTCAACGCTGATCGATCTGACCTACCGTATGTATAACGATTTTGGCTTTGATGATATTGAGGTTGCCCTGTCGACTCGACCTGAAAATCGAGTGGGAGATGACTTGTTGTGGGATCGTTCAGAGAAAGCACTGGCGACTGCGCTTGAAGAAAAGGAGATACCCTTTACAGTGCAGGAAGGCGAAGGTGCATTTTACGGACCTAAACACGAGTTCGTACTTCGTGATTCTATAGGCAGGCGTTGGCAATGCGGGACCATACAACTGGATTTCTCGATGCCGAGTCGACTGGGGGCGGAATACGTTGCTGAAGATGGAACGAAAAAGGTGCCCGTCATGATCCATAGGGCAATACTGGGTTCTCTCGAACGTTTTATTGGAATTTTGATGGAAGATACTGAAGGAAAACTGCCTGCCTGGCTTTCTCCCGTCCAGTTAATCGTGTGCAACATTGGGCCCAGGCAACGTGAATATGCCCTGTCTGTGCAAAAACATCTAAAAAATCATGACTTAAGAGTCGAATGTGACTTGAGAAACGAGAAGATCGGCTATAAAATTCGCCATGCGACTCTGCGCCGAATCCCTTTTATTTTGGTTGTTGGGGATAAGGAAATTGACGCGGAGAGTGTTAACGTGCGTACACAAGACGGGACCAATCTGGGATCAATCGACCTAGACAGGGTGGCAACAACGCTACCGGGTCTTTCGTCAATACGGTAATTAGCTAACCAGGTAAGGAGTAGCGACATAGCAGCAAAGCAGCAGCGCATCAACAATCAGATTACAACCGGCGAAGTCCGGCTAATCGGAGAAGTCGGCGAACAACTGGGTATTGTTCCAGTTACTGAAGCCCACCAGATTGCAGCAGAAAAACAGCTTGATCTTGTTGAGATCTCGCCATATGCGGAACCACCTGTTTGTAGGTTGATGGACTACGGTAAATTTTTATATTCAGCTGCAAAGAAAAAGCAGGAATCGAAAAAGAAGCAAAAACAGATAATCGTTAAAGAGGTCAAATTCCGACCTGGGACCGATATCGGTGACTATGACATTAAGGTGCGAAATCTGTTGAGGTTCCTGGATGCCGGAAATAAAGTCAAGGTGACGTTACGGTTCCGCGGCAGAGAGATGGCCCATCAGGAACTGGGTATGAAAATGCTAAAAAGGGTCGAAGCGGATCTGGATGAACTGGGAGTGGTTGAGCAAATGCCAAAAATGGAAGGTCGACAGATGGTCATGGTCCTAGCGCCTAAGAAGTAAATTAGAGTCATTCGAGAGACAATTAAGATGCCGAAGATGAAGACGAACAGGGGTGCTGCGAAGCGGTTCAAAACGACTGCAACCGGACGTTTTAAGCGATCGCAGGCATATATGAACCACATCCTGACAAAAAAGTCGACCAAGCGAAAAAGGCAATTACGATCGCAGTTAATCGTTCACCCCTCAAATGAATCCGCTCTGAAGCGGATGCTTCCTTACAGTTAACACATCAGATTACGGAGTGGACCGATGCCTAGGGTAAAACGAGGGGTAACAGCAAGAGCTAGACATCGAAAGGTGTTGGCGAATGCTAAAGGGTATCGTGGTGCCCGCAAAAATATTTATCGAGTTGCAAAGCAAGCCGTGATGAAAGCTGGGCAATATGCCTATAGAGACCGTAGACAGCGTAAGCGTCAATTTCGAGCGTTGTGGATTGTGAGGATTAATGCGGCAGCTCGGCTAAGTGGAATTAGTTATAGTCAGATGATTAATGGTCTTTCTAAGGCAGCGGTTGAAATAGATCGTAAGGTACTTGCTGACATGGCGGTCAATGACAAAGCAGGTTTCGAGTCTTTGGCGGAACGAGCCAAGGCAGCACTGGTAGCTTAACGTAGCCCGTGGCAGTGCCATGGCATACGTAAATGAACAACGGGAAAGGTCTATGGCCTTTCCTTTTTTTTTGTAGAAAGGTACTACAGTGAGCCAACAATCTGCAGGTGATGAGTTATCCGCCAAAATAGCTGAAGCGATCGTAGCGGTATCCGGCACGCCGACGCTCTCTGCCCTGGAAACGCTACGGGTTGCTCATCTCGGTCGAAAAGGGTACCTGACCCGCCAGCTTAAGCGGATCGGGAGCCTGCCAGTTGACGAAAGAAAAGCATACGGAAAAGCGCTAAATACTGCAAAACAACAACTGACAGTAGCTATCGATAGAAAGGCCGAGCTTCTAGAGCAGCAAGAACAAGCAAGCGCGTTAGATCGAGACATTATTGATGTATCACTCCCTGGTCGAGCCGTACAACATGGCACATTACATCCAATAAGCCGTTCTGTACGCAGGATTACAACGATATTCCGACGGCTCGGGTTTGATGTCGCCGAGGGCCCTGAAATCGAAGACGATTTCCATAACTTCGGTGCGCTGAATATTCCCGAGGATCACCCAGCTAGAGCAATGCACGATACCTTTTATCTATCTCCAGGTGTGGTCCTCCGAACTCATACGTCGCCTGTCCAGGTGCGATATATGGAAAATCAAGAACTGCCCATTAGGGTGATAGCCCCAGGTAGGGTGTACCGGTGCGATTCTGATGTTACCCATACACCCATGTTCAACCAGGTGGAAGGATTAGCAGTAGATATGGACATAACCTTTTCCGATCTAAAAGGAATCCTAATTCATTTTGTTCGGGAATTCTTTGAACAGGATTTGCCGGTGAGATTCAGGCCTTCTTATTTTCCATTCACCGAACCTTCAGCGGAAGTCGATATGGGATGTGTTTTTTGTGCCAGTACTGGCTGTAGAGTTTGTCAGCATACCGGCTGGCTAGAAATACTTGGTTGCGGAATGGTTCACCCCGAGGTATTCCGACAAGTTGGCATCGATAACGAGAAATATACGGGTTACGCATTTGGAATGGGTATAGAACGGGTCACGATGCTTCGATATGGCGTCGATGATCTTAGGTTATTTTTTGATAACGAGCTGTCGTTTTTGAATCAGTTCAGCTAGTAGCTACCTATGAACATCCAATGATTATCAGTCTCAACTGGCTGAGGGAATGGATAGAGGTAGATTTGGATCTGCCGCAACTTTCCGAATTGCTGACAAATGCAGGGCTTGAAGTCAGTTCCATTTCCAGGGTCCCAGATTTTTCAAATAAAATCCGAGTTGCTGAAATCGTATCCTCGTTACATCTGCCTGGTAATAGTAATCTAAAGATTTGCGAGGTTGACGTTGGTCAACGCCGAAACGTCGATATAGTTTGTGGAGCATCCAATGTTGAAGTGGGAAGCCGCGTAGTAGCGGCGATGCCTGGCAGTTCTCTGCCCGGCGGAAAACCCATTCGTGTCGCTGACTTTGGTGGCCAGAAATCTCGAGGAATGTTGTGTTCAGCAGACGATCTGGATCTGGATTACAGCACAGACAATTCTGCTGGTGTTCTTATACTTGATTCAAATGCCCCAACCGGCAGCACACTCAACGATTATCTGCAGGTTGATGACCACATAATTGATATCGACCTTACCCCGAATCGGGGTGACTGCCTCAGCATTCAAGGCATAGCGAGGGAGTTGCATGCCCTAACTGGTAAAAAACTTATCGGACCTTCCTTCAAATCGGTGAGGGCGACAAGTAAACAGATTGTTCAATTGGAAATACGAGCACCAAAAGATGCGCCGCGATATGTTGGAAGAGTAATCGACGGTATCGTTTCGCAATCCAAGACACCAGATTGGATGCGCGAACGGCTAAGGCGGTGCGGTCTTCGAAGCGTCGGTGCCATTGTCGACATTACCAACTATGTGATGTTAGAACTCGGGCAGCCATTGCATGCGTTCGATTTAGATGAAATTAAACAAAAAATTGTCGTCAGACATTCACGGAAGGGAGAAACGCTAAATCTACTTGATGGCAAAGCGATTCAACTAACACCTGAAACATTGATAATTGCAGATGCCAACAAAAGCCTTGGTATGGCTGGAATCATGGGTGGTATGAGATCAGGTATTGATGGGCAGACCACTTCCATCATGCTCGAAGCAGCTTATTTTCGACCCAGCGCTATCGCTCGTAAAGCACGAGAGTACGGGATTCAGTCGGAAGCCTCGTATCGCTTTGAAAGGAAAATAGATCCTGTCCATCAACGGACTGCCATAGAGCGTGCAACTCAGTTGATCAGTGCTTTTGTTGGGGGTAACCCAGGTCCGGTGTTTCAGGAACTCAGTGAATCCCATATGAGCTCTCCGATGCCCATCACATTACGCAGAGCGCGTCTGATTAAGATGTTGGGACACACGATACCGGACAAGCGGGTCAAGTTCATACTCGAATCTCTGGGGATGAGAGTCAGGAGTCTAAAAGCAGGCTGGAAAGTTCTTCCCCCGAGTTGGAGAACAGATGTCGAAGAAGAGCACGATCTGGTGGAGGAAGTTGTTCGGGTATTTGGCTATGACAATGTACCTACACGCGAACCTAAGAGTGTCATCGCTTATACGCCAGACCGGGAGTCGAGCCTAACCACTGACCGGCTAACTGATTTTCTTATTGACAATGATTATCAGGAGATAATGACATACAGTTTTGTAGATCCAGTAATTCAAAAACTAGTCGATCCAGCGTCACGCGTCATCACACTGGAAAATCCGATCGCGTCAAACATGTCGGTCATGCGTACGAGTCTCTGGCCGGGGTTGCTGCAAGCGCTGGCTGTTAACTACCGTCGGCAATGGCGACGGGTCCGATTGTTTGAAGCCGGTAATGTATTTCATGGCAACATCAACAATCGAACCGAAATCAAAAGAATTGCCGGGGTCGTAACCGGTGATGCTTCTCGCAGGGGCTGGGACAGCCATGTCCGAGGGGTAGACTTTTATGATGTCAAGGGTGATGTTGAAGGAATATTCAGACTAGCTGCTAAGGTGCTAAAAACCGAGTTCAAGCCTGCTGTTCATCCCGCTCTTCATCCCGGCCAGAGCGCGAGGATAACCCGTGGTAACCAAGTCGTCGGATGGCTAGGGCGACTCCACCCAGAGGTTATGAAAGCATTCGACCTAGAACAAACAGTATTCATTTTTGAATTAGATACCCAATGCATAGCGGCCCGTGATCTCCCAGCCTATAGCCCGATGCCAAAGTTTCCTTCTGTGAACCGTGATCTTTCAATAACTGTGGATATAGCTACGCCAGCGGACGAAGTCAGAGAGGTTATCATCGGATCTGGTGGCACAATGTTGAACTCAATCGAGCTCTTTGATGTATATCAGGGCGCAGGGCTAGAAAAAAACAAAAAATCTTTGTCTTATGGGTTGACGTTGAAAGGAACTTCACGCAATCTTACGGAACAGGATATCGAGAAGGTTATGGAGGAGATTCTCGACAGCCTAAAGAAAAAGCTGGGCTCGAAGCTCAGAGATAAATAGATCGCCAAAGGAAGGGTAGAACGATGACTGTCACCAAGGCAGACCTCGCTAATACGTTGTTTGAGCAACTTGGCTTGAACAAGCGGGAAGCTAAAGAATTTGTCGAATTGTTTTTCGAGAAGATTCGAGAATCATTAGAAAATGGTGAATCAGTAAAGCTTTCCGGATTCGGTGGTTTCAGCGTTAGAGATAAAAAGAGTCGACCAGGACGAAATCCCAAGACTGGTGAAGAGGTGCCTGTAACACCACGGCGAGTGGTTACCTATAAGGCAAGCCAGAAAGTCAAGGATAGGATAGCCAAAAACAATCTATCCGAATCAGACAGAGTACCTGAGTCGAACGTGCTATGACTATGCTCGATCCCTCATCAGAGGAACTCCCACCGATCCCGGCAAAGAGATATTTTACGATTGGTGAAGTAAGCGAGCTTTGCTCTGTGAAGCCTCATGTTCTAAGGTACTGGGAACAAGAGTTTCCACAATTACAGCCTGTAAAGCGTCGAGGTAATCGCCGCTATTACCAACGCCATGAAGTCGAGTTGATTAGAACAATCCGTCGTCTACTCTATATTGAGGGCTATACGATCAGTGGTGCTAGTAATCGACTCCGAGAAGAAAAACAAAAGAGCAGCAAAGGACTAAACAAGAAACTCTATAGTCAGGTAATAGAGGAACTTGCAGATATTTCGGAACTCCTGCAATCGTAACTTGGTCGGAAGTATTACTCGGGGCGTAGCGCAGTCTGGTAGCGCACCGCAATGGGGTTGCGGTGGTCGGAGGTTCGAATCCTCTCGCCCCGACCATTTTTAAACAATCAGCAACAGGTGGAACGAGTTGCTGAGAAATTGTTATCGACAACGACGCTCTCTCTGCAGACATTCATTGTGATACTTAAGAGTATGTCTCGATCTCACCGCGGTCGGTTTATAGCAATCACAAATAATCAGTGGAGCGATTTAAGGACGCTCGCTAGCCAACATGGCTGGGAACCCTGTGGAACTATCGATCCGGGCCTCGGACTAGTGGAGCTAAAGAGCTTTGAAAAGACTGGTTGGGCGGGTGGATACGACAGCCCAAGTTTTCAAAAGACGACTGAAGTCGACGCCTGTGCTCTCTCAGATTGCCTTGCATCAGCCTTACAGCACTATGTTGAATCTGAAACCATTCTAGAAAGTGAATTTTCTCTTCTCACTCAAGAAATAGTCAGTCAGGTCAAGGAATTCTGTGCGTTAGGATCCTTCCGGATCCTTCCGGATAGCAATGGCATGTCATAACAATTCGTCGCGATCGATTAAACATTAGGCTTTGCAGATTCGTTTCCAAGTTTGATGACACACAAACATAAACTGATATTCTCGACCATGATCGTACTGTTCGTTGCCAGCAGTCTGGTTAAGGCCGATCTGGAACTGAATCAGGTACCGCCTCTAACCCAGTTGGCAGGCGACGTGGGGGGCAGGCTTGATGGTACCAGTTGGAATAGTTCTGAACTGCAAGGGGTAGTCCACATATTGATGTATGTTGATCCTGACAAAATCAAGGTTAACGAACATGTTGAAGAAGCATTGGCCAAAGAACAGTATCCGTCGGAAAAAATAAGATCCGTAGCGATCACTAACTTGGCGGCGACCTGGAAACCAAAATTCTTAATCACAAAAATCCTTAAAAGGAAGCAAAAGAAATATCCCCGTACGACTTATGTTACAGACAAGAGTAAAGTTCTGGTTGAGCGTTGGGGGCTGCTTGATCATAGTTATAATGTGCTGGTGTTTGGCCCCAATGGGAATTTGCTATTCAATCAAGGCAGAGCACTGTCAGGAGTAGAAGTAGCAAATCTGACAGCCCTGATCTGGTTACAAATATCTAATTAGAGATCACTGAATCTGACAGGATACTGATAGAGCTTGAAGAAACAATGAAAATAAAGTCCGTGAAGAATAGTCGACTGGCAGAAGTCGATTATACAAATCTAGGGTTTGGTGACTATTTTTCAGATCATATGGTTACCTGTGAATTTTCGGATGGGTCGTGGGGAGAGCCTTCGATTGTTCCATTCGCTCCCATTGAAATGAGTCCGGCTGCGTTAGCGCTGCATTACGGCCAAACAGTTTTTGAAGGATTGAAGGCTTTTCGAGGTACGGATGATCACAAGATCAGACTTTTCAGGGTTGACCGAAATGCTGCGCGCTTAACAGCTTCGTGCACTAGATTGTGTATACCTGCACCAGACGAATCTCTCGTCATAGAATCAATCAAACAGCTTGTGATGCTCGATCAAGACTGGGCGCCATCTCGAAGAGGCGAGGCGTTATATATTAGACCCGTGCTTATGGCAACGGAGCCCCATCTGGCAGTGCGACCAGCATCGCAGTACCGATTACTGATATTCACGTCGCCGGTATGTGAGTATTTTGCACGAGTGAAGTCGCCGTTATATCTCAAAGCAGAAGAACGATACACCAGAGCTCCCCTTGGTGGCACGGGCTACGCGAAAACCGCTAGTAACTACTCGGTGACACTAAGGCCAATGAATGACAGTGTCGAGGATGGTTTTGACCAGATTTTATGGCTGGATGGACAAGAGCACCGGTATGTGGAAGAGGCCGGACAGATGAATATGTTTTTTCGATTGGGTGATTCGGTAGTTACTCCAGATCTGAGTGGAACGATTCTACCTGGTGTAACGCGTGAAAGCGTTTTGATGCTACTCAGCGATATGGACATCACGGCTACTGAACGTCGTTTGTCTATGGATGAGTTATTTCAAGCCCAAATTGAAGGTGAACTCTATGAAGCTTTTGGAGCCGGTACAGCTTCGGTGGTGGTTCCTATTGGACGAATTCGCCATCGCGACGACAATCTGTGTTTTCCTGATGAGCAACCAGGAAATTTGTGCCCGAAGCTATACGATAGGATCCTCGGTATCCAGCACGGTGAACTCGAGGATCACCACAGTTGGATGATTCCGTTGGAGTAAAGCTGTAGAACCTAGCCCAACAGTATTGTGCGCCCGCGGGTTGTTGACAGGAAGAGTGGCCTACAGGTGACCTATGCTGGGTACTTAGCATCAAAACTACAGTAATGTTACAGTCTTTACTTATCGAACACGGTGGATACGCTACCAGTTATTTCCTATTGTTTGACACGTAATGAAAGAATCACAGTCGGCAAACGAAGAATCTGAACCCCCGTCTTTGGAAAGTCTGCGTAGCGTCGTGGGCCAGATATTATGTTAGGCGGCATATGTTTGGTACTTCTGCTATGTTGTTCTGCTTTTTTTTCAGCATCGGAAACAGCCCTTATCGCCTTATCCAAAGGGAGAGCAAAAGCACTACTGAAAGAGCGAAGGCGAGGCGCCAGGTCGCTATTCATATTAAAGAGCAAGCCTCAAAAGATGCTGATCGCTATCCTGATTGGCAATAACCTCGTGAACATTAGCGCATCCGCGATAGCAACAGTGATCGCGACCCGAACCCTTGGGAGCATTGGACCTGGAATCTCGGTTGGTGTGCTTACCGTACTGGTCCTGATATTTGGAGAGATTACGCCGAAGAGTCTCGCAACACGTTATTCGGAAAGGATTTCACTGGTTGTCTCTCCTATAGTACTCTGGTTTCAACGCACCATTTATCCCCTGATTAGCTTATTTGAAGTCATATCGGATGTTGCGGGGAAAGCCGCCATTTCGAGTGAAGAGGACCCTACGGTAACTGAATCAGAACTTATCAGCATAGTCGGCTACGGGGAAGAAGAAGGAACGATTGAGCAGGGTGAAAGAGTCTTGATCGAGAGGGCTTTTGCTTTATCTGACCTCACCGTAGCAGATGTAATGACACCGCGGCATAAGGTTTTTACTTATGATGGACGTAGACCAGTATCCCAGGCGCTAGAAGACCTCAAGGAAACTCCCTATAGTCGAATTCCGCTATTCGCTGAGGATCCCGATGAGATCCAGAAGATCCTCTATTTGAGAGACCTTATGGTCGCGGTAATTAGCAAACAAACACAGATCCCTGTGGGTGAAATCGGTCGAGATGCAAAGTTCGTTCCCAATACCCAGCCTGTAACAGATACTATCAGCGGGTTCAGAAAGGAACAGCAACACATGGCTATCGTTGTTGATGAACATGGCACCATGGAAGGTGTTGTGACCTTTGAGGATCTTCTCGAAGAACTTGTTGGTGAAATTTATGACGAAAGTGACCAAAAGCCTGTTGAGTTTGTTGAGTTAGGCCTGAACAAGATAAGCGTGGATGGCACGGCGGAAGTCAGACTGATTGAAGAGTATTTTGATACTGAACTTCCCGGCAAATCTACGGATACGATAAATCGATGGATTCTTGACCATACAGAGCGTATACCCATAACGGGCGAAACCTTTGCATTAGATGATTTTGAGGTGCTGGTAAAAAGTGCCACTAGGCGAAGAATTCATGAGGTCACGATTGAGCGACTTGCTCAAGCTCCGACCTTGTTAGATATGTAACTGCTCGGTATTGCAGTGCGGTAAACCGCGTCTCTTATGGGTTCGGGTTCGATTTTGGCTCCGCGCCAACTAATTTGAGGAAAATAGAACGCTGGCACTGACGATATTATCGATGCGCATAAGGGCATCCTTTATTGTTGACGAAGCAAGACTGCAGTCTCTGGTGGTTGCCTCATCAGGCATAGTCATCCAGATTTCAATCTGACACCCATCATCGAGATAGTGTACGACTATGTTTTTCGGCTGTAGGGAGAATCGGGCGTCAAAATTGTTCTGTAATTTATGAAGGTTCGTATTGATTTCTGCCACGATTACAGATCGCATAGGTAGTTTAGAGTAAACGTCACCCACGATATCGTCTTCCGGGTCAATGTGTACGACTACATCCCCAACCTCTGGGAATCGTGTCTTTAGAGCATCCATTACCTCATCACCGATGCGGTGGCCTTCAGAAACGCTGATCAAAGGATCCACTCGTATATGCACATCAGCAAGCACTTTGTCAGCCATCCGACGAGTCCTTAGCTCATGTGAATCTCTTACTCCTTCTATTGATAGGATGGTCTTTCGCATATTCGCATTCAGAACCGGAGAGGCTGCTGAATCTATGAGTTCCTCAGCGCCTTCTCGACCGATTCTGTAAGCCACAACAAGTAGCAGGCCAGCGACCACAATCGCGGCAAATGCGTCTGCCCAGGCGAATCCAGCCAGTACTCCGCCAACCCCCACAATAACTGCGAGTGAGGATAGCGCATCTGACCGACTGTGCCAGGCATTCGCATACAACATGCGCGAGGTAGCGGCGGAGGGGTGCCGTACAACATACTGAAAATACCCCTCTTTTGAGACAACGGAGATAGCGGCTACTGCCAATGGCCAAAATCCCGGCAGTAACAGTGATTCAGGAGATACAATTCTGATTACAGCATCCCAGGCAATTACAATGGCTATGATGCCTAATGACCCGGCCAATGCCAGGCTGACTAGAGTCTGGATCCGGTCGTGACCATACGGGTGTCCCTCGTCGGCCGCTTGAGCACTATGTTTTGTTGCGACAAGAACCAGGATATCGGTTATCAGGTCTGATAAAGAATGTATGCCATCTGCGATAAGCGCCTGTGAGTTGCCGATGTATCCAACCAGCACCTTGACAAATCCAAGAAACAGATCGAGCACACCACCGATCAATGTCAGCCGTCGTATCTCGGAATAGTATTCGGGATTCTCGAACGGTTTCATTTAACGGAGGGATAATATCTGAGGTTCGTTATGACACTTGTGGGGGTCGATTAATGTTATTCACAGGAGTAGCAGAAGTTGAGATAATACACTCTAGACCTATGATTTTGTTCTAGGGTCAGTTAGCCCTAATCTAGATTAAAAAACATGTAAATGCATATATTACTGAGTAATGACGACGGCTATCAGGCTCCAGGTCTGAAGGCTCTTTTTGACAGCACAAAAGAGCATGGCGAGATCACAATTGTTGCTCCTAACGAAAATAGAAGCGGCGCTAGCGGTTCTTTAACTCTTAGTAAGGTACTTACTGTCAAGGCATCCGGCGAACGATGCTTTGCTGTAGATGGAACTCCGGTTGATTGCGTTCACATCGGACTAAACGGACTGCTCGACAATGAACCGGATATGGTGATTTCTGGAATCAACTCAGGATCTAATCTGGGTGATGATGTGCTTTATTCGGGAACTGTAGGGGCGGCCCTGGAGGGACGTCGGTTAACCTATCCCGGGGTGGCAGTTTCATTGGTAGGTAGTGAGCCTAAGCACTATCGGACGGCTGGGCAGGTTGTCTCTGCAATAATATCCGAACTCAAGATTAGTCCTTTGGCCTCTGGCACTATTTTGAATGTTAACGTGCCAGATAGGCCTCTGGGGGATCTTAATGGATACAAAATTACCCGTTTGGGTTATCGGGCGCGATCTCACCCTGTAGTCAAGATTAATGTTAGTGACGACTACAGGCAGTACCGTATCGGGACGATAGGCAGTGCTGCGGATAGCAGTCCTGGAACAGATTTTTCAGCGGTAAGTGATGGCTACGTCTCCATAACACCGTTGCTTATAGATAGTACAGACCATAGTCAGCACGAGTATTTAGCTGAGTGGGCTCTAAACTTAAAGCTTAAGAGTTAGATTCGAACTTGCTATGTTTAAAGGTCTGTACGATTCGGTCGTCAGGTTGTCTCGACATCGCCATGCATCAAAATATCTGGCCATTGTTTCCTTTGCTGAATCTTCTTTCTTTCCTATTCCTCCGGATGTCATGCTGGCACCTATGGTGCTTGGAAACCGGAAACGTGCATGGCGTCTGGCGGGTCTGACGACAGTTGCGTCGGTCGCAGGTGGAATTTTTGGGTATTTCTTGGGTGGGTTCGGAGAATGGCTGGTCACAATATATGGCGCGCAAGAGACCCTAGCACAGGCACAACAGTGGTTTGTAGACTATGGTATATGGATAATTCTTGTAGCCGGGTTTACGCCCGTACCGTATAAGATCTTTACGATTAGTGCGGGCATGATGGGGATGTCGTTGGGGCTGTTCGTTTTGGCATCCATTATCGGTCGGGGTGCTCGGTTCTTTCTTGTTGCGGGGTTCATCTATTTTGCAGGTACATTTTTTGCTAGCGACGAAGATCTAGTCAATGCTATCCGGCGCTATGTCGATGTTTTAGGGTGGGCCATTATCGCCCTGTTGGTCGCTTTATTTTTTCTGCTGCGTTAACCAGACCATGAAACTGGCCAAGCTAACCGCTGCTCTATCAATAACCTTATTGCTGAACGGCTGTGGTGGCAATCCAGTGATCCCAGTCAGCGACCTGACACCGAAAAAATCAAGATATCAAGCACGTATAGTGATGGAGGGAGATTCACTGTATACCATTGCATGGGAATTCGGGTTGGACTATCGTGAAGTCGCACTTTGGAACAGATTAAGACCGCCATACCAGGTGACTCCGGGGCAAAAGATTCGCTTAGGTCCTTCCAGGGCATCCGAACAGTCCAGCGGAAACGGGTCACGTATGGTCGTCAAAGCGTTGGTGAATACTGAAATACAGGCACAGCCGCTTGCCGAGAAAGATCAGAAAGACTCAGGCAGTTTGGTTAAACAACGTTCATCTGGCGCTATCGCAATCCAGGGGCAAGTATGGTCATGGCCGAGTGCTGGTCGTGTTATCAGCGAGTTTTCCGAGGCGGAAGGTAACAACGGGATAGACATAGTTGGAATCGAGGGTAGCCCAGTGGTGGCAGCAGCGGCGGGGAAGATTGTCTACGCTGGATCCGGTTTAAGAGGTTATGGGCTTCTGCTGATTCTCAAGCACGACGAACATTTTCTCAGTGCGTATGCTCATAACAGTGTCTTAATAGTAGATGAAGGGGATTCAGTGCAGGCGGAACAGGTAATCGCTCACATGGGCAGTACTGGTGCAGAAACGGTTAAGTTACATTTCGAGATCCGCCTAGATGGAAAACCAGTGAATCCATCAATGTATCTGCCGACCAGGCAATAATGCAGTGTGCACTGTTTACTATTCAATGGGTAGTGTGATACCTGCCCCGACTCGCCGTTGTTCCTCAGCAAGTATGTTATAGGTCCTACACGCCGCTGCTGAATCCATGAACTCGATTGACATTCCTTTGTCTACAAAAGCTCTGTAGACAGAAGGACTTGGGATTTGCTGGATCGGGCCAGTGCCCACCAGCAGAATATCAACGTCAAGAGCGAGTAGAGGTAAAAGATCAGAACTACTGAGTGTCCCCCCGTTCTTTCTTAACCAAGGCGATATAACAGTGTCCGGCGTTACGATGAAACTGTCGTCAATTGATCGTGATCCTACTATTACCCTAAAAGGTAAATATTCACGGATCATATTAATGGTGGTCACGTTATCCATTTCAGGAGACATATCATTGGTAGTTCCGAATTAGCCCGATGTTTATTGAAAATAATTGACACCAACTACGTCGTTTTAGCAAACATACGATAAAATAGGTGAGTAATTCAATCAAACTAAGAGTGCTTAGCTTCGTCGCTACATTCGTTAGTCGAGCCTTGAGTAGTTTACGTTAGTGACATGAAACCTGTACAAATCGGTATTATTGGTCTAGGTACAGTTGGCGCAGGAACGGTCAATTTACTCGACAAAAATGCAGAAGAAATCACTCGTAGAGCTGGTCGCCAGATCAGCATCAAGGCAGTAGCGGTTAATGATACAACTAAACAACGAGCTTGCGATATCAGTGATTTCAAACTGACTGATAATCCGTTCGAAGTGACCGATGACCCCCAAATCGATATTATCGTTGAGTTAATGGGCGGTGAATCAACCGCAAGAGAAGTTGCTCTTAGGGCTTTGGAACATGACAAGCATATAGTTACGGCCAACAAAGCTCTTATTGCCGTGCATGGCAACGATATTTTTGATGTGGCTATGAAGAAGGGCCTGGTCGTCGCATTTGAAGCCGCGGTTGCAGGTGGGATTTCTATCATCAAGGTTTTGCGCGAAGGACTTACTGGCAATCGAATTGAACGAGTCATCGGAATCGTGAATGGGACGACAAACTTCATACTCTCAGAAATGCACAAGAAAGGGAGTCCGTTCAGTAAGGTGTTGGCAGAGGCTCAGCGGCTGGGATACGCTGAATCAGATCCTTCTTTTGATATTGAAGGGATCGACGCAGCTCATAAGTTAACTATATTGTCCTCTATTGCCTTCGGTATCCCATTAGACTTTGATTCTGTTTATGTAGAGGGAATAACAGATATACACCAACAGGACATAGCCTATGCTAAGGAATTTGGATATAGCATCAAACATCTTGGAATAGCAAAGCAGCACAAAGGAAAAATAGAACTCAGAGTCCACCCCTGTCTAATACCGGCGGATCATCTACTGTCGAATGTTGATGGCGTAATGAATGCAATTCTTGTTCATGGTGATGCAGTCGGTCCAACGTTGCATTATGGTGCTGGTGCGGGGGCCAAACCAACCGCTTCATCTGTAGTGGCAGATATTGTTGACGTCGTTAGAACCCTGACTACAGATCCAGAGAATAGGGTGCCTCATCTAGCATTTCAACCGGGACATCTTTCTCACAATAAGTGTGGTTCGATTGGAGATGTTGAAACTGCGTATTATCTTCGCTTGCTAGCGCTAGACAGACCGGGAGTTTTGGCAGACATTGCCAGAATTCTTGGTGAACATAAAATCAGTATTGATTCCATAAGGCAGAAGGGGACCAGTTCTGGAGATGACCCGGTATCTATTGTCATTCTTACACACAGAACAATCGAATCTCAGATGTCACGTGCCATACCGGAACTGGAGAGATTGACAACGATTAGGGAAAAGGTCGTTCGGATTCGAATTGAGACCATCGATAACGGGGTACAGACGAATTGACCGTCCGAACACTCAATGGCGGTGTTATTGCTGCCTATCGAGATAGGCTATCGATACCTCCTGATGTTGAGGCAATACATATCAACGAAGGCAATACCCCGTTGGTTCATCTGCCAGCTGTGTCAGATCGAAAACGAAATATCGATGTGTATGCCAAATGCGAGGGTCTTAATCCTACTGGTTCCTTTAAAGACCGCGGGATGACAGTCGCCTTGTCGATGGCTTCACATAACGGCAGTAAGGCCGTTATCTGCGCGTCGACTGGTAATACCTCTGCTTCTGCTGCAGCATATGCAGCCCGCGCTGGCATTCAAGCTTTTGTTGTTATACCCGCGGGTAAGATTTCGGTAGGTAAACTTGCACAGGCGATGATGCACGGTGCCAAGGTTGTTCAGATCGGAGGAAATTTCGACGATGCGATGGATATCGTCAAACGAATGCCCGAGGAGGCAGAGGTCACCTTGGTAAATTCAGTCAATCCTTTCCGGCTACAAGGTCAGAAAACAGCCGCTTTCGAGGTGGTCGATCAACTTGGTTGCGCGCCGGATTATCACTTCCTTCCGGTGGGTAATGCTGGGAATATCAGCGCATACTGGATGGGATATGTCGAATATGGCGATGCAGGGATTGTTGGCGCCAAGCCGCGAATGGTCGGCTGTCAGGCTGCCAGAGCCGCACCATTTCTGGTTGGTGCTCCTATTGAAGAACCGGAAACGATCGCCACTGCCATCCGTATTGGCAATCCACAGTCATGGAATCTAGCTAATACCGCCGTGATTGAGTCAAATGGCTGGTTCAGGTCATCCGATGACGAAAAAATCCTCACAGCCCAAAAACTGCTGGCGGAACGCTGCGGAGTTTTTTGTGAACCTGCATCAGCCGTCTCAATAGCTGGGTTCTGTGACGAGATAGAAAAAGGAAACATTCAAGATAATTCAGTCGTGGTCTGCACCTTAACCGGACATGGGTTGAAAGATCCAGATATCGCAATCAGTCAATCACCAGAACCGATAACCATTCCCAAAGGGGGTGAGGGATTGAGAGATTTAATTTTATCGTCGTTAGATTGACGATATCGCATCTAAACTAATGCCACAATTCAGCTGCTGTAGAAGTTGATCCTGTCTGAGCAAGTAATGTTCAACTCTCCCATTCTTGTTTTTGATATAGAAACAGTACCAGATGTAGCTTCGGGAAGAGCAGTGCTGGAGTTGGACGGCATAGATGACCAAGATGTCGTTCGAGCAATGTCACACCGTCGACGGCAAAAAACGGGTGGTTCCGATTTTTTAGCTCTTCACTATCATCGTATAGTGGCGATAGCGGTTGTCCTGAAAGAGGATGACGGTTTTCGGGTCTGGAGTTTGGGTGACACAGATTCGACTGAAAAGGAGCTCTTGGATCGATTTTTTAGCGGCTTAGAGAGATACGACCCAACCCTAGTATCCTGGAATGGTTCGGGATTTGATCTCCCTGTTATACATTATCGTGCGCTGTATAACAGTGTAGTTTCAAAACGTTACTGGGAAACAGGCGATACAGACAGGGAATTCAAATGGAACAACTATGCAAATCGATTCCACTGGCGTCATATTGATCTTATGGACGTTCTGTCAGGTTTCCAGGCAAGAGCGACCGCACCGCTGGACGAGATTTCCCAACTTTTGGGCTTACCAGGGAAAATGGGAGTGAGTGGATCCGATGTATGGCGCTATTACAACGCAGGAAACATCGACGTGATTCGCAATTATTGTGAGACCGATGTGCTCAATACGTATCTGATCTATCTACGATTTCAACACATCAGAGGTCGACTGACTAACGACAGCTATACACTGGAAATAAACAGAGTCCGATCTAGTCTGGCTCAGGACGGACGACCTCACCTGAAAAAGTTTTTGTCGGAATGGAATCCGCCAAACGTCTAGGGGACAACGCCATGCACCTCAGGCAGTGCGAATCGAGAATACGGCCCAACATAAGCGAATCCAACCAATTGCAATCCAGACCATCTAGTAAATTTAGGCCTCCGTACCCGTTTTGCTTGCCTGCCCAGTCGTGGGCTTTTGACTTGTCGCAGGTCTTGAATCTTGACTTGTCGCAGGTCTTGAAGAAGTGTTTTGGTTGGATGATTGACTGTTTCTCTGGTCAGTTGTTTTTCGGCTATTACGTGGCCTACGGCTACGATTAGGCTGTGAGTTGCCTCGGGCCTGTTTGTTTTCTCCGTCTCTGGTGTTACCTGAATCGGAACCTTTTTGACTTTTGTGTGCGTTGCCGCGGCTAGACTGACTGCGACGGTTCGAGCCTCCTCGATTTTGCCCGCCATGTCGTCGGCGATTTCGAGGATGTCTTGTTGCCTTTTCGGCTTTATCTGGTTCTTCTTGTTCGACTACAGCAGTTTTAGAGAACAGATTGCGCAGCTTGGCAAAGATACCAATGGCTGGTGTTGCCGTAGCAGTTTTAGTGCCGGTTGGTGAGACGACAGGGGGCGGTTCGGTAGATAGTTGCTCTAACTTAACAGCTGCTTCTGGAGGAGCTTTCTCAAGAGGATACTGCTCCAGAGAGTCATTGGAAGGGAGTTCTGACTTAAGTTCGTGACTCGCCTGGTAGCCCATCTCGTCAATATCATCACTTCGCAATCGTCTGATGTTTAACTGCGGCCCTTGGAGATTTACGGAGGGTAGTATTACGATGCGGGTACCCAGCCGATTTTCGATGTGGCTCACTTCGTGACGCTTTTCATTCAGCAGAAAGGTAGCTGTATCCAGAGGCAACTCTGCTACGATTGCTTCTGTATTTTCCTTCAATGCTTCTTCCTCGAGTATGCGAAGTAGACTTAATGCCGACGAAGTTACATTTCTAATTTGTCCAGTACCTTTGCACAACACGCAGGATTCATAATTTGATTCACTAATGGAGGATCTGAGGCGTTGTCTTGACATTTCAAGCAAACCGAAGCGTGAAATATGTCCTAACTGAATCCTCGCACGATCGTTCCTAACCGCCTCATGCAATCTTGCTTCTACCATTTTCTTGTTCTGAGACGACGACATGTCGATCAGGTCGATAACGATCAAACCGCCTAGATCACGTATTCTCAATTGACGAGCTAGTTCGTCTACAGCTTCAAGATTAGTTTGTAGCGCTGTCTCCTCAATATCCGAACCTTTTGTCGCGCGTGCTGAATTGACGTCGATGCTCACCAATGCCTCAGTATGGTCAATAACTAACGAACCGCCCGAAGGCAGGGTCACTTTTCGTGAGTAGGCGCTTTCGATCTGGTGCTCTATCTGAAATCGAGAAAATAAGGGAACGGTGTCTTCGTAGTGTTTTAGACGAACAATGTTGTGAGGCATGACCTGCTGCATAAATCGACTGGCGCGATCGAAAACTTCTTGTTGATCGATAACAATTTCCTGGATATCGCTGCGAAGATAATCTCGTATCGCTCGGACGATCAAATTGCTTTCTTGATAAACCAGAAAGGGAGCTGACTTGTCGGCGACTGCTAATTCAACCGCAGTCCACAGCTGAAGCAGAAAGTCGAGATCCCATTGAAGTTCCTCTACTGACTTCCCTATGCCGACTGTTCTAGCTATCAACGAGTGGGCAGTTGGGACAGTTAGCTGCGCCATTGCTTCTCTGAGGTTTGAGCGTTCGTCACCTTCGATTTGTCGTGAAATTCCACCGCCTTTAGGATTGTTGGGCATGAGCACGAGATAACGACCAGCCAAACTAATAAAAGTTGTCAACGCGGCGCCTTTCGTACCACGTTCGTCTTTTTCCACCTGAATCACGAATTCTTGGCCAACTGACAGAACATCTTGGATTTTTACTTGTGCCATTGGCGTTGCTGGAGAATAGTTTTTGAAGTGTGATCGAGAGATTTCCTTCAAAGGTAAAAATCCTTGCCTCTCTGCACCGTAGTCTACAAAAGCAGCCTCTAAGCTGGGTTCTACACGAGTTACAACAGCCTTATAGATATTCCCCTTGCGCTGTGCACGTATTGCCGATTCGATATCTAAATCAAGTAATTTCTGACCATCGACAATCGCTACCCGGAGTTCTTCTGGGTGGGTTGCATTAAATAGCATTCTTTTCATTATTTTCTCTCAACTTGAAGTCGCTAAGTCCCGTGATTTGCACCACTCGTGTGCAACACGGGAACAGTTATTTAGTCATACCAGTGGTAAGCCCAACTATGCGACACCAAGCCCCTCGTAAACCGCAAGGCCGATGATGTGAGAGATTACTGATTGAAGAATGCTTCAGGTGCAGACTGCGCAAAACGACTCGCCAAATTGGCAGGTCACTGTTGCCTTTGTTGCTGTACTACAATTCCTGTTATGCATTGGTTAAACGGTAAGCAGTCTTGACACGATGTCTTGGCATATACGTCCCTGACGCTCCGCCAGTGTGTTATTTGTCGAACTGCCTATTGTCAGTAAGCCAGCTTTTTGCCAGGCGTTCCCTGGCGACTGACTGCGTTCTCCGGGCACTCTGGGTAGGTCAAATGGAGCAGTCATAATTCCCACAGTGCCGAAAATCTCTCAAACCGGGCGTTTACAAAGCTTGCTATAGCATATAGCTTACACGGTATTTTTCCTCTACAACTCAAACAATTATAGCATTTGAGCGTTTTTCAGGCAAACAACAACATGGTTAATCCAGATGAAATAATTGGTCCTCAAGCTGGTCGTCCGACACTATTGGAGGTCGATGAAAGGTCTGTAACCCGACGATTAGACAATTACTTGCGTAGAATACTCAAGGGTGTCCCGAAGAGTCACATCTATAGGATCATCCGAGATGGCCAGGTCCGGGTTAATGGGGGGAGAGTCAAACCGGACTATCGACTCCGGCCTGACGATAAGGTGCGAATTCCCCCGATTAGAACGGCGAATCGAGAATCTGTTGCCGAGCTGGATTTATCAAAGGTCGAAATGATCCAAACGCTCTATGAAGATCAATCGATTTTGGTAGTGAACAAACCCCCGGGAATAGCAGTGCATGGGGGCACTGGCCTGGCTGGCGGTATTATCGAACTACTCAGAGCAAAGCGTTATGCCGATAGCTTTCTTGAGTTAGCCCATCGATTGGATAAAGATACATCGGGTTGTCTAATTCTCAGCAAAACACCAGATTGCCTTAGATCTCTACATGCTAGCCTGCGTAGACAGGAAGAATCAGCATATTTCCATAAAACTTACCATATTATAGTGGTTGGAGAATGGCAGGCTGATGTTCAGGAAGTCAATGCACCCATAAAGAAAGCTCGAGGTAATCTAGTTAGTCGAGTCATAGTATCGCCGAGCGGCAGTCCTGCTCGGACCATTTTCCAGCCGCTTAGAAGGTTAAATGGATTCACCTTGGTCGAGGTTAAACTAATGACAGGGCGCATGCACCAGATACGAGTCCATGCAGCATCAGTTGGGTTTCCTGTTGCGGCTGATCGTAAATATGGCAACGTTTCGACCAATCAACAATTAGCGCGGATAGGAATAAAGAGACAACTGTTGCATGCGACTAAAATTGAACTTCAACATCCTGATACCGGCGTTTTGATAAAGATAGAAGCCCCGCTTCCAGATGACTTTGAACAACTCATGTCGACAAGATCCAACTTATAGAAATGGATTTTCGACTACCCTCGGCTCGACTTCTTTCCAGACGCTACCGTACTACCAACTAAGAAATAGGTAATGACGCCGAACGTTACAACCAATGCCAAACTACTTTGTCGATCCGATTCCTTAACAGTCGGGGGCAGGGGAGTTCGCTTCGAGGTCTCAGACCGGACAGGAACTTACACGGCATTTGCCGTTCGATCTGCTGAAGGTGTAGCCGGGTTTATGAATCAATGTGCACATATGGCGTTGGAACTGGACTGGAGTCTGGGCGAATTCTTCGATGCTGATGGTCAGTATCTTGTCTGCGCGACCCACGGTGCACTTTATGATCCCAAAACGGGCGCATGCATCGGTGGTGCCTGCAGAGGCAGGCCACTGCAGGCCTTAAACACCATCGAGTCTGACGGTTATATATATTTGGAGGACGAGACCTATCGATTGATAGATGGCTCATTAGAGGTTAGTTCGAGGCATCAAATTCACTCATCGTAGTTGGCGATCCAATCATCAATGGGTCTAGTCCTTCTTTTTCGAGCATCGATACCAACGCGATCATTGGTAATCCCATCACTGCGGTTGGGTCCTCTGAACGAATGCTTTTCAATAATGTGATACCCAACCCTTCGACTCGGACGCTGCCACAGCAGTCGTAAGGCTTATCAGTGTCGAGGTAGAATTCGATGCCAGGGCGACTCAGGGCTTTAAACTGGATCAATGTCGACACTGTTTTAGCCTGGGTGTGCCCCGTGAGCGTATTCAGCAGTGCGACACTGGTTAGCAGTTCTGCCTTTCCCTCAGAAATAAGTTCAAGCTGCGAGATCGCATCTTCTCGGTCAATCGGTTTGCCAACAATCTGACCGGCATATACGGCCACCTGATCAGACCCGATGATCAAAGCACTTGCCTCATGTTGACCCACAACTTGGGCTTTCTCGCTCGCAAGCCGCTCAACAAGCGTATTTGCGTCTTCATCTTGTTTCGGTGACTCATCAATATCAGGTGGCACAACCCGAAAAGGTAGCAATAACATGTCCAGAAGCGCTCGCCGATATCGGGAAGAAGACGCAAGAACAAGTTCCTGATGTTTTGAATATTTTGACACTTTAAGCAGCAAAGAATAAAATCCGGCCTCGTTCACCTACCAATCAGCCCAGAGTGACTTGATGCATATTCTGGGCTCTCCAAGCGCTAGATACTAGATCAAGAGAACACTTATGGCTGTTCAGAAAAGCAGAAAAACTCCATCGAAAAGAAATATGCGGCGTTCGCATGACGCACTAACCGGTTCGACCTTGTCAACTGATCCAGTTTCCGGGGAACTGCATCGTAGGCATCACGTGACAGCAGACGGCTATTACCGCGGGCGAAAGATCGTCAGCGACCGGGACGAGACTGAGTAGCGTTTAAATCGCTACACTCGACCCGTGCGATTCGCGTGTAATTCAGGCAGAAATGCGGAATAGTTACTGAGGTGGCTACTACTCTCGCCGTCGATGCGATGGGGGGTGATTTCGGCATACCTGTTACAGTGCCAGCGGCCTGCGCGATGGTCCAAGATAACCCAGATCTTTCGATAAAACTGGTGGGTGCATTCGATTCAATTGAGAACGCATTGGGTCCGGAGAAGTCACATCCGAGACTAGAGATAGTTAGATCGACTGAAGTCGTTGGAATGGACGAATCCGCCGTCTCGGCACTTAAGAACAAAAAGGATTCTTCCCTACGAATATCGATTGATCTCGTAAAAGCAGGAAAGGCTGATGCGTGTGTCAGCGCAGGCAACACAGGTGCCCTCATGGCTACGGCTCGATTCGTGCTAAAGACACTACCTGGAATAGATCGACCTGCTATTGTCAGTGCACTTCCTCGAGCAAACGGCCACGTACATATACTGGATCTTGGGGCCAATGTAGAAAGTTTGCCCGAGCACCTTCTGCAGTTTGGCATGATGGGTGCAAGTTTAGTTCGGACACTTGAAAATAACCCTAACCCCACAGTGGGTCTTCTCAATATTGGAAGTGAGGAAGTCAAAGGGAACGTGACTGTTAAATCAGCCTATAAGCTATTCCAGAGTAGCCCGATCAATTTCATCGGTTATGTAGAAGGAGATGATATTTTCAGTGGTGAAGTCGATGTCATTGTATGTGATGGCTTTGCCGGTAATGTTGCACTAAAAACAAGCGAAGGTTTGGCACAGATGCTAACGAAAGCAGTAAGGGAAGAATATATGCGATCGTTGTGGTCACGGTTTCTAGGGGTTTTGTCTGCCCCTGTGCTCAAGGCAATTCGTGCTCGAATCGATCATAGACGCTACGATGGTGCTGTACTGGTGGGTTTAAGTGGTACGGTCGTTAAGAGCCACGGTGGCACGGATGAAATAGGATTTGCCCACGCTATTAAGGTGGCCCAAACAGCGGTCAGCACCGACTTGGTCGCGCAAATACGTGACGATCTCAGCCAGTTGCATGAACAGCAGATCTCCGCGAAATCTGTACCGGCTTAAGAATCTCGACCGAATAGGATTTATCTCATGAGCGTAGGTTCAGTTGGACATCGTCAAAAAAGACTTCATGGCTGAAATATGCCTGGTAACGGGCGGTAGTAGGGGTATAGGCAAAGCCATATGTGAAGCGCTCGGAAGTGCGGGTTGTCTCGTTGTTGGGACAGCCACCACTTCAGAGGGTGCCCATGCAATTACCGATTTTCTCATTAAACTAGAGATCCCTGGTAGAGGGTATCGATTAGATGTCAGAGATCAAGAATCTGTGGATCAACTACTGGACGATATAGAGACTGAGTATGGTTCTGTCAGTGTGCTTGTAAACAACGCTGGTATAACAGGGGATAACCTACTACTCAGAATGAAGGAACAAGACTGGGATGACATCATAGATACGAATCTAAAATCGTTATATAGGCTTTCAAAGGCAGTTTTACGCAAGATGACCAAATCGCGTCATGGCCGGATCATCAATATTGGCTCCGTGGTTGGCAGTACCGGTAACGCGGGGCAAACGAACTATGCAGCAGCGAAAGCCGGAATGATTGGATTCACGCGCGCGCTCGCGCGCGAAGTGGCAAGCCGAAATATCACCGTTAATACTGTTGCTCCTGGTTTTATCGATACAGACATGACGGCTAAATTGTCAGAAAGTCAGCGAGAAAACTTGATTGAGTCCGTGCCTTTGGGTCGACTTGGCCTACCCAATGAGGTTGCTTCGCTGGTGGCGTTTCTGGCCTCTGATGCTGGCGCCTACATTACTGGGCAGGTTCTACATGTTAACGGTGGGATGCACATGGGGTAAACAATTCCATGCATATATTCAGTTACTTGTCAGCACATATTAATCTATAATATCAATCATAATTTGAGTCAGTAGCTGGTTAGTTTAAGGCCCATTCAGTGTGCTACTTTTCCACGACGTGATGGACTTCAATCGCGTAATATTGTTTAATGCGCGCCAATGGGAAACTGGGTTCCACCGGAGCCTGGTCCAAAATATCGCCAAGACCTGTAGCTGCAACACCAAGGGAGGCTAGTAAACCAATGAGCACCATAGAAGATCGAGTAAAAAAAATCGTCGTCGAACAACTGGGTGTAGCTGAAGACCAGGTAACACCCGACGCTTCGTTTGTTGATGACTTGGGTGCAGACTCCCTGGATACAGTAGAGCTTGTAATGGCCTTAGAAGAAGAGTTTGATACCGAGATACCCGACGACGAGGCTGAAAAGATTACTACGGTCAAGCAGGCGATAGAATTTGTTAAGGCGAACGCTGCCGGTTGATGCAAGACATTCTGGTCTGAAATAAAAAGCCGCCTTAGCGAAATGCTAAGCGCGGCTTTTCTAGTTACAGGATCCAATAAATGATCAGACACAGAGTCGCTGTCACCGGTCTGGGTTGTGTCACGCCCGTAGGTTGCAGTATGTCGACAACCTGGACAGCTCTGACTGAAGGCCGGTCTGGCATTACCCCCATTAGTTTTTTTGACGCAACAGATTATCCTTCTTCTATTGCTGGTGAAGTTCAAGATTTTGACCCACTGGCGCGCCTTTCTAATAAAGAATCACGCAAGATGGATCGTTTTGTGCAGTTGGGTATGGTCGCTGGTCTGGAGGCCTACGATGATGCGGGTCTGAATGGCGAATTTGATAAAGAGCGCTTTGGTGTATTAGTTGGGGCCGGGATAGGTGGATTGGAGACGATTGAAAGAACCACGAATACATTATTAGAAAAAGGCCCCAGAAGGGTTTCACCATTCTATATTCCCAGCAGTATCATCAATATGGTCTCGGGAAATTTATCTATAATGTTGGATGCGCAAGGTCCGAATTTGGCCATTGCAACAGCTTGTACGACGGGAACTCACAGCATAGGGATGGCCGCTCGGTTGATTCAATACGGCGAGGCAACCGTGATGGTTGCGGGGGGCACTGAATCAAGTGTCACTCCAACGTCGATGGCCGGATTCGGTGCAGCGAAGGCACTTAGTCGAAGAAACCATGATCCAGCTGGGGCGAGTCGCCCATGGGATATCGAGCGAGATGGTTTCGTACTTGGGGAAGGCGCCGGGGTGGTAGTTCTAGAAGAACTGGAGCAGGCGAAAAACAGAGGCGCGAGAATCTATGCCGAGTTGATAGGATTTGGCATGAGCGGGGATGCCCACCATATGACGCAGCCATCGACTGGCGGGGAGGGCGCCTCTAGGTGCATGGCAAACGCCCTGAGTGATAGTTGCATTGATGCCAGTGAGATTGACTACATCAATGCCCACGGCACTTCTACTCCACAGGGTGACTTGGGTGAGACTCTCGCAATAAAGAGGACCTTTGGACCAACCGCCTACAAACTGATGGTCAGCTCCAACAAATCTATGTTGGGGCATCTACTCGGTGCAGCGGGCGGGGTTGAAGCTGTTGCAACTGTTTTATCGCTTCATCATGGAGTGATCCCACCAACGATTAATCTTGAGACACCCGATCCCGATTGCGATCTGGATTACGTACCGGGGGCAGCTCGGGAAGTTGGCATCAATACCGCACTGAGCAACTCATTTGGTTTTGGTGGAACCAATGGTACTCTCGTGTTTAAGCGTTACATGGGTTGAATCATAGCCACTGGTTAGGACGATCTGACTTGGGCTTTCTGCTAGAGTCAGGGTCTAGCATAAAGGACGTTCAGAAATCTCTTAGGGTGACTCAACGTGTCAAAATACGTTCTCATTGGCATAGCTGGTGTTGTTTCCTTTATGGTAATTTTAGTGACGTACCTTCAGCGTACGGCGCTTGAACCGCGTGTTTTACAGAGCAACGTACTTCTCCTTGAGAGCGGTAGTAGCCTGCGCGACTTCGCTGAACTGATGGTGCTGATAAGTGATCTTGAATCCCCTATGCCTATCATGACATGGGTGATGATAACTGGACGATCGTCGAGTCTAAAAGCCGGAGAATATAAGGTCAGCACAGGGGACAGTGTCGAAGACATTGTTACTCACGTCGTCGCAGGTAAAGTGCTCGAGCATTCAATCACCTTTCCGGAAGGTTTCGAGTTTCGCGACATTATTAACCGATTGGATACTGCCAAACCGCTTTTCAGAGAAGAAGGTGATCTCTCATTAGAACTGATCAAACAGGCGATCGGTACCGACCATGAAGTGCTCGAGGGATTATTCTTTCCAGATACATATCATTACATTAGGTCCGACACGCCGGTCAGTATATTGCAGCGCGCAAACAAAGTTCTGCAGGTGAAACTTCAGGACGCCTGGTCCGGCAAAGATGGTGGCCTTTTGCTTAAAAACTCCTATGAACTGCTAGTTCTTGCTTCTTTAATTGAAATGGAGGCTGTTGTTGCGCATGAGAAACCAAAAATAAGTGGCGTTTTTGTCAATCGACTCCGGGAAAACATGCGATTGCAAACCGATCCAACCGTTATTTATGGCCTAGGAGATGAATTTACTGGAGGTCTGACCAGAGAACATCTGGCCAAAGACACACCTTACAATACCTATAGAAGGAATGGGCTCCCACCAACACCAATCAGCTGCCCAGGTTGGGACTCACTCTTTGCAGCCGCGCATCCTGAAGAACATAGTCTCTTCTATTTCGTGGCCAAGGGTGATGGCACGCACTACTTTTCAAAAACACTTAAGGAACATCAAGAAGCCGTAAAAACCTACCGATGAAGGAATGAACCGAACAGACAGTAACAACGAGGGTCACTTTATTACTTTAGAAGGTGGAGATGGCTCTGGCAAAACAACTCAGATTGAGCTGTTAGCTAACTATTTGAATGAAAGAGGTATTGATGTACACATAACCCGAGAACCTGGTGGCACGCGGCTTGGGGAGGCATTGAGAGAAATAATTCTTCACAACGTCGACCCAATCAATGACAAGGTTGAACTGTTGCTATTGTTTGCGGCACGTTCACAGCACATCACTAATGTTATCAAGCCACGTTTATCAAATGGACAGTGGGTATTGTCGGACAGATTTACAGATGCCACTTTTGCCTACCAGGGTGGTGGCCGTCAAATGGGGATAAAGGATATAGAAGTCTTGCAGACTCTTGTCCAAGGTGATTTTAGACCGGATAAAACAATTCTTTTAGACCTGCCGGTAGAGCAGGGAATCCTCCGGTTAACACGTCGGGGCGAGACCCGCGATCGGATAGAACAGCAAGACCTTGCATTTAAACAGCGGGTCCGCGAAGCTTACCTGGAAAGATATCACCAGTATCGCTCACGTATAGCCCTGGTTGATGCATCGGCCTCAATACACGAGGTACATAAGGCCATCACAATTGAAATTGCAAACATGGTGAGTTCTTCAGGGAATCGGAATGGCGATTAGTCCGTGGCATCAGACCCAATGGCGATCGTTGCAGGAAAGGCGCCACGTTATACCATCTTCAATGTTGATTGTCGGCAAGCCGGGCACCGATTTACCGAATCTTGGCATGGAACTTGCCGGGATGTTGCTATGTAATGTAGGAAACGGCGACAAGCCTTGTACAGCATGCAATTCCTGTCATATGTTCGCACGGGGAGTTCACCCAGATCTGCATGTTATTTCTACTGAAGAAGCCGAGGGAATGTGTGACCTTAGGTTTAGGAATCACTCGGTGAGATACGCCGACTCAGATTCCACAAAAAGAGAGCGAAGAACGACTGTCAGAAACATCATCACAGTCAATCAAATACGGGCAGTCACAGATGCTTTGAATAAATCCGCTGGGCTGGGGTCAAGCAAAATCTGTCTGATTTATCCAGCCGATGCACTTAACCTGAACGCAGCGAATGCACTCCTAAAATCATTAGAGGAACCGACTGGTGGAACCTATTTCCTATTGGTGTCCTCGTCTCCAAGTAATCTACCTCCGACAATTCGCAGTCGGTGCAGTCGACTCAACCTTAACAACCCTACTAGCGATGAATCTATCGAATGGCTGACGGTCAAGCATAAGGTGGACTTGAAAGTTGCTCAACAGCTGATTACCCATGGGTTAGGGCCCTATGAGGTACTCCAAATGAATACCAGAGAAAATTTAGAAGCTCACCAAGCGTTGATCGATGGGCTGACTAACCTGATCTCCGGAAATATAAGCGCTGGTGCTTTTGCACGCCAAAGCGGTATCTACGACATTGTGCTCACACTAAAGGTGATTCAATCGGAGATACATCGCGGATTGAGAGAGTCGGCCCAACCTCACCATGATACTGATGTGCCCGTTTTAATTTCCCCGGATCTGGCCGTTGAGTTCCGAGAGGCTCTATTTTCTGTGTATTTCGCAATCGGTAGGTTCCTCAGTTGGCCTAAGAAGTCAGTGGATGAACAGTTATTTCTGGAAGACGTCGCGCTCAAACTCGCTTTTTGCGCACAAACGCGAGGTTAACATTTGATACTGGTCGACTCCCATTGCCATATCGATTTTCCTGAGTTGCATGAAAATCTGATCGCTGTACTAGACCGGGCGAATGCTGCCGGCGTTGGTTACCTGCTATGTGTATCGGTAAATCTCGAAGACCTGAAGAATATTATTGAAATATCCCATGTCTACAGCCAGGTATTTGCATCGGCAGGCGTTCACCCAAACCATGATCAAGGCGCGTTAGATTCACCTACCTATGTCGAGCTTCGAGAAGCCGTTGAAGACCCCGTTGTGGTCGCTGTTGGAGAGACCGGTCTGGATTACTATCGGTCAGAAGGGGATCTGGAGTGGCAATTGGATCGGTTCCGGAGACATATAGCGATTTCGAGAGAGGTCGGGAAACCACTCATCGTACATACCAGACGGGCAAACCACGACACAATTTCCATAATGAGAGAAGAAGGTGCCGCTGACGCCGGCGGTGTCATGCATTGCTTTTCTGAAGATTGGCCGACCGCGAAAGCAGCTCTAGACCTGGGTTTTTATGTGTCTATATCTGGAATTGTCACCTTCAAAAATGCCGATACAGTCAGAGAAGTCGCTAGACAGATCCCAAGCGATCGACTTCTCGTCGAAACAGACGCTCCCTATCTTGCTCCGGTACCTCATCGTGGTCACACGAACGAGCCTGCGTTTGTCGCAGATACGGCGAGATTCCTAGCAGAACTCCGTGGTGTTGACCTCGAGACTCTGGCACAGCAAACCACCGATAACTTTTTTGAGCTGTTTCCCCTGGCGACCAGAATAACCGCCGATGGTTACTGAAATTGAACAGTACGAACCGAAAGGAACTGTGCGTTAGGTAGTAGTAGTTCGCATAACATTGATTATGTAAAATCGGATATCCACACGAATTTACCACTTCAGCTAATTGACGCTTGATGCTCGATCAGTAGACAATGCGTACCTACCTGGCATTTGCCAAATTGATACCGCAAAGGACATGACCATGAGTCAAAATGAATTACCTGATTCCGTAAAAACAGACACAACCACCGCAAAGTCGGCCACCGCCCCCCCTAAGCCGCCGGTCGCTTCAAACAAGAAACCAGCATCCATAGGTCCATCAATCATTATCCATGGTGATGTTGCTGGCGAAGAAGACTTGATTGTCGATGGCACGATCGAAGGCACAGTAAATTTCAAGGACAATTCACTTGTAGTCAGTAAGAATGGACGCGTGACTGCAAACATCAATGCTCGGGTAATCCGTGTCGATGGCGAGGTAAAAGGGGAACTTCGTGGGGCCGAACAAGTTGTCGTAAGCCCTAGTGGTCAGGTCACTGGTGACATCCGCGCGCCGAGAGTCGTTCTCGAAGATGGTTGCCAATTCAAAGGCTCTGTCGATATGGCTGTCGATAAAATGGCCATAGGCGGCGACCGCTCGTCGGCGCCCCGTCTAAGACCCAGTGCCACCCGTCCGGTGCGACCTGGACGCGAGAAGCAGGATACAACCCTGCCCTTGCGGACTACTTAGCCAAACAGCAAACCGTGGCTATGACCGCGGTTTTATCAGCCTTGAACCCTCTTGTTTGGCTCGTGGGCGGCATAGACGACGTCGAAACCATTGACCATATCGCCTTTCAGGCAGGCCCCTGAGGTGCGACGCGATTCTTTGGAGCTTAAAAAACGATTGCTCTTTCTCGAATTGACCGGTTTATAAGTCGTGATCGGCCCCGTAATCAATTCCGGGTGCTCAAACACCATTTCGTCTGTTAATGGTACAAACACTATCTTCGACATTTCTTGCTCGACTGCGCTATTGGCCAGCCAAAACTGTAATAATTTGATCTGGTTTCGAGACGTCAGATTGATGGTAATCACGGGGTAATCACGGTTTTATTGTTATTCGGGGCACATTTGAGTAAGTTCACCATACTGAGGTGGCAGGCGCGCTATCTTAGGTGTTTGACGTTCTAATAAGCCAAATGAGTGCTACGACATGAAAATAGTAGCCGTCGTCGAAGACGACTTCGATCAACGCGAAAACTACGCAGATGTTCTTGCAGCGCAAGGCTTCGAGATCCAGGCATATGGCGGTAAACCAGAAGCGCAGGCTGGATTTCAAAAGACACTTCCAGATCTCGCTATCTTAGACATCATGTTGGGTGAGGATATGGATGGTGGTTTTGAGTTGTGTATGGAACTCAGAAACATGAGTCCTAACCTCCCCGTTATATTTCTGACCGCTCGAGATAGTGATGCCGATCGCATCTCTTCCCAGCGAATGACAGCTTGGGACTACATTACCAAGCCGGTCAGCTTGGAGTTTCTAGTCGCCAGAGTTCACGCCCTACTTCGCATTGCGGAACAGCTTCAACATCCGATAGATTCCGAGTCGTCAATAAAGGTAGACCAATTGGAAATAGATGAAAAAAGTATGTCGGTTTTGTGGCGGGATGAGATCGTGAATCTGACTTTAACGGAGTTCTGGCTGGTTGAGTCGCTGGCTCGTCGACCTGGCCACGTCAAGACATATGAAGCTCTGAACGATGTCACACGCCAGGGGCTAGTGGAAAGAAATACGATCAATGGCTATATCCGCCGTATCAGAAATAAGTTCAGGCTAATCGATCCTACTTTTAGTCGAATTCAAACAGTGCATGGCACCGGCTATAAATGGTCCCACGACTAGACTGCTGTGAGAACGACACAGACAAACGATAAGTCCTTTACCCACCAACAATCCAGAAGGGATGAGTCAGAGCATCGTCGAATCCGAACCGGATTAAAGATCAGGACCAAGTTGTTGCTGTTGGTGCTTTCTCTGCTGGCTATTCCGTGGATGGGCTACAAATCGGTTCGCGAGATGGAAAACTTCCTGCTGGAAGGGCAGCAACAGGCACTTGACTTAACATCTGAAGGAATAGCAAGTTTGCTATCGAACCGTGAGGCATTGTTTGATCCGGATGTTGGTGTAGCGGAAGTACTTGGGCAGTCATTCGAGGTATTACCAACCAAACTCACTAACTCTCTTTCGATCGATGCTAACGTGGCCGACTGGGAATCAGCTTTTCAAGACATCCATGAATACACAGGAACCGGATTTTTCGAATGCACAACAGATTACAAGCCGCACTCTCTATCAGTTCGTCACGCTCTGGGGACTCATGAGTCGTTCGTTTATGCTCTGTTTCAAGTAACCGACGATAACGTCGTATTCAGAGACCCGGAGTTGGTCAGTCTGGCTAACAGCGATCAGCTACGAGTCACCATTCAGTCCTTCGGTATCGAACTCAGGCGTTACCTTCTAGTCGCTAGAGAGGAAGGACGGATGAGTGTTTATTCGATGAAATTCGGCTGGCGTGAGCCGGAAACCGGAGAAGCGCTAAAAGAAATAACAGCAGTGTTTGAACCAACTGACGGCGGTTACTTCATTAAAGTAAGAATTCCCAAAGACATTATGGGGCAAAGGGCGAGGATCAAATTCGAGATTGTTGATGTAGACGATCTGGTTGCACGCAAGATAATCGGGCGTATCTCTACGGACCCCGATCCTTTCATTCACAATCTTGGCCGTGTACGACTGATGACCCCCGCGCTAGCCAAGCTGGTCGAACCCATCTACCTCTCTGAGGCAAACATTCGGATATGGGACAAGGATTTTCGATTGCGTGCAGAACTGGGGAGCCTCTATCCTGGACGACTGACAATACAACGGGGGCGAATGTCTGATAAAGGTTGGTTGAATCGAATTGAATCCATACCCCTGGCTTTATACGACTGGGTGCTACGGCAACCCCTAGGCGGACTTAAAGACATGCCAGTCGATTCATCTAAGGAAGACCTGCGTATCCTTTCGAAGGTTATCAACAACGGCACTCAAGTCAGTGAACGTCGGCGACATGGTGAAGCTAAGCTGATTGTCAGTGCCCTGCCTATTTGGGCAAACGGTGAGATACAAGGCGCTATTCTGATGAAACAGAGTGGCAACCGGCTGCTATCCCTTCAATATGAAACCTTGCGACGGTTTATGCTCCTTTTCCTTGGTGTATTTCTGTTTTTGTCAGTCATAATTCTTGTGTTCGCCAGCAGACTAACTTACCGAGTCGGTCGGTTGCAGAGAGAAACTGAACAGGCAACCACAGATGAAGGCCGTCTGCTTCGAGATAACATCAGGTCCGGCACACGTGCTGCCGATGAACTTGGCAGTCTGACGCGAAGTATTTCTGCCATGTTGCAGAACCTTGGTCAGTACACAAGGTATCTTGAAAAACTGCCCGATACACTGGCCCACGAGATGAACAATCCCTTGAATGTGGTGAATTCATCACTTGAAAACCTTCAGTATTCCAACCAGGACCTTCGTGATAACAAGTATTTTCTTCGCGCACAAAATGGTGTACAACGACTCCGTTCGATTCTGACCAGTTTGACAGAAGCGGCAAGCCTAAAAGAAGCCCTGGAACAAGAATCCGACCAGTTTGAAAAATTCGATCTCAGACAGCTCGTTACTTCTTGTGTAGATGGTTATCAACAGGTCTATATTGATCGAACAATTAGGATCGATGCCTTACCTGGTACTTTCTATATCAAAGGAGTCCCTGATCGAGTGGCCCAGCTTTTAGACAAGCTCATTGATAACGCAATACGCTTCAGTACTGTTGGCGATATCGTTGTTCAGATTAGCCTCGCTCATGAACTGATTTCTCTATCTGTTCTTAATCGGGGACCCGCCCTTCCTCAGGATATCGAACATAGATTATTCGACCCAATGGTTTCCAGTGCTAAGGACGCTCGTCAGGCACACCTGGGCCTTGGGCTATATGTCGTACGCCTCATTGCCGAATTTCATGGCGGGACAGTTAAGGCGGAGAATCGCCAAGACCGCTCTGGCGTTGTTGTAACGGTAACATTGACTCGTGCCCACACCGTTTAGGAGTCAGGCTTAGTCACGTTGTCTGCTTTGATGTATGTAGTGAGGTAACAATGTCGGCGATTTCCGGCTTACCACGGCAAACCTCTTCAAGTGTTAAGCCTGTGAGCTCGTGAGGGAATACCAGCCATTGTGAGGTTTCATGAATAAAATAGTTAGGTACACGCTCCGTTTTGTTCTTCGAGGGCTTGTACCAGGGTGTCGCAATACGGATGTCGCCAGGCATGTTTAGACGCGTTCGCTTTGAAAGCTCAGAGATCACAGCATCTACGCTCATTCCTGTATCAAATACGTCATCCACAATGAGTAGAGTATCTTGTTTATTCACTTTACGTATTAGATAACCCAGTCCGTGCACCTGTACATTCAGCGTTGTTTGGTCTATGCCTGTGTAGTGGGACGTTCGAATTGCAATGTGATCCGTTTCGACACCAGCGTAGTCGAGAAATTCCTGCACCGCAATGCCAACCGGCGTACCGCCACGCCATATTCCCACGATATAATCCGGGCGGAATCCACTTTGATGAATAATACTTGCAAGCAAAAACGAGTCCCGGAGCAGCTCTTCCGCTGAAATAAAAATCTTTTCGTCCTTCATAGTCATTTTGATGGGTCTCGTTTATTGTTTCAAACAATTAATCTCTATCTCTGTTAGGGACCTCTGCGTCACCTTTATCCAGTTCAAGTTGGTCTATGCCCGATGTCTTCTTGCTTGTGGTTTCGATGATTAACACAGGCTTAAGCGTTTTGGGTTGTTCGCTTACAGTGGGGGTGTGGGTCGTTTGGGGTGGGACATATCCTGGGTACTCAATGCCGCTGGTACTTCTTTCAAATCCCACATAGTAGATGACCTGTGTCGGTAAATCATTTCCTGGGTTGGATTTGTAATAGTGATCTAGGCCAGAGCGCATGATTCCGTAACCGAGACGCAGGCGGCAGCTTCGACAAGTTGTACCCACATAGTTAACTTTCTGGAGATTGTTGACCCACACCCTAAAAAACCCACTGTCCGACCCCCACTTTGCATGCACACTCAATTCATGCCATTGAGACAATAGCTCGTCCTCATCGATTAGTGGGTAGTAGGCGTGTTCATCCGAGACGTAACTACCCAACCAGAAAACACCAGTACTCCCGATTTCGAAAGACCAGACTATTTTGTCGCCTTTCTCGACAAATCGAATATGGTGCGTTTTTGCTGGATAGATGTTTTTGTAACCTTCAGGAAAATACATTTTCCAGCGATACCAAACTTCACCGTTAAGCGGCACCGCAGGTCGATCAGGTTCGACTAATTCAATTCGCTCCTGGCTAGACTTACAATCATCTTCATGTTCGTTTCTATCGCAATCCCCCATCCGGAGTTCGAACCTTTCTACCAGTCCATGTGATCCGTATTCACTAGGATCTTCTGCTTGAGTGTAGCCCCAGGCCGTGCCGTTCAGATTCCGAACCCAATTAAATGGGAGGTCATTGTTCGCGTGAACTGGTAACGCCAGCAGTCCAGCCAGAACCGATATCACAGCTACCACCGTCACTAACGTGGTTCTCACAGACATACCGTGTGCTACTCATGGCAATATCCGCCTGACGACCATTTATCACGCCAGGGGCTTTGCGTTGATCGGCATTCAACTATATCCGGAATCAGAGCGTGGGAGAAATACTTAAGGTGTGAGTGAATGTGTCACAATAGATCTGTCGTGCCCAAGCGGGGATGGATCATGGTAGGTTCATTCAGTCTACTGGTCGATCTAGGTAAGTACATTAGCTAACATAGTTAACTTGTTGAAATTTATGTCTAATCGTTTAACTAATAAGGTCGCAATCGTTACTGGCGCTGCATCTGGTATCGGCAAGTCTACTGTTGAACGTTTTTTGTCAGAAGGAGCTCGAGTATTGGCAGTAGACCGTGAAGATTTTACTTTGTCTGAACTCTCCCTCACTCCGAATAATTTGAAAATCGATCAAGGAGATGTGCGCGATAGAAACGACTGCATCCGGTGGGTGGAAGCAGCCTTAGGTTTATTTGGCTGTCTTGATATCGTGGTCAATTCAGCAGGTATAAGTGCTAGAACACTAAGCGACGATGTCGATTTTGAACAGAAATGGGACGAAGTGGTGAGTGTAAATCTGAAAGGCACGATGCTGATGTGCCATTCCGCAGTACCAGCCCTGCTCCAATCTGGCGGCGGAGCAATCGTTAATCTAGCCTCAATAATGTCATTTGTTGGCTACGATCCAGTGATGTCTCTGTCAGATGGATTTTCCCCCTACCCGCCCAGTAAAGGCGGTGTGTTACAACTAACACGAGACCTCGCGCTACAAGTAGCCAGCAAAAAGATTCGAGTAAACGCAGTATGCCCTGGGTTCGTCTATACTAAATTGACAAAAGCGGTTACAGATTCTCCAGACATACATGCGGCTTTGGTGGCTAAACATCCCATAGGTCGTTTAGGGGAACCTGCAGAGATAGCCAGTGTGATAACATTTTTAGCTTCTGATGAGGCTTCCTTTGTTACAGGGGCAGCCTGGACAGTTGATGGTGGCTACACCGCTGCCTGAACGCCGCGTACCCAGCAACTATGAACACCAAACGCTGGTCTACACGTAGACGAATAATTTCCTACCGGAAACGTAGACCAATCAACTTTGATCGCTACAACAAGCAGATACCGCTGCCCTTTCCGGATCTAATACAGATGAGCGGGGTGAACCCACGTGAAAGGTTCGACGAATAGGATTGATCAATAATCGGTGTTAGTCTGAGCCAAGCCACTGTTTTAGATCATTAGAGAACAGGCGCATCACTCACTGAACATCAGCGATACGTAATAGTACATAGATACCGCGATAACAATCACCCAAGCCAGCGCTGTTAGATTTTCCATGACATAGCGTTTGACTTTTTCGATGGTCTTATTCATGGATTGGCGTGTAAGATTTTGTTTTTAGTTTCAACTCGATAGTATTGGATAAGTCAGTTCGAACTAAAGATCAATTGTCAGGTGAGAGTCCCAGAATTTGCCGTGCTTCATTGACCGTAGCAACTTGTCCGCCGAGGTTTTGGATAAGTTGAACGGCTTTATCTACTAGAGCACCATTTCCGGGTGTTTTAATCCCCTTTGAAAGATAAACCGTGTCTTCCATGCCGACTCGACAGTGGCCGCCTAAAAGAAAGGCCTGTGCGAGCATTGGATAGGCGTGTCGACTTGCCCCGAAGGCAGCCCATTCGGAGCCCTCTGGAAGCATTGACCGTGCGTAAGCCAGCGATTGAGGAGTGGCATCCATACCATAACTTACGCCCATGACCAGTTGGAAAAGCATAGGCGGCCTGAGGGTGCCATCCTGTATTAAGTCTCGGGCAAGTCGAATGTCGCCTGTATCAAAGACTTCTAATTCAGGCTTGACACCAGAGGCATAGATTCTTTCTGCCATCGCTTTTACCGCTGGTGGGTGATTGATCACTGCACCACCGCCAAACCACATAGTGTTGAGGTCTAAACTGCAAATCTCTGGTTTAAGTTCAACGACGTGTTCTGTTCTAACAATCGGCGAAACCAGTGTGGTGGTGGGGGCTGCCTGCGCCGGATCCTCGTCCGAGGGCACATAACGACCCCCAGGGCCGGTTGTAAGATTGATAATTAGGTCAGTACTGCTTGCACGGATCCGTTTTACAACCTCCCGGTAGTATTCGATATTCATACTGGGAGTACCCGTTTCTGGCTCACGAACGTGTATGTGACAGATTGCAGCACCACTCTGTGCTGCTGCAAAGCATTCATTGGCTATTTCTTCTGGAGTAACAGGTAGGTTGGAGTTGTGTTCTCGTGTCGTAAAGCTACCCGTAACAGCGCAACTCAAGATGGTTGGTTTCATAGCGATTATCCGGTGTGTTGTTCCGATTCCGACCTCTACGTCTGGTTCGGTATAGCATAACCAATAATACTGACTTAATCCTATAACGAAAACCCAGAATTAGCTTCGACTGATCCCTGGGACTTGCCTTTCCCGTACGGTGTAAATACCCTGAGCCAGTGCAGGTTTGTTTTTGAACCTAGAAAATATCGCAAAAGAGATTAAATGAGTCAGACCACTTGCATCCGTGGTGTCGATTGGCTTGTTGGCTGGGATGGTCGTCAACATGTCTATCTGCGTAACAGTGATCTTGTATTCAAGGGCCCGGATATCATTTTTGTAGGTGATCGCTATGTCGATTGCGTCGACATTGAACTTTCTGGCAAAGATCGCTTGATTATACCGGGCTTAGTTGACATCCACGCTCACCCTACCACCGAACCGATCCGAAAGGGGATTACCGATGAGACACTATCTCCAGGCTTTTGGCACAGTTCGCTCTACGAGCATCTGCCGGTGTTCGATCCTGTAGATGACCAAGGACGTTTAGCCTGTTTAAAGGTTGCCCTGGCTGAATTACTACTGTCTGGCGTCACAACGCTCGTTGATCTTTCCTCGCCTTTTGAGGGTTGGGCTGAAACACTTTTGGACAGTGGGATTCGGAGCTTTGTAGCACCCAGCTTCCGCGACGCGCGCTGGTTTACAACCAACGGACACTCGCTTGAATATGATTGGGATTATGAAGCTGGAAAAAAGGCTTTTCGTAAGGCACAGAAGATAGTCGAGCACGTAAAGAATCACCCTTCTGGCCGATTGTCCGCCGTGGTATCTCCATCACAGGTCGATACTTGCTCCGAAGAATTACTCCGTGACAGTCACGCTCTCGCTCGAGATCACAATCTCAGCTGGACAATACATGCAGCACAGTCAGTTACCGAATTCCATGAAATGCAACGTAGACACGGCATGACATCGATTCAGTGGCTTGACAGCATTGATGTCTTAGATGAACGATCTGTGATTGCGCACGGTATTTTTCTTGACCACCACCCTTGGCTGCACTGGACCAGTCAACAAGATCTTAAGCTGTTATCTGATCGCGGAGCAACCATTGCACATTGCCCAACGGTATTTTCAAGGCGTGGTATAGCTTTAAACACATTTGGAGCATACTTAGACAATGGCGTACGCATGTCCATCGGTACAGACACCTATCCCCACAATATGCTGGACGAATGTCGTACAGCAGTTATTGTTGCCCGAATCATTGGCCAGAGCGTTACTGATGTTGACTGTGTTGATGTATTCAATGCGGCCACAGTCGGTGGAGCAAATGCTCTCAATCGGGATGACATTGGACGATTAGCCGTAGGCTGTAAAGCAGACTTTTCAATAATCGATTTAACGTCGTCAAGTATGCGCCCCGTTCGCGAACCACTTCGAAGCCTCATCACTGTCGCCGGCAATCGACCAGTAAAAGACGTATTTACACATGGCGAACAGGTCGTCAGCAATGGAACTGTATTGAACATAGATCTTGAACTTGAACTAACCCGCTTGCATGCTGCTCAGGCAAACATGTTGAATGTGGTCTCGAAAAGAGATTGGAAAAATAGATCCGACCAAGAATTGGCACCACTAATGTTAAAAACAGTCGAATCTATCTAGATAATCACAACAAGCGTTTCAGGTAGAGGTGATAAAAATAGAAATGTACTCAAGTCAGTAACTGTTCTGACCACAACCACAATTGGGAATTCAGTTTATGAAAACTTCAATCGAAGGAAAAACCGTATGGATAACAGGCGCCGGTAGCGGTATCGGCCGAGCCGCTGTCAATTCTTTAGTGCAAGCAGGTGCACGGGTTGCCTTATCGGGACGTAGAGTCAACCCACTTGAAGAAACTCTAGAGATGGTTCAATCAATTAATGGCAACGGAATAGTTGTTCCGGTCGACGTTGCCGATAGTGAAGCAGTTTTAGCTGCTGCCGATGAGATTCGTGCCGAACTGAATCAAATTGATATTCTCATAAATAGTGCGGGCATTAACCTTCCCAAACGACGCTATGGCGAAATGGAAATAGGTGATTGGCAAAGGGTAATCGACGCCAATCTGAATGGGGCATATAACTGTATATACGCTGTGCTACCGGAGATGAGAGATAGAGGCGCTGGCCTAATTATTAATGTTTCCTCTTGGGCGGGGCGACATGATTCCTATGTTGCAGGTCCAGCTTACGGTGCCTCAAAACATGCGTTGTCATCTATGTCCGCGACCATAAACCTAGAAGAAGGTCGATATGGGATCCGTTGTTGCTCCTTGGAGCCTGCCGAGGTTGCTACAGAAATTCTTGATCGGCGCCCTATTCCAGTCCCGGATGAAGAACGAGCTCGAATGCTGCAACCTGATGATCTTGGAGAGACTATTCGTTTTATCGCAGAGATGCCCGCGCATGTATGTCTGAATGAAGTATTAATCAGCCCTACATGGAATCGATCCCACTTGGGAGGATCCGACTGGTATCCCGGGCCCCCCAATTAGCTGTACTACGTCCTACAATTGCAGAACCCCAGACAATTGAAAACAAGGAGTGACGAATATGATTTGTGTGATTGCAACGATAAAAGCCAAAACCGGCCAGCGACAAGCCTTACTGGCATGTATCCAAGACAACCTATCGAATGTCCACGCCGAAGTTGGGTGTGTGGAATACCAACCCATGGTAGATGCTGAGTCTTCACTCGGCGCACAAGTGTTGGATGACGATGCCGTAGTTATGGTGGAAAAATGGGAAACCATGTCTGATTTGAATGCACATTCAGTGGCGCCGCATATGCTGGACTACCGTGAGAAGGTAAAGGATATCGTCGAAAGCGTGTCCTTGAAGGTTCTGACGACGGCCTAACATCAAGCCCATAAACAAAGGTTCTGCCTAATTACAGCAAATCGCTTGCAGATGGCCTCGTATTGATCAATGTTTGGACCTTGGACTCAATCAAAAATACGTGTGAATCTGGCACATCCAGAGTCCTCAAGGCGCTGGCTAGATTGCTGAGATACTCTCGATTTGATCCACTCGGCCCTTCAGCCGAGAGTATTTGTCTGGCAATATCGATTTCATCTGCTGGCCCAAGGTAATCTAGATTATCCGGGTCTGCTACATACACCAGGCCCTGGGTGGTACTGCCATCGGTGAAATTCAGTGTTACCGATTCGCGGTGATATCCTCCCTTTTCCCGAAGGTCCAGATCCTCGATCACTTGTTGGTTATCAGACGTTCCACAATTGAATGCAACACCCCAACAATTACCCGATGGCTCGGATACCAATGTAACAACACGGCCAGGATGACCTGGCACACCTCTATGGTCAATCGACCCTTGCCAAAAACGCCGCACCCAATTATCGATTCGCGCTAAACGATGGGCATGATAGGCAAAATTAGGATTCCAAATTAATGAACCATAGCCAAAAATCCACATGATAAAAGAAGCTGCCTCTGCTGATTCCAGCTGATCGGATTATGCCTGTAATTGCTAAAAAGTATTGGTTAGTCCTTGCGACTGCGTCATCCGGAATGCTATTAGCCAGCTTAGACTTTAGCGTTAACGTAGGGCTTCCAGATATTGCAACAAGCTTCGATGCTGACCTCATTGAAATTTATAAAATTATCACTGTTTATCTGGGGGCAACCGCTACGGTTCAGTTGATCCTAGGCAGAATTGCTGACGCTTATGGGCTGAAACGTATCTACATTCTTGGCCTAATTACCTATGGACTTGCAGTATTCCTGATTGGCATTGCAACGACTTTAGAAAGTGTAATTGCAACCAGGGTTCTTCAAGCACTCGGCAATGCGATCTTTTTAGCGTTGTCCCCCGCTATAGTTACAGCAAGCGTTCCCGATAGCTATCGCGGCCAGGCCTTGGGGTGGATGACAGCTATCGGCATGACCGGAATGATTCTTGGTTCATTCGGGGCTGGCTTTGTGATCGACTTTTATGGGTGGCGTTGGATCTTCCTTGCGCGCGTCCCACTGGCAATTCTTGCCTTAGGAATGTCCGTCTGGTTTCTTCCTTCAGTCAGAAATTCCTCTCAAACAGATTTGGATATAAATTCAGCAGTACTGATAGTTTTGAGCGTTCTATTTTTCATGCTTTTTCTGAATCAAACACAGATAACCGGCTGGCTTTCGTTTAATGCTCTGATTTACATTGCAGCATCACTAGTTGCAGCCTATTTCTTGTGTAAACGACAGCTCACCCTATCGACACCATTTATACCGAAAGGGTTGTTGCGTCGACGTGAAGTATCGATTGGCTTGGTTTGTAATTTTCTAATGTATCTTGCAATCTTTGTTAATTGGTTTGTCCTGCCATTCTTTGTCACCGAAATAGTCGGAATGGGACCTTCCAGTATTGGCGTTTTGCTCACAATCCCCGCAGTATTCTTACTAATTTCCTCGCCCCTCGGCGGAGCTTTCGCAGACCGCACTCACCCTGCCCTTATAAGTACCGTAGGCATGCTAATCATCGTTGTCTCTCTAATCTCTTTCCAAACGGTAGACAACCTCTCCACAGGCTTTGGAATCGCTGCAAGAATGGCCGGATTGGGGATAGGCATGGGAATTTTTCAAAGCAGCAATCTAAGTCTAATTATGGGAAGCGTCAGTGCGCGGGAATTAGGTATAGCTGGCGGACTATCGGGGCTGTCGCGCAACCTTGGAACGGTCTGCAGCGTCACAATTCTGGGGTCGATATTTGTAACGTTAAAAGCTACAGGACAAGACCCAGTAGAGATCAGTTCGACACAGTTAACCGATACAGTGGCTGGCTATGTTGCCGCATTTAGATTCGTCTATGGTATTGCTGCTGTCCTTGGTTTATTCGGCGCTCTGGTCAACCTCTGGTTGTGGCGGAATCGATCATTGAGTGACCATTAACTTTTCAGCATAAAAGTTGTCGGACCATCATTAACAAGCGCTACATCCATATGGGCACCGAACACACCTGTTTGTACGGGTATATCGCTGGTACGTATTTTTTCGACAAACAGTTCATATAGTGGTTCAGCGATCCCAGGGTCAGCCGCACGTAAGCTCGGTCTTAGCCCTTTGGTTGTGTCTGCACCCAACGTAAATTGGGAGATAACCAGAATTTCTCCGTTAGCCTGACGTACATCTAAGTTCAGCTTGCCTTGCGCATCGGAAAACATTCTATATCCGATCACCTTCCTACACAGTTTTGTGCAATCCTTATCAGTGTCTCCGGGCTCGATTGCAAGGAATATCACTAAACCTCGCCTAATTCTTGCAACAGTTCTGTTTTCTACATCGACGCTAGCTTCAGATACTCGCTGAATCAGGACAATCATATTTATCGTCGGTAACCGAAACCCATAGCTAGCATCAACACACTTACAACAGGATCTCGTTATTTGGATTTGGTTTCTGATCAGCAGGTGCAGCACTGTAATCCCCAAACATCTCGTCGCGTTTGTGAATAGCTGCGCCCACACCGTCTATTTTCGCCATATTCCGAAAGGATTTTCCGTCGGGCGTATTCCGCATGTATCCATCAAGCAAAAGACCGAGTGCTTGGGTATTTGTGATGCCCTGGTTTTCATAAGCTTTATTAACGACAAGCTTCATTGCTGCAAGCTGGGATAATGGTAATCGTGCCAATTTATTGGCCAATTCACTAACCGTCTTCTCCAACTGATCAAACGGTACAGCCTTATTAATCAGTTCAACCTCTGCTGCCGTCCGACCGGACAATGGTTCTCCAGTGAGCGCATGCCATTTGCACCGACTGAGCCCGAGTCGATAGATCCACATACCAGACAAATAGCAGCCCCATAACCGGGAATACGGTGCACCAATTTGTGCATCCTCAGAGGCAATGATTAGGTCGGCGCACAGAGCCATGTCCGAACCACCCCCCACGCACCAGCCATGTACTTGGGCAATTACTGGTTTGGGACTGTGCCACATACTCATAAACTTGGGCACATAGCCAGTTTGATGATTGATCGCACCGATCAAATCTTTACCAGGGTCCCATTCATCATCGGTGGATAAACGATCGCCATATCCTGTTTCAAATTCAGGTCCAAAATCAAAACCGGCACAAAAACTGCGACCAATACCACGCAAAATGATGACTTTGATGTGCTCGTCAAGGTTTGCTGAATCGACGGCGTTCGCAATCTCTTCGGGCATTGGCGGAACGATAGTATTTAGACGTTCCGGCCTGTTTAGTGAAATAGTTGCCACTGTACCGTCAGTTGAATAGACAATAGTTTGATAATCCATAGCGGCCCTCTACCTAGTGTTTTAGTTCAGGAATTATTGTCCTTCCATATTCAGCAATTAGTTTTTCTTCCTCTCCGTTATCAATATAGATATTGAACTGTGTAATTCCGGCTTCTTTTAACCGATGTAGCTTTTCAATGTGCTGTTTAGCTGACCCGAGTACCGCAAAATCTTCGACAACATCAGGGGTTATAAAGTCCAAAAATGGGTTATCACTCTGACCGTGTTTCTGGTAATCATATCCACGACGATTTTCGATGTAACCGGCGAGGCTCACAGGTATTGCTGCACTGTCAGATCCATATCGCTCCACTATATCTGCAATGTGGTTTCCCACCATCGCCGGAAACCATTTGGTTCGTTCTACGCAATGATCCATTGAACCGATGTAAGCAGGCGCTGCAGCCATAATTTGATAATCTCTCATGTCTCGATTCTTCTCGACACCTGCTTTGATTGTCTGGTCTGCTAGCCATTTGCAGATCATTGGTTCCGCGATCTGAAGCACAACACCATCACCGTGTTCACCGGCGACTTTGATCGCTTTGGGTCCATAGGCTGCGATCCATATGGGAAGTTCGTAACCACTGGCCCAAGGAAACTCTACTGGAGCTGGACAATCCGCATAAAGCGTTTGACCACCGCGAACCATCGATCTGACTTTGTCACAGAAATCAACCACCTCACTGAGATTCGAAGGTTTTTTACCCATGACACGAAGTGAACTGTCCCCGCGGCCCACTCCAATGTCAAACCGACCCCCACTCTGGAAGGCAAGGCTTCCAAAAAGACTGGCCGCGACCGACCAATCCCTTACTCCGGGGTTAGTCACACACGGTCCAAACCGCATGGTCTGCGTATGCTCGATACACATGGCGATGGTGACATAACTGTCACGCCAGAGTATGTGGGAGTCAAAAAACCAGCTGTACTCGAATCCGGCCGCTTCTGCTTGTCGTACCAGATGGCGAGTCCGTTCTGGGGAGCCCTCGCCTTTGAACGTAATGCCAAACTTCATAACCTATTCTCCCTCTACAATTGCCAGTAGCCAACTATCGATAAACCCTGAGATAAGACATCTTATCGCCACATTCGAAATATACCCAAAACGAATTCACTCTAGTCAGGTACAAATGTTGCGATCTAGCCCTACGAAAACACAACGGGTTTGACTAAATAATAGCCACTGCTTTAGCCAGGTGATCGAATACTCTGATCTACTAACCAACCGGCATTATCTGGACTAAAATGCCTACAGGGGGCTTACAGCGAGCCATAGGACCTAAAATACGACGAATTCCGGTTCATAAGCCGCTATTTATTAATTTCTGCGAGGAAATCCTGAAGCGTAACAACATGAAGGCAACATCTTTACCACCGACGCAACGTCAGACGGCAATCGATCAGGATTTTGATGTACTGATAGTCGGTGGTGGTGTCGCGGGCTTGTATCTTTTGTATCGTCTAAGAGGCCTTGGCTTGTCGGCAGTCGCTTTTGAAGCGGGGTCGAGCGTAGGTGGAACATGGTACTGGAATCGATATCCTGGATGTCGATGTGATGTTGAAAGTCTGGAATATTCCTATTCTTTCGCGAATGATCTGCAGCAGGAATGGAATTGGCCCGAACGGTATGGTACCCAACCAGAAATACTCAAATATATTAATCACGTCACAGAACGTTTTAGTCTTCGCCGTGATATTCGGTTCAATACACGAATTACGTCTGCCCTCTTCTGCCGGAGAAAGGTCTTATGGACCCTGTGCACCGATAGGGGGGAGATTTTCCGCGCTCCCTATTGTGTGATGGCAACTGGAAACCTTTCGACCCCCCAAACGCCGGAATTCTCCGGCCTTGATCGGTTTAAGGGAGATTGGTTCCATACTGGGTTGTGGCCGCATGATGAAGTTAAGTTTTCTGGGAAACGAGTCGGAATTATCGGCACTGGTTCATCGGGTATTCAGTCCATTCCGCACATTGCACAACAGGCGACGCACCTCTACGTGTTTCAACGTACCGCAAACTTTAGCCTCCCGGCACGCAATGGACCCCTTGATCCTGAAATAGAACAACGACACAAGTCTGAGTATTCGGCCCGCCGAAAGGCTGCTTTCGCTACGCCATTTGGCATTGCAGGCTATCCACCACCAGAGAAATCAGCGTTGGATGTGCCCGACAAAGAGCGACTGCACAGCTATGAGCAAAAATGGGCAGAAGGAGGACAGATCAGCTTTCTTTATTCGTTTAACGATCTCTTGACTAACAAAGCATCCAATGACACTGCAGCAGAATTTGTTCGTCAGAAAATTCGACAGACTGTCAAAGACCCAATTGTGGCTGAATTGCTAGCGCCGAAGAGTCATCCGATCGGCACCAAAAGACTAATTCTGGATACTAACTACTACGAAACCTACAACCGCAACAATGTAACACTGGTCGACGTCAGTAATAACCCCATAGAAGAAATCACCCCCAATGGTATCCGCACAAAGGAAGATCATTTCACAGTTGACTCTATAGTTTTTGCTACAGGATTTGATGCAATGACCGGCGCGATACTGGACATAGATATCGGTGTTGAAGATGGTCCATCGATTCGCGATGTGTGGAAACATGGTCCAACAAGTTATCTTGGACTTACGATCGCTGGATTCCCTAATCTATTTACTATTACCGGCCCTGGGAGCCCTGGGG
>Ga0208747_1000014_pt1 | contig 44142 bp, 40 predicted proteins | sample Knorr_S7_td_AAIW_FD_185597 | JGI IMG/M metagenome (GOLD analysis project Ga0208747, IMG submission 185597) | Marine microbial communities from Southern Atlantic Ocean transect - Knorr_S7_td_AAIW_ad_750m_LV_A (SPAdes) (version 2) | ecosystem: Environmental > Aquatic > Marine > Oceanic | place...
CTGATGAGCCCGCTAAACGAACAGTTGATGTTGAAGCATTTTGTTCATGATCAGCATGTAAAATAAAAAACTTGTCCATTGCCTCAGCAATTATTGGATTTATCTTGTATTTTTCTGTAGGGACTGAGAAACTCATATACAAGAAATTTTCAGCATAAGATAATTCATTTCTTGGGTGCACAAAGGGCTGACCCACTGAATATTTGTAAGCCATAGCACCGATAGTTGCAATTTTTCCTATTAAACGATGACAGGCAATCATTCTCTGATTTATATCGGAAAAATCAGTACTATCATGATAGAAAGCAGATAAAGCTCCTACTACACCAACCATAATTGCCATTGGATGAGCGTCTCTTCTAAATCCTGTATATAGATCCATGATTTGTTCGTGAAGCATTGTATGATTGGAAATAACATTTTCAAATTTAATTTTATCTTTTGGAGACGGTAAATCTCCGTGTAATAATAAATAACAAACTTCAAGAAAATCACTATTAGTTGCTAAATCATTAATATCGTAACCTCTATGTCTAAGTATTCCTTTATTGCCATCTATATATGTTATTGAGGACTCACATGAGGCCGTTGAAGTGAACCCTGGATCATATGTAAACATTCCGGTTTCTTTATAAAGTGAGCGTATATCCAAAACATTGGGACCTTCAGTTCCAGATAAAATGGGTATCTCAATAGATTGACCAGTCTCATTATTGAACAGTGTAAAAGGCTTATTTATTGATTTATTTTCTTCGTAATCTGTCATAAAATTATTAGCCTTTTATATAGTTATTTAATCTTAAAATAGAGTTTTTTTTTCCTAAAATAAAAAAAATATCACTAACTGCAGGGCCATTTTCTAAATTAATTAATGTAAATCTTAGAGGTTTGCCAAAAGAAATAAATTTAATTTTATTAGTATTTATAAAATTCTTTATTAAATCTTCAATCTTTATATTTTCCCATAAATCTAAATTTTCTAATAAAATAATACATTTTTTTAATAGCTCTTTAAATTCTTTATTTAGTAAAATGTTTTTTTTAGTTACAAAGTTTTCTTCAAAATAAATTGAGGATATATTTTCTAATTCTTTATAATAATTTATTTTTGTTTTATAAATGTTAAAAATTCTTTTTAATTTTTCTTTATCTTTTCTATAAAAAGTTTTTAATTGAGGGTTTGTTTGAGAATAATCATGAAAATATTTTACATTGGTATCTTTTCTTAGATAATAACAATTAAAATAATTTAGTTTATCATAGTTAAAAATACTTGACGATTTAGATAAATTTTTAATTTCAAAATTGTTTATTATTTCTTCCAATGATATAATTTCATCATCATTTGAAGGAGCCCAACCTAATAAAATTAAATTGTTGATAATCGCTTTTTGCAAATATCCTTTTTCTTTGAATTCGCATATATTTAAAGCCCCGTGTCTTTTTGATAGTTTTTTACCATCTTCACCATGAATTAAAGGGATATGTGCGTATTGAGGAATTGGCCAATGCATATTTTTATAAATATAAAATTGCCTAAAAGAGTTATTCAAGTGATCATCACCTCTAATAATTAAATTTACTCCCATGTCAAAGTCATCCACTACTACTGCTAACATGTAAGTAGGAGTTCCATCATTTCTTAATATGATAAAATTATCTATCTCCTGATTTTCTACTGTTATACCTCCTTGAACTAAATCAGTTAATGTTATGTTTTCTGAATTGGGTATTTTAATTCTTATAACATAACCATTTTTTAATTTCTGAACATCATGACTATTTTCGCATTTTGTGCATAGTCTTTTAACGTTTGTATGTTTCTTCATATTCTCATTTCTTTTTTTTTCTAGTTCCGCTGGTTTACATATACATTTAAAGGCTTTATTATTTTCTAATAAATCTAATGCAACTTCTTGGTGACGTTTGATTCTTTCTGACTGAATATATGGTTCATCATCATGATGAAATCCCATCCAGTTCAATTCATCAATAATGTTATTTTTAAATTCATTATTAGATCTTATTTTGTCAGTATCTTCAATTCTTAGTAAAAATTTTGACTTAGGAAATTTTTTTTTAGCTTTTTGTGTTATTACATAGTTAAGCAAAGCTGTACGTACTCCACCTATATGTAGATTTCCAGTAGGTGAGGGGGCAAAGCGCGTTATAATTGCATTCATTGCAAACCTTATAATTTAAAAATACTTTTATTATTAGTTATATTTTCTAATAATTCCAGTTAGCGCTCCTTGAATTTGAACTTCATTAACATTCAATACTTTTTCAGTATAGCTTTTATTTGCTGGAATTAAGTGAATTGTATTATTTTTTATTTTTATAATTTTAAGAGTAATTTCATTATCTCTTGTTAGCACTGCTGCAATCTTGCCGTTAAGAACAGAATTTGTTTTTTTAATAATCGCAATATCTCCATCACAAATTCCCTTATCTATCATAGATAAGCCGTTAACCTTTAGTCCAAAAAATTGATTGTGGGGAGATAAAAAAGTCGAAGGAACGGTAACAAATTCATTGGGGTTTTCAATTGCCTCCATAGGATCACCAGCAGCAATTGATCCTAATAAGGGTATTTCAATAGAGTTTAATTTCTTGTCATGATTTATATTATTAAAATTATTTGTGAGAGTTTTAGTAATTTCCAAAGCTCTTGCTTTATGCTTTAGTCTTTTAATAAATCCCCTTTGCTCCAAACTAGTAATTAGTCTATGGATGCCAGATTTTGATTTAAGATTAACAGCATTTTTCATTTCTTCAAAAGAAGGAGAAATACTATTTTTAGCAATATAGTTGCTTAAATAATCAAAAAGCTCTTTTTGTTTCTTGGTAAGCATATATATGTTCTATATCTGTTCCTATAATGTTTCAACAATATTCTTTTTTTTCTTGATTTTTAGCTATTATTCAAAAGTTTGATCAGAAATTAATCATTTAAATAATCAGATTTACCACCCTTTTTTGAAATTAATTTAATTTTATCTATAATAATATTTTTATCTAAGCTTTTACACATATCGTAAATTGTAAGGCAGGATATGCTCACTGCAGTTAACGCCTCCATTTCTACACCCGTTTTACTTGTAGATTTAACTGAAGCATTGATTACCAAGTTTGATAATTTTTTATTAGTAGTTATTTTGATATCAACATTAGTAATATCAATATTATGACATAGAGGTATTAATTCACTTGTTTTTTTTGCCCCCATTATACCAGCTAAAATAGCGACGTTTGTAATCTCACCTTTTTTTGTTTGCATTTTTTCTAATTTTTTAAATGTTTTTTTTGAAAATATAATTGAACCTTGCGCAGTTGCAGTTCTTTTAGTAATTTCTTTTTTACTGATATCAATTATTTGAGGTTTATTTTTTTTACTAAGATGTGTGATCATTTATTTAAAAGTTCATCGAATTTTTTCTGTATATTTTTTGAAGTTAAAATAGATTCGCCAATCAAAAAATTATATACTCCTGCATCATTGTACAATCTTATATCCTGAAATTTTTTAATACCACTTTCTCCAACTATGGTAAAATCGTTTGGTACTTTTTTAATTAATTTAAGTGTATTATTTATATCAACCGTAAAATTATTTAAGTTTCTATTATTAATTCCAATAATAGGGTAATCAATATTTATTGCTCGTTTCAATTCATTTTCAGAATGAGTTTCAATTATACAATCTAAACCAATTTCGTCAGCTATTTTAATAAACTTTATTATTTGTTTATCGTTTAAGACACTTGCTATTAATAAAATAGCATCTGCTTTATAAATTTTACTTTCTAATATTTGGTATTCATCTATAATGAAATCTTTTCTTAAAAGAGGAATATTTGTTTTTTGACTAATAGTAGATAAATGCTCAATATTTCCTTTAAAAAAAGAACTTTCAGTTAAGATTGATATAGCCCCAGCTCCTGATTTCTCATATTGGGTAGCAATATCTTCAGGAACATATTCCTTTATTATTTCACCGGCACTAGGACTTGCTTTTTTAATTTCAGCAATAATATTTATATTTTTATTTTTTTGCGAATCATTAAGTATTTTTTTTAATCCTCGATTATTTTTTTTAGGTAATAATTTTTCAAGGGTTTGAAATGAACACTTTGATTTAGTCATTTCTAGTTCATACTTCTTTTTTTGACAGATATCTTTTAATAATTCATCCATTAGTTTTAATTATTTTTTTTACAAACTGTTTTGTTATATTTGTTTCAATTACATGTCTGGCCAATTTAAAACCTTCTTTAAAAGATTTTGATTGTTGAGATAAATATAAAGCCGCACCAGCATTTAATTCAACAATATGTTGAAATTTTTTATTCAAACCTTCCAACATTTGCATAAAAGTTTTTGCGTTATAATCAGGATCTTTACCTTGAATATCCGAATTCTTTATTAATGTGTAACCATAATCTTGAGGATTAAAAACATATTCTGTGATCAGGCCATCCTTTAATTCTGCTATTTTAGTATGGGCACTTAAAGAAATTTCATCTAAACCATCCTCTCCGTGAACAACTAGAGCATGATTGGATCCTAAATCTTTTAAAACTTCACAATGAATTTTTACCCATTTGCTATCAAATACTCCAAGCAATTGTTTTTTCGTATTAGCTGGGTTAGTCAATGGTCCAAGCAAATTAAAAATTGTTCGTGTACCTAATTGTTTGCGAACATTTATAACATGCTTCATTGCAGAATGATGGTATTGAGCAAATAAAAAACAAAAATTATTTTTTGACAATGAGTTTTCAAGATAACTTTGATCTGCGGAGATTTTATATCCAATTTTTTCAAGCATATCTGCAGATCCAGATCTGGAACTAATTGAACGGTTACCATGTTTTGCGACTTTAGCACCAGCACTTGCTGCCACAATTGCGGCACTAGTGGAAATATTCAAAGTACCACTCATATCACCACCTGTTCCACAGGTATCTATAGTATTTTCAGGAGAAGATATCTTTAATGATTTTTCACGCATTGATTTTGCTGCGCCCAGTAATTCATCTTTGCTTTCTGACTTTGTTTTTAACCCTATTAAGATACCCGCTGCCTCTACTTCTGAAATTTCACCATTCATAATTAGATCAAAAATAAACTTCGTTTCATTAACGGAGATATTTTTAGAATTAAAAATTTTTTCTTTAATTAAATTAAGATTCATATTTAATAATATTTAAAAAATTTGTTAAAATTGATTTACCAATTTTTGTTCCAATACTTTCTGGATGAAATTGCAAACCAAATATATTTTTTTCTTTATGAGCTATTCCCATAATGATATTTTTTTTTGTTTTAGCAATAACTTCTATTTCTTTTGGTAATGATTGGTTTTGTATTATTAGAGAATGATATCTGGTTGCTTCAAAAATATTTGAAACTCCTTTGAATAATGAATGTTGAGAATGTTCAATTTGATCAATTTTACCATGCATTATTTCATCACACTCTACAATAGAAGCCCCATATGCTTGAGCGATAGATTGATGACCTAAACAAATTCCAAGCATAGGTAGGTGTATATTTTTTTTAATTAAATCCAGGCAAATTCCAGCGTCATCAGGGGTTTTGGGGCCTGGAGATAAAACAATTGCCTTTGGTTTTTTCCCCAATACTTCTTCAGAAGTAATTTTATCATTTCTATATACATTAACTTTAGCTCCAATTTCACTTAGATAATGAAAAACGTTGAAAGTAAAGCTATCATAGTTGTCAATTAAAATTATCATCTATCTATATCTATAGGAATCTTTTGCCGCTGCAATTAGTGCGTTAGCTTTATTTATTGTTTCTTGAAACTCTTTTTCTGGATCAGAATCAAATACTATTCCACCACCTGCCTGAATATATAATTTGTTATTTTTTACCAATCCTGTGCGTAAACTTATACAAGTGTCCATTTGTCCATTAGAGTCAAAATAACCCATAGCACCACCATAAAAACTTCGATTAATTTTTTCCAACTCTTCAATAATTTCCATAGCTCTTATTTTTGGTGCACCAGAAACTGTACCAGCAGGAAAGCCTGATATTAATGCGTCAATCGCATCATATTTTGAGTCAATTGTACCTTCGACGTTAGAAACAATATGCATAACATGCGAGTAATATTCAATTATCATCTTTTCTGTAACTTTAACTGTATCTATTTTTGCTACTCTTCCCACATCATTTCTTCCAAGATCTAACAACATCAAATGTTCAGCCAATTCTTTTTCATCAGTTAATAAATCTTTTGATAATTTTAAATCTTCAGTCAAATTTTTACCCCGTTTACGTGTTCCAGCAATTGGTCGTATAGTGATTTTATTATCTCTTAGCCTTACTAATATTTCAGGGCTTGAAGCTACTAAACCAAAAGTATCAAAGTTAAGATTTACTAAAAAAGGAGATGGATTCAAACGTCTTAGAGATCTGTACAAAGTAACAGCATCCAGAAAATATACTGATTCAAAACGTTGTGATGTAACTACTTGGAAAATATCACCTTTGCGAATATACGATTTTGCCTTTTCAATAATTTTAAAATACTCTTCTTTCGTATAGTTAGATTTAAAAGTGATTGGTCTTTCTTTATTTTCATCTTCGATTGTAATTATTTGAATTTCTTTATTTAATTTTTCAATTGCTGCATTCACATAATCCCATGCTTTATTAAAAGCTTTTTCAGGATTAACTTTTTTATCAGGGTAAATAGAGGTCATAATATTTATTGTATCTTTAATATTATCAAATACAGCAACAAATTTAGGCCTAATCATTACTGCGTCTGGTATGTTTATTTGATCTGGATTTTTTAGTTTAATATCTTCCATTAATCGTATCATTGGATAACCAAGGTATCCCACCATTACTGGAAAAGGAGGAGTAGTTTTATCTTTGTCAATTTTTGAAAATTTGAGAAGTTCTTTTAACGATGTAATAGGTTCTTTTGATAAAAATGATAAATCTAAATTATTATCCAAAGAGGTGATTTCAACTTTGTTATTATTAACTTCCCATATTAAATCTGGATCACATCCTAATAAAGAAAATCTTCCTCTTTGATCACCTCCTTCAACAGATTCAAGAAGGAAAGAATATTTCTCTTTATTAGAAATTTTAAGTAATGAAGAGATAGGGGTTTCTATATCAGCAATTAATTCCTTCTGAATGATTTGAGGAATACCTGAGATGTAATTTTCAATAAATTTATTCTTATTGATTACATCCATTAGTACTGTTGTATGATTGCATTAATTAGACTGTCATTTGTGGACATATTTTTATTTTTATATAATTCTCCTCCAAAAGACCCTCTTAAATCATCTGCCATAGAAATCGATATATTATCGTTTTTTTCATCTGGAATCGTAATATCAATAATTTTTGCTATATGAACTAAGTTATTATCAATATATTGAATATTTTGTCCCTTTTCACCTTCCAATACTTCTACAATAAAACTTCTTGGTAATTCATTAAAATTATTATTAATTATTAATTCTTTAGGTTGTAATTGATATGTACTTAATAATTGAGAAAAGAAATTATTATTATCTATATTTATTTTTACATCAGAATTAATTTTTTCTATTTTTTTTGATTTTTTCCAGTCATTTAACAAAATTTCTTGAATAGAAGTAATATCCAATGGCGTGGAAGGCGTTATTTCTTTTACATTAAATATATAAGCATAATCATTATTTATATCGATAACATCGCTGACAAAATCTTTATTTGATCCGAAAGCGGCAGGTATTAAACTGGAGATTATTATTTCTTCTGATTGGTCATATTGATCATAATCTTGTGTAATGTTATTTATTAAACTAATTGTAAGATTAAAATCATTTGCAATTTCACTTAGTAATTTTCCATTAAGTATTTTCTCTGATGCTTGATTTTTGATATCAATAAAATAATTATTTAATTCAATTGCGGTTATAGTGTTTTTGATATTTTCTTTAACTTCGTCAAATTTTAGTTGCCTTTCAGGTTCTATGGATTGAAGTATAATGATATGTTTTGCAATAGACGTTTCAATAATTTTAGATTGTTGATTTTGATTTAATTCAAAAAGTGGTTTAGAAATTTCCTCCAACATTTCATCAGCTATTAAGTTTTCAAATTCATTAAAACGAATATTATTTTCCTCAGCAAACTTTAATATATCAGAAGGGTTTATAAAATTTTGTATTTTAGACTTAAAATTTTTTGCTTCTTCTAGTGTTTTAAAATTAAATTGAATAAAACTTCTTTGTTCATTTTGATAATATGATTCTTTATTTGCATTAAAATATTCTTTAATTTCAAAGTTTGTTGGGACAAAATTATTAGCATATTTTTTTTTGTTAAATATTATATACTCTACATTTCTATTTTCTTTGGACATATATTGATTAATATTGTTTTCATAATATTTTTCTAATTCTTCTTTCATATTTAGTGCATACTTTTGAATATCATTTTCAATATTTACCTCTTCTAAAAGAAATTCAATATAGGAAATTTTTCTTGAATGATTATTATAATTATTAATTTTACTTGAAAAATATTGAGGATAATTAATATTAAACAAGGCATTATTTACAAATTCATCTCTTGTCTCAAAATTAATTATCTGCACAATATCTTCAATCTTTAATTGCTGTTGTTTCAAGAATGTATTCAAATAAGTTTCATTTAACTTATTATTTTTGTCATATAGTTGTGGTATCCTTTCTTTAGTTTTTTGAGCAACAACGGATTCATCAATTATTAATTTAATACTATCGTATTCGTTTTCAAAAACCGCATCATTAATCAAAGCTCCCAAAGAAAGTGAATGTATTTGAAAAGATCTAATTTCATCTCCTGTTATAGGTTTGCCTAACATTTGATTAAATTTATTTATATTCATTTGCATAGTTCTGTTAAACTTAGATGTTGAGATTGGCGTTCCTGAAATTGTTGCGACAACCGTATCTGAATTGAATAAATTTGAGTAACGTGAGCCCCCTTTAAAAAAGAATAAACTGATGCCAAATAATATAGCAAGCACAAACGCAATTTTAGATTTTCCTAGACTTCTAAACATATTTCTTTTTTACGGCGTTGCTTGTATAATAATACTTTCTATAAGGGAAAGTAAAAATATGCTCGAAATTAACAAATTTGATAGAATAATTGTAGCAAATTGGAAATTAAATGGTTCAATTGATTTTATTGAACAATATTTGCAGGAACTTAACTGTAGCAAATTAGAAAGCTCTAATAATTGTGGAATTATATGTGCACCCTCAGTATATTTTCACAAGTTAGTTGGTAGATTAAACCCTCTTTTTTTGGGTGGACAAGATTGTTCTAATTATAGTGAGGGCGCTTATACAGGAGAGGTAAGTGCGACAATGCTCAAAGATGCTTCGTGTCAGTTTTGTATTATTGGTCATTCTGAAAGAAGACAAATATTTGGACAATCAAATGAAGATGTTTGTATTAAGGCTATGAATTTAATTGCAAATAATATCAATCCAATTATTTGTATTGGAGAAACTTTTGAGGAAAAAAATCAGAATTTAACAAAAGATATTATATATACTCAAATTTCAAAGAGCGTTCCAAAAAATGCTACAAAGGATTTTGTAATTATTGCTTACGAGCCTATTTGGGCGATTGGAACAGGTAAAATCCCTTCTTTAGAAGAAATTGACAATATTCATTCTTTTATTAAAAATGAAATTCAAAATATTGAAAACTATAAAATACTTTATGGAGGATCTGTTAATTCAAATAATGCTTCAGAAATTATGGATTTAAAAAATGTAGATGGGGTTTTGGTTGGAGGAGCGTCTTTAGACGCTCTAGAATATAAGAAAATAATGAATTCTTGATGATTAATCTTGAATAACTTAATTAGATAAATATAAGGTTTTCATGACAACATTAATTGTTATTCAACTAATATTGGCAGTATCGCTTGTTATTCTCGTTTTACTCCAAGGTTCTGATAATGAAGGATTGGGACTAGGTGGAGGAGGTGGAATGGGTGGAATGATGTCAGCTCGTGGATCAGCAAACTTATTATCTCGTTTGACAGCAATTACAGCTACCTTGTTTATGGTTATGAGTGTAGTATTAACAATAACTGCCTCTGTTGGTTCCGATAAAAATATTCTTGAATCCTTACCTGAAATTTCTACTTCAGAAGAACCTTTAACTCCAGAAGAACCGTCAATTCCAGATAATAATTAAGTAAAATTAACTTGATATAATTGTTTCATTTATGTATCACGGTATTCCGTAATGCATTATGTCTTTATTACGGGTGGGGTTGCCTCATCTCTGGGTAAGGGTTTAGCCTCAGCTTCTCTTGCCTCTCTTCTACAGCTTAGAAAATTTAAAGTCAGAATAAGAAAATTGGACCCTTATTTAAATGTTGACCCGGGTACAATGAGTCCATATCAACATGGTGAGGTTTTTGTCACTGATGACGGCGCTGAAACAGATTTGGATCTGGGACATTATGAAAGATTTACCAATCTTTCTGCAAGTCAATCTGATAGTATTTCTTCTGGCAAGATTTATTCTAATGTTCTTCGCAAGGAGCGAAGAGGTGAATACTTGGGATCTACTATTCAGGTCATACCTCATGTTACGGATGAAATAAAAAGTTTCATTCATAGTGACCTTACAAATGAAGATATTGTTATTTATGAAATTGGAGGTACAGTTGGTGATATAGAATCACTTCCTTTTTTGGAAGCTATCAGACAAATACGTAACGATAGAAAAATCTCATCTTCTTTAATTCATATGACTTATGTACCCTACATATCTTCTGCAGGTGAATTGAAGACAAAACCAACTCAACATTCGGTGAAGGAATTATTAAACGCAGGTATTCAACCTGATATTATTATGTGTCGATGTGAAAAATCAATTGATCAAGAAGCGCTAAAAAAAATATCTCTTTTTTGCAATGTAAAAATAGAAAATGTAATTCCAGCGATGAATGCAAATTCTATTTATGAAGTGCCATCGTTATATTGTAAAGCAGGTTTAGATACAGCTTTGTTAAATGAATTAGGTTATGATCATAAAAAATATCCTTTAAAATTAAATACTTGGGATGAAGTGGTTAAAAAATTTAAAAATACTACTAATGATGTTACGATTGGAGTAGTAGGAAAATACACTGACCTAAAAGATAGTTATAAGTCTTTAAACGAAGCCTTAATTCACGGAGGGCTATCTAATGAATCCTCTGTTAGCATTAATTGGATTAACTCAGAACGTCTTAAAAATAATGAGATAAAAAATGAACTTACTAAGGTCGATGGTATTTTAGTTCCCGGCGGTTTTGGAGAGCGAGGTATTGATGGCAAATTATGTAGCATTACATTTGCTCGAGAAAATGATATTCCCTATTTTGGTATCTGTCTTGGAATGCAGTTGGCTGTTATTGAAATTGCTAAAAACGTTTTAAAAATAAATGACGCTAATTCTACTGAATTTGGAAAAACCAATAATCCGGTTGTAGGTTTGATGACAGAATGGGTCAGAGATAATACTAAATTCACACGTTCCGAAGAAAGTGATAAAGGGGGAACAATGAGATTGGGCTCTTATCCTTGTAATTTAAAAAAAGGTTCTTTAGTTTATTCAATATACGATACTATTCAGATTTCGGAAAGACATCGACACCGATATGAAGTAAACACAAAATATATGGATTTATTTAATAAAAATAATTTTTGCTACTCAGGCATGTCCCCTGATAATTTATTGCCAGAAATATTAGAGTCTACAGAACATTCTTGGTTTATTGGAGTGCAATTTCATCCTGAGTTAAAATCTCGGCCACAAAGTCCACATCCTTTGTTTGTTTCGTTTATTGAAGCAGCAGTAAAAAACAAAAAAAATGAAAAAAGTTAAAATAAATAATTTTGAAATTTCAAACTCAAACCCTTTTTGTCTTATTGCAGGCCCTTGTTTAATTGAGAGCAGAGATCATACTATGAAGATGGCAGAGCTAATTTATGAAATTTGCCAAGAGACAAGAATTAATTTTATTTTTAAATCCAGTTTTGATAAAGCTAATAGAACAAGTGTTCAAAGTACAAGGGGAGTAGGTTTATTCAAAGCTTTAGAAATTTTTAATGAAATTAAATCAAATATTAATTGTCCAATTCTAACTGATATTCATAATGAAACCCAATGTAATGAAATATCTGGAAGTGATATTGTAGATATAATTCAAATTCCTGCATTTTTATGTCGTCAAACAGATTTATTAATTGCTGCAGGTAAATCAAAAAAAATAATTAATGTCAAAAAAGGCCAATTTCTTTCACCTCATGATATGCCTAATATAATAGAAAAAATTCATACTACTAATAACCAACAGATACTTTTAACAGAAAGAGGAACTTCTTTTGGGTATAATAATTTAGTAAGTGATTTTAGGTCAATTGAAATAATGAAAGGTTTCGAATATCCAGTAATTTTTGATGCAACACATTCTGTACAAGAACCAGGAGGATTAGGCATGAAAAGTGGTGGTAAACGCGAGTATATACCGGTTCTTTCTAAAGCGGCCATAGCTGTAGGTGTTGCTGGCATCTTTATAGAAACGCATGATGACCCTGATAATGCTCCAAGTGATGGACCAAATATGCTCAATGTTAAAGACTTAAAATCCTTAATTTTAAAATTAATAGAATTAGATAACGTGTCTAAATCTTAGTGATTTAAAAGATAGTGAAGAGAAATGACAAATATCAAGAATATTAAAGCAAGGGAAATTTTGGATAGCAGAGGAAACCCAACTGTTGAATGTGATATATATCTCGATGACAATTCTTTTGGAAGATCCTCCGTTCCTTCTGGTGCCTCAACAGGTATGCATGAAGCAATCGAATTAAGGGATAATGACAAAGGTAGATATGGAGGTAAGGGGGTTTTAAAAGCTATATCTAATGTCTTGGAGATTGTAGCTCCTAAAATAATAAATCAGTCTTTTGATAATTTTTATGATTTTGATGAAAACTTACTATCTATTGATGGAACCAAAAATAAATCTAATTTAGGGGCTAATGCAACTCTAGCTCTTAGTCTAGCTTATGCTAAAGCGCTAGCATTTCAAAAAAAAGAAGAACTTTTTAAATATCTGTCTAAAGATAACAATTTTGTTTTACCTGTGCCGATGATGAACATAGTAAATGGTGGGTCACATGCAGATAACAGTGTAGATATACAAGAATTTATGATTGCTCCTATAGGAGCTCCTAGTTTTAGTGAGTCGATTAGATATGGTTGTGAAATATTTCATTCTTTAAAATCAAAATTAAAATCTAAAGGATTAAATACCAATGTAGGGGATGAAGGTGGTTTTGCTCCAAATATTAATTCCTCCAATGAAGTAATTGAATTAATAATTGAAGCAGTAAATTCTACAGGATTATCAATGAATAAAGATATTGTGTTATCTTTAGATGTTGCCTCTACTGAATTCTATGAAAATTCTAAATACTATCTTAAAGGAGAAAATAAGATTTTATCTTCTGATGAAATGATAGAATATTTAAAAGCTTTAAGTTCTTCATACCCAATTTATTCTATTGAAGATGGTATGTCAGAGGATGATTGGGAAGGTTGGGAAAATCTTACTAAAGAAATTGGAGTCAGAACGCAATTAGTAGGAGATGATTTATTTGTTACAAATATAGAAAGATTGCAAGAAGGGATTAATAGAAAAATTGCTAACTCAATTTTAGTAAAAGTTAATCAGATTGGAACTCTGTCAGAAACTTTAGATGCAATAAATTTAGCCAAAAAAAATGGTTATACAAATGTAATTTCACACCGCTCTGGTGAAACAGAAGATACCACTATTGCCGATTTAGCAGTGGCAACTGCAGCTGGTCAGATAAAAACTGGTTCTTTATCAAGAACAGATAGGACTTCAAAATATAATCAATTACTTCGAATTGAAGAGATTCTTGGAAATGAGGCAAAATTTGCAGGTAGGCAAATCATTAGATATTGACAAAAACCCATGTATTCTGATTTAATTTAAATTTTTATATCAAAATGAATAAATCCTTGGCACTTAAAAATAAACTATATTTATTTTTTTCGTTATTAATTTCTTTTTTTATTTTTTTATATTTATTTTATTTTTTATTAAATGGAGAGAGAGGGATAGTTTCTTATTATAAAATTAAAAATCAAAATATCCAGCACCACTTGACATTGTCAACACTTCAAAAGAAAAATTCTTTATTAACTGATAGAATTAAAAGATTGCAGACAAATACTATAGATTTGGATTTTCTTGATGAGCAAATTCGTCAAAAAACAGGCTATGTTAGTGAAAACGAAGTTTTAATTATATTTGAATAATAATTTATTGACAAATATTTACAAATTTATTATTTAAAATTTACAAAAATTTACAAATGAAGAAAAAACTATTAAAAAAAGATTATATTAAAATTTACACCTATATGCTTAAAATCAGAAGGTTTGAGGAGCGTGCATCACAATTGTATGGGATGGGTCATATAGGAGGTTTTTGCCATTTATATATAGGTCAGGAAGCCGTTGTTGTGGGTGTTTTAATGACCATAAAAAATAATGATAGTGTAGTAACAACTTATAGAGATCATGGACATATGATTGCAAGGGGTTTGGATCCAAAAAGAATTATGGCTGAATTAACTGGCAAAAGTAATGGATATTCGGGTGGCAAAGGGGGCTCTATGCATATGTTTTCAAAAGAAAATAATTTTTATGGCGGTCATGGGATTGTCGGAGCACAAGTACCTATAGGCACAGGAATTGCATTTACTCTTAAATATAAAAATCAAAAAAATATTTGTAGAACTTATATCGGTGATGGAGCAATGAATAATGGCCAAGTGTTTGAGGCATTTAATCTAGCGGCTTTATGGTCTTTGCCTGTTTTATATATTATTGAAAATAATATGTATGGAATGGGTACTGCGGTTAATAGAGCATCTGCTGGAAGCGACCTATATAAAAGAGGAGAATCTTTTGGAATTAAGGGCACTCTTGTTGACGGAATGAATGTTTTTCAAGTTATTGACGCAGCCCAAAAAGCAGGGGACTTTGTGAGAGAAGGCAACGGTCCATATATTCTAGAAGTGCAGACTTATAGGTACAGAGGCCATTCAATGTCAGATCCTGCAAAATATAGATCCAAAGAAGAATTAGAAAACTATAAATTAAATGATCCTTTGGAGATAGCTTCTCAGGAAATTATTAAAAAAAAAATAGCTTCAAAAAAAGATTTAGAAAATATTAATAAAAAAATCATAAAGGAAATAAAAGATGCAGCTGAGTATGCTCTTGACAGCCCCTTTCCTGCAGATGAAGATTTGTACACAAACGTATATTTATAAAAAAAATGTCAGTTAAAATCTTGATGCCATCACTTTCTCCGACAATGACAGAAGGAAATTTAACTAAGTGGCTTGTTAAGGAAGGTGACTTAATTAAATCTGGTGATGTTATAGCCGAAATTGAAACTGATAAAGCTACGATGGAAGTAGAGACTGTAGATGAAGGAGTTATTGAAAAGTTATTATATAAGGAAGGAGAGCAATCCATACCAGTTAATTCTACAATAGCAATTTTGTCTGGTGACAATAATGAAGAAGAAAAGAACAAAGACTTACCAGAGCAACCAAAAGACAATGAAGACTCTAGTATTTCTACCAACAATATAGTTCAGAAAAGTAGCTTGAAAGAAAATAAACAAAAAATAGATACTTCTTTAGATGAAAATTTAATTACAATGCGACAAGCCATTAGAGATGCAATGGCGGAGGAAATGAGAAAAAATGAATCTGTTTTTGTTATTGGAGAAGAAGTCGGAGAGTATCAAGGAGCATACAAAGTAACCCAAGGCTTATTAGAGGAGTTTGGACCTAAAAGAATTATTGATACCCCAATTTCAGAACAAGGATTTACTGGTTTAGCTATCGGAAGTGCTTTTAAAGGTTTGAGACCAATAGTTGAATTTATGACATTTAATTTTTCTATGCAGGCCATTGATCAGATTATTAATTCTGCTGCCAAGACTCTCTATATGTCTGGAGGTCAAATTAATTGCCCAATAGTATTTAGAGGGCCAAACGGTGCAGCATCGCAAGTTGCAGCTCAACATAGTCAAGATTTTACTTCATGGTATGCACATTGCCCTGGCTTAAAGGTTGTAGTCCCTTCTAATGCGTATAATGCAAAAGGATTGCTTAAGTCAGCCATAGATGATGATAACCCTGTTATTTTTTTAGAGAATGAGATTTTATATGGACATAAGGCTGAAGTACCTGCTGACACTAATTTTGAAATTCCACTTGGAGTTGCCAATATTGCTTTAGAGGGTAGTGATGCAACAATCGTTACATATTCAATCATGGTTTCTAAATCATTGGAGGCAGCTAAATTATTAAAATATAAGCACGATATTAATGTTGAGGTAATCGATTTACAGACAATACGCCCTCTAGATAAAGTAACAATTATTGAGTCTGTTAAAAAAACCAACAGACTAGTGACAGTTGAGGAATCCTGGCCTTTTGCAAGCATAGGATCAGAAATTGTTAACATTGTTCAAAATGAAGCTTTTGATTTTTTAGATTCTCCTATTAAAAAAATCAATAGTGCTGATGTGCCAATGCCTTACTCAAGCGTCTTAGAAAAAAAATATTTACCTCAAGTAGAAGACATTATTCTTGCTATTGAAGAAGTCTGCTATATCCAATAAATTTTATGACTGTAAAGATTCCCATGCCTGCTTTGTCTCCTACGATGACGGAAGGCACTTTAACAAAATGGTTAATCAAAGTAGGTGATCAAGTTAAAGCTGGTGATGTATTAGCAGAAATTGAAACTGATAAAGCTACGATGGAAGTAGAGGCAGTAGATGAAGGAAAGGTAGCAAAATTAATTGTTAAAGAAGGTACTTCGAATATTCCAGTTAATTCTACCATAGCAATATTGGATGGAGATGACAAAGATCAAAACGAAGGAGATCAAGACCAAACTAAAGATACAGTTGGAAAAATTAAAAAAAAAGAAATTTTAGATAATAATGTTGTCAAAAAATATTCTTTTGAAAAAAAATTAGGTAAAAAAATTATAGCATCTCCTTATGCTAAAAGTTTAGCAAAAAAAGATAAATTAACACTAGATAATATCATTGGTTCTGGACCCGGAGGAAGAGTAATCAAAAGGGATTTAAAAAATCAAAAAACTAGTCAGCCTTCTATAAAGACTTCCCAAGAAAATATTTCTGCACCAAGTTCTATGAGAAAAATTATTGCTGATAGAACTGTAAAAGCAAAACAAACTGTTCCTCATTTTTATTTAACTATAGAATCAAAAGTTGATAAACTACTGCAATTAAGAAAAAAAATTAATGAAAACTTTGGTACTAAAATTTCAATTAATGATATGCTAGTAAAGGCACTAGCTCTGGCTCAGATGGAAAACCCATTAACAAATGTATCATGGGTAGAAGGTCAGGTTATAAAATATAGCTCTGTTGATGTGTCTATTGCCGTTGCTTTAAAAGAGGGATTAATTACACCTATAGTGAAGAATGCAGATAAAAAAGGACTAATTGAAATATCAAAGGAAATCAAAGAGTTAGTCAATAAAGCTAAGACTGGTAAGTTGCAGCCTGATGAATACACTGGAGGAACAATTTCCATTTCCAATCTTGGAATGTTTGGTATTATGGAATTTTCAGCTATTATTAACCCTCCTCAATCTTCTATTCTAGCAGTTGGAACGATTAAAAAAATTCCAGGTGTTATTGAGGAAGAGATTAGGCCTATTAGTGTATTAAAATCAACATTATCAGCAGATCATAGAGTTCTAGATGGAGCTGTTGCAGGTAAATTGCTGAAGGATTTTCATGAAATAATAGAAGATCCCTTTGATTTATGGTTAAAGAGCAGTGATATGGAAATAATTTGATGACAATTCGACATCCTGAAAAAATCAATAGACCAACTAATCCTATTCCGAAAAAGCCTTCATGGATAAGAGTAAAGGCACCCACTTCTAATTTGTTCAAGAAAACAAGAGATATTATAAAAAAAAATAATTTAATTACTGTTTGTGAAGAGGCGGCTTGCCCAAACATATCAGAATGTTGGCAAAAAAAACATGCAACTTTTATGATATTAGGCGATACTTGTACAAGAGCTTGTGCTTTTTGCAATGTTAAGACGGGCAAACCTAATTTCGTGGATGTCTTTGAACCTTTAAAAATAGCAAATACTGTAAAAGAACTTGATTTAGATCATGTGGTAATTACTAGTGTGGACCGTGATGATTTAGAAGACGGAGGAGCACAACATTTTGTTAATGTTATAACTTCTTTAAGAAATCTATGTCCTAAAACTACTATTGAAGTACTAACTCCTGATTTTTATAAAAAAAAGGATGCAAAGAAAATTTTAGCACTTTCTCTACCTGATGTTTTTAATCATAATCTTGAAACTATACCTCGTTTATATGCAACTATTCGACCTGGATCGCGATATTTTATAAGTTTGGAACTGTTAAATGACATGAAGAAAAAGCATTCCTCACTGTTTACCAAATCGGGTTTAATGGTGGGGCTGGGAGAAACAAAGGAAGAGATATACCAAGTGATGGACGATTTACGATCTGCTGATGTAGATTTTTTAACAATTGGTCAATATTTACAGCCCACAACAAAACATGCAAAAATTGAAAGATTTATCACTCCAGAAGAATTTAATACCTATGCCACCATGGCTTATGCAAAAGGTTTTTTAATGGTGTCTTCAACTCCTCTAACAAGATCGAGCTATCATGCATCTGAAGACTTTTTAAAACTTAAAAAAGCTAGGAAAAAATCATTGCAATCTCATTGACTAGATGAAGGAAACTAACAAAGAAATAATTGTAAATCATAAAGCATTAGAATTGTACTCGATTGTTTTGGACGTAGAAAAATACCCAGACTATATCCCTTGGTGCACAAAAATTGAAATTTTAGTCAAAGGTAAGAAGCAAATGAAAGCCAATATGATTGTTGATTATAAATTATTTCCCTCTCAAAAATTTACATCTAAGGTTATTTTTGATTCTAAATCTTTAACAATTAAAACTAAGTATATAGAAGGGCCTTTAAAAAATTTGAATACAATTTGGAATTTTATTGATTTGAAAAAAAATCAATCTAAAGTTGTATTTAATTTGGAATTTGAGTTTTCTAATTATTTTCACCAGAAACTGGCAGAATTATTTTTACCATTAATTGAATCAAAAATGATGGAGTCCTTTATACAAAGAGCAGATGAAACTTTAGATTAGCTCCTTAATAGTTTGAAGTGCACAATTTACAGTATCATTTTGAATTTTTTTTCTATCACCAATAAAAATCTTTTTCACAACAAAAACTTGTTTGTTAAATTTAATTCCAATATAGACCAATCCAACTGGTTTATTTTTTGATCCACCTGATGGGCCGGATATGCCCGTAGTAGAAATACATATTTTACTTTTACTTAATTTAGCTAAATTTAACACCATTGATAAGGCTACTTCTTTACTTACTGCACCATGTTTAATTATTTTAGATATAGGAACTTTAAGGAGGTTGATTTTAGCTTGATTAGAATAAGTGATTATGCCCATATTAAAAATTTTTGAAACCCCTGATACTTTTGTAATAGTCGAGCTTAATTGACCGCCAGAGCAAGATTCAGCAACTGAAATACTAAAATTTCTTTTGATTAATTCATTAATTATTTTTTTATAAGATGGCATGAAGAAAAAATAATATGATTAAACAATAAATACTAGCGAATATATCATCAAGTAAAACTCCCCAAGCATTTTTAATATTTTTATCAATCCATTTAGCTGGGAAGGGTTTTAAAATATCAAAAAAACGAAAAAGAATAAAAATTATGATAAACATGTTTAAATCATTAGTAAATTTAAAGTAATCATAAAAAATAATAATAAATAATACACCAAGAAATTCATCTATTACAATTTCACTTGCATCATATTTTTTTGTTGTATTGGAATATATATTAATAAATATCACTGAGGTAATTGATACTAAAATAAAAAATATGATTATAGTAAAAATTGAAAAATAATTTACAAATAAAAAAATAAGCATTAAGGATACAAGCGTTCCAACTGTTCCTGAAGCAATCGGAAAATATCCAACAAAAAATAAACTTACAAATATTTTTGAAAAGTTAATCATTAGCTATCTGTACAATAGATTCAGCTGCTATCCCTTCCCCTTTTCCTATAAAGCTAATTTTTTCATTTGTAGTAGCTTTAATTGATATTTGATTTGACGATATATTAAGTAACAAAGATAAATTTTTTTTCATTTTACTTGAAACTTTGCTAATATTTGGCCTTTCACATATAAAATTAATATCTAAATTAATAATTCGAAAATATTTTTCTCTTAAATGTTTTGCACAAAATTCAATAAATTTTTTTGAATTTGCATTTTTCCATTTTGAATTTTTATTGCTAAAAAAATGTCCAATATCTTTCATTGATAAAGCTCCTAAAATACTATCACAGACTGCATGAAAGCCCACATCAGCATCTGAATGACCAATTAAAGGAGGATGATTTATCTTAACTCCACATAATTTAAGTTTCTTATTTGATTGAAAATCAATTTTATGAATATCATAGCCAATACCACTTCTATACTCCTTAATTTTTATTTTATTGAAATATTCAATATCATCCTTCGTAGTTATTTTTAAATTAGAAATTTCACCTTTTACAAATTTAATTTTTTTTCCATTTTCTTCAATCAATATAGAATCATCTTTTGTATTAATTGATGAAGTTTGATCGTGGGCTTCTAAGATATCTTTATACTTAAAACCTTGAGGGGTTTGTATATGCAGTATATGATTGTTTTTTAATTTAATTTTTTTTTGTGATTTTATTTTAATTAAATCAAAATGAAAAATAAATGGAATAGCAGCAACATTTTTTTCTAATGATTTTATGATCTTTAGCATTAATTTGTTAGAAACAATTGGTCTTGCAGAATCATGAATTAATACATTTGTGGGGTTATTTATTTTTAGTTTCTTGAGAGCATTATTTGAAGATTCTTGGCGTGATTTTCCCGCCAAAGTAAAAACAATTTGGTGTTGAGGAAATTGTTTTTTAAGAGAATTTAAGTATTTTTTTCTATTTTTATTAGATACTGCGATTATTATATTGTTAAATATTGATTTATCAAGATGTGCCAAAAAGTATTCGATAAGAGAGGTATTTCCAAACTTCACAAACTGTTTTGGCACCTTATTCCCTAATCTTTTTCCTATTCCACCTGCTAACAATATTAGAGAATTTTTCATATATCTATTTTTTATTTTAATAATTCAATTAATAGGTCTAAATATATACTTTTTTACACTGTAAGAGACACAAAATTCTTAAAATGAATAACTTATCTAAGTTTTTAAAATCAATTTATATTACTAAATTTTCTTTTTATTTACTTATAATTTTGATTATTTTAAGTTTTTCCATTACCTTTTATCTTTTGCTTCCTAATAATCAACTAGTTAAAGATCCCATTAATCTCCAATATTTTTTACTAGTCGATGTCATTTTAGTACTTTTTCTTTTAAGCATTATAATTCGCCAAATAGTATTAATTTTTATTTATCGTAAAAATAATTATGATGAATCACGCTTATATGTAAAATTTATTAACCTATTTACAGCAATGGCATTGGGTCCTGCCATTGGCGTTGTAATCATTACTTCTTTATTTTATAACTTAGAACTTCGTACTTGGTATGTAGGTGCAGTTAAAAATGCTGTAATAAATTCCAATATTGTTGCTCGAGATTATGAAAATGAAATTCAGGCTGAACTCATTTCTGATACAGAACTAATTGTTAGAGAAATCAATAAAACAATAAAGAACAATCAAGTGAAAATTGATCCTATGCTAAAAGCTTTAAGTGAATTTATTAATTTACGCACTATTGCAAACATTTATATTTTTAATAAACAGGGAGAGGTTTTTCTTAGTTTTAAGGATGAAAATATAACAAATTTTATTCAACCTGATCAAGCAACAATTAAAATACTTGATAAAAATATCGTTCATATATTCCAACAAAATAATGTTTCTATTTCGGCTTATAAAAAAATTATTCTCCTTGATAATTTGTATATCCAAGTAAATCGCGATCTTAATCGCAACATATGGAATCATATAAACGATACGAAAAGGGCATACGAGATATATACAACCAAAGAAGCAGAAAGTGCAGGAATTCAAATTACTTTCTCAATGATCTTCGTTCTTTTTTCAGCTTGCTTTATTTTAATCGCAGTACTTGTTGGATTTAATTTAGCAAGAAGATTATCAAAACCTATAAGTAATCTTATTGAATCAGCAAATGAAATATCAAAAGGAAATTTTGAAGCTAAAGTATCTGAAGAAGACCAATTTGATGAAATTAAAATTTTATTATCATCTTACAATAAAATGATTAGTGAAATTCAATTTAAACAAACTGAAATTTTGTCTAAAAGTGAAGAAGATGAAAATAAGAGGATTTTTATTGAGGCAATTTTAAGTTTATTAACAATTGGAGTAATCTCACTAAATCAAAACTTTGATATAACTCTTTATAATAAATCTGTACTTAAGATTTTAGGAAAAAAACAGTCTGATTTAGATAATCAAAATTTTATTATCGTTTTCCCTGAATGGAAAGATATATTAATTAATTTTGAGAAATCACAAAGAATAATTGAAACTTTTCAATTTGAAATTCATATTAATGATAATGCTAGGAACCTTAATTTAAGAATAATTAAAGAAATTAAAGATGATATTATTAATGGTTATGTGGTAACTATTGATGATACAACCTCTCTTATTTTAGCAGAAAAACATGCAGCTTGGTCGGATATAGCTAAAAAAATTGCTCATGAAGTTAAGAATCCTTTAACACCAATAAAGCTTTCTGCCGAAAGAATTGAAAAGAAAATTCAGAATAAATCTATTAATTCAGATGAAGTTAGTCTTTTAACGCAAACTATTTCAAAGCAAGTTGATGCTATTGGTAAATTAGTTGATGAATTTTCTTCATTTGCGAGAATGCCTAAAGCAGAAGTGAAACTTGATAATTTATCACAAACTTTACAAGCCTCTTTTGACTTATATGCAAACTCATATCCCAAAATAAATACCAAAATTGAACTTCCTTCAAAGGAAATTTTTTACCAATTTGATAATTTTCAAATTACTCAAGCCTTTACCAATATTATTAAAAATGCCGTTGAATCAGTACAGACAATTCCAAATCCTTCAATTTTAGTAAAATTAACTGAAAAAGAGGGTTTTATTGAGATATCAGTAAAAGATAACGGTATTGGAATAGATGAGAATAAAATTGCCAAATTATTTGAACCGTATTTTACAACTAAAGATAAAGGTACTGGATTGGGACTTTCAATAGTAAAAAAAATTATTGAAGACCATGGAGGTATTATTAAAATTAAAAAAAATAAAAATATGGCAGGAACAACCAGCTTAATAAAATTTGAATTACATTAATGTCTAAAATTTTAATTATTGATGATGAAAAAGATATTTGTTTTTTAATATCAGAAATATTAGTTGATGAAAAGTATATAACAGAGTACGCAATCAATTCTAGTATAGCATTAAATAAATTTACCAAATTTAAACCAGATTTAATTATACTTGATGTGTGGCTTGGAAATAGCGATCTTGATGGAATTGAATTGTTAAAAAAATTTAAAGAATTAAATCCTTTAATTCCTATAATCATTATTAGTGGACATGGAACTGTTGATATGGCCGTTAATGCAATTAAATGTGGAGCTTATGATTTTATAGAAAAACCTTTTAATAGTGAGAAAATCATTATTGTTTCAAAAAGAGCTATTGAATCAGCAAATTTGCTTCAAGAAAATAATAAACTGAAGTCAATAACAATTAAGCAAATCCCCCTAATTGGCAACTCTAATTTTATTAAGAAATTGAATAAAGAAATTATTAAAATAGCACATTCTAATTCTAGAGTTTTTATATCAGGAATAGTTGGCGCTGGTAAAAAATTAATTTCTCAATTAATTCATCAAAACTCAATTTATTCAAATTTATTGTGTTTTATTGTTGATTTTAAAAACATTACTGAAAATGAATTGGCTGAAATGTTCTCTGAAGATGAAATAAACATAAATCAAAATATCTTGGTCCAAGCAAATAACAATACACTAATTTTAGATAATATTGATATGTTACCTATAAATTATCAACAAAAATTACTTCTATCTTTAGAAAATAATAAATTATTTAAGAATTACAAAATAAATCTTAAGCAAAAAATTATTTCTTTATCAAATAAAAATATTAAAGATGAAATTAAAAAAGGTAATTTTATTAAAAATTTGTATGAAAGATTGAGTACTATTAAGATAGAGATACCCGAGATAAACAACAGAAGAGAAGACATAGTGCCAATTTGTGAATATTATTTAGATTATTATAACAAAAATAAGAAATACAAATTTTTATTTTCACAAAAAGCTAAGACAAAATTAGAACTTTATCATTGGCCTGGTAATATCCCTCAAATCATTAATTATGCTCAAAAAACCATTATATTAAATCATGAATTTAATAATAACTCTAATTATGAAATTGAGAATTTACCAATGGATATGGGAGATTATGAACAAAAACACAAAATTGAAGATAGTTTTGATTTATCCCTTAAAGAAGCTCGAAATAATTTTGAAAGAAATTATTTTATATCGCAAATTCAACGTTTTAATGGTAATATTAGTAAAATATCAAATTTTACTGGTATGGAGCGCACAGCTCTCTATAGAAAATTTAAGTCATTAAATATAAATATCGAAAATAATTAAAAAATGAAAACTATCATTTGTGGAGCGGGTGAAGTTGGCTATAGCATTGCTGATAAATTATCTAAAGAAGGTTTTGAAGTCACTGTTATTGATAACTCAAAAGAAAGTTTAAAAAAAATTTCAGATAATTTAGATGTTAAAACTATAATTGGTTCTCCAAGTTTACCATCAATTTTATCAAAAGCTGGAGCCAAAGAGTGCGAAATATTAATTGCAGTTACTAGAAGTGATGAAACGAATATGGTTTGCTGTCAAATTGGGTATTCTCTTTTTAATATCCCAAAAAAAATTGCAAGAATAAGACAACAAGATTACCTAAAAGGAGAATGGCAAAAACTTTATACTAATAAAGATCTGCCAATTGATGCAATTATTTCCCCTGAAGAAGAGGTAGCAAAAGCCTTATATAGGCGATTACAATCACCTGGTACAATTGATATGGTTGAACTTGCTGATAAAAGATTAAAACTTATAGCTTTAAGATGCGAGGAAAATTGTAAAATATTAGGCAAATCTTTAAGAGAACTTGCTATTCAGTTTAATGATTATCTAGCCAATATATTATTTGTATTTAGGGGCGATCAAAAATTTATTGTTAATTCTAATACAAAATTAGAAAAAAATGACTTAATTTATATTGTTGTTGAAAATAATAATTTTAGTGAAGTTATGAAGGCTTTTGGGCATGACGAAATTCTTGCACAAAAAATTGTAATTATAGGAGGGGGGAATATTGGTTATTCTTTAGCTCAAAAAATTGAAAATAATGGAGATAATATTTCAACAAATCTAATTGAATTTGACAAAGCTAGATCGGAATATTTAGCATCTAATCTTCAAAATGTCACTGTAACTAATGGTGATGGTTTAGATAATCAAATATTAGAAGAAGTGGATATATCTGATGCAGGTTATGTTATAGCTGTAACTAATGATGATGAAAACAATATTTTAGCATCATTGTTAGCGAAAAGGGCAGGTGCACTTAATTGTATGACTCTGATCAACAACAGTTCTTACTCATCGTTATTAAACAACATAGGTATAGATATTACAATTGATCCTAAATTAATTACTATATCAAAAATATTGGAAAAAGTAAGAGGAGGCCGCATAAGAAGTGATTATACAATAGGGGAAGGTTTTGGTGAAGTGATAGAAGCAGAAATATTCCCTAATTCATCTTTCGCAAACCATAATATTGAACAATTAGATTTACCTAAAACTATAAGAGTAGGAGCGATTTTAAGGAATGATAAAATTATTATACCTAATAGCGAAACTATATTTGAGGAAAAAGACGATGTGGTTTTCTTTTGTGAAACAAGTACTATCAAAACATTAGAAAGGCTTTTATCTATAAGACAACCTTATGCCTAAGATTGCTTATATTAATTCTAAATATATTAAATTTAACGAAGCTAAAATACATATTGAAGATCGAGGCTTGCAATTTGCAGACAGTGTATACGAAGTTGTTGCAATTTATAAAAAGAATTTAGTAGATTTTGATTTTCATATCAAAAGATTAAAATATTCTCTTAAGGAATTGTTAATTAATTTCAAGGTTGATAAAAACAAACTAAAAAATATTTTTAATAAACTAATTAGTTTAAATAAAATTAATAATGGCATTATTTATTTACAAATTACAAGAGGTGTTCAGGCTCGAGAACATGTTTATAATAATAAATTAAAATCCAATATTATAATTTATGCTAGACACAAAAAATTTAATTTACCAAACAATAAATTTAAAGGAGAAAAAGCTGTTACTTGTGAAGATTTACGATGGAAAAGAAGAGATATTAAAACAGTTAATCTTCTTCCAAATATAATAGCAGCTAATTTTGCATCAAAACATAAAGCATATGAGGCAATTTTGATTCAAAATAATAAAATTACAGAAGGTACCTCATCAAATATTTGGATTGTAAAAAATAAAAAACTTTTTACACATCCTAGTAATACAGATATATTAAAAGGCATTACTAGAGAAACGTTACGAATACTAATACAACAAACTAAATTAAAACTTGTTGAAAAAAGTTTTACAAAAAAACAATTATTTAATGCCGATGAGGTTTTTTTAACAAGCTCTGGCAGTTGTGTAACTCCAATAACTAAAATTGACTCAAAATTAATAAATGGTGGAAAAATAGGAAATATTACTTTGAATCTTGCTAAATTGTACTCTAAATCATTTATGAATGAATGAAATTAATAATGAACAGATTAAATCAATCTTATTTGAAGTTAGTAAAGAATTTATCTTACCTAAATTTAAAAATTTAAAATCAGAAGAAATTCAATTTAAGAATAATAGAGACCTAGTAACTGAAGTTGATTTAGCTGTTGAAGAAAAGTTAAATAATATATTGTGTTCTTTGTTACCCAACTCACTTTTTGTCGGAGAAGAAAAATTTTCTTTAAATTCTAAAATATTTGATTGTTACAAGCAAAATCAATATTGTTGGACAGTAGATCCAATTGATGGCACTACTAATTTTGTTAACGGTAAAGAAAAATTTGCAATCATGGTAGCTTTAACTTTTTCCGATCAAATTATTCAATCTTGGATTTACAAACCGTTAACCGAAGAGATCTGCTCAGCTTTACTTGGGGAGGGAACTTTTATTAATGATGAAAAAATTACAATTACTAATAATCGGAATATATCTGAAGCATCAGGCTCAATTAGCTCTAAATATTGGAATGAAACATTTGATTTAAAAATGAAAGAAATCCGTCCAAAATTCAAACAAGTAAAAAGTTATGGCTGTATAGGATTTGAATATTTAGAAATAGCTACAAATATAAGGGATTTTGCTATTCTTTCAAATTTATCACCTTGGGATCATATACCGGGTATTTTGATTGTTAGAGAGGCAGGTGGATTTGATATTCATTTTGACAAAACACCTTACGCACACAATATTGAAAAAAAAAACTTAGTTGTATCTGGTTCAATTACATTACAAAATGAAATAATCAATTTGATAAAGGAGTAAATACATGAATATAAATAAAGTATCTTTTGTTGGTCTAGGTGTCATGGGTTATCCAATGGCGGGATTTTTAAAAAAAAATAATTTTAATGTTACAGTATATAACAGAACACAATCAAAGGCCGAACAATGGTCTAAAGAATATGGTGATGGGTATGCAATAACTCCTGCTAAGGCCGTTATTGATTCTGAAGCAATATTTATATGCGTTGGCAGGGATGAAGATTTAAAAGAGGTAATGGATGGAAGTGAAGGTATACTTTCCAATACCAAAGAAGGCGCTATCATTGTTGATCACACAACTGCGTCAGCAGATATAGCACGTGAGTATTCTCGAAAATGCCAGGATTTAAATAAATTTTTTTTAGATGCCCCAATTTCAGGAGGGCAAGCTGGTGCTGAAAATGGCCAATTGTCAATTATGGTTGGAGGTGAAAAAGAGGCTTTTGAAAAAGTTAGGCCCATCCTCTTAAGTTATGGAAAAGCAATAGAATTAATTGGACCATCTGGCAGTGGTCAATTAACCAAGATGATTAACCAAATATGTATAGCAGGTTTAGTCCAAGGTTTATCTGAAGCTATGGCTTTTGGAGAAAAAGCAAAACTAGATATGGAAAAAGTATTAAAGGTTATTTCTAAAGGTGCTGCCCAATCTTGGCAAATGGAGAATAGATACCGTACTATGCTAGATGATAAATTTGATTACGGATTTGCAGTCGATTGGATGAGAAAAGATTTATCTTATTGTTTTAATGAAGCTAAAAAAAACAAATCTAAACTTCCTATCACTAAAATCGTAGATGAATATTATCAGGAAGTTCAAGAAAATGGCGGTAATAGATGGGATACTTCAAGTTTAATTTCATTATTAAAATAAATTCAATTAGTTTATATTTAATTAGATGGACACTAAACTTGAAGATAAGTACACGTTAGAAAATGGAATTCGTTTTCTTACAGGCACTCAAGCTCTAGTAAGGATTCCATTAGTACAAATAAGAAAAGATAATAAAAATAATCTAAAAACTGCTTGTTATATTTCTGGATATAGAGGATCACCTTTAGGTGGATATGATCAGCAAATATTAAAAAATATTGATTATTTAAATGCTAATAATATTCAATTTCAACCAGGTATAAATGAAGAATTAGCAGCTACTTCATTATGGGGAACACAACAATCTAACTTAAGAGGAGAAGGTAAATATGATGGAGTTTTTGGAATTTGGTATGGTAAAGGACCGGGAGTTGATAGGGCAGGTGATGCTTTAAAACATGTTAATCTTGCAGGAACATCAAAATATGGAGGTGTTCTTGCACTCATGGGAGATGATCATATTTGTGAATCATCAACAACTTCTCATCAAAGTGAATTTGCAATGATTGATGCAATGATTCCTTTTTTCAATCCAAGTGGCGTACAAGAAATACTTGACTATGGATTATACGGCATTCATTTGTCTAGACAAAGTGGTTGTTGGATAGGAATAAAATGCGTTCATGATAATGTCAGTTCAGGGGCTACTGTAGATTTAAATGAAAATAGACATTTAATAAAAGATGTTAATAGTGAATTTTTAACTGATGAAGGTTTAAATATCCGATTAAATGATTCTCCGCAAGCTAAAGAACATCGTTTGCATTATCATAAAATTAAAGTTGTAAAGGAGTTTTGTAAAATAAACAAATTAAATGAGATTAAATATAACTTTCCTAATTCTAAAATTGGAATTGTTACTACGGGTAAATCATATTTAGATACAAAATTAGCATTTGAAAAAATAGGAATAGATAAAAATTTATCAAAACAAATTGGAATCAAATTTCTAAAGATAGCAATGCCTTGGCCTTTAGAAAATACTATTATTGAAGAATTTTCTCAAGGATTAGAGAAGATTATTGTTGTAGAAGAAAAAAGATCTTTAATTGAAACCCAGATAAAAGAGATACTTTTTAATACTAATAAAAATATTAAAATTATTGGGAAATTAGATGAAGAAAATAATGATTTATTTCTTTCTTCAGGATCTTTAGATCCAGGTATTATAGCTATAAAATTATACAAACATATAAGTCAAATTCATTCATCTGAAAAAATTCAAAATAACATCAATAATCTTAAAAATTTACTTAAGAACAATAATAATGTTCTTAATATTGAAAGAACTCCATATTTTTGTTCCGGATGTCCGCACAATACCTCAACAAAGATCCCAGAAAATACAAGAGCTATTACTGGTATTAGCTGCGCTTATCTAGTTCAGAGTATGGAAAGAAATAATGAAGGTTTTACGCAGATGGGTTCTGAAGGGGCTAGCTGGGTTGGTGAATCTGTTTTTAGTAATACAGACCATATTTTTCAAAATATGGGAGATGGAACGTATATTCATTCAGGCATTTTATCTATCAGACATGCTGTTGCAGCCAAAATAAAAATGACATTTAAAATTCTATATAACGATGCTGTTGCTTTAACAGGGGGGCAGGCTCTTGATGGATTACCAACTGTTGCGCAAATGTCTAGACAACTTGAATCAGAAGGAGTTAAAAAAATAGCAATTATTACAGATGAACCAAATAAATATAAATCAAGAGATAAATTTTCTAATAATTCAAAAGTATATGATAGAAAAGAAATAATTGATGTTCAAATAAAGCTCAGTCAAATTAATGATACTACGGCTATAATTTATGATCAAACATGTGCTGCTGAAAAAAGACGCAGGATAAAAAAATCTATATTACCTGAGCCAAATAAAAAAATATTTATAAATGAAAAAGTATGTGAAGGATGTGGTGATTGTGGAATACAATCAAATTGCATTTCAATTGTTCCAGTAGAAACAGAATATGGACGCAAAAGACAAATAGATCAGTCTAATTGCAATAAAGATTATTCGTGTGTAGATGGATTTTGCCCAAGCTTTGTGTCATTGGTAGGAGATGTTAAATTAAAAACAAATGTTAATAATTCACTAATAGAAAGAATAAATTCAACTATTTCTGAACCAATTTTACCTGAAATTCAACAATCATATGGGATTATGATAGCAGGAATTGGAGGTACAGGTGTAGTAACAATTGGAGCTATACTAGCTACAGCGGCGCAAATAGATGGTAAAGGATCAGGTGTTCTTGACATGACGGGTCTTGCCCAAAAGGGCGGGGCAGTTAAAAGTTTTTTAAGAATTTTTAATGATCCAAAGGAAATAAGTACAATAAGACTTTCATATGGTGATACTAATTTATTAATGGGCTTTGACTTACTTGTAGCTAATGATGAAGAAGTATTAAAAACCTTGGATAAACAAAAAACAAAATCAATTATTAATTCCGATGAAATAATGACTGGAGAATTTACAAGAGATAAAAATTTTTTCCTTCCATTTGATAAAATGAAAGAAAATTTAATAAATATTCTCGGTAAAAATAATATCGATTTTATGCCTTCAAATACGATTACAAACAAAATATTAGGAGATTCTATTTTATCTAACATGTTTATTGTTGGAAACGCTTATCAATCAGGATTAATTCCTATTAAAGCAAATGCTATTGAACATGCAATACAGTTAAATGGCGTTAGTATTGATGAAAATATTCATGCTTTTAGATTAGGGAGACATTCAATAAATATGAAAGAGGAAATACTAAATCTAATTTATGAAAAAGAAAAAGTAATAACTAACTTTGATGAAAAATTTGTTGATCGATATAATTTTCTTATAAAATATCAAAATAAAAAATATGCTGATAAATATAAGGAATTAGTTGATTATGTTAAAAAGTGTGAGGAAAAGATCAGCGTTGACATAAAAAATTTTTCCAATGCTGTTGCAATTAATTATTTTAAATTAATGTCATATAAAGATGAATATGAAATTGCCAGACTTTATTCGGATAATGAATTTATAAATAAAATTAATGAAACTTTTGAAGGTAATTTTAAAATTAATTATCATTTATCTCCTCCAATTTTTAGCACAAAAGACAAAGTTACTGGTTATCCTTTAAAAATTAATTTTGGTTCTTGGATTATGATTTTATTTAAATTCATTAGCTTGTTTAAGTTTTTAAGAGGAACTTATTTTGATCTCTTTGGATATTTTGAGGAAAGAAAAATAGAAAGATTGCTTATTAATAATTATAAAGACCGAATTCTAGAAATTTGCTCTAAATTAACCATAGAAAATTATGCATTAGCTGTTGAAATTGCATCTACCCCTGATCAAATTAGAGGTTTCGGTTACATAAAGGAAAAAAATATTGAGATTGCTAAACGATGTGAAGATAAGTTAATGTCCGCGTTTAATGGATAAATCCAAAATAATTTCAGCTTATATTTTTTTAATTTTTGCAACCGCCCTTTGGGGAGGTAATATCATTGCTGCAAAAATTGCTAGCATTATTACTTTAGAACCCATTAAGCTTAGTTTTTATCGCAATCTTGTTGTTATAATAATATTACTACCACTCGTATTTAATAGAATAAAACTCATATATGAGATTTTCAAAAAAAATTGGAAAATAATTATATTTTTATCTATTCTTAGCGTTTCCATATTTAACACTTTTATGAATATTGCCCTTACTACTTCTTCTGTAGTCAGTTCATCTTTGATGCCTTCATTTGCACCTTCACTGATTATTATTTTATCTTTAATCATTTACAATTCAAAAATTTCTTACCTTCAATTTACCGGAGTTATTATTTCTTTTATAGGTTTTGTAAATATTATTATTAGAGGAGATATTCTAAATTTAGGTTCTTTAAATTTTGTTGTGGGGGATATTTGGATGCTCGGATGCGTTTCTTGTTGGGCATTTTATTCGGTACTGATAAAAAAAATACCAAAAGAAATTGATAATATTAGTTTTTTATTTTTGATTTTTTTTATTGGTAATATTTTTGTTATACCCTTCTACATTTTTGAATCTATAATTAATCAATCATTTACAATAAATGAACAATATGGCTTTTTACTTGTTTTATATGTCGGTATTGGTCCAGCCTTAGTTTCATATTTATTATGGATTAAAGCCATTAAAATTATAGGAGCGAATAATTCAGGTTTGTTTTTAAGCTTAATTCCTATATTTAGCAGTTTGATTTCAATAATTTTTCTTAAAGAAAAATTGGAATTATTTCATGTTGTGGGAGCATTACTGATATTTACAGGCATTTATTTAGTTATAAGAAAAAGTAACAATGGACAAAATTAAAAAATCTGCAACAGAATGGAAGAACTTGCTTGATGAGAAAACGTACAATATTACAAGAAAATCAGGAACTGAGCTGCCTTTTACTGGTAAATATATTAATGAAAAATCTAATGGTATTTATTGTTGTGCTTGTTGCAATAATGAACTTTTTTCCAGTAGCACTAAATTTGATTCAGGAACTGGTTGGCCTAGTTTTTTTGAAGTTATTAATAATGAAAACATTTTAAAAATTAATGACAGATCTCATGGCATGAATCGAATTGAAGTTTTATGTTCAATATGTGATGCTCATTTAGGTCATTTATTTGATGACGGTCCTCAACAAACCGGACAAAGATATTGTATAAATTCTCTTTCATTAAAATTATTTAAGAGTGAAAAATAATTTAACTTTAATTTTTTCTTCTATTGGACATGCATTCATGCATATGTTTGCTGCTTTTTATTTTGTAATTATTCTTGCAATAGAAGATGAATGGGATTTTTCTTATGATGAATTGATTAAACTTTGGACTTTAGGAGCACTTTTAATAGGCTTAGGAGCTCTTCCAGCTGGTTGGTTAAGTGATCGATGGAGTCGATCAATGATGATGGTAATTATGTTTTTTGGTATGGGAATCTCATCTATTATTTGTGGAATCAATGAAGGGAAAACATCATTATTTATAGGTTTATCTTTTCTAGGTTTATTTTGTTCTATTTACCATCCAGTTGGAGTTGCTTGGGTAGTAAATTCATATAAAAAAAAAGGAAAAGCTTTAGGTATAAACGGAATTTTTGGAGGGGTAGGAATTGGAAGTGGTGCATTTATTGCGGGAACTCTGGTTAATTTATTTGGATGGCAATTCGCGTTTATTATACCTGGAATATTATCAATCTTAATATCAATTATCCTTTTTATTTTAATTCAATTAAAATTATTGTCATTTAAAAATATCTCTTCAGAAGTTTTAGATGAAAAACATCCATCTTCTCAGTTAATTTTAGTTGCTATCATTCTGTTAACAGCAATGTTTGGTCTAGGGTTAACATTCCAAATAACTCAGGCAACCCTTCCTAAATTATTGGATTTAAGAATTGATAATATAACAACTTATAAAATTGGAGTCGTTGTAGCATTAATTTACGGAATGTCTGGTTTAATGTCTCTAATTGGAGGGATCTTAGCTGATAAGTTTTCTTTAAAAAAAATTTATGTAATAGGTTTATTAGGCCAAGTTCCTTGTTTATTTTTTATTGCTAGCTTAACAGGTATACCCTTAATTATTGTTTGTTTAATGGCAGTGTTATTTAATTCAAGCATACTTCCTGCTGAAAATATTTTATTAGCAAAATTCACACCTGAAAAACATCATGGCTTGATTTATGGGGTTAAATTTATTGTTGCTTTTGGTGCAGGGCCAATAGCAATTATTTTTATTGCTAAAGTTTACGAATTTACATCAGAATTTAGTGTCTTATTTTTCTTGAGTTCATTAATTATGTTTTTAATTGCAATACTTGCTTTATTTTTACCAGTAAAAAACAACAATTAACATAATTAACTAGGATTTTTTTTTAAATATTCAATATATTCTAAAACCAAATTTATTTTTTCATCTGGTATATCTTTATATGATTCAGTAAATTTATTTTTTATTTCTAATGCTACATGAGCATAAGGATTCCTTCCTTTCGGATGGTTAGAGTGATTAGGTAATTTGTCTTTAAGAAAATCTCCTGCCTGTAAAATTTTTGACCATAAGATTTTTTTATTTTCAGGATTCACCTAACTGACTGCAAGAGCTCCCATGGGGTCCCAAGGCTCAAGATTATGAGGTTCTCTGTTAAAAATTTCTAATGTTTTGTTAGATAAATATTTTTTGTCAACAACAACTTCATAATTATATTCATCAAACCAACTATCACTCATAAGATAATATCCTTTATCACCGTTTTTATCTCCCCAGCTGTTTTCTACTCTCCATTTTCTAGGGGTATTTCTTTTAAGATCCACACCGGTAAAAAGCATTGCATGTGTCATTGCGCTATCGCCGTATTCTAAACGGGAAGCTTTATTCATTTTAAATTTTGTATCAAAAAGCTTTTCATAATCATATAAATCCATATCCATTATTCCTAATTCCCTATTGAACATCTTACCTACATCACAACCAAACCAAACTGCCTCATTATTTTTTATTGATTTTATTGCTGCTTTTTTTAATTCATTAATTTCTACATTGGCATATTTAATAATATTGCCACCAACTACATTTCCAAGGAAATCTATAGTATATAGTTCATTCATTTTTTTGTTAGACATAGGTGCATTTATTAAACATACTTTATTTTTTAATTTTACCTTGGTAAATTTACGATAAAAATCAAGAGGATCTACATTATTAAATCTAGTAAATTTGTTGTTCTTATCTTTTATTGACCAATCAAATTTTATTGGAGGATTGCCTAAAAACATACAGAGTAGCGAGTATATTACAGACATCATTTCTTCTTTCTTACTTCTCAACTGTTTTATTGTAGTTCTAGGTTTTTTTGATTTCCTTAAAATAAAGGCACACTCTCTTAATTTATGAGTTAAAAAATAGTTCATCATACTGGATTTACTACTATGATTTGTTTCAGGCATGACTGATTTTGGAACCAAGCCATATTTTTCAATTAAGTTTACAAACATATCCCATTGACCTCCATCTTGAACAGGAGCTTGCAAAAGATGCATCATTAGACGACTATCGTAATTTTGATCAAGGGTTTTTAAAATATTTTCTAAAAAGTAATTTGCCTTTTCTAATTTGTCCCAGAACATAAAATAATTTTGAGAAAACTCAAAATTAGATAAGTTATAATTTTTAACAATTTCTAATCTAAGAAGATTTAAACCTGCAAAACCCCAGCATCTTCCTGAAGATTTTTGATTTGTTACAGGTAATTGCTTTGAAATTGTATTAGAAAAAATATGGTTTATTTTACTAAAATTTTCCCAATGAACAGCAACTTTATTGATATCATTTTGTATTAAAGCATTTCTTGCTAATTGATTAGATGTGGATGAATTAAAACTTTTATTAAATTTTCTTATGTTCGGTAATGTAATATTTTCCCTCATTTACATGAAAGTATCTGATTCAAAAAATTTATCAATATAAAATTATTTTTTACTACTATTTACTGTTTTTACTTTATCTTTTTTCTTTTTTGAAACTTTTTGACCCAATTTAACTTTTCTATCATTAATTAGTTTTATGGCATCTTCTAAGCTTAAAGTACCCACGGTTTGATCACCAAGCAAAGATGCATTTATTCTTCCACATTTTACATAGGTTCCATATTTACCATCATGTGCTGTAATTTCTTTTTTTTCTTGAGGATGCTCCCCAAAGTTTTTTAAGGTAGCATTACCTCTTATTGTAGGCTTTGCTATTAGTTCAATTGCTCTTTCTAAATCTATATCCAAAATATTATCTGTTTTTTCCAAGGATTTATATTTTTTATTATGGAGGATGTATGGACCATACATTCCTATACCAGCACTTACTGTTAAATTATTTTCTGGGTGAAAACCGAGTTTTCTGGGGAGTGCTAATAACTGGATTGCAGTATTTAGTCCTATTTCATCTGGTTCAAAGTTTTTAGGAATTGAAACTCTCTTAGGCTTTTTTTCATCTGTTCCTTCCCCAACCTGCATATATAATCCATAAGGACCTTTTCTAATTGTAATCATTTCGCCCGTTTCTGGATAAATTCCAATTTCTTTTGGGTTTGTTAATGTTCCGTTTTTTGCATCTGTAATTTGATTAAATTGAACTGTATATTTGCATTCTGGATAATTTGAACATCCAACAAAGCCCCCAAATTTTCCTACTTTCAAACCTATCCTTCCATTTTTGCAGTTTGGGCATTCTCTATCTTTGTCTTCACCATTTGGAGGAAAAAAATGAGGTCCAAGAGCATTATCTAAAACATCAATAATTTCTCTATTTGATTTTCCTATGGTCTCATCGCATAATTGTTTAAATGTTTCCCAAAATTTCTGAATAACTTCTTTCCAATATAATTTTCCATTTGAAATTTCATCTAATTGATTTTCTAAACCTGCGGTAAAGTCATATTCTACATATTTATTAAAATAATTTTCTAAAAAAACAGAAACCACTCTTCCTCTATCATGAGGGTTGAATCTTTTTTTATCCAATAATACATAATCTCTATCTTGTAATACTTTAATGATTGAAGCATATGTTGAAGGCCTTCCAATGCCTAGTTCTTCTAATTTTTTTACAAGACTAGCCTCCGTATATCTGGGAGGAGGGAGCGTAAAGTGCTGATTTTTTTCTGCTTTAATAAGATTAAGGAGATCTCCTTGAACAAGAGGAGGAAGCAAAGATGATTTATCATTCTCATCTTCTTTTTTATCTTCTTCTTTAGTTTCTTGATAAACAGCAAGCATTCCAGGAAATTTGATTGATGATCCATTAGATCTAAAAACTATAATATCTTGTTCATTGGTAATATCTACTGATACTTGATCAATGATTGCACTAGCCATCTGAGAAGATACTGCTCTTTGCCAAATAATTTCATAAAGTTTATATTCATCAGAATTTAAATATTTTTTTAATTCTTCAGGACTTAATCTGATATTAGTAGGCCTAATACATTCATGTGCTTCTTGAGCGTTTTTAGCTTTAGACTTATAAATTCTAGGTTCAGCTGGAATATATTCATTTCCTAATTTTTCTGAAACAAAACCTCTAATTTCTTCTATTGCATCCTTTGACATAAGAACACTGTCTGTACGCATATATGTAATTAAACCCGTAGGTTCACCGTTAATCTCAATACCTTCGTATAATTTTTGAGCAGTTCTCATTGTTTGATTAGCTGAAAATCCTAACTTTCTACTAGCCTCAATTTGCATACTTGAAGTAGTAAATGCTGCATATGGATTTCTTTTTGTTTCCTTCTTTTGTATTTCTTTAACTTTGTATGTACTATTTTGTATTTTTTCTAAAAAGTTTGATGCTTCTGACTCAGTTTTAATTGTTAATTTTTCTATTTTTTCATCTTTAAATTTTATTAATCTACTCTCAAACTCTTTTTCTTGTCCTTTATTAAAAATAGCTTTTAATGACCAATACTCTTCTGGATTAAATTTCTCAATTTCAAATTCACGTTCAGTAATTATTTTTAAAGCTACTGATTGGACACGACCTGCTGATTTGCTTCCAGGAAGTTTTCTCCATAAAACTGGAGATAAATTAAAACCAACTAGAAAATCCAACGCTCTTCTTGCTAAATATGCATTAACAAGGTTTTCATTTACTTTTCTAGGTTCTTTCAAAGCTTCTAGAACTGCATTTTTGGTAATTTCATTAAATGTTATTCTATGAATATTTAAATTAGCTAATTTAGGCATTTCCCGAAGTAATTCTTCTATATGCCATGCTATCGCTTCTCCCTCTCTATCAGGGTCAGTCGCTAGATATAAATTTTCAGAATTTTGAGCTGCATTTGCTATATCTTTAATAACCTTTTTTCCTCGGTCACTAGTTTCCCATTTCATTTGAAAATTATTTTCAGTGTCTATAGCGTCATTTTTTGCTGTTAAATCTCTTATGTGACCAACACTAGCCAAGACTTTATAGCTATTACCAAGATATTTATTTATTGATTTTGCTTTAGAAGGAGACTCTACAATTAAAACGTTCATGAATATAAACAAAGCCAACTGTCAATTAAATTCTGTTTCGTCAACAGTTTTAAAAAAAAACTTTATTTTTCAATAAAAAATTAAAATTTAATTTTAGTTTCCGATTTATTAATAAGACGATAAATGTTTGAATAATGCTTAGAAATTATAATTAAATTTATTAGTATTAAAAGATAAATGATTTGTTTCTCATAAGAAAACAACATTACGAAAAGAGGTAATAATACTAATGATGTAATAGATGCCAAAGAAGAATATTTTTTTAAAAACGCAATTAACAACCAAGTGATTATAAAAATAATTCCAAAAATATAATTTATTGCAAATAAAAAACCAATATAAGTAGCTACACCTTTACCGCCTTTGAACTTTAACCAAATAGGAAAAATATGACCAAGAATAGCGGCACTTCCAATGAATAAGATAATAATTTCTGATAATTCATTGTGATAATAATTTTTTAGAATAAAGAGAGGAGCAAACCCTTTGATTATATCAAATGCTAAAACAATAATTGCTAATAATTTGTTTCCTGCTCTCAAAACATTGGTAGCTCCAACATTACCAGATCCTATATTCCTAATATCCCCTAGTCCAAAAATTTTAGGGAGAATATAAGCAAAAGGAATTGATCCAAAAAAATATACTATAGATATCAAGAAGAGGTAATTAGCTTCCATATTTATCCTTATTATTTATTAATATTTCTAAACAGGCCATCCTTATGGCCACTCCCATAGAGACTTGTTCTTGTATTAAGCTTCGAGTAACATCGTCAGCAAGTTTAGAATCTATTTCTATACCCCTATTCATTGGCCCAGGATGCATCACTAATGCTTGTTTTTTTGCATAACCGAGTTTTTTGTAATCTAAGCCATATTTTTTAAAATATTCTTTTTCATTTGTAAAATGTTTACCAACTATTCTCTCTTTTTGAATTCTTAACATCATAACAATATCACAATTTTTTAATCCAGCTTTCATATTATAATAAATCTTTATATTGGATTGTTGAATATCTATTGGAATAAGTGTTTTTGGACCAATGATATTAATTTTAGCCCCAAGAGTTGATAATATTTCTATATTCGATCTCGCTACTCTACTATGCAAAATATCACCACAAATAGCAATTTTTAATTTAATAAAACTCCCAAATTTTTTTTTAATAGTTAAAGCATCTAATAAAGCTTGAGTAGGGTGCTCATGACTTCCATCCCCGGCATTGATTACACAAGCTTTAACCATTGTTGAAATTTTTTTGCTTATACCTTCTTCAGGATGGCGAACAATTAAAACATCTGGATCCATAGAATTTATAGTTGTCATTGTGTCAAACAATGTTTCACCTTTATTTATAGAACTATCTTTTAATGCCACGTTGATTAGATCAGCCCCTAATCTTTTCGCTGCAACTTCAAAGCTTGTTCTAGTTCTAGTTGAATCTTCGAAAAAAAGATTAAAAACAGTCCGACCTTTTAGTAGATTTAGTTTTTTAATTTTTTGTTTATTAAATTTTATATATTTATTTGATTCCATTAAAAAACATTCTATTTCATTTTTTTTTAAATTTTTTGATTCGATTAAATGGACTTTTTTATATTGAAAGTTTTTTTCAGAATTATTATCTAAAATTATTCTTTCTTTGCTAAAGAAATTATATTTGTGTAAGGCTATATTTTTTGCATCTTCTTTGACTTTTGTTCTTGATGAAATCCTTAATGCTTTTTTATTAGGTAACTTTATTTTAATTTGCCATACATTAGAATTTTCTCTTTTGTAAATTTGCAAATGATCTTCTTTCATGTTTATTTTTTTCATATGTGTAAATTATGTGTAAATTATGTGTAAAGTAATTACAATGATTATTTTAGTTTTTTTTTGAGCTATCAAGAAAACCTTGCAAAATATATGCTGCTGCTTGTTGATCTAATTTTTTTTTAATTTTTGAAATAGAGTTATGATTTTTTCTTAATTCTTTAAATATTACATCTGATGAAAATCTTTCATCATACAACATTATTTTAATATTTTTTTGTAATTCTATAGCCTTTACAAATTTTCTTACTTTTTCTGTTCTTATATTTTCTTTCCCATTTAAGCTAAGAGGTAAGCCAACGATTAATCCTCCAACATTATATACTTCTATTAAATCAAAGAGTTCAATTAAATCTTTTGAGATGCTTTTTCTTCTAATCGTTTTAATTGGACTAGCAATTGTGAGTGATTTATCGCTGACAGCTATTCCAATTGTTTTATCACCAAAATCTAGACCTAAAAGCGTTTGTGCTGTATTAAGATTTTCAATAAAAACTTTTGGATTAGTCATAAAGGCATATAAGTTGAAGATAGATAAAAAAACAACCCTTAAAATTGCTAAACTTTGTAGAATCAAAGTTAGAGATGGAGAAATTGAAGAATTATCATCTCAATTAAGCTCTATTTTAGATTGGGTTGAAGAACTAAATGAAGTTAATACTGAAAATATTGAGCCATTAAATAATGTTAGTATGGCTACATTGCCATTAAGACAAGATAAAGAAAACTTACAAGATCAATCCAAAGATGTTTTGTCTAATGCCCCTGAAAAATTAGAAAATTATTTTGCTGTACCTAAGGTAGTAGAGTAATATGGAGTTTAATACAATTACTGAAAGTTTAGAAAAAATTAATTCAAATAAAATTTCTATTGTTGAATTAAATGATATTTTTATTAATCGTGTAAAAAAGAATAAAGATTTAAATGCATTTATTTATTTTGACGAAGAAAATATTTCACAACAAATAAAGAACATACAAATTTCAAAAAAAAAATTTAAGTTAAAGGGCATTCCTTTAGCTATCAAAGATTTATTTTGTACTAAAAACATGCCTACAACAGCAGGTTCAAAAATTTTACAAGATTTTCAACCAACATATGAATCCCATGTTTCCCAAAAATTATTGGATCAAGGTTCTATTTTTTTAGGTAAAGCCAATTGTGATGAATTTGCAATGGGTTCTGCAACTAACACTAGTTATTATGGCAATACCATTAATCCAATTTCTCCTAAGGGTTCACAGCTTGTGCCAGGAGGATCTTCAGGTGGTTCAGCTGCAGCTGTAGCGGCAAATTTATGTTTAGGAGCCACGGGTACAGATACTGGAGGCTCAATCAGACAACCTGCTAGTTTTTGTGGAGTAGTAGGGATTAAACCAACTTATGGTTTATGTTCTAGATGGGGTATAATAGCTTTTGCCTCTAGTCTTGATCAAGCAGGTATTTTTGCAAATAATGTTACCGATACTTCAATTTTACTAAGAGAAATTGCTGGTTATGACAACAAAGATAGTACTAGTGCCAATGTAGAAATACCAAATTATTTTGAAAATTTAAATCAGGATATGTCTGGTAAAGTTGTAGGTGTGCCAGAAGAATATACACTTCCAGACATTCCCGAAGATATCAGCAAGGTTTGGGAGCAAGCAATTAAATCTTTTGAGAGAGGAGGGGTAAAAGTTAAAAAAATTTCTTTGCCACACACAAAATATGCACTTCCTGCCTATTATATAATTGCACCGGCAGAAGCTTCTTCTAATTTGGCAAGGTATGACGGTGTTAGGTATGGTTTTAGATCTGAAGAAGGAACATCATTAGATGAGATGTATGAATTAACTCGTAGTGAAGGTTTTGGAAAAGAAGTTAAAAGAAGAGTATTAATTGGCACTTATGTTTTATCAGCAGGTTATTATGAAGCTTATTATATAAAGGCCCAAAAAGTCAGGAAATTAATTTCAAATGATTTTAACGAAGCTTTTAAGGAATGTGATTTTATTTTAACTCCAACTACACCTAGTCCTGCTTTTCCAATAGGGGATAAAGAGGATGATCCTATTAAAATGTATTTAAACGATATATTTACCGTACCAGCTTCTCTTGCTGGTATACCAGGCATTTCAATTCCTTTTGGCAAATCTCAAAATGGTCTTCCTCTGGGTATACAATTATTATCTAAACATTTTGATGAACAATCAATTTTTAATGCTGGATTGTATTTAGAAAAAAACAATGTCTAGTGCAATTCAGGGAAAATTTTCTAAATGGGAAACTGTAATTGGTTTAGAAATACATGCTCAAGTAAAATCTAATTCTAAATTATTTAGTTCTTCTTCTACAAAATTTGGCTCTAGTCCAAATAGCCAAGTTTCTTTGATTGACGCTGCAATGCCAGGAATGCTTCCAGTTATAAATGAATTTTGTATTAAACAAGCTATTAAAACAGGCTTGGGATTAAAAGCAAAAATAAACCGATATTCAGTTTTTGATAGAAAAAATTATTTTTATGCAGATCTTCCCCAAGGTTATCAAATTAGCCAATATAAGTATCCAATAATAGGTGAAGGTATTGTGACAATTGATTTCAAAGATGGTTCTTCAAAAAATATAAGAATTGTAAGATTGCATTTAGAGCAAGATGCTGGAAAAAGTTTACATGATCAAAATCCCACTAAAACTTATGTTGATTTAAACAGATCCGGGGTAGCTTTAATGGAAATTGTTAGTGAACCAGATTTAAGTAGCCCTCAAGAAGCATCCCTTTATATTAATAAGATTAGATCTATACTTATGTATCTAGATACATGCGATGGCAATATGCAAGAAGGATCACTTAGGGCTGATGTTAACATTTCAGTTAGAAAACCAGGCGACAAACTTGGAACTAGGTGTGAAATAAAAAATTTAAATTCAATCAAATTTATTAAACAATCTATTGAATATGAGGCAATGAGACAGATCAAAATTATTGAAGAAGGGGGAATAATTGAACAAAATACTTTGTTGTTTAATCCTCAAACAGGAAAAACGAAACCAATGAGAAGTAAAGAAGAGGCTCATGACTATAGATATTTTCCTGATCCCGATTTACTCCCATTGAATCTTGAAGAAGAATTAATAGAAAATATTAAAAAAGAAATTCCAGAACTTCCTGACGAAAGAAAAAAAAGATATATTAATGAATATAAATTATCGAATTATGATTCATCAGTTTTAACAATTGAAAAATCAATATCTGACTATTTTGATCAAGTTTTGGATTGTCATAAAGATTTAAAAAAATCTGCTAAACTTGTTGTCAATTGGATTACCTCCGAGCTATTTGCAATATTAAAAAAGAATGAAACTGAAATTCACAATTCTCCAATTACTCCAGATAACCTTGGTTTATTAGT
>Ga0208747_1000016_pt1 | contig 43353 bp, 39 predicted proteins | sample Knorr_S7_td_AAIW_FD_185597 | JGI IMG/M metagenome (GOLD analysis project Ga0208747, IMG submission 185597) | Marine microbial communities from Southern Atlantic Ocean transect - Knorr_S7_td_AAIW_ad_750m_LV_A (SPAdes) (version 2) | ecosystem: Environmental > Aquatic > Marine > Oceanic | place...
CCTACCGCTCGACATGCGATAGAGGGAGAACCCGAATATAAGTTATCTGATTTCGTGAAGTCAATCTTTTTAGAGGGTTGTTCGACAGTTTTATGGCTATCTATAGAGAAACCAAGGCGACACTAAATCGCGGTGGCGCCCTTAGGCCCCAATGGAGAATTGGAGTTGGCGGAGGTGCTGACCCCTTAAATTTGGTGGCCCAACAGGACGGCGTTACGTCCCATCCCGTCTTTTCCCGAAACCTCGATATGGCGTTGGCAGGCGATCTGGATGGTGACGGCCAACCGGAGTTCGTTGTGTTTGCCTAGCCTTTCCGGGAGGTCGTCGCCTTGCGCCGCACGCCGGACGGAGGAGCGGTTGCTTGGCGGGCGGGGCGGCTGGGTGCTTCGAATCTGGTTGGCTCCTCGGGCGTTAGGCACCCCTTTCAACAGGCCTTTAGAGAGATGCCTGGTTAAAACTCCGCCATCAGCACCCACATGGGACCCTTGCCAACATCGTAGACATCATTGGGCTCTAGTTCTCCGCTTTCTTGGTCGATGCGGTAGGAAGCCAGCTTCCCGGTCTCCAAGCCGGCCGCGTAGAGGAAGGTGCCCCGAAGGTCGATGCTGAAAGCCCGTGGGACAGCCTCGGTGGGTGTCTGGGCGATGGGTGAGAGATGGCCGTTATTCAGGTTCACCCGGAAGCCGGCGATGCTGTTGTGGCCCCGGTTGGGCGCGTACAGGAACTTACCATTGGGCGTGATCTGAATCTGGGAGCAGGAGTTCTGGCCGTCGTACCCTTTTGGCAGTGTGGACACCGTCTGAATGGGGTGGAGGTTGCCCTTGTTCGATTCGTAGTTGTAGACGGTAACGCTGTTGCCCTGCTCGTTGGACGAATAAACGATGTCCATCCCCGGGTGGAAACAGATATGGCGCGGGCCGTCCAATTCTCTGGGGTTGGTCCGGGTCGGAGACAGGGGGGTCAATCTGCCGGATTCGGCGTCGAACCGGAATTGGAATATTGCGTTAGCGCCGTTCAGCGACCCGTTAGCGATGTGGGGAACAAAGGCGTAACGGTTGGCAGGGTCGGTCTGGATATAGTGGGCGCCTATGTCGGTCTCGCGCCAAACCACGGGCGGGTCGGATATCGTGCCGTCATCGCCGATGCTGTGGACTGCGGCGGTCTTCTGATAGTAGTAGGCCGACAAGAGGTATTTACCGGTCTTGTCAGTCGACATGTGCACCGGATCGCCCTCGAGCGGTATGGAACCGATGAGCGAAAGACCGCCATTCTTGCGGTCGATCTTGAAGCTGGTCATCCCAAAGTCGCCAGCCTTGCGGCGGCCGGCGAAAAGATATTTTTGGTCTGGGTCGATTGCTATGGGAGCGGGTCGGCCTTTGAGTTCCGCGTCGCCTAGGTGTTTCAATTTACCTGTCTTAGGGGTTACCGAGAAGATGGCAATCCGATCTTCTTCTTGGACGGACACATACATGTAGTTAGCCAATGCCTTGCCTCCGGGGGAGTGTGGTAGCCGAAAATGATATTAACACTCAAATGGCCCCAAGGGTGAATTGCGCAGGGTTAATTTCTAAAAATGGCCTGCAAACCGGCAATGATGAGTAGGGTGGGGATGCCCTGGCAGCGGATTAACTGTTATACTGAATCAGGCAACGACTAAGTTCGTAACACGTACGTCTGGAACGTGCGGTTATGCCGCAATATTTAGTTTGACCGTAATCTTGGGCCTGAGAGTGTGACTTGGCTCGGTAAAGCAGTCAAGGAGTAAACCTCTCAGTGAGTTTCGAAGATTTTTCCCTTCATCCTAAAGTGCTGGCCGGCGTCAGTTCCGCTGGGTTCACCAAACCCACCCCGATTCAGCAACAAGCAATCCCCTTTGCCCTAAAAGGACGCGATGTCCTAGGCTTAGCCCAGACTGGTACCGGCAAGACCGCCGCATTCGCTCTACCCATCCTCCACCGCCTGGCCACCACGCCGCCGAAAAAGGGCGTTCGCTGCCTGGTGATTGCGCCCACCCGGGAACTGGCCGAGCAGATTCTCCAATCTTTCCGGGAATTGGGACAACACCTCGGTATCAGAAGCATCGCCATCTACGGTGGCGTCTCCAAAGGCCCGCAACTGGCCGGACTACGCAGAGGGGCCCAGATCGTGGTCGCTTGCCCCGGACGGTTACTCGACCATGTGAGCCAGAAGGACATAAACCTCACCGGCGTCGAAATCCTAGTCCTGGACGAAGCAGACACAATGTGTGACATGGGCTTCTTGCCCGACGTGCGCCGCATCCTGGACCACGTACCCTCCGAACGGCAGACACTTTTCTTCTCCGCCACCATGCCCAATGAGATCAGGACGCTGGCAGTAAAGATTCTGAAGGACCCGGAAACAGTCCAGATCGGGACCATCGCACCGGCCAAGACCGTGTCCCATTCGCTATACCCAGTTCCAGACAAGAAGAAACGAGACCTGCTGGTGGCCCTGTTGCAGCAGACTCCCACCGGCCGGGTGCTGGTCTTCACCCGCACCAAACACCGTGCCCGCACGCTGGCCTTGGAATTAGCGAAACATTCGTTCAGGGTAGCCGCGCTACAGGGGAACATGTCCCAGAATGCCCGTCAGCAGGCGATGGACGGGTTCCGGGCTGGTAAATTCGATATCATGGTGGCCACTGACATCGCCGCTCACGGTATCGATGTCCCAGAAGTGTCCCACGTTATCAACTTCGACTTCCCGAACACTGCCGACACCTACCTCCACCGCATCGGGCGCACCGGCAGGGCCGAGCAGACCGGAGAAGCATTCACCTTCGCCGGGGCCGACGACGCCAACATGGTCCGCGAGGTTGAACGGGAACTGGACGTAAAGATCGAACGAAAGCGATTGGAAGGGTTCGACTACGGCAACTTCACCCCGGAGGAACAGTTCCGGGAAGAACGGATGGGACTGCGCCGTGTCGGCGGCCAGAGCAACGGCGGACGAGCCGGACGGAGCACTCGGGATCCAGGGCCAAGGACCGGTCAGAACAACGGCCGGAACAACGGGCGAAGAAATAATGGGTCTTGGAATAACGGGGCTCGTCCAGACCGCTCTCCCGACGCAAGACCTCGGACAGAATCAAACAATGGGAACCGGTCGGACCAGCCCGCTGGCGCAACCCCGAAAGCCGCCTCGGACAACGGCCGCCGTACCGCGCAGCCAGTGGGCTTGAACGCACGGCCCGGTTATGCCAGTAGACGTCGCTCGCCTCAGCCGTTAGAACGGGCGCCCCGATCAGAATCGCCCAATGGAAGAAACTCAGGTCAGATACTAGGCCGACCCCAAGCGACCGAGGCTGAAGACCGTCGCCGGTCAGGCCAAGTATTGGGACGAAGCACCAGGCCAGATGCATCTAACGGACGGACCAGACGCCCGAAACAGAGCGCTCCGTCGTTCCATCCCCGTCCGGCACGCCCAGGTAGGCCCGGCAAGTCAGGAAGCCGCCCCGCTGCCCGGCGCTAACGCCCTACTGGGAGCCCGAACTTGTCCGGCGGCCCACCTTCCTTCACGCAGACCCACGCCTGAAGGAAGAATAATGGTATGGCCAACGGCGCAGTGAATCACGGCAGCAACGCAAAGGGTACGGGCACGGCCGGTAGTAGCGTGGGCAAGAATGTCGGAGGCAGATTACCTCGGCGGGGGTTGACCAAATGGGCCGCCAACGCCATGGCTATCGATTTCGCCACGATCCCACCCAGCTCCACGCCTAAGAATGCGGCCACAGGCACTCCAATCCCCCGTCGCGACGGCCGGCGGAGATAAACCAGACGGCGAATTCGCCGCCAGCGGCTCCGATGAGCCCAAAGAACATGGCAGCGATATACAGTCTGAAGAACTTCGTAGCCTGCGCCTGATTATAACCATCGGGATGCCAGATATGAGAGAAGCGCCCCGTTTAAACAGAGCGCTCCTCTCATGAATCAAAGTTTCTGGGATTTGCCGGGTCAGGCTTACGGGCCCGTCGTCATGATGTAATAACTAACGCTTGATTGGGAACATGGGCAGCAGTTCTTCGCCCAGAATATCAAGCTGTTCCATGGTCTCGTCGGCGGGACAGAGAGGGCGCATCACGAATTTGGAACCGCCGGCATCGATATATCTCTGTACGTATTCCGCCACCTTCTCGACTGGACCCACCGCGGTGAACTCGGTGAAATGTGCGTCGGGCCGGGGACGCGTAACGAACCGGCTGGCCTTCTCGGTAGCCTCTGCCACATCGTCTGAGATGTAATAACCCATCAGGACACCGACATGGTCGTCTTCAATCTCACGGTGGTATTCATTGGCGGTCTCAAAGAGGATGCTGCAACCCTCATTCACTTCTTCGGGGGTTGCGCTGGAGACCAGCCAACCGTCGCCGACCCGGCCAACCCGCCTGGCGGCAGCGGGTGACCGGCCTCCGATCCAGACCGGCGTGGAAGGCTGCAAGTACGGCTTTGGGGTGACGGTCGCATTGTGGCAGGTGAAGAACTCGCCCTCGTGCGTTACATCTTCCTCTTCCCACAGGCGGCGCATCAATTGAATCGCCTCATCTGTTCGGGGGCCGCGCCGTTCCTTGGTCACGCCGCAAGCCTCGTATTCCTCCGGTTCCTCTTGGCCCAGTCCTACCGCGGGGAAGAATCGTCCTTGGGACAGATAGTCCAGGGTAGCGACCTGCTTGGCCAGCACCACGGGATTACGCAGAGGCATTGCCAGTACGCTGGTCCCAACCTTTAGCCGGTCGGAATACGCTAGAACCATGGAACAGGCCATCATAGGCTCAAGACTGAACTTCTCGCCAACGATCCGGTCGCTAAGCCAGAGGGAGTCGTAGCCGTGTTTGTCGCCGACTTCCACCAACTTTCGAAGATCGTCGTGGTTCTCTCCACCCTCTCCGTAGGCTCCTGGCATGTAACCGATGGCAATACTCATTTAATCTCTCTAAAGCAGACATCTATTGGCGTTCGAGGCTGGCCTAAGTATAACCCAATCCGGCTCGAACCCGACTTAACCGGCGATGGGGTCCATCCCGGCCTCGGTGCGGGCGTCGTTGATGTGGTCCAGTATCCGTTGCCGCAGTGGCGCGATCTCGTATCCGATGTCGGCCAGCATCCGGCTGTTGTCGACGTTGTAGACGTGGGGCACCAACTGGTCGCCGGTGGAGATCTCGGCGGCGGGGATGATGTCCCGGACGATGTCAGCCATGTCTTTGATCGTGCACATGGTTCCGCCGCTGATGTAGATTGGATGGTTCAGGTCCTCGGCTAGGGCGGCCCTAACGAATATCTCGGCTGCGTCTTCGGCGTGGATCATGGGCGATTGCTCGTCCTGGTGGAAGGGCATGCTCACCGGCTTGCCGATGGCCGGCAGAGACATCATGAGCCCGCCGATCATGCCAGTCATGCCGGTGACCCTGCCGTGGCCGAACACCGTGCAGATGCGCACCCCTCTCAGGTCCAGGCCGTGCCGGTCGATGTAACGTTTGGCGGAGAAGTCGTTTACCGACTTCGTCATGCCGTAGACGTTGATTGGGTCGTTGAGGTCGTCCTCGTTTATCGGCCGTTCGCCGAAGGTTGTTTGGACGCCGTAGACGGCGATGGAGCTGGCGTAGACCACTCTTTCGATGCCGGTCCAGCGTGCAGCCTCGAAAACGTTATTGGTACCTCCGATGTTGACCTGCATGGCGTAGTGATGCCGTTCCTCGGTGTCTGGGGGAAGCAGCGCAGCCATGTGGATGATCTTGTGGACCCCGTTTGTGTTGATGGCTTCTAGCAGATGGGGAAGTTGGGTCACATCGCCCCGGTACATCTTGATGCGGTCCAGGTAGGGCTCCAGGGTGGCCCGGGGCGGTGCTAGGTCGAAGCAGACCACCTCTTCTCCCCGGTCCAATAACTTGCGAATGATTCTATTGCCGATGAATCCGGTGCCGCCAGTGACCATCACGGACATGAGTTGCCTCCGAGAGCAGAGCTGCGTTTAACTCGCCAGTCTGGCGAGTTCCGTAAATCATATAGGCGCGGAGGAGACCCCGCAATGCCAAGCTGGATTTACATACAAACGGGCAAATGTACCGACCCTCATCAACCTAACCTCCTATGGTAGGGGCATAGCATGTGAGGTTAGGTTCGTAAGCACCATTTGTAGGTCACGCCAGGCAGATTACCTTGAGACGATGGCGGTATCCGCTCAGCCGTTCCGTCTTGCTCCATGGCGCCTAAAGCGGCCGCTTGCCCGGGATTCCAACGCCTCTAGGGTAACGGGCTGGGGTTAGCATCGTTTTCTCCACGGATATAACAACCCGGTCGTCGGTGAGTCCGTCGACTATCACCGTGGACACCCTTTCTATGTGCCCGCCCAACTCTTTCAGTGCGTTCTCTGCCGAGTACTGTTCCGACCAGTCGCCACCGTGCTTCAGGGCGACCAGCCGCCCACCGGGTTTACAGAAGGGCAAGCTGAATTCCAACAGCAACGGGAGCTTGGCCAATGCCCGCACCACCACCAGGTCAAAGGCATCCCTTAGGTCATTCTCATGGGCCAGGTCCTCGGCGCGCCTGGTATAGATAGAAACGCTTTCCAGGCTAAGCTTGTCCACGATGTGATGCAGGAACGCCGTCTTCTTGGCAACAGATTCCACCAGGGCAAGTTTTATCTCGGGGAAGACCAGTTTTAGCGCCAAGCCAGGCAATCCGGCCCCTGCGCCTACGTCGATCATTCGTAATGGCACGTTCTTAGAGTTGGTCAGGGCCTCGCCTGCCGTGAGACACACCGTTAACGAGTCCAAGAAATGCTTGACCTGCACATCGTCGTACTCGATGATGGCGGTCAGGTTGGCCCGTTTATTCCAGTCAGCCAACTCGTGGAAATAGACCTCGAACTGGTCCAGTTGTTCATCGGACACGGGGATGCCCAATTGGTATGCGCCGGCCTTTAGTAGTTCCATTCTTTCAGGCATATCCGACTATTATAGCCGGGCCGATTCAGTCACAGGGCACGTTCGGGCAAATTGACACTGTGAGAATCCGGGCCGTAAAATGACCACCAACACCCGACTTGCCCGGTAATGACCAGGGCCGAAGTGAGGGAACCATGGCAACAAAAGCCTATCTATTGATTGAAACTGCAGTCGGCAAGACCCGCGATGTGGCCAACACATTGACCGGACTACCGGGCATCACCACGGTGGACGTAGTCACGGGTCCCTACGACATCATCGCGGTGGTATCCGGTGAGGACATGACCGTTGTCGGAGACTTGGTCACCGGCCACATCCACACCGTTACCGGCGTCGTGCGCACCGTCACCTGCGTGGCAGTCGGCAGTTAGTTTCCCAACCAGACACTAAGTCCCGAAACGGACATTCGCAGGAGATTCACAGTGGAGTTCAAGTTCACTGCCGAGGACGAAGAGTTTAGGACAGAGCTTCGGGCGTTCATGAAGACCGAGCTTCCCGACCCATGGGAAGGCGCGGGCCGTTATCCTGAAGACGACGACTGGGACCTGAACCGGGTCATCCGCCAAAAGATGGCTGAGAAGGGCTGGCTCACCATGCACTGGCCGGAGGAATACGGCGGCCAGAACGCGTCTCCGGTGAAGTCGGCTATCTACAACGAAGAGATCGCGTACATGCGCGCCCCCGGACGGGATATCTTTGGCGTGCGCATGCTTGGCCCTACTTTGATGATTCACGGCTCCGAGGAGCAGAAGAAGACTCACCTCCCCTCAGTGGCCAAAGGCGAGATTCAATGGTGCCAAGGCTACAGCGAACCCGAGTCGGGGTCCGACCTAGCCTCCCTCAGCACACGTGCCGTTCGCGACGGCGATGAACTAGTGATTAACGGCGCCAAGGTCTGGACGACCATGGCCCACCGCGCCGACTGGATCATGCTGCTGACGCGCACCGACCCAGATGCCCCCAAACACCGTGGCATCAGCTTCGTGTTGGTGGATATGAAGAGTCCCGGAGTGTCGGTCCGTCCCATCATCAACATGGCCGGCGGTCATGAGTTCAACCAGGTGACCTTTGACGACGTCCGCGTGCCCAGGGCCAACGTGGTCGGGGACGAAGACCGCGGTTGGTACGTGGCAGTGACCCTGTTGGATTTCGAGCGCTCGGGCATTGACTATTCCGCATCCGCCCGGCGGTTGCTGGACGACACCAAGGAGTTCGCCACCGAGACCAAGCGCAACGGAGTGCCCCTAATTGAGATTCCTTGGGTGCGCACCCTGATGGCCGACCGGTACATCGACTGCGAAGTGGCCCGTTTGATGGCTTACAACGTGGCCTACATGCAGTCCCAGGACCTCATCCCTACCAAGGAAGCGTCCATGAGCAAGGTCTTCGGTAGCGAGGTGGTCCAACGGGTGACCGAGGCTGCCCTGGACATCCTGGGCATGTACGGTACCCTGGGCCGGGAAGACAAATGGGCGCCACTGAACGGCCGGGTACAGGAAAACTGGATGAACGCCTTTGCCGGTACAATAGCCGCCGGAACATCAGAGATTCAGCGCAACATCATCGCTGGACGAGGACTGGGTTTGCCACGCGGTTAGTTTCCTAGACGTAAGTCAGATAGAGAGAAGGGCCCGCATACAGCAGGCCCTTCTCTTTTTACCAGGGTGACCCGTGCAGAGCCGTTGCCCCCACCCTAACGCTCCCCCGTGCGTGGGAGTAGGGGACAACAGGCGGCCTAACTCAGGGAATACGCCTCATCAAGGATATCCACCACGTGGCGGGCACGGCCGCGTATACCGCGGGACTTGAATCCCATTTCCACTTGCAGCATGCAGCCCGGATTGGCGGTGATCACTTCATGGGTGTCGGTGGCGGCTATGCTGTCCATCTTGCGGTTGAGCAGCCTCTTGGAAAGGGCGGGCTGGACCGAGGAATAGATCCCGGCGCCGCCACAACACAGGCTGGAATTCTCCATCTCCACAAGTTCCAGACCGGGAATAGAGTTCAGAATGGTGCGGGGCGCGGCGGTGATGCGTTGGGCGTGGGCCAAGTGGCAAGGGTCTTGGAAGGTGACGCGTCGGTTAACTGTGGCGGTGGGAGCTTGGAACGGCAGCCCGACCAAGAATTCGGTCACGTCCTCGGTCATATCGCTGAACAGAGTGGCTTTGGTGCGGTATTCCGGGTCGTCATTCAGTAATTCGGCATACTCTTTCATGCTGGAGCCGCAGCCGGCGGACGAGGTGATGATCCGCTCCACTCCGGCAGCCATCAGGGAGTCGATGTTGGTCCGGGCCATGGCACGGGAGTTTTCGAGGTCTCCGGCGTGAGTGTTCAATGCCCCACAGCATCCCTGACCCAGAGGTACCATCACATCGCAGCCGTTGCGGGTTAGGACACGCACGGTGGCCTCCATGGTCGGCCCCTGCATCAGAGGCATCACGCAGCCGGACAGCAGCGCTACCGTGGTCTTCTTCTCGCCTTGGGCTGGGTAGACCGTGTCCGATGGCCCGAAGAACTTTTTGCTCAGGGGTGGCAACTGGGACTCCAACTTGCCTATATCACCGGGCAGCAGGTAGAGCAAATGGGATAGCCGCACTAGCTTCTGGATGCCCAAACGCTGGTACAGCCGGATCAGGTTCGCTCCCATCTTTAGTTTTTTTGGGTTCGGCAAGGCAGAGTTCAAGAAGAAGCGGCTGAATCGCTTCAATTCTTTGGATTGGAGACCGGCAGCCCGGACCTGGGACCGGGTGCGTTCCATGATACGGCCGTAGGGAACGCCTGATGGGCAAACCGCTTCGCAGGCACGGCACTGGAGGCACGCCTCCCAGTGTGAGACGATCCTCGGGGTGATTTCGACCCGGCCCTCGTTGACGGCCTTCATCAGCGCCAGCCGGCCCCTGGGCGATTCCATCTCCAGCGCTGTCTCCACGTAGGTCGGGCAGGAGCTTAGGCATAGCCCGCAGTGGACGCAACGGTAGAGGTCGGACTCGGCCGGGGCGTCGGGCCCGGTAAAGCCCGGGATTCTGATGATGGGTTGGACCACTAGATACCTCCCAGGAATCGGCCTGGGTTAAGGATCCCACTGGGATCGAACCGGTCTTTGATCCCTCGCATGACGGAGAGACTATCAGGCGAGTCCCCCCAAATGTCGATCTGTCTCTTTACCGGGAGGGGACATTGCTCTACGACAGCCGAACCGCCGTATCGGTGGGCGACCTGCCGGACCTGATTGACCGCGTCCAGGATAGGCTGGGTTGTGTCAGCGCCGGAAGCAGAGATGGCTATAGGCATTGGCCAAAACAACCGCATGCTCCCAAACCCAGGGTCTACGATCTGTTCCGGCTTTTCACCGGAGAAAATTATCTCCCCACACTCGGCGGAGGTCCGGGCAGCCGATTTGGGTTGAACGGAAATCTTTATGACCAGGTCGGGGCTAGGACTGATCTCGATCGGAACGTCGGTGATCCAGCGCAGCAACCCTCTAGCTGCGGGGCCTTCGATCCGCTGCACTGCTTTGGCCCCCTCCGCCAATAGCAACGCCGCCGCTTCCTCCAATCTGCGCCCGGTGGCCTTGGCCCGGCCGGCGAAGAAAGCGAATGTCAGGGCGGTCTCCTCTTCCCCCAGTCCCAGGTCCTGAGAAGCGGCTTGGACCGAGTCCTGCAGATGCCGGGAGACAACGGACGTGACGCTGTGGTAGCCCATCGGAGCCGCCGGCGATTGGATTAACTTACGGCCCGCCGCGATGGAATCGGCCAGTGATGGGAATGACGCCAACAAAGCCCCAGAGTGGGCGTCGATGGGCAAGAGCTTGAATGAGGCCTCTACGATGACTCCCAAGGTTCCGAGGGAGCCGGTGTACAGCTTGTTCAGGTCGTACCCGGTTACGTTCTTAACCACTTTGCCGCCGGCCTTGGTGGCCACGCCCTGAGTATTCAGGACACCGATGCCGATGAGCCATTCCCTGGGCAGACCAAAGGCGTAGGCCAGGGGCCCGCCAGTCCCCACAGATAGGATGCCGCCCACGGTGGAACGTTCGTACAGGGCCGCTTCCAAAGGAACGAACTCGCCGCCGGGCGCCAGTTGTTCCTGCAGAGACGCCAAGGTTACTCCAGACTCGACTGTGGCAGTCATATCCGCGGGCTGGTAGTCCAATACCCGGTCCAGGGCCCCCAGGTCCAGGACAACATCGGCTTTACGGGGAACGTTGCCCAGTCCGATCCGAGTGCCGCCGCCTCTGGGCAGAATGCTGACCATCTCTGACGAAGCCCAACTGAGCACTTCGGATACTTGGATCCGGTTCACTGGGCGCACCACGGCCTGTGGCGTCAGCCCATCGATCTCATGGCCGTCGCCAGAGGAAACTAGATTGCCGCCTAAAAGCCTAGCAAGCTGGTCACTGAGGGATGGCTCCAACAAAAACTCCTACTCGAATCAGGCGGCGTTGGTTCTGCTTGAACAGTACAGTACCAAATGGACCGGCTTTGCCGGCTAAATGGTCATGCCGGGGGCGGCTGTATGGGCGTGGGGCGTGTGTTTCTTCCCGTCAGGGAATATCTTGCCTGGGTTCAGGCTATTTGCGGGAGCGAATGCGTCGCGGACCAATACCATGGCCGCCATATCCTCAGTGGAGAAAACCAGGGGCATCTGCTCTTTCTTCTCTAGGCCGACGCCGTGCTCGCCGGTCAGCGTTCCACCGGCGTCCACGCATACCTGCAGCACCGCGGTCCCGGCTTCAACAATCTTGTCCAAGGCGCCGGGCTTGCGCTCATCGAATAGCAAACATGGATGGAGGTTTCCGTCTCCGGCGTGAAACACGTTGGCTATCGGTATATCGTACTTCACGCTGATGTCGGCGACGGCTGCCAGCACCGGGGCCAACTGGGTCCTGGGCACGACGCCATCAACCAGGAAGTAGTTGGGGGCGATGCTGCCTAACGCGCCTAACGCGCCTTTGCGTCCCACCCAGAGTTGCTCCCGCTCCTCGGCGGCTTCGGCGGCCCGCACCTGGGTGGCGCCGGTGTCCCACAGGGCGGCCTCGACTTCCTCGCCGATCTCGTCCACCTCGTCTTGCAAGCCTTCAAGTTCGATCAGCAGCACGGCCCCGGCATCGTCGGGATAACCGGCGTCACTGACCTTCTGCACGGCCTGGATAGTCAGGGCGTCGATCATCTCTAGCGCAGCGGGTACTATGCCCTGCTCGATCACTGCTGAGACTGCGGTGCAGGCCGACTCCACGTCGGGGAAAATTCCCAGGAACGTCCGCACGGCTTCGGGCACCGGCAAGAGACGTACCGCAATCTTGGTGGCGATGCCGAAGGTGCCCTCTGAGCCGGTAAATACGCCACGAAGGTCGTACCCAACCGTTTCACGGGCCAAGCTACCCAGGTTGACTATCTGGCCGTCTTCAAGCACAACTTCCATGCCCAACACGTGGTTCGTGGTGGTGCCGTAGGCCAGGCAGTGGGGACCGCCGGCGTTCTCGGCTATGTTGCCGCCCAAGCTACAGGCCTTCTGGCTGGAGGGGTCGGGGGCGTAGCGCAGGCCGAACTTGCGGACATGGGTGTCCAGGTCCAGGTTGATTACACCCGGCTCCACCAACGCCAGACGGTTTTCGGTGTCCACTTCCAGGATGTGGTTCATGCGAGGGAAAGCAACCTGGATGCCGCCGGGAGCGGTGATCGCGCCGCCGCTGAGGCCTGTACCGGTGCCGCGTCCCACCACTGGGACGCCGGCGCGGCGGGACAGTTTGATGATCTGGCTTACCTCGTGAGCGCTGCTGGGAAATACCACGGCGTCGGGCATGCCCCGGTCAACCGAGCCGTCGTATTCAAAGACCAGCAGATCATCGGAGTGGTAGACCACGTTCCGCTCTCCTACGATAGCCTGGAGGCCCTTCAAAAACTGCTTGAAATCCATGCCTGGAACCCGCTAGTCAACGATTGCTTATTTTCTGCCGATTCTCTACCAATTTCACAGGGATGATAGAACAAAACCGAGCCCTTTGCCAGACTGGGACCCTCGTTTGAAGGGACTTCTGTTTATGGGTATACTGTGTCGGGATTCGCGCCGGGGCGGGATCAGTCTCGACGCATGGACCATGCAAGCATTCGGTTTAGGCTGTTCAGGAGGGACCACGTGGAGTTCAACATCGCTGTATTGGGTGGCGACGGTATCGGCCCAGAGGTAACAGACCAGGGCGTTCGCGCCTTGGAAGCGGTGGGCCGGGCCTTCGGACATAGTTTCAATCTTAACTACGGCGACATCGGCGGTATCTCCATCGACAAGCACGGAATTCCCCTGACTGAAGAGACCAGAGCTCTTCTGGATTCCAATGACGCTGTGCTCTTCGGCGCGGTGGGCGGCCCCAAGTGGGACTCCCCCGATGCTAAGGTCAGGCCCGAGATGGGGCTCTTGGATATGCGGGCCCACATGGGCGTGTTCGCCAACATCAGGCCGGTCAAGGTCTATCCATGGCTTGCCGAGTCCAGCGTCCTCAAACCCGACATCATCAAAGGCGTGGACATGGTGGTGGTGCGCGAACTTACCGGCGGGTTGTATTACGCAGAGCCTAGGGGACGACGGGAAACGCCCAATGGCATCATTGCTGAAGACACCATGCGCTACACCGAAGGTGAGATTGAACGGGTAGTGCGAGTGGGCTTCGAACTGGCTAGGGGCCGACGCAAGAAGCTGACCTCGGTTGACAAGGCCAACGTCCTTGAATGCTCCCGTCTCTGGCGGGCGGTGGCGACTAGGCTGGGTGAAGAGTACCCAGACGTTGAGCTGGAACACGTGCTGGTGGACGCCTGCGCCATGCAGTTGATCCAAGCGCCGGCCAGTTACGATGTGATCGTGGCCGAGAACACCTTTGGCGATATCCTCAGCGACGAAGCATCGGTTTTGGCGGCCTCCATGGGCCTTTTGCCGTCGGCCAGTTTGGCGGGAGTGCCGGTTACTGGGCAGCGTTCCGGCGGACTGTACGAGCCGATCCACGGCACCGCCCCCGACATCGCCGGCAAAGGCATCGCCAACCCCACCGGTTCGATCTTGAGCGTGGCTTTGCTGGTGCGCTACTCTCTTGGCCTGACAGAAGAAGGGGCCGCCATCGAACGGGCGGTGGACAAAGTGCTGGAGCAGAATGCGCGCACCGCGGACATCGTGACTGAAGGTACGGAGCGGGTTTCTACCGTTGAGATGGGAGACCTGATCGTTGCCGCTATCGAGAGTGGGAACTAGGCAGCCTGTAGACGAGGACTCATAGATGGGCGGAGAACTTACGATAGCCTTAGCGGTTTTTCTGGCCAGCGCCGTGCTGGTTATGTTTTGCGGCGCCAAGCTGGCGGTCTACGGCGACGCTTTGGCCTCACTGACCGGGCTGGGACGGTTGTTCGTGGGCAGCTTGCTAGTTGCCTTGGCCACGTCTTTGCCAGAGCTTTCTACCAACATCTCCGCCGTCAGATTGGACCCTCCCAATCCCGAGTTGGCCGTTGGCAATGTCTTCGGCGCCAATATGCTTAACATGTTCACCATGGCGGCCGTGGCACTCGCCTTCGGCGGCAAGCGGTTCCTGCAACAGGTTGCTCCCGAGCAGGGTTACCTGATCGTTGTCGCAGTGGTGATGACCGGGGCGGCGATCTTGTTTGGAGCCACGCAATGGGGCGCTAACGTGGGGCAGGTCGGGATATCCTCGATCATCCTGATAGTCCTCTTTGTGGCTGGCATGTGGTGGGTCTACGTTAACCGTCCGAAGGAAGAAGATGACGGCGAGGCGAAAGACGCCGGGATGAGCCTCCGCAAGGCCTGGCTCATGTTTGGCCTGGTCTCTTTGGGTGTGGTGGTCGCCGGGTTCTTCTTGGCTTGGAGCACCGACGAAATAGCCGGGATCACCGGCATCGCGTCCAGCACCCTGGGCATCCTCTTGGTGTCCTTGGTTACCACCATGCCCGAGGCGGCCTCAACCATTGCGGCCGCACGGATAGGTGCCGCGGACCTAGGTGTGGCCGGGCTCTATGGGAGCTGCGCATTCAACGTGACCATTCTGTTCTACGCCGATCCATTCTTCCGGGTCGGTGTGCTGGGTACCCAGACGGAGCCGGCGCACTTTGTGGCCGGCGGCGTGGCGGTTGGCCTGATGCTGGCCGGGTTGGTGTTGGTTTTGATGCGCGACCGGATCAAGTCGGGGGTTGCGGCGGCGGTTCTAGCCTTGATGGCAACTACTTACCTCGTTGGAGCAGTGGTCGTGGCGACCGTAGGTGGGACGGAAGACGATGACGGATCAGGTTCCAGTCCGCCGGTCAGGACATCCCAAAAGCTCGACGAATAATTTCCGTCAGGCCCTTTCGCGTTTCCCTGTCATCCAGAAACCCCGCCGCGAACTCCAGGGTTTCGCGGTAGCGCTCTAGGAAATCGGCGCTCACCTCGTTGGCTGACACTCTCTGCCGGTATAACTCAACCGATTCGCTCAGCCGTACCGCCAGCCATTCTGCTCCCTCTTCCTTGAAAAGTGCGCCTAGAAAACGCCCGTCATCTTCCAGTGAGATCGGCAGTAATGACGACCTTTCTTGGCGGTCTTTGTCGTAGGCGAGATAGGCTAACGATTCGGCCACCAAAACTGCCTCACCGCGCCGTTGGAATTCGGCCAACATACCGGCTGCTAGACTGGGGTCGGCTTTGACCAAGCGGTACATGATCCGCCAGGGTGGGGCGATCAAAGAATCGCTATTTCTCACAAGAGCCAACCCGGATTCCCTGTCGCTTTTAAAGATCGATGACGCTGCCACTGGTTGGGCCAGTATCATGCCCTCCAACGGAAATGGCGAGCCCATCAGCAACAGGGCCGTTTCCAGAGGGTCGTCTTCCGCACGCTCGGCCACCACTTGGAACATGGCTGCCAGGAAAGGCTCATCTACTTGGAAATTGCCGGACGGCTCTTCGACCAGCAGAGCGATACCGTCCCGGACCGATGACTGGTTGGCGGTGTCGGACTCGATCCCCAGCTTGGACAGCAGTTCCTCGGGGTTCAGGATGGTCCGGAGTTGGAAGGGGATCGGGACCATCAACCCCCGGACTGTCTCGTTGGACATGGCAAAGGTTACGTCCTTGGCGGCCTCCGGGTCTCTGTCCCTCAAAAGGTCAAAGAACAGCTTGATGTCTTCTTTTTGATCGAGTCCGGTGTCGGCGATGAAGCTCTCTAGTTCTGCTGCGCCGGCTGCAGGGTCAGACCTTCCGGCCCGCAACACCGAGTCAACCTTGGCGCCAAAAATCTTGAGGCGTTCTACGAAGCTGGCGGTTGCTTGTAGGGTTTTGCCTTCGGGTAGCGCCGTTCCGCTGGAGAAAAGTTCCACAAGGACCTGGTTATCGACGGCCGGAAGAAAGTTGACCAGGAACGGTTCCTCGACTAGCCGGCCCGCCAGTCGTTGGGCCTGTTGGGCTGGGGAGCCAGTGGCTGGGGCCGCTAGGAACTGCAAAGCCGAGTCGATCTGTTCCGCTCGGGGTATCGAAAAGACCGCAAGATGAGCTGGGTGGTCCCGGTAAAGTGTTACTTTGTCTCGAAGATACCGGCGCCAAAACTCAAAATCTTCATCGTTGTGCGGGTAACCGATCAGAAGATCGAACTGGTAGGCCAGGTCGAGCAGCCTTTCTTTCTCCTCGGTCTCGATAACCCTTTGCGCTGCTAAGAGGATGGCTTCCGCAGGCGTTGCCGGGTCCAGCGAAGGGTATTGCCTTAGGTCCAGGTGCTCGAAACCCAACCACTTCCCGGCCAGGGAGACATCGTCTTGGGACAAAGATTGAAACCAGCCCGCCGCGCCGTACCAATCGTCGAATCGGCCGGCCTGCAGGAAATCGGCCCAGTATTTCCGAAGGACCGGTGGCACCAGATTCAGGCTACCAGCGGTGTTGTAGACCACATCCGCTTCCATGTTGTGGATTATGGGCTCCGGGTTGTCGCTGGAGACGTCGGGTAGGTTGCGCAGACGTTGACGGAGCAGCTCAAAATCGTCGGGCGGCTGAGTGATGAAGGTCAGGACGTCCTGGTGGTAGCTCTCCAGGGCGGGAGAGAGGGTCGAGCCGGACGGTATGGCCCAACTGAGATCCGGCCGTCCTGCCACCTTAAATCCACCCCAATAAGAGTGGCCGAGCTCATGGGCTACTCCGATGGGCGAGGCCTCTCCGACCCCGGCCCACTCCGTAAAACCGTAGCTGCCGAAAAACCCCGGCTCGCCCTCCATCTGCCGCAGGTCCAGGCTGCGCAGCAGCGCCTCTCCGGCCTTGGTGGGTTGGTAGAGGGCCACGATCGCGTCGATACGCTCTGTCACCCAGGGCGCCGTGTCTGGATGAGGAGTGGGCAAGACCAGCGGTGTCCATCGGGTAGCTGGAACAGTGGCCGGTATCGTGGGTGTGGTGCCTTGAATAACATCGTTCGGTGTGGCAATGGGTGATGGCGTGGCCGTTGCGTCGCTGCAGGCGGTGACCAACAGGATCAGAGCGGCAGCGGACATCCAGAACGAGAAACGGAGGTGGATCAGACTACCTCGAGAGGTTCCTCGGTTACGACGTCGTTGGTAATGTCAAAGATGCGTACGGAGGGGTCGTCCATGTCCATCAGGGACACCAACACGTAGCGGACATCGGGCCAAAGACCGGCTGTGCCGCCCGCGATGCGCACATCGGTGTCGGACGGGTAGGCTTCGCTCCCTGTGTGGGAGTGGTAGATGGCCAACAGTTCCCAGCCGTTCTCTCCGGCTTCTGTATCGATTTGGACCAGCTCTCCGGGGTCCATCACAAACCGGAACGGACTAGCTTCCACATTCGACATGCGGTAAACCTTCATGACTTTGCCGTCTGGTCCCGCCAGGATGCCGCAGCACTCGTTAGGTAGGTCGGCCTTGGCATGGGCTACCATTTCTTCAATGAATTCCTGTTTGATCTGAACCAATCGGTCAACTCCGGGAACAAATATCACCTAGCTTGCGTCAAGAGGGTATAGCGCCGCGCTCTTGTCTGAATATAGCAGAGGGACCCTAGGGTGAACAGCGGCATCAAAGATTACGTAAAGAGATACGGGAAAGCAGCGCATCAGGATTCACACAGGCCACTCCCCGGAAGGAAAATTCGGATGTTTTACCTCATAAGGATGCTCAAAATGCCAGGGAGACCTTACTCCGGAAAAGGATGCCTACGGCGCTTTCTTGAAATGTCTGCAATGCGGAAAATTAACCGAGGTTAACGAAGCCGGCGGACGCCGGTCAGTGTTGCACGGAGCGACATTCAATGAGGTCGCCATTCGGGCTCTGAGCGAAGGAGAAGTCAGGACAGCAGTAGCCGCTTAGCTGGCCGCCCATTCCGCGTATGCGTAAACCGCCGCTTCCTGGTCCGGGGTCTGGATAGACCCCGGCCGTAATTCCCGCACCTTCTTGATAGCATCGGTCGGTTCCTGTCCCCGGTGGATCAAGTAACAAGCTAAGACCGTGCCGGTCCGGCCGATCCCCGCGTAGCAACTGACCACCACCGGCCGGTCCGCCGCGGTCTGTTCGTCGATGAATCCGATCATTCGCAGTATCTGATCGGGCTCGGGGGGCGTGAAATCAGGGACAGGCTCAAACATATCCAACAGGTGTACGGCTGTGGTTGAGCGGGCTGAGATAGTCAACTCTTCCATCCGGATAACCGCGCGCACGCCTTGGTGGTATAGGAAAGATAGATCTTCAACACTGGTCGGTCCTTGTGAGCCGGCCAGTTCGTTTTCCAAGACCCAACCGAAGTTCATTACCTGCAAATTTTGCTCTCGCCCCTGTTAAGTTAGCTATTAACCCCAGCCTCGATTTTCCGCTGTACCTCTTGCTCAGTCAATGTATCCACTGAAACAACTTTGTCTCTAGAGCTGTATCCCCGGATTATCTCCAGCCGTGATTTGCTGACGCCCAAAGTCTTGGCGAGAATGGCAATCACTGCGGCGTTTGCCTGACCTTCTGTGGGTGCGGCTGTCACTCGAACCCGAAGGGCGCCATCCTGAAAGCCGTCCACCTGGTTGCGGGATGATTTAGGCTGCACCCGGATCTTGATCGTGCAACTCTCACCGGGGTTTGGGGGCATGGCGTAGGCACCTGTTGGGAGTGTCCACCGGGTGGTAGGCTGGGGCTGTCTGGTATATTAAGTGTCGAAGACACCCGTCCTGTAGGAGGCGTCCGGTGGAGTATACCAACATCAAACTGGAGAAAGAAAACCGGGTGGCAACCATCCGGTTGAACCGTCCCGACGCGCTCAATGCCCTGAACCCGGAGTTGATCACAGAACTCTCGGCGGCCATCGCCGAAGCCGGGGCCGATGAGTCCATAAAAGCGTTGGTGATCCGAGGCGAAGGACGGGCTTTCTGCGCTGGCGCAGACCTCACCTATTTTCAGACCACCTTCGCTGACCTTACTCTGCTGCCGCCGTACCTACAGCAGGTTACCGAAACACTCCGCCAGATCGAGAACTTGCCCTTCCCGGCAATTGCCGTCGTGCATGGATTCGCTTTGGCAGGTGGTCTTGAGCTGATGATGGCCTGCGACATGTCCCTGGTTGCCGAGGATGCCCGCATCGGTGACCAACACGTGAACTTCGGTCTGATGCCCGGTGGCGGCTCGACCCAACGGTTACCCCGCCGCGTGGGCCTGCAACGGGCGATGGAATTGCTCACAACGGGAAAGTGGATCTCCGGGGCCGAGGCCGTGGAATGGGGACTGGCCCTGCGCTCCGCCCCTGCTGACGGCTTGGACGATGAACTGGAAACGATCCTCGGCCCCCTGCGAACGAAGAGCCGTGAAGGCCTGGCGTTGATCAAGGCGGTGACGCTCCGTGGCATGGGAATGCCCATGGAAGACGGCGTGGCGCTGGAGGCCCTCGCTTTTGTCCAGTACATGACCACCTCGCCCCATCCAGCGGAAGGAATCCAGGCGTTTGTAGAGAAGCGTCAACCGGAATTTTAACCAAGATATAACCGCCCGGCCGGTCGGATAATGAGCCTGGCCAGTTCGACAGCCATCTGGCCTGATGCTATGATTCGATGTCGCCGCGGAGATTTTCCATTGTCACGGGCGACTATTTTCGCCGGTACGATTACGTTTTACCGGCGGGCTGAATCTGTCGGCAGTTGTTGGATACCCAGTTTGAAGATCAAGGACATCCTGACAAAAACGCGCCCGGTATCGTTCGAGTTTTTTCCTCCCCGGCAAGCGGAGGGAATCCCAGCAGTGCTGGAGACTTTGGATGAGCTGAAGCAGTATCTCCCAGACTTTGTGTCGGTGACCTACGGGGCCGGCGGCTCGACGCGCGCCTTCACTGAAGAGATCACGTTTGAGATCAAGCGGAACACAGACGTGGAAGTGATGGCCCACCTGACCTGCGTCGGCCAGAACAAAGAAGAGCTCGACGAAGTATTGTCACGGTTGCAGGAAGAAGGGGTGGAGAACATCATCGCCTTGCGTGGCGACCCCCCCAAGGGCACCACGGAGTTCGTCCCTGTGGAGGGCGGGTTTCAGCACGCCACAGACCTGCTTCACCATGTTGTGTCCAACTACAAGTTCGGCGTGGCCGCCGCTTGCTACCCAGAGGGTCATACCGAGTCTGTAGACCTGGATGCCGACTTGAAATACGTCAAGATGAAGGTGGACAACGGGGCCGATTTTCTTGTGACTCAGTTGTTTTATGACAACCGGTTTTATTTTGATTTCGTAGAACGGGCCCGCGCCGAGGGAATCGAAGTACCCATCATCCCGGGAGTGCTTCCGGTGCTGAACTCCGCTCAAGTCCGCCGGTTCACCACTCTCAGCGGCTCAAAGATCCCCCTGGATCTGGACAAGTTATTGGACAAATACGCAGATAGCGATCACAGCGCCCGCGACATGGGAGTAGAGTACGCCACTGCCCAGGTGCGCGAACTCTGGGATTCCGGAGTGCCCGGCGTCCATTTTTACGTGTTGAACCGTAGCTACTCGGTGTCCCGTATCTTGGATAACCTGCAGATAGCCGGACACCAACGGCAAGACTGATTCGTCTTTTTGGCGGGCGATGCTTACAACAGGCGTCGACATCATCGAGATTCCTCGTATCAAACAGGTGTTGGACCGCTATGGCCAACGGTTCTTGAATCGCGTCTTCACCCCGGATGAGATCGCCTACTGCCGCGGCCGTGCGCCAAACCTGGCCGGCCGATTTGCCGCAAAAGAGGCGGCCATGAAGGCGTTGGGCACCGGTGTCCGCGGAGTCAGTTGGAAGGACATCGAAGTCATCCGCGCGGATAGCGGCGCTCCCAGTTTGAGGCTCCACGGCCGGGCTGAAAAGCGGGCGGAGCGGTTGCAGATGAGTGAGATGTCCCTCAGTATCTCTCACTCCCGTGAATACGCTGTGGCTTTCGTGGTGGCCCAACGTGAAGAGACACCGTGAAGATCGTTACCGCTACACAGATGACGGCCATCGAGCAGGCGTCGGAGAGGGCCGGAGTCAGCACTGACACCCTGATGGAGAACGCCGGTCTGGCTGTCGCGCAAGGGGCGCGGGACATGGCCGGCGCTGCTGGTGTGCGAATCATGGTGCTGGTTGGGCCTGGCAACAATGGGGCCGACGGGCTGGTTGCCGCCCGGCACCTGCGACGCTGGGGCGCCGAAGTCATCTGTTTCGTAGTGGGCGGGCGACCAGAACCCGACCCCAAGTTGGCCCTGGCCCTTGAATATGGCGTCCGGATCATCGACATCGCATCGCCAAGCGGACTTGAGCTGATGATGGCTCGTTCCGCCCTCGTGATAGACGCCGTATTGGGCACCGGGCGCGCGCGTCCTTTGGAAGGGCCGGTGAAGCAAACCATGCAATGCCTGGAGAATGTCCGGTCAGCCTCTAGGCCACCCATATTGCTGGCATTAGACCTCCCCACCGGTCTGAATGCAGACACGGGCGAGGTTGACCAACTGGGAGTTCCGTGTGACGTGACCTTCGCCCTGGGCTATCCCAAGGTGGGATTGCTGAATTTTCCCGGCACTGAGCACGCCGGAGACATGCGGGTGCTGGACATCGGCGTTCCTCCCGGCCTCAAAGAAGAAACGGATATCCAACTTGAATCGTTGGAACGGCGTTGGGTGTCGGAACACCTGCCTCAAAGACCGTCCGACTCCCACAAAGGCACCTTTGGCCACGTACTTGTAGTTGCTGGGTCTCGGAATTACGTGGGCGCAGCCTACTTGGCATCCCAAGCCAGCGTGCGGGCCGGGGCTGGATTGGTCACCCTGGCCACTCCGGAAGATGTTTATCCTATCGCGGCCGCCAAGTCCACCGAGCCCATCCACCTTCCCCTGCCTGATGACGACGGACGGGTCTCAGCCCACGCTGCGCAAGCGCTCCGGGAGGGTTCGCGCCGCTACGACAATATCGTGGTCGGCTGCGGCCTGGGCTTGTCCGATGGCACGGTGAGTTTCGTGCAAGATCTGCTGTTCAACCAAGAGAGTTCGGGTCTTTCGGAACTACCGGCGCTGGTCGATGCCGACGGCCTGAACAACCTGGCTCGCATCGAAGCCTGGCCGGAGCGTGAGCGGGGGCCGATGGTCTTGACCCCTCACCCCGGAGAGCTGGCAACATTGACCGGACTCTCGACCGCCGAGATTCAGAAAGACCGGATTGCCGTTACGCGGGAGTACGCCACGAAGTGGAACGTGACCTTGGTACTGAAGGGAGCCAACACGTTGATTGGCCAGCCCGACGGCGCTGTCAGAGTCGCATCGTTAGCCAATCCAGGGATGGCGACTGGCGGCACCGGAGATGTTCTCAGCGGCATCATCGGCGGGTTAATGGCCCAAGGTTTGGTTCCCAACATCGCAGCGGCCTCCGGGGTCTACCTGCATGGAGAGGCCGGACGGGAGGTCGCTTCACGGCTGGGAGACGCTGGCATGGCGGCGTCCGACCTGCTGCTAGAGGTTCCGTCCTCACTGAGGTGGATCAAGGAAGGATGACTACCTGTTGGTCTTGGCCTGGAACCCCTGTGATATACTGAAATACGTGCCTGGGAGAGACAAATACAAGCCTTTCCTAGAGGCTGAAACGGCCACAGCAACTCAGGACAGGAACCGAAGATAGATGTCGTTCGAATTCTTCCTCGAGAATGTTACCGACCCCACGGGCCGCCTCTCCGCCGTGGACTTCTACGAGATTTCAGACCTCTCTCCAGAGGAGCTGGGGCTCTTCGCATCTGCTTGGTATCCTCTCTCCGTCGAACGGCAGCGCGATATCGCCTCGACCATGGTCGAACTGGCCGAAGATAACCCCGAATTGGACTTCACTGCGATCTTCAAGTTGTGCCTCAAGGGCGACGACGAACCTCTGTTAAAGGTTGCCATGGATGGTCTCTGGGAGCATGACGACCGCTCGGTGATCCCCGTCTTGGTGAACGTATTGCGGTCGGAGAAAGGCTACGAGGTGCGCTCCGCGGCCGCTAGCGCCCTGGGACGCTTCCCCACGTTGGCCCAGGCAGGCAAGCTACTGGCCCGGGACGCTGAGCTTATCCATGACAATCTAATGCAGGTACTGGAAGACGAAGAGGAACCTCTCGAAGTCCGGCGGCGTTGTATGGAAGCGGTGGCGCCCTTCAACACCATGGAGATCAACCAACTGATCACGTTGGCCTACGAAAGCCTACACCCGGATTTTCGGGCCAGCGCCATTTTCGCTATGGGCCGCACCGGCGAAGTGGGTTGGCTTCCGATTCTGCTCCAAGAACTGCAGAACGAAGAGCCGACCATTCGCTACGAGACAGCCCACGCCTGCGGTGAGTTGGGTGAAGAAGAAGCTGTCCCCCATCTGATCTTGCTGTTGGAAGACGATGATTCCGAGGTCCAGTTGGCTGGTATTGGCGCTCTGGGAAAGATCGGCGGTCCGTTGGCGAAGAAGGTACTCCAGTCGTTGGTTAGGGATGGCGACGCCAACCTAGAAGAGGCCGCCCGCATGGAATTGGAAGACCTGGAGTTCGATGAAGACCCCCAGGGCTACCTTGGCGAATCCTAGCGCTGCCGATAACTAGTGACCAACCTCTCTCCGGCCCAAGACCGTTTCCTCCGCTCCGCGCGCACCGGCCACCTAGCCACCGCTGACGCTAAAGGCCGACCCCAGGTCGTACCCGTTTGCTTCGTCTTCGACGGCCAGGCGATCTACTCGGTGCTGGACGCCAAACCAAAGACCACGCCCCTCCGGCAACTGCGCCGAGTAAAGAACATCTTGGCCAACCCTCAGGTGTCGCTGGTGGTGGACCACTACGAAGAAAACTGGGACAAGCTGCAATACATCTTGGTCTCAGGGGACGCGGAATTGCTGGAATCGGACGAGAAATGGGTTGTGGCCATAGCCATGCTCCGCGAGAAGTATCCCCAATACCAGGCGATGGACCTAGACCAAAGTCCGGTCATCAAAATCACCCCGGTCAGGTATTCACCCTGGAGTTCGCAACCCCCACCCTAACCGCCTCTCAGGGAGAGGGCATTTTGCCCTGTCTTATTTGACACCTTCAGGCGCGCAATCTACACTGGCTCGAAATCGCGGCCCTATGTGGGTTGTAGCTAGCTCGTGCATAACCAAGGAGTAGAAACATGGACGGAGTCACAGCCATAGCCAATATCCTGCGCATGGAGGGAGTTGAGTTCATCGGCTGCGTTCCCTACCAGCCCCTTTTGGAAGCGGCGGCTATCGCCGGGATACGCCCCATCGTCTTCAGGCAAGAAGGCACCGGCATCCACATGGTGGATGGCTACTCCAGAGTGACCAATGGCAAGAAGATGGGCGTGTTCATGATGCAGAACGGCCCTGGGGCGGAGAACGGCTTCGGCGGCGTGGCCCAGGCGTTTTCTGAATCTGTACCCATCCTGTTGCTGCCCGCCGGCATGGCCCGGGAGAAGCGGGGCGTCCATCCCAATTTCTACCCCACAAGAAGCTACGAGACCATCACCAAGTGGTCTGAAGAGATGAACATCGTCGAGCGCATACCGGACCTCATGCGCCGGGCATTCACCAAACTGCGCACCGGTCGCCCAGGACCGGTCCTGCTTGAGATACCGGCGGATGTGGCCACAGCCGAGTTGCCCGAAGAACTGTTCAACTACGAGCCGCCCAGAGTTGTCTTGCAGCAGGCGGATCCCGCTGATGTGAGCCGAACCGCTAAAGTTCTTTTGGCCGCCGACCGGCCCCTCATTCAGGCCGGTCAGGGCATTTTGTACGCCGAAGCCACGCCCGAATTGATCGAGATCGCCGAGTTCTTGCAGGCCCCGGTGATGACCACCCTGTCGGGCAAGAGCGGCTTCCCGGAGACCCATCCGCTGTCCTTGGGATCCGGCGGGCCCAGCACCACCGCCCAGGCCAACAAATATCTGAAAGAGGCTGACCTGGTTTTCGGCGTGGGCTGCAGTTTCACCAAAACCAATTTCGCCCAGGCGATTCCCCAGGGCAAAACCATGGTCCATCTGACCAACGACGAGGACGCCATCGGCCGTGAGTTCAAGACCGAATATGCCATGTTGGGCGACGCTAAGCTGGTGCTGCGCCAACTACTGGACGAACTCAAGATCCAGGCGGGCAGCGCCCGTCCCAAGAACCAGGTACTACAAGACGATATCAAGTTGGTTAAAGAAGCTTGGCTGGCCCAATGGATGCCGAAATTAACATCCGAAGACGTGCCCATGAACCCATACCGGGTAGTCTGGGACCTGATGCACACGGTCGATTTGGACAACACCATCATCACCCACGAGTCCGGTAGCGCCAGGGAGTACTTGAGTCCTTTCTGGGAGGCCCGCGCACCCCGCAGCTTTATCGGTTGGGGCAAGTCCACCCAACTGGGCTACAGCTTGGGCCTGGCCATGGGCGCCAAGTTGGCCGAGCCGGACAAGCTGTGCATCAACGTTATGGGTGATCTTGCCTTCAGCACCGTGGGACTGGACGTGGAGACGGCCGTCCGATGCAACATCCCCACGATGACCATCGTCATCAACAACGCATTCATGTCCATCTACGACGACAGCCGGTTCCCTGTCGCCATCGAGAAATACAATATCAAGAGCCTATCGGGTGAGTTTTCGGAGGTTGCCCAGGCTATGGGCGCCTACACCGAGAAGATCACAGCGCCGGCAGATATCATCCCTGCTATAAAGCGGGGCATAGCCGAGACTGAGGCCGGCAATGCTGTGGTTTTGGAGTTCATCACCAAAGACGAGGGTGAGTACTCGAAGTTCTAAGGGTTAAGCCCGGCAAAATGAAATAAAATCTGGCAAAGGTGCCAGGTAACCGATTTTGTTTTTATCCTTTGAGTGATTGCCGTTGTCCTAACGGTGACCGCCCTAGCGTCTGGTTTGGTCGAGCGGTTCCCCTTGTCGTTCCCGTGGATCTTCCTTGGGCTGGGTTCTATATTGGAAAGCCGTGGTTTCGATCAGCTGGAGGTGGCCCCATTCTCCGTTTCTAGAGGTCGTGGCCACCCTGACTTTGGTCTCGGCGTTGATACTTGGGTCGGGTACCGGTTTAATCATCGCAATCGGCGCCCTGCCATTTGGGCTATTCTTGAACTTAGGCTGAATCTTGGCCTTCATCGGTGGGGCCGTCCTGGCTTCCACCGACCCGGTGGTCTTGCGGGATATTGTCTGTGACGAATGCATCCCACGGCCCGTCCGCCAGGTCCTGAATCGAAGCGGGGATGAACGACCTGGTGGCGCTGGTGCTGATTGCGGTGGCCACCGACCAGGGCAGATGTATGACAGTTGTAGGGGCACAGCAAAGCGGTGCCCCTACAACTGTTAGATGGCCAGAGTCTTGCTGAGAATCAGCTCCGGCGGCGTTGGTCCCGGTAGTTGGGAGCGGTTATGGGTTGCCAGTTGACGACAATGCCGTCCACCAAACGAGAGGCGATGCGGGACTTGCTGTCCTCCAACTCGTTGAGGGAAGCTGCGGAGGTGATAACTGTTGGAAGGCGGGCTTCGTGGCGGTGGACGATGATTTGGTACAGCTTTTCCTCTGCCCAGACGGTGCTGCTCTCGGCGCCCAGGTCGTCCAGAACAAGTAACGGCACCGAGTTGATCTGCTCGAACAACTCGTCATAACCCACAGGGCTGTCGGGGCTGAATGTGGCCCTGAGGTGGTCCAGTAAGGTGGGCACAAAGGCGAAGAACACTTGGCTGCCTTGTTTAAGCTGTTCTCCGGCGATGGCTACTGCCAAATGGGTCTTGCCGGAGCCACGGGGTCCGGTCAAAAGCAGCCAGCCATCGGGGTCGTCGGCAAATGTCCGGGCGGCGTGCATCACTAAGTCCAATGACTCCCGGTCTTGGTCGGACGCGCTGGCGCCGCCTAGGGTGTCGAAATTATCGAAGGTCATCCGTTCCAGCATTTCGGCGCGCACTTCGCCGATGCCCAGCACCAGCCGGCTGTTGAAGTTGCCCAATTGGACCACTGTGGCCGTGCCGTCCGCGCCTTCGAGCCGGGTACGCAGCGAATCGTCCAGGCGTTGTAATGGCCCCCGAACCGTGACAACGGTAGGCAAGGAGTTGTTGTAACGGTGATTGATGATCTGGAACAGCTTTTCCTGGGCCCAGGGGGTGGCGTTGGCCATGCTCAAGTCGTCTAAGACCAGCACGGGGACATTCCGCACCTGCTCGAATAGGTCGTCGTAGGAAACGGGGTTCTCCGGCGAATAGGCCGCCCTGAGGTGGTCAAGCAGGTCGGCTGCGACGATGAAGAAGGCGGTCTGGTTTCGTTCGATGCACTTATTGGCGATGGCCACGGCCAAGTGAGTCTTCCCGCTGCCACTAGGCCCGGTGAGCACGAGCCAGCCTTGGGGGTCCTCGGCGAAGCGTGTGGCGGCGGTGACGCCCTCGCCGAACATCTTCCGGCTGGGGCCGTCTGGCAATGGCCCTTCCAAATTGGTGGTGGTGAATGTTATTCGGGCCAGGGCGCCCAGATTGCTATACCGGCGTAATGCCGCAGTGCGGGTGTCGGCGTCCTGAGTCTCCTGGCAATAGCAGGGAATCGCCTGACCGAACTCAGGATGGCCTATGTGGACGCGGCGGGTGACCCATCCGCTGCCGTTACAACGTGAACAAACGTCACCCGCCGGCTCGCTTTCTGGGAGGCTTACCCCAGCGCCGTTGGTAGTCGTCGAGATATTTCTCGCGGTTATCCTTCTCAGTATGTCGCCCAGGCTTTCCATCGTTCCCCCTCTCTGCTCCCCCCTTGTTCTCTCTACCCTCGGCGGTCCAACGCCTCAAGATGCCGACCACGTAACGCCAACTGCGTTTGTTCTCCGCCACTGCGATTCGGAACGCCTCATGAAGCCACACCGCAGGGTAGCGTTGCTCGGCTTCTTTCAATTCCTCGGCTAACAACGGCGACAGTGATCCGATGTTGTCTTCGAAGAGCGCGAATATGTTGGGTCGCTCTTCCTCCGGCGTTACTTCGGGTTGCGCCGGGCCAAATTCCGGCGCTGTTCCGTCAATCTTAAATCCGGCTTCGCCGGCATTCAGGCGGGCGATGGCCCTGCGGTCAGCCTCGGTGTTCAGCAGGAACACCGTGCCTGTTCCCTCCAATTGATGGGTTAGGAATGTACCCCGGTTCACGGCCTGCCGCAGGCCTTGACGTATAGCTTCTTCGGATGATTCATTGCCATCGGATCTGAGGCCTTTTATGAGCGAGCGGTCGGCCAGAAATTCGTCTAATGGCACCGTTCTGAGGGCGCCGCGTTTGCGATGGAACAGCCACAGCCCGCGCAGGGTTACTTTGAGTTCGGCCAGGTCCTGGATCTGCTCCAGGATGGGTCCGAACACCGGGTTGGGCACCGGGGTGTAGAGCGTTTTCCCAGTGAAGCCGGAGAAAGCCCCGGGAGGCGCCATCGTTAGAAGTCGTCCACTCTGGATAATGAATCGAACCGAACCCAGTTATCGCGGAAGAACAGTGAAATTTCACCTGTAGGTCCATTTCGGTGCTTAGAGACGATCAGGTCGGCGATGTTTCTTGGATAGGAACGTCCGGGATTTTGTTGAGTCCAGCTTTCTTCGTCTAAATAGAGGTCCTCCCGGTGGAGGAACATCACCACATCGGCGTCCTGCTCGATGCTTCCACTGTCCCGCAGATCAGATAGCATTGGCCGATGGCTGGGACGTTGTTCCACGCCACGGCTCAGTTGAGAACAGGTTACAAGGGCAATATCCAGGTCTCTAGCCAAGATTTTTAGAGATCTGGAAATTTCGCTGATCTCTTGGACCCGGTTATCGTTTCGGCCGCTCCTGCCTTGTATGAGCTGTAGGTAGTCGACCACCAGCAGGTCCAGTCCGTGCTCCAAGGACAGGCGGCGGGACTTGCTCCGCATCTCGATCATGCTCTGAAAGGGGGTGTCGTCGATATAGAGTGGCAGGTCGGACAGCCGGCCGATGGCATCGGTGATCCGCTGTTCTTGAGCTTCAGTGACCAAGTTGAGACGCAGCCGATGGGAATCTATCTCTGCTTCAGCGGATAGGATGCGCATCGCCAATTGGTCCCGGCTCATCTCCAAACTGAAAATGCCTACCGACGAGCCGTTCTTGGCTGCGTTGACACAGACATTTAAAGCCAAAGTGCTCTTGCCCAACGAAGGGCGAGCGCCAAGAATCACGAGGTCTGACCGCTGGATCCCGCCCAACAGTTCGTCTAGTTCGGAGTAGCCAGTCATTACGGGACCGGTGTTATCGGCTATAGGGTCAGCAAATGCGGCCTGGTCTTCCAGATATTGGTCAAAAATCTGGCGGAGTGGGATGAAGCCGCGCTGAGAGTCGGGGCCGCGGATGGTGAACAGCGCGTCCTCAGCTTGGCGGAGAGTGGCGTCCACATCGTCGGTGTCCTGGTAGCCCATAGCCGAGATGCGGGAAGCAACGTCTATGAGCTTCCGCATGGTGGCGGTGCGGGCGACCACGTTGGCGTAGTGTTCTGAGTGGGCCGAGGTAGGTGTGACCGAGATAAGGTGGCTGAGGTAAGCCATGCCGCCCACTGTTTCTAATTGGCTGGCGCGGCTCAGTTCCCTGGCCAGGGTGACTTGGTCGATCGCCTCATCCCGCTGAAAGAGGGCTTCGCAGGCGGCAAAGCAGAGTTGATTCCTCTCGCGGTAGAAATCATCTGCCTTGATGTAAGGCGCGACGCGGGAGAAGCAGTCCCCATCGATCAAGACCGACCCAACAACCGCCTCCTCCGCCTCTAAGTCATGGGGTAAAAGCTTCTCGGCGTACATCGCCCTATTCTTCCACCTCTGCATTGACGTGAATGGTAGCCGTGACTTCGGTCGAGAACCGGAGCGTCACATCGTACTCGCCGGGCTCGCGTATCGGCTCGGCTATCTCAACCCAGCGGCGCTCCACTTCTCGGCCGACTTTCTCGGCAAGTTCCATGGCTATATGGGTGCTGGTGATGGCGCCGTAATAACGGCCGGTGGGGGTGATTCTGGCTGTGAGGGTTATGGAAACATCGTCCAATCCGCTGGCCAGTTCTTCCATGACGGCGGTCTCGCGAACGCGGACCTCATCTCCGACAGCGGTGATCTTGTGCAGCCGTTTCATCACCTCAGGGGTGGCGATCTCCGCCAAGCCCTGGGGCAAAAGATAGTTGCGTGCGTATCCATCGGGCACCCGGCGGACCTCGCCCGCCCTGGCCTTATTGGGAACGTCTTGGGTGAAAACTACTTCCATTGTTGGTCACTTCCGTTGAGTTCTCCGATGGACATGTGCAATCGGAATCAGGATATGGCCTCAGTAAAAGAGGCCATATTAATTATACGGCATGCCCTGTCTGAGGGGGAAGTGGGACCGGTCTGCGACCGGGCCCTAGGCAATTTCTGCCGAAAATTGACTGCTAGCTGCACCCCTCCTAGAATCGATTCCACTGGGATAGTGCTTAGAGGGAAAGCAGACCAATCTGCGACTGGAAAAATATATCCTTCTTTTCACAACAAATCCAGGCAGTTTTGAGCAATTTGAATCGAATATTTCGGCGAATCAATTGGGAGGTTAATGGGATTTATAGCTGACATCGAGGCGCGGACTCAATCCGAGAGGGCTGCCATATTGGCCCACCAATTCGTAACTGGTGTGGGCGATGGGACCCTGCCGGTGGAGAAGTTCAAGCACTACGTTACCCAAGACTACGTTTACCTTATCGACTACAGCCGGGCGCTGGCCTTGGCGTCGGCAAAGGCTCCAATGCTGGATGACATGTCTTGGTTCGCTGGCTTGTTGGACGAGACTTTGAATGTTGAGATGGCGCTCCATCGCGATTATTGCCGAGAATTCGACATCAGCGCTGAAGAACTGGAGGCCACCGTTGGGGCTCCGAGCAACGTGGCCTATACCAATTTTCTACTCGAGACCGCCTACCAGGGAAGTTTCGGGGAGCTGTTGGCGTCGTTGTTGCCCTGCCAATGGGGCTACTGGGAGATCGCAGACCACCTGAGACGACAAGGCCTGCCCCAAAACGCACCCCTCTACACCAAATGGATCGAGATGTACACATCGGATGAATTTTCGGCATTGGCGCACCACATTCGGGAGATGGCTGATCGAATCGGAGATGAGTCAAGCCCAGCCGAACTGGCTGCCATGTGTCAGGCCTACCAAACGAGCGTTCGTTTGGAGCACAGGTTCTGGGACATGGCATTTAGTTTGGAGGGGTGGAAGGGTTAGGGCTCAAGCGCTCGCTCGCCCCGAGTCCGCTGAAGAGCGCAAATCGGTTAAATAAAATCACGCTTCCGATTATTCGCCCGAACACCATGGCAATACTAGGGGAAGGCGGTTCAATTGTGAACTTGGGCTGATTAGGCCTACGGATTACATACAAAGGAGTTGGGTCAGACGGTGCGTGTCTGGTAGCTTGGTAACCCCGAACCCGAGATACGCTCGGTCAGTGATCGATCAGCAAATTCGAGATCACCTATTTTTCCGTTTAGGACATCTACCACTGTTCGCGTGATATCAGATTCCCGTGAGGTATTCAAAAACTCAACCATTGAATATTGCAGATATCAGTATAAATCGAGGCTTCCAGAAAATGAGTTGTTTTCCGTATCAGCCATACTGTTCTAGACGGCCGCCTGTGGGTCGAATACTTGCTGAGTTGGTGGTGGCTGTTTGTTGCCCTGGGTCACGGTGCTTCTCGAGTGGATTTGATCAGACACAAAACTGGCGCTTGGGAAGTGACCCCGAGCGCCAGAGAGCTTCCAGTTAAACCGGCATTGCCGGCGGCTCGTTGATTAAACCAGTATTGGCTCCGCATTCTTCTGGTAGACCTGGAACCGGTGCCGGGAGGTGTCTGCAATCAATACGCGGCCCCGGTGGTCGACGCGCACCGCGCAGGGCGCCCAGAGTACCTTCTCTGGGGTGTAGTCCCGCACGCCGTTGCGCTGGCGGACCATGTCTGGATTGGACTTGATCTTGTCGACGCCCAGGCTGGAGAGCGTTGCGTCGCCGGTGAACTCGGTGAGGAAACGGCCGTCGGACGTCAGCACCTGGACCCGGTTGTTCAGCCAATCTGCGATGTAGATGTCGCCGTCGTTGTCGACGCAAACGCCGGTCGGGCGGTTGAAATGGCCGACGGGAACATCGACATACACCATGCCTCCCTGGTCTCGGGCGATGCTGCAATCGCCACCGGTGCCCGGCTTGCCGAAGGTGGCCAGCCACTTGCCGTCATTGGTGAAGGACTGGACGCGGTCGTTGCGCCAGTCGGCCACGAAGATGTTCCCGTCCTTGTCCAGGCAGATGCCCCAGGGCAGGTTGAATTCGCCATCGTCGGAGCCGGCGGTGCCAAACTTGCCCAGGAATTTGCCGTCCAGCGAGAACTTCTGAACCCGGTTGTTGCGGCTATCCACGACGTATACGGTACCGTCTGGGCCGATGGTGATACCGGCGGGGCGGTCTAATTCGCCGTCGCCGGAGCCGTGGGCGCCCCAGTGGCTCTTGTACTCGCCGTCTTTGTTGAAGATGGTGATCCGGTTGGTCCATTCATCTGTGACGTAGACATTGGTGTCTTTGTCCAGGGCGATGGCCATGGGCCAGATAAACTGACCGGGCTCCTCACCGTATCCGCCGAACTCGGTGATGTACTCTTCTTTGTCCTCGCCGATGCGGAACAGGTTGATGCGGGTGCCGTCCGACCGGGACTCATAGGAACGGTTCACGATGTAGACCAGGTCGTCGGGGCCCAGGGCAAAGTCCATCGGGTTGCGGAACCCGGTGCCCTGGAACTCGGAGCGTCCAGCCGTGAAACTGTAGGTGAACGTCCGGTCGTTTATTCCAAGGAATACACTAGCCATAGCTATTCTCCTCAAGGTTTAGAGCCTCTGCGCCGCACCGATCACTTCGGCGCAGAGGCTGATCTGCTAAATTTAGCTGCTCTTTACCGACTGATTTCTATAGGAAGGGGATCGCTTCGAAGTTGCCGCCGACAATCGCCTTGGCGTCGAGGCCCATCCATCCGTCCAGCAACGTTGTATAGGCCGAGCGGAAGTCTACGTTGTGTTGCAGATTGCCGCCGTCCTCCAACTTGCCGGGCTCCAGGGATGGGTACTCACCGTAGAGGCCGCCCTTGACGTGGTCGCCCATGACGAAGGCCACTCCGCCGGTGCCGTGGTCGGTGCCAGAGCCATTGTCCATGGCCCGCCGTCCGAACTCGGAGTAGAAGAACAATGTGACGTTGTCGCTCTTGCCCAGGTTCCGGATGTCAGTCATGAAAGAATCGATGCTGACAGTCACGTCCTGTAACAGATTGGCATGCCCCACCGCCTGGTTGGCGTGGGTGTCGAAGATGTTGTACGGGGCAGTGGTGAACAGCACCCGGGTGCCAAAGTCTGCATTGTGCACCTGGGCCATGTCGCGGAGATATCCGCCCATGGCGCTGCTGGGGTACTCAACTTCTGACTTGTACAGGCCGGGAGCCGTGCTCAGGATGTCGGCGCCCTGCAGGGCTTCGATGCCTGTGCGGCGGATGTAGTCGTCCACCGCGCCCTGGCCGATGGCCGGAGCGTACATGCGGCCGAAGAGGTCCAGAGCCTCAGTTCGCTGGGCTTCAGCGCCGATCTCGGTCAACAGGCCGTAGCTGCTCAAGTCACCCACCGAGGCCACGGGCACGCCCTCTTTGGCCAGGGAACGTGGCAGGCCGCGTCCAAAGTTGACACCGGTGAGGACGTTCTCGCCCTTAGGGTCAACGTCCTGGATGACACTGCCCAGCCAGCCGGTAACACCGATCTCTTCTGGTTCGCAGGTAGCCCAAATGTCCATGGACCGGAAGTGGGACAGGCTGCCGTTGGGGTAGCCAATGCCCTGGATGATTGCCAGATGGCCCTCATCCCAGTACTTCTTCAAGGGGGCCATGGCTGGGTGAAGTCCCAGTTGGTCGCTGATGGGTATGATCTGATCCTCTGGTATGCCCAGAGACGCGCGGTAATCCCGGTAGTGGGGATTGGTGAAAGGGATAACCGTGTTCATGCCATCGTTTCCACCGGACAGCGATATAACTGCCAGGACGGGGTCTTTTACCGTTGATACCATTTTAGTTCCTCCGCCTATGAGTCGGATTACTCAGGATTTTTTCAGTATCCATCTAGTTGGCCAGTTTTTTGATGAGTTCCTAGCCGAACTGGAACTCAGTGGTTGTTGCAATCATCTGCAGGGTTTCTCCCGCCCGGCGGGAAAACTCACCTTTCTCAGCGTCGGAGCCATGGTTCAAATCTCCGCCTGAATCCAGATGGTCCGTTAATTGGCTCCGGGTCTCTTCAGCCAGGTCCATGGGGCCGAGGAGATCCAGGCAACCGTCCAAGAACTGCTGAGAGCTAGGGACGTCGCCCAGCGCCATCAGCCGGTTGATTATGTCTTTGACGCCGGGCAGCTCAGTGTTGCCCAGCATGGATGATGCGAAGTTGATTCGGTCGATGAGGCTGCCGCTGTTAATCCACTCGCGGCCCATGTGCCAACCTTCAACCGTCGGGGGGTTCATCAGATCCAGTCCCATGTATTTGGGCTCCATGGCCACGAAGAATAGGCCGGGCTTGGGCTCCAAGTGGTCGCCCACCATGCGCATGGTGCCGATGACCACGTCAGCAGGGCTCTTGACCTTGGCGAACCGGACCGCCTCGTCTTTGAAGAACTTAGAGTTGAACAAGACCGTCAACATGGCTGTGATCTCGTAACCGGAGTCGAAATAGGCCTTCTCCAGTTGTTTGATGGCGTCCATGTCTCGAGGTTCGGTCAAGCGCCAAGAAGGTACCGGAGGCTCGTCGGCTACAAAGAAGTCGTAGAGTTTGCGGGCTACGAACCGTGCGGTGGCCGGTTGCTTGCAGATGATGTCTACAATGTCGCCGCCATCCCAGTTACCGGTCTCTCCGAGGAAAGTCTTCTCGCCAAAATCATGGTCGGCCGGGTCAAAGCGGAATTCGAATGGTGTGCGGCCGTAAGGGAAGACGGGAATCGTTGGGGCCAGGTTCCAGCCGGTGAAGGCACGGGCGCAGGCCTTTACGTCGTCCTCGGTGTAATTGAAATCGTTGTCCATGCCCACGCCGATGGAGAACAGCTCCAAAAGCTCCCGGCCGTAGTTCTCGTTGACGGCCGTCTTGTGGCTCTCGATGTTGTCCAGGTAATAGAGCATGGCTGGATCGGTGGAGAGCATCATGAGCAGGTCTTTGAAGTTGCCCATGCCGTAGTCCCGGAACTTGTCGATCTGGATTGCCGTAGTCCGGGCGTTGTCCACCTTGTTGTCGCCAGCGCAGAGGATCGTGTGCCAGAAGAGGGACATCTTCTCTTTGAGCTGGTACTTGTTGTTGATCATCCGGTAGACCCATTCGGTCTGCCCGGTCTCGATGGCGGCCTTGTCGAAATAGGAAGGATAGGCCCGGTACATCAAGTCTTCGTCAATCCCAGGATCGTCTCCGGGGTTTAATAGCTCTGCAACGACGTTGTCGTAGCCCTGGGCCGCTCTGGCCTCAATCTCATCGCGGCTCGCCCCGTAACCGGCGCGGCGCAGAAGGTGGGCCATCAAGGAAATCTCTTGGTCAGGCATCGATTCCTCCTCCACGGTGAATAGAATTATTAAAATTCATTCTAAATACGTTGTTTTCTATATCTGGATTTCCCGCTGGCTGAAGGGCTGCGAATATCCTTCGCTCTTCGGGAAACTGTGGTGGCAGACCTTCGGCTAACTACAGGGTAACCAAAGTCGTTCAGGATATGCTCACATTCTAAAAATCTATAAGGGTCAATGTCAATACTCCATATCACATGATTCGAGACTAGGGCGGCATTTTCGTTGAGCACTTTATTAGAAAATACGGATTATAAAAAAGAGGTGGTTCCGGCGACCCGTAGTTATTTCCCAGTGAGCAGGGCTGGTAGGCCGTTGTGGTGGTAGCTGCTTGGGGGTCGCTGGTTGGGCCTCCCGAGTGCAACAGCAGGCTAAAATTCTGCCAGCCACGCCGGGCAAGTTTTAAGATGAGAGAGCGTTAAGATGATGAAGCCAGTGATTCCGTCCATCTTAAATTTTGGGAATCCGGTTGAATTCGATCGCGACTGGGGCAGAGTCGCTCTCTAAAAGCGGGCGGCGTTACGTTGGTGGAGCATGGGAGCTTGACCGGCTAGTTACGGATCAGCAGGCCCGGCTGGCAGTGGCGGCAGTAGCTGGTGATGCGTTGGTTGGCGGTTAACTGGGTGATGTTTCCGCCACACTTGGGGCAGGGCTGGCCGCCCTTGTTGTGAACGGCTAAGAAGTCGCGCACTTTTTTGTGGATGTCGCCGCCCATGCGCTCTCTGAGGGTTTCGGTGGCTTCTTCCAGCACTCGGCGGCACTGCGTGTGAAGGGTTTGAAGTTCGTCAGGTTTCAGCGCCCGGCACTTCTTGAAGGGCGATATTCCGGCGGCGAATAGGATCTCGTCCGAGTAGGCGTTGCCGATGCCGGATATGAACGACCCGCGGGTTAGGACACCCTTGATCTCGCCGTTGAATTTCTTCAGCCGGGTTTGGAACTCCTCAAAGGTGATTCCGGATAGAACGTCCGGACTGAGCCCCATATATTGAGGGACCAAGTCGTCCTGGGCGTCACCACCGTCTTCTCCGTTGTCGATCCAGTAGACCTTACCCATCTGCCGGTCGTCTAAGTAGCGCAGGTCCATATCGCCGCCGACGCCCATCGTGACGCAGGTCTTCTTCTGGACCCTGACGCTCGCCTGGCAATGCTGGAGAGCACCAGTGAGCATGGGGTTGATCACTAGGCTGCGTCCGCCAGAGAACCGAAGGGTCAGGAACTTGCCCCTCCGCTGGGCGTCCAATAAGGTCCTGCCGGGAAGGTCTTTTGCGACTTCAGGCGCCAATGACCGCACCACCGTGGGCCGCAGGACCTTGCAGGACTCGACGCGCGTGCGCTTGAGGTTGGCGTTCAGATAATCTTTGATGACTTCCAGATCAGGCGCTTCTGGCATGGCATTAATATACCCCACCGATACAATCGGCGTTTGTTTTATAGTGTTAGCGCTTCCGTTTTCAGTCCACACTTTGGGAGACTCAAACCAGATTCGAGGGCGTCATGTTGATCGGAGTTGTATCCGACACCCACGGCTTCTATGACCCACGTGTTCCCCCGCTGCTTGATGGGGCAGAGCACATCCTGCATGCGGGCGACATAGGCACGGGCCAGATAATCGAGCAGTTGTCTAAGATCGCGCCGGTTACGGCGGTTCGGGGCAACAACGACCGTGAAGGCCCGGAGTCTGAGTTCCCGGAGGTGGAGATGGTTGAGCTAGGCGGCTGCCGAATCTATCTGGCACACATCGTAAAGGTGCCCAAGGAAGGCGATGAGGACGGCCTGGCGGCTTATCTTAAGCTTGGGGCCGATTTGGTAGTCTTTGGCCATAGCCACATGGCGTTCCACGAGGAACGGGGCGGGCTGACGTTCTTCAATCCGGGCGCGGCAGGCAAGCGGCGGTTCAAAGTTGTGCCGTCCATCGGGTTGTTGAAGTTGGAGCCGGGGCGAGTTGAAGGGCGCATACTAGTTCTTTGAGAGTGGGTGATTCTACAGCGTATAGCCCCCATCCTAACCCTCCCCCGTGGACGGGGCTTTGCCAGACTAAGCGCAGCGATGAAGGAGACAACCGCCGTTTTGGAAGTGACGCCGGATTCTGTTTTGGCCAAACAGGATGGTGCGCTCCATGCCAATCATCCAGCCGACGAACATGTTGGCGGCCACCAGCAAGGCGACCTGACGCCAGTTGTCCGACAGGTCCAGGTTGACCTTGCTTTGGTTGGGTGCGAAGGCTGATGATCGCCGGATGACGTTCATAGCGGTGGAGTACGCTCATCCCCGACTAGGTCGAGACTCTCGACCTAGTCGGACCTAACCTTCTCCCGTCAATGGAGAAGGGACTTTTTCGGCGCTGCTACTGGTTGAGGCGTATGGCCTGGGCTCCTAGTTGAGGCCATGCGGCCGGAGCGGCGGCTTTTTCTAGGCGTTCCTCTAAGGGCAGGTCTTCGTCCCAGTAGTAGCCGATGAACCGCTGGCCGTTGATGCCGTCGGATGCGTCTGAAGCCAGCCAGACCACCGGCGCTTGCATCACCTGGGGATCAATCATGTTCTCGCGTTGGTGAGCGGCGTCGTCGGGAATCAGGTCTGTGCTCGCCATTCCGCCCGGAACCAGGACGTTCACGGTGACTCCGGTGCCTTCCAACTCCCGGGAGGCCATGGCGACTAACGCCTCATGGGCTGCTTTGGATGGCCCATAGGGCGCGCCGCCTTCGCGGTACATGGTGTTCATACTGGTTGTGACGCCGATGATTCGGCCCCATCCCTGGGCCAGCATGTGGGGCACCACAGTCCGGGTCATGTAAAAAGGGCCGCTGCTGTTCACCGCCACGACCCGGTCCCACTCTTCGGCGGGCACCTCCCAGAAGTTGTTCTTTGTCTCGCCGCCCATCAACATATTTCGGGGCGCGATGCCAGCGTTGTTGACTAGGATGTGCAGCCCGCCTAGTTCCTGGATGGTGTGTTCAATGGAACGTTCGGCTTCTCCGATGGAGGTAACGTCAACCACCTGCGCCATTACGCAATCGTCGCCGCCGATCTCCCTCAAGTAGTTGGAAGTCTCGTCCAGCCATTGCTGGTTGATGTCCATCATTGATACCCTGGCCCCGGCCCTGACCAAAGCCTCTGTCATGGACCGGCCTAAACCTCTAGGACTGGCTGCCCCAGTAACGATAGCAATCTTCCCCTCAAGCGGCTTTTCTTGCATCAGATATCTCTCCGAAATATATATACCACTCAGTACAAAACCCGGCTGTGCCGGCGGCGCCTATTGGGCTACGTAGCCACCGTCTATGACAAGTTCGCTGCCGGTTACGAAGGACGACTCGTCCGACGCCAGGTAAAGCACCCCGTAGGCGACATCGTCCGGCACGCCGCTCCGGCCCAATGGTACACGGGCGTTGGACTCCGCTTGCGCCGCTGGGTCGCCTTTCCGTTCGGCGGTCATCGGGGTGTCGATGGGGCCGGGGTGGACCGAGTTCACCCGGATGCCCTCAGAGGCGTACTGAATTGCGGTCGATTTGGTGAAGATTCGCACCGCACCTTTAGACGCGTTATAAACGGCTGCGACATAGGCCTGACCGGTGATGCCCGAGATGGAGGAAATATTGACGATGGAGCCGCCTCCAGCCTTGCGCATCTCCGGGATTGCCGCCTTGGTGCCAAGGAACACGCCTTTGGCGTTGACGTCCATCACCCGGTCCCACTCGGCCACGGTGATGTCCTCCAGGCCGAGCCTGGAGACCACACCGGCGTTGTTGACCAGGATATCCAGCTTCCCGAACTTGTTTACGGTCTCGGCCACCGCAGAAGTCCAGCTTTCTTCGCTGGTCACGTCCAGATGGATGTATAGGCACTCGCCGCCCAGTTCATTGATCTCGGCCTCGGTCTGCTTTCCGTCTTCGTCAAGCACATCGCCAATTACGACCTTGGCGCCCTCCCGAGCAAACAATTTTGCCTCGGCGGCGCCCATTCCCCGGGCCCCGCCGCTCACGAAGGCCACCTTATTCTCTAAGCGCATGACTTCCCCCTGCTGCTGTTTTTGTCGTGCCGATAGGAACCTGAACAGTTGGCAAGATTCTAACCGCTGGGCGCGGTTAGTCAATGGTCGAGGGGTTGGGAACGACCGGTAGGGAGGGGAGTCGATCGCCGAAGCTAATTGCCGGCGCTAATTGATCGAGCAGACGGTGACAGTGCCGCCGTAAAGATTATTCATCCTGCCGGCGTTCACGAGGTTCCGGTCTTTGATGATCAAGCCGGAGCTGTTGATGGTGTTGCTGTCGAAGTTGGCTACCGTGCCAGCGACCACCAAAGCGCCGCCGGTCTTGTTTCCCAACTTCCCAGCCAGGTTCTGGCAGGCGCCGAAGTGGAATATCTCTATGGTTCCCCGGTTGTCCAGCAGGCTGACGAACATGTTGATTCGGCCCGAGTTGAAGATCTTGGCGCCGGTCAGATTTGTAAAAACACCCTCGCCGTCCTGACTGGAGGTTCCGCTATTAACCAGTGTCCCGCCCTTCTGGTCGACGATGCCGCCGCTCCGGCTGGATGGGTTGAAAACCCGGCGTTGGTGAAGGATCCCGTTGTTGATGAGCTTGGCGAAGTCGTCGAGGACGAAATTGGAGTCGGCGTCATTGTCCATGGTGCCCGAGTTGGTGAATACGGCGCCGCCCCCGTTGGTGATCAACCCGGGGCCACCGCTCTGGAGCGTGCCTCCCGTGAGGTTGGGGGTTCCTTCGATCCAGATGGAGCCGCCAAGCGATTAATCTGCGATACTCAACGTCACCACATCCAGTTCGGAGTCGGCCGTGGGCTTTACCGATAGGCCTTTGATACCCACCGGGACCTTGCTGAACAACACGCGGCTGTCAAAGGGCACGAACATGGAGAACTCACTACTGCTGGATTTGGAGCCGCCGCTTGTTTCGAAGTCCAGTTCTTCAGCGCCAAGGTCTGCCGGCCACGGCACAGATAGGAATAGACTGAGCGCAAGCCCGGCCAGTGCAAACATGTCTGAAAACAGCAGCAATTTCCCGTTCGCTACCATACATTCAGGTTTTCTCAGGGGTCGTGCTAAGTCGAGCCTGACGGGGCGGCGTGATCAGACGCCAGAAACGCCAATTTGTGGTCTAGGGGTTGTTCTTGAAAAATTCCCGGTTTGTTCGAAGGAATTCCCGTTGATCCGATGGCATCTTGTATTCATCGAATATGGCGTTGACCGGGCAAACGGGCTCGCAGTAGCTGCAGTTGATACAGACCTCGGCATCGATGTGATACATCTCTTCTGAATCGTTGGTGGCGATGCAACGCACCGGACATACCTCTACGCAAGACGCGTCTTTAACCCCGATGCAGGGCTTGGTGATAACGAAAGTCAAAATATCCTCTTGATGGAGCTTACGGGCCGCACAAGTGATGCGCCCGATGATGTTCCAGAAGCTTTTAAGGATCGGAAGGGGCTTGGTCCCAGTTGATTATACGGATAATTATATAGGGCTGGGCGCATGGCCTGAGCGGTCGTTGGCCCCGAATAGGTTGATGAATTGCCCGGTCATGTCGGCTGGAGCGTGGGCGGCCAGGAACAGCGCCGCCCGGGCTATATCCTGGGGTTGTGTCCATTCCGGCCCGGCGTCTTCGGGTTTTTGGCCGGCGGTCATACCGGTCTCGACCCAGCCGGGGTTGAGCCCGTTGACCCGCACGCCGTGGGGACGGACCGACTTCGCAAGTGAAGCTGTGTAGCCGATGACGCCCCATTTGGTGGCGCCGTAGGCCCCGAACTCGGATTCCGGGATGGTCCCAGACGATGATCCGATGTTGATCACGATCCCCTCTTGCCGTTCAACCATCTGGGGCAATACGTAGTGGCAACAGAGGAAAGTCCCCCGAAGGTTGATGGCCATCTCCTCGTCCCATTCTGCGATGGGGGTACTCCACACTGGGGTGTCGTGGTGGATGATGGCGGCGTTGTTGATCAGAATATCGATCTTGCCCCAAAGCCCTGAGATCTTCCGGACCACATCCTCTACTTGGTTCTCGCTAGACACATCCAACTGCCAGGATGTTGCATCTCCCCCGGCTAGTTGTATCTCGTCCGCGACTTGGTCTAGAGGTTGGATGTTTCTACCCGTCAGCGCCACCTTCGCGCCTTCACCGGCCATAACAATGGCGATGGCCCGCCCGATGCCCCTGCCGGCGCCGGTTACCAAAGCAACTTTGTCAGCTAGCAGATTGCCCAAGACGAATCCTTACTTGGAGTGATAGTGGGGAATAGAAGCGGGTGGATGGTCGGGGTGGGGAGAATCGAACTCCCGACCTCCTGCTCCCAAAGCAGGCGCCCTACCGCTGGGCTACACCCCGATTGAATTTTTGACTCTTAGGCGAACATATGCGAGGCTAGATGGAGCTGAAATGGGAAGGCTGCCGTGGTATCGCAATCATCTAGGTCGGATATTACTACGCCTAATTTTAAGCGTGAACAAGTCTCGGATGAAGACGTGATTCGTGGGTTTATTCTAGCCTTGGGAGCCGGGGGCCGCAAGCAGAAGACTCTCACGATTTACGAAGACTCCATTAGGATGCTCTCAGTTTTCGCCCGGGACTTGGGGCTACCCGGTTTGACGGCTGTGGACCGTACCCACATACGCCACTGACTTACTTACCTCCACCAGGATGGGAACAAGCGGGCCGCCCCCCAGCCGCTGCCATTCACTGGAACCAAACGTCATCCACATAGAACGGCCAGGCAAAGGAGACGACTGGCAGGAATAGCGCTGATTGGTGGTGGAGCTAGGGATTAACCGTCGAAGATTGCAAGACACAACCGAGGGAATGAAGAATCAACGACTGCGACTCCGGATGAGATTGCTTAATTTCTTTCGCAATGGGATATTGTCTTTTAGCGACCGTCAATCGTAGGCCGATGCCCACCATGCTTGCACAGAATCATCACTAGGAGAGGACAAACGTGTTCGCGACAATCCAGGACAAAGTAAGGTTAGAGCTCTGGCGGCTCGATGTCGATGCTTATATTCCCTATACTCGTCTACCGGAAGGCCGCCAAGTTACAAGGACTGTATGCCATGACCTCTAAAAACCCCAAAGGGACAGTTTCTCTGCGCCAAGTCAGCGGCTCAGCCCGGTCGAAGAAGGTGAGAGTCGACTTGGGCGATGAGTCTTCTTTTACAACGCTCCCTGCCTTGGTGAAAGTCGGTGACGCTTCTTACTTCCTTGTGCGCGCGCTGGACGGCTATAAGCTGCTATGGACGGTTTGTCCGCACCAAGGGGGGGAGATTATGGACGAAGGGGGAGATCTGTTCGTCTGCGACGGTCACGGT
>Ga0208747_1000019_pt1 | contig 40581 bp, 30 predicted proteins | sample Knorr_S7_td_AAIW_FD_185597 | JGI IMG/M metagenome (GOLD analysis project Ga0208747, IMG submission 185597) | Marine microbial communities from Southern Atlantic Ocean transect - Knorr_S7_td_AAIW_ad_750m_LV_A (SPAdes) (version 2) | ecosystem: Environmental > Aquatic > Marine > Oceanic | place...
GGCTTAGTGGTCGGTTTACCGGTAGCCTGATCAATTTAATGCATGTTCCACGGCTGACGTGGGATCTCAATCTAGATGTAGCTGAACTGGGCCGGCTGATTGAATACTATGGCGGGCCAGGGGATTATCACGAATCCGCACAGGTTCGGTTACAGGTACGCCCGTCCGATAAGCGAGCGTTACCGCTGACGGTACACGGTGAATTGCTGACTGATGCTCTGGCTGCTGAGCTCACTGGTGAGTTTGAATCATTTGATGGTCAGTCCGGATTCAGTGCCAGTTTTGCCCTGACCGCGGAAGATTCTCACGAATTGCGCCAGATCACAGGTGTTGGTTTACCCCCCATGGGTCGGTTGCAGGTGACAGGCGAGGTCAGACGTGCAACGGATACACACGAATCAATAACAGGATCGGTTAACCTCGAGTCGGAGAAACTCGGTCAGTTTTCGGCAGAGGGAATTTTGGGGAAGCAGTGGAAGATAGGTTCGCAGCTTGAGTTGAAGTTCAAGGTGGATCGTCTGTCCAAGGCGATAGCTGTGCTTCCAATTCCATTACAGGGAAACGTGCCCTTACAGGCACAGGCGATCGTCCGCACAGATGGTGAGACGCTTCAGGTGACAGAACTTAGGGTGACGGCGGGCCGCAACGATATCAGTGGAGAAATATCCTATCCGCTGAATGTGGCCGATAGCAATCGACAGAAAATTGACGGGAGACTGGCATCGGAATATTTCAATCTGAATGATCTTTTTCCGAAGAAAGAAAAGAAGTATCTGTTTGGAGAAGAACTCATACCGCTGACATGGGCGGATCGCTATGACGTTGATTTGGAATATTCTGCGGGACACCTGCTGCGGCGTAACTACGAAATTACGGATGCTACAGCACTGCTGACCTCGCTCGACGGCCTGGTCAACATCCGACTGCAGGGAATTTCAGCCGGCGGTGACCTGGAAGTGCAGCTCGACCTGGATACCCAGGTGGACCCACATCCAGCGAATTACGCCTATGACTGGAAACACCTGGATCTTGACCTGTTGCCTGTTGCACTGAAGGGTAAACGGGACATATCAGGATCTTTAAGTACGCGCGGCTATATATCAGGATCGGGGAGATCGCTTCACGAGATTGTACAAAGTGGCAATGGTTATCTATTTACCGTGCTTGAAGGTATAAAGTTTCCCCGCGGTCGCGAAGAATTGTTGACGACGACACCGCTCAGCATCACAGAACAGGTTCTGCGTGGTGTTAGCCCATGGGCAGAGCGAAAAAAATATTATGATATCAAGTGTGGTGTTATCGGTATGCTAATCACAGATGGTGTGGCGGAGAGTCTGGCACCACCCAATCACACCATCGCTTTAAAAGCTGAGGAGTTTGAATTATTGGCCTTTGGTAAACTCGAGCTTTCCACGGAGAGCCTGAGTCTACACGTTCGCTCCAAGCCACGCCGGGAAGGCATATCGCCCGCCAGCCTTTTAGAAGAGTCTGGTTTATCCCTGTTGTATCCGCCCTATTTTGTAATCGAAGGCTCACTACGGAGACCTGTTGCAGTGCCCGATCCTGGCGGGAAAAATCTCGTGGAAATATTAAAACTTGAAGACAATGACATTCTGCAAAGTTTAAAGTTGGGTGCGGCCTGGGCTACCGGTGGCACGTCGGCTCTGGTTCTCAGCTTGTTGAATCAGTTGGATGATGAGGATGGCGGATGCCAAGGAGCCCGGCAACGTTCGGAGAAATTGTGGAAACAATAACAGTATCAATGAGCAAATTCAGGCGGTAACGTGCAAGGTTGTGCGGATGAGAGCCCGATCTGAATGGCACAAGCACGTGGGTTCCCCTCGCTTATGGAGCGGGCTACAATCCTGTACCACGTTCCAGTGTTTGATACCAACTGATCGGGAATTACTAATGCTTAAAGGTAATCGCGATGACGGACAATAGGCAGCACTCCGCTACATCCGGGCGAATGGGGGGGCGGGTCGCAAGGCAAGCGCTACGCGCTGCGCCGATACCTGAGGATGAACGCGCTGTTCAGCCTGGTCAGACATCAGGACGATATCAGCCGCTCACAGAATCTGAAGTGTTGCGTATTCACCAGGCAGCATTGGAAGCGTTGGAGCAGATCGGTATTGCAAACGCCATACCATCCTGTCAGGCACTGGTGACCGGAGCAGGCGGCTCGATGACCGAAGAGGGCCGTCTTCTGTTTCCTCGATCACTGGTTGAGGATATCGTCGCCTCGGCAGCACGGGATATCGTCCTTCCTGGCCAAGACCCTCGTTACGATATGCACCTCACCGGCAACAGGACATATTTCGGTACTGCGGGTGCGGCTGTCCATATTGTGGATACTAAAAAACGCGAATATCGAGAATCGATGCTGCAGGATCTTTATGATGCCGCACGCATCGTGGACGCCATGGAGCATATTCATTTTTTTCAGCGCTCGATGGTGCCACGAGATATTGAAGATCCACGGGAAATGGATTTCAATACCTGCTACGCGTCGATTGCTGGAACCACAAAGCATGTGGGCACCAGTTTTGTGGCCCCTGACCATGCGCACGAGGCCATCGATATGCTGGAGATAGTGGCCGGTGGTGAGAAAAAGTGGCGGGAAAGGCCGTTTGTAAGCTGCTCGTGCTGTCATGTTGTACCGCCACTTCGATTTGCCGAAGACGCCTGTCGGGTATTGGAGGTCTGTGTCAGCCGCGGGATGCCTATTTTGTTGTTGGCCGCGGGTCAGGCTGGTGCGACCAGTCCGGCGGCGCTTGCCGGTTCTGTGGTTCAGGAGACGGCTGAGGTGCTGGCCGGTCTGGTCTACGTAAATTTATTATCTCCTGGTCACCCGGCGATCTTCGGTACCTGGCCATTTGTTTCTGATCTTAGAACCGGGGCTATGAGCGGTGGCAGTGGCGAACAAGCGGTTCTCATGGCGGCCTGTGGCCAGATGGGACGGTACTACGACTTACCAACCGGTATTGCCGCCGGTATGGCCGACTCCAAGCTGCCGGATGCACAGTCAGGCTATGAGAAGGCTTACACAAATGTCCTAGCCGGACACAGTGGCGCGAATCTGATCTACGAATCAGCTGGTATGCACGCCAGTCTTCTGGGTTGCTGTCTGGAAAGCTATGTCATCGATAACGATATGCTGGGTGCAATCAACAGAACGATACGAGGTATCGAGGTCAACGAAGACACCTTATCTCTAGAGGCAATGCGTGATGTGTGTCTGGATGGGCCCAGTCATTTTCTGGGGCACGAGCAGACTAGGGCGCTGATGCAGCGGGATTATGTGTACCCGGACTTAGGTGATCGAAATAGTCCTAAAGACTGGAACGAGGCCGGTCGACCAGATCTCCTCGAGCAGGCCAGGTGCCGGGTAAAGCGACTTCTGTCCGCACCCAAACCCCAACATATACCTGATGATATAGACAGTCAGATTCGTGAGCGATTTCCCGTCAAGCTGCCGCTTGAATCTATGAGCGACTAATCTGGCGACGACTGGTTGTTTTTCAAGGTGCCAGCCGTTCGATCGACCAGTTGTCAGCGTCGTCAAGCACGTAGACAAATCGGTCATGCAGACGATCTGGCTGGCTCTGCCAGAATTCAATGGTTTCTGGGGTGACGCGGAACCCTCCCCAAAAATCAGGCAGCGGGACGTCTCCGGCACTGAACTTCTGTTTCATTCTGGCCAGGGTAGTTTCCAGCACAGTCCGGGAAGAGATCACACTGCTCTGGTCAGATGTCCAAGCTCCGAGCTGACTTCCCCGGCTTCTCGATAGAAAGTAGCGCAGTGACGCTGCGGTTGGAATTCGCTGGGCGACGCCGGTTATTGTGACCTGTCGTCCCATACTGAACCAGGGAAACAGCAGAGAAACACGCGGGTTCTCTGCGATCTGCTGTGCTTTACGGCTGCCGTAGTTGGTAAAGAAAACAAACCCATCACGGTCGTAAACTTTAAGCAGCACCGTTCTAACTGTGGGCGATCCGTCTGCTGACGCTGTGGCCAGGGACATGGCATTAGGAGCGGGCATATTTTTCGCACAGGCCTGGCCAAACCAAGCTTCAAACTGATCAAAAGGGTCAGGCAGTAGGCTCTTGGGATCCAGCGGTTCGCGAGAAAAATCCTGCTTGATCTCTTCAGGTATTTTCATGGACATTCTGGGGAACTTTAGTCGGATCAGGTCGTTATTGACCCAATTGTGAAGGTCAGGCGCAGTCCGTAACTGAAGAGCGATAATTCGTCTGTGGATAATGCAGAGGAAGGTTTTGCAAAGCAGTTTACGCGTATCAGTTGACCCTTACCGGAATTTCTGAAATGCGCTGACGCCATAACTCAGGCCCTGTACGGTGTACAGAAGTTCCATTACTGTCTACGGCGACCGTAACCGGCATGTCCTTGACCTCGAATTCATAGATTGCTTCCATACCGAGGTCTTCAAAAGCAACGACACGTGCCGAGCGAATGGCCTTGGATACTAGATAGGCAGCACCACCAATGGCAATCAGATACACCGAGCGGTGCTTTCGAATTGATTCGATCGCGCTGGGCCCACGCTCCGCTTTTCCAATCATGCCGATCAGCCCTGTTTCTGCGAGCATCATTTCTGTGAATTTGTCCATACGTGTCGCAGTGGTCGGTCCGGCAGGTCCGACCACTTCATCACCGACCGGGTCAACAGGGCCCACGTAGTAGATCAGCCGATTGCTAAAATCTACTCCTTCAGGCAATGGTTCGCCACGGGTGACCAGGTCGGCAATCCGTTTGTGCGCTGCATCTCTTCCGGTGAGAATTTTGCCGGACAGCAGTAGATTTTCTCCTGGTTGCCAGTTTGCAATGTCATTACGAGTGAGTACGTCCACATTGATCTGTCGACCCTGACTTGCGACGTCGGACCCTATCTCTGGCCAGTTGCCAAGGTCTGGTGGTGTCAGCTTGGCAGGTCCAGTGCCATCCAGAGAAAAGTGTATGTGCCGCGTGGCAGCACAGTTGGGAATCATCGCGACAGGGAGGGAGGCAGCATGGGTGGGGTACGACAGGATCTTGACATCCAGCACGGTCGTGAGGCCACCAAGGCCCTGAGCACCGATACCCGTCTGGTTAACTCGTTGATAGATCTCAAGGCGCAGCGCATCGATATCGTTGTCCGGCCCCTTCGAGATCAACTCATCTATATCAATTGGTGACATCAGGGATTCCTTGGCCAGCACCATCGCTTTTTCCGGAGTTCCCCCAAGGCCTATCCCAAGAATACCTGGCGGGCACCAACCGGCCCCCATGCCCGGTATCGTCTCCACCACCCAGTCTGACAGGCTGTCACTGGGGTTCAAGGTGCTAAATCGGGCTTTGTTTTCCGATCCGCCACCCTTGGCGGCGAGTGTGATTTCTATCGTATCACCGGCTACGAGTTCGGTGTGTACAACAGCCGGTGTGTTGTCCCCCGTGTTGTGTCTTTTACCGATTGGGGGCGATACCACTGAGGCTCGAAGAGGATTGTCCGGGTTGGTGTAGGCTCGACGGACACCCTCATCGACCATTTCCTGAACCGAATCATTGGTATCGAAATCGACATTCAGTCCAAACTTAAGAAACACGACAACGATGCCTGTATCCTGACAAACTGGCCGTTGCCCCAGGGCTGCCATCTTCGAATTGAGTAGTATCTGGCCGATCGCATTTTTAGCTGCTGGAGATTCTTCCCGTTCGAAGGCTCGAGTCATTGCTCGAATAAAGTCGGGTGGATGGTAGAAAGAGATGTACTGCAGACCGTCGGCGATGCTCCCGACAAAATCTTCTCTCGAAATAACGCTCATGGATTCTCCGGCAGATTCAGTTCGGGTAAAGTGGTGTATTGATCGATCCAGGCTTGAATCATAGTTGGAGTGTATCAAACCATGCAGCTTCGCCACCTCTTTCATGGACAGGTGCTTTTCACCCCGTGTGTAAGTTGTTAGGATCAAGGCTGGGTGTGGCGTTAAATCTAGATCTTATGCAGTGTCTCCTATTCGTCGGCACGGACGATCAATATTGCTTGTAACCAGACCTGAGCAATTCTGTCTCCGCAGGTGGCCTCTGCCACTTGTATGGATGGTCGTGGCTGGGTTTCTGACTTGGATGTATCCAGCAGATCAATCGGCCGCTGACCACCTGGTCCAACATCACAAACTCAAGTGTGGTCAGTATTTTCCCTGTCCCGACGCGCTTCGACGGAGGGTCGATTTTTGGATCGATGTATATGGTCGATGGAGGACCAACGATGCGATTCTCCATGATGCGCAGAGGCCCCATCGGGTTTACAAGATCATCAAGGGCAAAGCGTGTGGGACAAAGGGCAACACACAGTTCATTAAAGAACAGAAGCGCCAGATACGCCTACGGTTAGAACGCATTGCGATTCTGATTGAGCAAAACAAAACAATCACTCAGGCAAAAGATAAGCACTACCTCAATATGTTTCCTGAACGGTCGCCAGCTGTACTTCGTCGTGCGACCAGGAACCTTCGATGTCAGAGTGGAAACAAAGATGGTTTTCGGAATGCGTTGCGCCGATTTGGGACCTATGGACCGATTGTCAGGCGGGTACTCAAAGACGCGGGGTTGCATCAGGATATTCAATACCTGCCATTTGTAGAGTCTTCTTATAACCCGGAAGCGTATTCCAGAGTGGGGGCTGCAGGTATGTGGCAGATCATGCCACGGACTGCACGTGAATTGGGACTTGAGTTAAATGCGACTATGGACGAGAGGCTGGATCCGGAAGCGGCCAGCTGGGCAGCGGCGCGCTATCTCAAAGATAGCAAAAAAAATCTGACTGTTGCGGCCCGGTCGAAGAAAGCCAACGTGTCCGACAGCGAACTGACCCCGTTTGTAATTACCTCGTACAACTATGGTGTTAACGGTATGCGAAGAGCCATAAAGAAACTCGGTCCAGATTTTCTTACAGTTCTAAACCGTTATCGAACCAAAAAATTCCGGGTTGCGGTCAAGAATTTCTACGCAGGTTTTCTAGCGGCACGACATGTTGCACAAAACTCCAAACGGTTTTTTGGATCATATTCAAAGGGAAGACCGTTACGCTACGATACGATCATGCTGCGCAGCAGCGTGTCAATCGACAGGATAAGAGCGGTTTTCGGAATTAGCCTATCCAGGCTGAAATCGTTAAATCCAGCGTTGACACGGTTTGTTTGGCACGGTTGGCGGGAAATTCCTGGTGGTTACCCGCTGCGCCTACCTCTGCGTCAGGGCGGTTGGGCAGATAAAATTGCTTACCTGCATTCACTGCCACCAGAAGCAGATCGTGGCACGCCAAAGCGTTATACGGTCAGATCCGGTGATACGGCCTGTGCGATCGCCAGTGCGTTTCGGGTGAAGTGTCGCGATCTGATCGATATGAACAGGCTGGGAAGGCAGGCCGTCATTCGCGTTGGCCAGTCGGTCCAGATTCCGATGCGTACTTCCGGAAAACGTCGACTGCTCAGTCGTGCTGACCCGGGTGTATACACTGTTGCACCGGGCGATACCGTTTGTGGTATCGCGAAGCGCTATGGCGTTAAGTGCAGTGCATTGCTGGCTACGAATGAACTTACATCGGGTTCTGTCCTCTCTGTCGGCCGGAAATTGGTGATCCCTGGCGCGTTGGCTGAGACAAGAGGTGGAGGCACCTATACAGTCAGGAAAGGTGACAGTGCCTGTGGAGTGGCATCGCGATACGGGGTGTCATGCGACACCTTACTCGCGGCGAATGAACTCAGCCAGCAGGACCTGATTTACCCCGGCCAGGCGCTTCGGATTCCCCGACAGCTGAACACAGCCACCGGTACTGGTAGACAGTCGTCGACCAGGAAAACACTCAAAACAACTGTGGTCGAGTACCGTGTGAAAAAAGGAGACAACGCGTGCCAGATTGCTACCCGCCTGGGTGTGAGCTGCAAGGCTCTACTGACAGAAAATAGACTGGGTAGACGCAGTGTTATTCATCCAGGGCAGAAGCTGCTGGTTTCGGGCGTATCTGAGGATGTTGCCAAGGCCTTAGGGCAGAACAGAAGAGGTCCAGCGAGTTCAGGATCCACTTACACGGTAACAGCGGGTGATTCGGTGTGTGAGATCGCGCACAACAGGGGTGTGTCATGTGATGAGTTATTGGCTTTCAACGGACTGCAGACGGCCTCAATTATCGTACCGGGTCAGGCGTTGCGACTGCCAGGGAACGCCCAAAATCGCAGATCTTCGTCAACAGTATCGGGCGCTGGTGTGTCTAAGTTGATCAGCGCTGATGACAGCGGCAGCACAGAGGTCAGTAGCAAGCAGGGTCAGCCAGACACAGCCAGTACGGCATCTAGCGAGGCCGTAACACCGCCCTCACGTGTGATCGAACCTTTAGATCAGGATATTGAATTTCGCATACAAGCTACAGAACAGGCCGGGAAACGGGTATATCGAATCAATATTGAACCAGGTGAAACACTGGGTCACTATTCAGATTGGCTGCGTTTGGGTGGTATCGCCGCGATTCGGAAACTCAACGGTATTCAGAAGACGCAGAATCTTCAAGTGGGCGATGTACTGTTACTGCCCGTTTCAGAGCAGACTCAGGCTTCCGGATTCGACCAGAGACGGCTGGAATACCACCGCGTACTGGTGGAAGAATTCAAGGAAAACTTCGAAGTATTAAACGTTCAGCAATACACTATTCAATCGGGAGACAGCGTGTGGCGAGTTGCCAGTTCATTTGAATTGCCGGTTTGGCTGATTATGCGGTACAACCCGGAACTGCGAACTACCTTGCCAACTACCGGCAACATCTTGCGTATTCCCTCAATCAGAAAGCGCAGAACTTAACGTGCTGTTGTATTCAGTCAGGCATTAACTGTAGCGATATTGAGTTGATGCAATAGCGTTGACCTGTCGGTTCAGGTCCATCCTTAAATACGTGACCCAGATGGGCATCACAATTGCTGCACGTCACCTCGGTCCTGACCATGCCATGGCTGTGGTCAGTTTCTGTAATAACAGCGTTATCTGAAATGGGCTGCCAGAAACTGGGCCAGCCTGAGCCGGAATCAAATTTTTCGTGTGAACTAAAGAGTTTACTGCCACAGCAGGTGCAGCTATAGGTGCCAGCTAATTTGCTGTTGTTGTATTTCCCACTGAAAGGTGGCTCGGTTCCCTTAAGTCGACAGATCTTGTACTGCTCGGGCGTTAGTGTATTTTCCCAGTCGTTGTTCGATTTGTTCACAGTGCTGTCCAAAAGTAGATGGGTAGTGAATACAAAGTTTACCCGTTATTTTGTCTTGCTAGCTGGATTCGTTTGTCATGGGCTTCACGAGCGATGCTCATATCGTCCAAAAACCAGGACAGCTCGTCCAGATGCAGTGCTTGGGGGCCGTCGACAAGTGCCTGTTCAGGCCTGGGATGAAAATCGACAAGTACCATGTTGGCACCGGCGATGATGCCCTGTGCGGTTACGTGCATGACGTCCAGGATCCCGTCAGGGCCACGATTGCGGCTACCCACGGAATGTGACGGATCAATACAAACTGGTAGATGGGTCAGATGCTTAACTGCCGGAACATGAGAAAAGTCGACAAAATTTCGGTGTGGGTCACCAAGATTAGTTTTCATGCCACGCAGACAGAAAATTATATTACCGTTACCTTCCCGTGCCAGGTATTCGGTTGCATTCAACGATTCTTCCAAAGTGATCCCAAATCCCCGCTTGATCAACACCGGCAGCTCGGTTTGTCGGCCGACCGCTTTGAGAAGTTCGAAGTTCTGTGTGTTACGAGTACCGATCTGCAGCATGACGCCGGTAGGGTGTCCGGCATCATCCAGTGCGGTCAAAATGTCATTCACCTGGCTGTCATGGGTGACCTCCATCGCAATGACCTTGATGTCATACTTGCCAGCCAGTTCGAAAACCCAGGGCAAGCATTCGGCCCCGTGCCCTTGGAATGAGTAGGGGTTGGTCCGCGGCTTAAAGGCTCCCATACGTGTGCAAGGTAATTGGTGTTCGTTCAGAGCCCGCATCATGGTTTCTACATTGTCCCGACTGTCGACGGCACACAATCCGGCAAAGAGGTGTAGCGACTGCTGGTCAAAACGAATGCCGTTGTAGTCAAAACCCCGAGCCCGATCATCGCCGGCGTGGCGGCCGATTATCCGATAATCTCGAGAAATTCTGACAACACGCTCGACCGACGGCAGGCTCGCTACTTCCTGCGTATCGAGTAAGTCGGTATCACCGACGGCGTAAATTTCCGTCAGGATCCGACCCGTTCCGGTCACACTGTGCACCTGTGGTACTACCCCTGGGCGGGCGGCCAGGAAATCAAGCACAGCCTTCGCCTCCGCAGAATCAATATCAGTATCGGGACGCAGAATTATGATCATGGATTTGCCTCAGATAAGGTCTGGATCGGCGTTTCAGGGTGATTCCCCCACTCTGACCACGAGCCGGGATAGCCACGCACGGCCGGGTAGCCCAGGGATTTAAGCAGCATCCAGGTATGAGCGGACCGATGGTGTGTCTGGCAGTAGGTAATAATTTCACGTGTTGGTAGAATCTGTCGAGCTTCCAGCATATCCTTTAGAATGCTTCTTGGTTTTAGTCTCAAGTGATTGTTAGCATCAATCGTATCCAACCAGTTCAGATTAACCGCACCTGGAATGTGGCCAGACCGCGTGCTGAGCTGCTTCGTTCCAATGTACTCTTCCGGAGTTCGGGCATCGACTAAGATAACGTGGTCATCATTCAACTGGGACAGAATGTATTCCCGAGTCGCGATGACAGAAGTGTCCATGGTTACTGTGGGTGCAGTATTTTCCCGCACCGGTTGTTCCACGCTTAATCGACGTTGCTCGTTTCTCCAGGCGGTCATTCCACCATCGAGTACTGAACAGCTGGGATAGCCCATGACGTGTAATGTCCATACGAGGCGGGCGGCACGGCCACTGCCTTCATCATCACAGGCAATAATCCGGCCGCCGTTGCTTAATCCCAGTACTGAACTGAGCTGTTCCAGCTGTTTGCCAGGCGGAAGTCGGCCCGGGGCTGGTTTGTTGCCATCTAACAGCGTCACATAGTCCAGGTGAGTGGCGCCTGGGATATGGCTGGAAACGTAATGTTCTAATTTACTGAGATCAACCACACGCACCTCTCCGCTATCGAGATGGTCGTCCAGCTCTTCTGTTGTGACCAGTATTGGCGTTTCAGTCATAGTTGATTTAGATCAGAGATAATTTCAGACAACACACAGGTACATAGCCTGTGCTATTTTAACGAAGCTAGCCTGATGACGACAGACTACAATTACGCGAGAAATTGACGATAGATAAAATTGGCTGCGCACTCACAAGTCCTGGACTACAAACCAGTACATTAGGAGTTTCAGGACTGCGCTGTTTCCTGATTGAATGCCTCTATCATTGCGTCCCACGTAGGAATCAGCCTCTCGAGTTGATTCCAGAATGTCTGGTCCCGTCTACGCTCAAAATCTTGTATGTTGATGCCTTGTTGTTCGACCCAGGTGTAGTACCCGAGGTTGAATATCCGATTTCGATCGATTTCGCTGAGTTCCAGCAGATGGTCGACCCGCACATTTTTCAGGTGTGTGCCATAGAGTTCGGCTGCTAATATTTCATCTACATTCTCTGACCCTTCGAGGGACAACCACTTCTGTAGTTCGGTTTGATAAAGTGCCGATCCATCTGTTGCAACAGTGATCAGTACGTCTTCGGGGCCGAGCGACAAATATTTTGCCAGCTTGATGGCTGCCAACACATTGGCGATCCCGGAAAACCCCATTGATGTCAGCGTGTCGAGGATCTCAGCGGAAATACCCTTTCGCTGGTGCAGGTAGTTTTGACCCGCTGGTGTATTGAACAGTGCATTGATACCGTCTGAATCGTAGTCGGACACTCCGACCACGAAGTCGGTATTCATCACGTTATGAATGAGTGGCACGTGCTTGTCACCTACGCCCTGGATGTTGTGTTCACCAAATCCGTTGTAAAGCAGAGTTGGACATTCCACCGGTTCCACCGCCACGATTCGGGTGCCGTATCGGTTCTTGAGGTGGTCACCGGCGCCAAGGGTACCCGCAGAACCGGTCGCAGCTATAAAACCGGCCAGCCGTGCGTTGGGCAGGGAGGCACTTACGGACTGAAAGATTCTGTCGAGTGCGTTACCCGTGACAAAACGATGTACCAGGTAGTTGGAAAATTCCGAAAACTGGTTGACGATGATGTTCTGTGGATCACGAGAGAGTTCCTCACATTTATCGTAGATCTCTTTAACGTTGCTCTCTGTGCCGGGTGTGCGCACAATGTCTTCGGGATCGTTGACCCATTTTTCCAGCCAGCTGAATCTTTCCCTACTCATGCCTTCTGGCAGTACAGCAACACCATGACAGCCGAGAATGCGGGAAATCGCGATTCCGCCCCGGCAGTAGTTGCCAGTCGATGGCCAGACTGCACGATGATGGCCGGGGTCGAATGCACCGCTGACCAGTCGTGGAACCAGACAGCCGTATGCAGCCAGAACCTTGTGTGCACCAATCATCGGGAATCGGTCGCCCAGAGCGACGATGATTTGTGCATCGACACCGGTCAATGCTTTGGGTAGACGCACGTACTCGGGCGTATCGGTGAGTCCTGTGCGAGCGCGATCGTTAAACCAATGAACGCGAAAGAGGTTTCTAGGATCAGGGGCATCGGCGTGCACCTGGTTCAACTTTGTGTAGACATCGTTGAGCGCTTGCGGCGCATTGGCGAGTTCTGAGAAGAGTGGGAGTCGCACCCCAGCCTCCCGCAGGTGAGCCACCGCGCGGTCATAGGTCGGGCGATCCTGGATTTCTTTAGGTAGAAGGAAAGGGTTCATGACTTAAGCTGGTAGCAGTTTTTAGTTGTCCAAGGTAGACCAGAAACAGGAGTTGAGGAACCGATAACGGCGGGTCTGAAGGCGCGCACAGGTTTACTCAGACAATGCGGTTATCCCCGGGTTTGGTTGAATTTCATGTTTGGTGACTATACTGAGGACTGTATGAGTCTGCCAAGCGGCCAGAGTCATGCTGCCGGAGTATTAAGGCTATTGCAGTTGTTTAACCATGATCTTGACGTGCTTGAATTGCAGTGGTTCTCTGCCTGGGTTGTCGGTAACCACGTGCGGCCGATGGAGACAGTATTATCGAGGTATTGAAGGTATTTCCAGAGCCACTCAATCGAAGCGGCTTCCAGGTCTGGGTGAAGGACTAACTTGGACGTTATAGACGGGTAACACTTGTGCACAAGACAGTACCGATCGTAGATATATCCCGTTACCTCGATGGTAGCGATCCCATGGGCGTTGTCCTTGAACTCCAACATGCCGCGACACGCGTGGGCTTTTTTCAGGTCGTTGGGCATGGTGTGCCACATGAACTAATTGACAGCACTCGGCAGGCTGCTCGGCGCTTTTTTGCGCGACCGCAGGACCAAAAATCGGTGTCGGGATGTTTGTCATTAGGGGAAGCTTCGAACTGGCGTGGATATGAACATTTCGCCTCAGACAACAAGGAAGCGTTTGAAATCGGGCTGAAAACGCAAGGTCGAGTCGATGCTGCAGGTCGACCGCTGCCGCTTCATGGTGACAATTTGTGGCCGCCAGGAGATCCGGACTTCCGGCACACCGTCACCGCATATCATACCGCGACTACAAACTTCGCCCGCCAGTTACTCGGGGCAATGGCTTGGGCACTGGGACTAGATGCACGGTATTTCGAGGCGAAAGTCATTGAACCACTCGCTCATCTGCGACTGTGGAAATATCCCCCCCACACTGAGCTTGCACCGCACAAAGATCATGGGTTTTTAACTGTCTTACTGCAAGATGAGTGTCACGGCGGCCTGCAGGTTTTGCGTCGTGTACAGCCCAAAGCAGTACCGGTTCAGAAACAGTCAGTTGTAGAAGATAGATCAGCTCTCAACGGCGACCTGGAGTCGCGGGAAATTGCGGAAGAAATTGCGCTTGCCAGCACCCTGAGCCAAAACCAATCAGAATCCATATGGCTGGATGTTCCGGTAATACCGCATGCGTTTGTTATTAATGTTGGGAGGCTGTTTGAGATTTTCTGTCGGGAGGCCTTTCCGGCCACTATCCACAGAGTTCGATATACACCCGACAAGACTGCTAAACCCGAAACGTCACAGCCAAGGATCTCCCTGGCTTTGTTCTTCGCTCCGGACTGGGACGTCACTGTAGTACCCCCCAGTGCGCTGCGGGCGCCTGGTGTCGGTCAGGTACGCTCTGTGCAGTCGGGACCCCACATTCTGTTCGGTTACCGCTGGCAACAGTATGTCAACAGTGGCGAGATTCCGGATGTGGCAGCAGCTAAGCGAAAGGCACTTGAAGACATTGCAGTCTTGGCCAATCACGACCCCTGAACACTCAAACTGGAGTTCTTGACTGAACCCAGGTCGAGATGGACTACTGCTTGAGCGCCGCAGCGCGAATGTTGTTTTGATTAAACGGCATTGTGGACACACAAAGCCCGGTTGCTCGTCGAATTGCGTTAGCAATGGCACCACCGATAGGCCCGCCCACTGCATCTTCGGCCAATCGCTTTATGGTCAACCTTCCGGTCTACGAAATCAGCCACAGGCCGTACACAACTCAGGGTAGATTCGCCGTTGACGAGCACGGCACAGGCGCCGCACTGCTCATTTGCGTATCCGATTTTTATGCCCGTTAAACCCAGCTCATTTCGCAGCACAAAAACCAGCGGTGTATCCGGTGCGACTTCCAGAGCGTGGACCTGCCCGTTTATGGTGAGGGCTATCATAGATATCGATAAAAGAAGTACCGAATTAAAGCTTTTACGAATGGCGTACTCAAACTCAGATCGCGTCTTCCGCGCGTAACATCCTGATCGATTCACGAAACGCATCTACGGTTTGTTCAAGTTCTGCATCGGTATGGACCGCAGAGATCGTCCCACCCGGCCAGTCGGTGATATCAACGCCGTTGATCAGCATCGCCAGACGCAGCTTGTGTGTCAGGCCGGCCGGGTTTTTTTTGAGTTCCTGCCAATCGATAACAGTTGGATCGAATGTATCAGGATCGACTTTTCGATTGTTCGCATTGGTAAAGATATGAAAGCCTGAGAAGGTGCCGTACGCGGCCCACGGAACATCTTTTTCGGTAAACAATTGGTTGAGGCGGCCGCGTAATCGCTCACCGTATGCGTTCGCCTGTTGGCAGGCATCGGTCGTTTCTATGATCGACAGAGCGGCAGTACCAGCAGCGGCTGAAACTGGATTAGCGTTGTACGTACCCTGGTGTTGAATTTTCTCGCGACCACTGGCTGGTGCTGCATCAAAATCAAGTGCATCCAGAATCTCGCGACTGCCAACGACCGCTGCACCAGGCAGGCCGCCTGCCAAGATTTTCGCCAATGTTGTCAGGTCTGGCTGAACATCGAAGTGTGCCTGCGCACCACCCGGGGAAACTCGAAATCCGGTAACGACCTCATCAAAAATAAGCACCACGTTGTGCTGCTCTGTGGTTTCACGCAACGCACTCAGAAATTTGCCGTCTACGGGGACCATACCAAAACCAGCACCGGTTGGTTCGAGGATGATTGCCGCGATATCACTGTCTTCAGACAGCACATGGCGCACGGTTTCAATATCGCCGGGCGGTAGCAGCACAATACTCTCGGCGACACTGGCCAGAACACCTGATGTGGGCGAGCCGTCGTAGTGTGAGCTGTAGCCCGAGGTCATGTGATCGTGCCAGCCGTGAAAATTAGAGAGGAATCGGATCACTTTGTTCCGACCGGTAAATCCTCTTGCAAGGCGCAGCGCCAGATGGGTAGCTTCAGTACCCGACGCTGTGAACCGTATACGGTCGGCGCTTGGGATGAGGCGTTGAACAACACTGGCCCACGCCAGTTCGTGTCGGTGATTGGAGCCGAAATGAGTGCCCAGGTCGAGCGCTTTATGAACCGCTGCCAGTACTTCAGGGTTTCCGTGGCCGAGCAACAATGCACCGTGGCCACCGAAGTAATCAACATACTCGTGACCATCCACATCCCATTTTCGAGCACCTTGGGCATGATCGACAAACACCCCATAGGGGCGAAGATGTCTTGAATCGTGAGTAATGCCACTTGGAAACTGTGCAGCCGCATTGCTGGCGAGTGCAGCTGACTCACGGGTTCGGGCCCGATAGGCCTCAACGATGGGGGAACTCTCAAGTGGGGTACGTGACATTAACTGATCTCCAAAATGTTGATTTAGTCTGTGCTTCGCCAGGAAGTTCGATCTGTTAAATGAGCTAGTGTCCTGACCGCGTACCACACGAGTTTATCAATTAAGGCTATAGCGTGGTGCTGATTCGGATGGTCACAGGCCTGGTGACGGGATTGCAGCACATGCCAGGGATGTTTATTCTTGCTGTTCATGAGTCTGAGTTCAATTCAGTGGAGGTGAAGAATGCGTCTTAAAGATAAAGTCGCGATCGTGACGGGTGCGGGATGGGGAATGGGTGCATCAACAGCAGAACTGTTTGCGGCCGAAGGCGCTTGTGTCATGGTGACGGATATCCTCGATGCTGAGGGGACTGACGTCGTGGCCAGGATCAACGACTCGGGAGGCCAGGCACGGTTTCTAACGCTCGATGTCACAAATGATACTGGCTGGGCCAGTGTAGTCGGCGAAACAATCTCGACATTCGGCCAGATCGATATCCTGGTTAACAACGCGGGTGTGAGCGGCAGCCATCCTGACCTACTCAATACCCAAACCTGGGACGAACAGATGAATGTGAATGCCCGAGGTGTTTTTCTGGGGATGCAGGCAGTTATCCCGCAGATGCAAAAGGCCGGCGCAGGCTCCATAGTGAATATTTCTTCTATTTCTGGGATTGTGGGCCAGAGTTTTGTCCATATGGGCTACAACGCAGCTAAAGGCGCTGTACGAATGGCGACCAAAGCGGCAGCGGTCCAGTTCGCACCAGATGGGATTCGTGTTAACTCTGTGCATCCAGGTCTCATGCCGGCAATGAGGACCTCGAAGATGACCGCGGACCCAAAGGTGCGTGAGAAAATGCTCTCGGCTGTACCGTTTGGGCGCGTAGGTCGGGTAGAAGAAGTGGCCTATGCGAATCTGTTTCTGGCCAGTGATGAATCTTCTTATATTACTGGTATCGAACTGCCGGTAGACGGTGGATTTCTGGCCATGTGACCCGAGAGGCAGCGGTGTTGTACTCTAGCGAGATCGTCAGTATCGCTGCCAGAACAAGCTCATTCGGTCGCTTCGTCGCAGAACAATGCCTGACCCCAACGGCCGTAATGTGTTGAATATAGAAGGTCTACAAAGCAAGCCAATGATCAAAGCATTTATCCCGTCGAATTTGCCGTTAGAAGAGCGTACGGTCGGACAGATTCTGACCAGGCAGGCAGATCGGTTCGCCGACAAGAATTTCATTGAGACGACTTCTGGAGACTGTATCACTTTCCGCGACATGCACCTGCGTTCTAATCAATTCGCACAGGGTACGGCAGCGTTCGGCATTGAATATCAGGAGCCGGTACTGGTGATGTTGCCGGACACCATCGACTATGTGACTGTGTGGTGCGGTCTGGCTAAGCGCGGTGCCATCGAAGTGCCGATCAACCTCGCCTATCGCAAGAGTATCTTGGAACGGCTTTGTAATGATTCGACTGCAAAAAAGATCATTATCGACCACCAATATGTGGACAGACTGGAGGAAATCGCGGATGACCTCGAGCACCTAGACTGTGTGATCCTCTACGCTGAAGATCGGAATCTTGATCCACCCTGCACACTTCCTCCCAGGCTTGCGCAAACCTGCCAGGTGGCACGATTTAATGATCTGTTCAGTGACAAAAACACTAATTTTGAGCCTGCGCCTCAATACAGCGATCTTGTCGGCATCATGTACACCTCAGGAACGACTGGAGCGTCTAAAGGAGTATCGACCACACACTCCCATTCATTCTGCTACGCCGATGGCGCAGCTGAGATTTTTTATCTGTCTGAAGAAGACCGGTTCTATACGGCCGGTTTGCCTCTGTTTCATCTCGCTGGCCAGTGGGCTGTGTGTTATGCATCGATGATATACGGCGCAACAGTTGTCCTTCGTAAAGGCTATCGCAACGACTATTTCTGGTCTGATGTAGCGGAACACAATTGTACGGTGGTTTTTCTGCTCGGTTCGATTGCAAACTTTTTATGGCAACAGCCGCGATTACCTGAAGACAGCAAGACACCCCTGAAGAAAGTCGGGATGTTTCCTGTAATGACGGAGCACGAAGAATTCTGTAAACGATTTGGCGTCGAGATATCGACCGGATACGGCTCGACTGAAAGTCCTTGTCCGGTTATTCATCACTTCGATGAACCATTGCCCAACAATCAGTGTGTCGGTTTCCCGACCGGGCGCTACGACGTCAAGATCCTGGATGAAAATGATCAGGCGTGTGCGACAGGTATGGTCGGCGAGATCTGTACACGACCGCGGGCCCCGTGGGAAATTATGCTGAACTACTGGCGTCAGCCGGAGTATACGGCCCAGGTGTTCCGCAATTTGTGGTACCACACTGGGGACGCAGGGTATCAGGATGACCAGGGACGATTGTATTTTGTGGACAGATTGACTGATTCCATGCGGCGCCGGGGTGAAAACATCTCGTCAATGGAGGTGGAAGATGAGATCAATCAGCATCCCGATGTTCTTGAATGCGCGGTTTTCCCCGTTTGGGCTGAGAACTCCGAGCAGGAAGTAATGGTGGTGATTACACCGCAACCGGGTGTCACTCTAGAACCTGAGGAGCTGATCCAGTTTCTGGATCAGAGGATGGCCTACTTTATGATTCCTCGGTACATCGAGTTTACTGATGCGATCCCGAAAACACCGACTGGGAAAATGGAGAAGTACAAGTTACGTACGGTAGGAATTTCAAGTAATACGTGGGATCGTGTGGCGGCGGGTATCAAACTCTCACGGTAGCCACCGCCGTATTTCTAGTGCGACTGATTTAGACGTGGTTACGCAGCATCAGTTCTCGCGGGTGAGGGTCCAGGAAGTACTGTCCTTTTAGGTAATCAATGTCATAAAGTCGCGCGAAGTGCCGTATCAGCGTTAAGGGTACAACCAGCGGGACCAGGCCCTTACGATAGTCATGGATCAGATCTGTGAGTTCGGCTCGCTCCCCGAATGTGAGTTGTTTTTTGAAATAGCCGGCGCAATGCTGCAACACATTAGTATTACGTCCGGGTGATACGACCTTTGACAGTGCGGTCATAAAATCCCCGATGTAGCGATCGCGAAACTCAGTTCGTGGCAGATCTTTTACTGCAGCCACCCGTTGTCCGAGGTCACGGTAAATTTTTGTCGAGTGTGCCATTAGCTGCAGCTTATGCGCGGTATGAAACGCCACAACCTGCTGGCGTGTCCAGCCCCCGGTAAAGAGCATATTTAGGCGCTGGAAAGCAAAAATACGTTCTATAAAATTTTCCCGTAGACGGGCATCGTGAAGCCTACCTTCTTCTTCGATAGGTAGATTCGGCAGAGCCTGCAGGAGGATTGCTGCAAAAACCCCGACCCCATTGCGATCGGGCATTCCTTTCTCATTACGCACCTTGACACGCGTCATCCCGCAACTGGGAGAATCTTTCTTCAGTACATAGCCGGATAAATTAAGTTCACGGAGTTCACGCACGCGTCGACGGGCAAATGCTTTCATTGTCCGGGTATGGTCCAGTCCTGATTTTGTTTCGATCAGTACTACAGAATCACCATTTTTGGCAAGGTGCATGGTAGGTCGTGGTAGGCCAAGTCCGGACTCGACTTCAGGACAAACCGGAACCCAGTCCACAAATGGGCCGAGCTCATCACTCAGAAACCGATCTCGCTTATGACCGCGGTCATATCGAACTTTCTGTCCCAGCAGACATGATGACACTCCGACCCGGAGCGTAACTGTCGGTGATGATTCAGACACCTTGTTGTGCCTCCGAGTTTTGTTCTCTAGCTCTACGATACTCCATAAGTGCTGCGGTACGTCGGTTCGCGTGATCAACAATAGGCGCCGGATAGTCTGACGTCAGTTGTGCTGCAGATGTAGGAGAATGCAGGTGCGAAACAGGAGCATCTCTAAGTTCAGCAACCCAGCGGCGAATATAGTCACCTTTTGGATCCCAACGTTCAGACTGTTTCCAGGGATTAAAGATTCGGAAATAGGGCTGAGCATCCGTTCCAGTCGAGGCAGCCCATTGCCAGCCTCCGTTGTTGCTGGCCGGGTCGCCATCGACAAGATGCTCGAAGAAGAAACGTTCACCGAGTTTCCAGTCAGTCAGCAAATCTTTTGTGAGGAAGCTCGCGACGATCATTCTGATCCGGTTGTGCATCCAGCCGGTACTAAGAAGTTGCCGAATTCCTGCATCAACAATTGGAAACCCTGTGCGCCCCTCACACCATGCGGAAAAATGGTCCGGATTGTTCTGCCAGTTAAGATAATTATATTCCTGACGATAATTACCCTGAAGTACTCTAGGATTTTCTTCAAGAATAGCGTTATAGAACTCGCGCCAGATGAGCTCGTCTAGCCATTGCTGTACGCCGGATTTATAACACGGATCTGTATGGGCCGCTTCCATAGCTTGTTTAAAACATTCACGTATCGAGATTGTTCCAAACCGCAGGTGCATTGATAAGCGTGATGTACCGTCAAGGTCTGGTCGATCTCGATTCTGATGATAGAGCGAAACAGGCTTGTTAAGGAAATGATTGAGACGATCTTGTGCAGCCTGGTGTCCGCCCTTAAAGGCAGGTCTCTCCAAATTATTTTTTAGATGTATCAATATTTTTGGGGTGTCAACGGGTCCAAGACTTGTTATTGGGCCCGGCCGTTTCGATGGCGTGGTATCACTATGATCGCTCAGGGAGTACTTTTTCCACCAGGCGTTCCGATAAGGCGTATACACAGAATAGGCCGACCCTTTTGAAGATCGAATGTCGGCAGCGGAAAAGATGACATGATCTCGCCGTTTGAGCACTCTATGCCCTGCTTTTTCCACGGAACAGATCACTGATTGATCTCTGGACCTTGCAAACGGTGTTGTGCCTTCGTTAAAAGAAAGCACCGATGCGGACAGTTTCTGCATAAGCCGGGGTATCTGTGTCTCGGCAGGGCCTTCAACGACTACCAGCCTGTTTCCATTTTGGTCTAAATCATTAGACAGATCGTCCAGGCATTCGAACAGGAAGCTGAGTCTTTTCCACGAAACTGATGGTATGTTTATCAGTCTAGGTTCTAGGACGAACAGCCCACACCACTCGTCCACGGCGCGAAATAAATCACCGAGCGCTCGATTGTCCTCCAGCCGTAGGTCGTTTCTAAACCAGTGTAGTCCTCTCATTTAGTTACTATCGTCGAAGGAATCCAGTTATTCAATTGAGGAGGTATCCGCGTCAATCACAGTTTGGTGTATCGAAGCTAAGACAAAACCACGCTTTAAAAAAATAATTTATTTTGGAGCTTGGTGATTGACCCAAAACTATAAAAGACTGCCGGCCCATAAGGACCATCGATCATATGTGCCAGGTGCTACCCCTGGTCCATCACCTATAATTTGAACTCTTCATTTATTTATGACATGGCCACATTAGCAGTGTACTGAGGACCTTAAAAAGGGATTGAGATCTTATACGTTTACCTAATTCTTGTAAGTAATGAAACTCAATGGTCGCGTCGACAATAACAAGAAGAGGTGATGGTTTCTCCCGATAGAGCTAGTGCGTGCTTCAGACTCTCTTTAATTTTCTTGGCTTCACTAAGTTGATTTGTTCGTTGCAGACATTCCAAGTAGCCATGTAGGCTCCAGACATTATTTGGGTGTTGATGTGGCCGGGCGAGAATTTCATCGATTCCTAGGTCAGCGCGGTAGATTTGCTCGGCTTTTTCCACGTGCCCCTGTTCGAGTAGCAGTGCCCCAAGAGCATGACGCGGTGGATGCATCCAAGCCCATGGTTCCGTGTAGTAAAGGTTGTCATTGAGCTCAACTGCGGATTCTAGATGGTTGAATGCGGCGTCGTAATTATTTTTTCGATATTCGAGCTCACCCATCATCATAGAATTGGCGATCGCAAGAATATCGGTTGCAGTATTGTTGAAGAAAAATCGAGATTCTGGGACTTTGTCCCGGGCTGCTTTAAAGAGGTCTCGTTCCTGGGTCGCTGCTTCGATTTGACCAAGCGCAGAGTGGGCGACACTGCGTGCGTAATGACACATTGCAGTGGATACGCAGTAGAGCACGGGATCATCGGGAAGATGGGTTTCAAGAATTTGCTGCCACTTACCGAATCGCACCAGGACATGCATGATGGTGGAGTGGTAGCCTTCCAGCGTTGCAGCCATGTGGGGCCGTTCTTCGGAAAGCAGGTCGCTGGATAGGGTGTTGCGCAAAGCATGTGCCGCCTGAATGGCTGGCTCAAATTGCCCAGCAAACATACTGGCATACATCATCATGTGTAGATCATGGCATCGCGAAGTTGTATAAAAGTTGTTCTGCCCTGCAAAATCGACATATTGGTCATCCGCTATGATGGCTTTTTTGCTGACCCTGATAGCATCTTCATACTGTCCACAGATCACATAAATATGTGCCGGCATATGCTGTAGGTGTCCTACATCTGGACAGAGGCCAAACAGCTGATCCGCCGCTGTGAGCGCGCGTTCGGGTGTTGGCGACATTTCCAGAGCGTGGATGTACATGTGCAGAATGCCTAGATGTGGTGAATCGCTCCTTTCCAGAATTAGGTCAAGGCCGGCATCCAGTACGGCCAACGTCTCTACTGTGTCCGCTTCGGTGGTTGGTTTACCCCGGCCAATATCCCATAATTTCCAGGGGGTCCGGGTCATCATTGCCTCGGCAAATAGGGCAATGACGTCAAGGTCTTCCGGAAAATCTGCGTGGACAGCCCGCATCGCGTCCGCGTAGGCGTCATCCCATTTGCCAAATTCTTCCGGTCTAACCACCTGATTGGATGGATAACGCTGAGAAAGTGCCTGGATGAGCGCTTTTTCGACTGGAGTGGTGTTATCTGAGTATTCAACAGCCTGCTGTACAGCGTTGTAACAGGTCAGAAGCGTTGTTTCGACTTGGTTTTCGCTCAGCCATTCCCAGGGTAGGTTGTAGAACGGACCACTCGCTAGCGCCAGCCCCCAGTGGGCCATCGCACAAGTAGAGTCGATCTCAACAGTTCTTTGGAAACATGATGCACCCTCCTCATGATTAAACCCATAGACCCAGACAAGCCCTCGATCAAACCAGGTTTGTGCCTCTGGATTAGATACAGTAATCGGGCGAGAGTGCTCGCCCAGTTTGAAGGGGTAGTTCACTTGGGCCTCTTGATGAGGTGTTGAGGTGATTCGAAAATCGTCTCGTTGAGTATACTCCTGGTTAAATTAGTAGAGTCTTTCGAAGAGAGGATTTTGTGGACAAGTCTGTATCTATCGGTATCCATGTGCCGAGTGTCGCGGTTGCAGGGTTGCAGAGCGGACAAGCCTATGCAGAATTTTTCCGGCAGGTCGAATCGTTCGGCTTCGACGCGATATGGGTAGAAGATCGTGTATTTCATCCTGCCCCGCTGGCCGACTCTCTGCTGCTGTTGTTATGGGCGGCGGCTCATACGCGACACCTGCTGTTGGGCACGGCTGTGCTGGTGCTGAACCTGCGTTTGGCACCCGTTGTCGCACGGCAGGTATCTACGTTGCACCATCTGAGTGGTGGGCGGCTTGCCTTGGGTGTTTCTCTGGGCGGTCGTCCGGAAGAATACGAAGGCTTGGGTATCCCAATGGACCGGCGCGTGGCAGTGTTCCGTGAGAGCATGGCGGTACTGCGGCAGCTGCTTGGTGGGGAGCCAGTTGATCACGCGGGTAAGTTTTTTCAGCTCCGTGAGGCCACGGTACGGCCAGCGGCACCAGTGCCAATTCTTGTCGGTGGAATTGTCGAAGCGGCGATCCGTCGTGCTGGCGCCTTGGCTGATGGCTGGATCATGGCGCCGTTTGGAACCATCGAGGATTTCAGGCGTGGCTGGCAGATTGCACAGGAAGCTGCGAGTCAGGTAGGGAAGGACCCGAACAAACTGACGGCCGGACGTTTGCTCTATGTCGCTGTCGATGACGATCGGACACGGGCGCGCGACGACTTGGTGCAGTTTCTGCATGGTTACTATGGCACCGGCTTTGATGTCGATAAACACGCTATTTTTGGCCCGGCGGAGGAAGTAACAAAGCGGCTGCGTGAGCAGGTCGATGCTGGGATCACCCACCTGATGCTGGGTGTACCCACACTTGACCATACTCATTTGCGCAGGCTGGCACAGGAAGTAGCACCGGCTTTACGCGTCTAAACCACGATGATAGCTGATTGGAAGGTCTGACCACTGATCTCAAAAATTCTCAGGGAACGGTGAACTAGCAAATTTGGTTGCTCTTCGTCAACGCATCTGAGACAGGATTACCCGCGCACTTCGCTGGTAGGTAAAGTAAGCCCAGGACCACTCGAATAGTACGACCAGTCGGTTGCGAAACCCGATCAGCGAGGCGATGTGTACGACCAGCCAGAGGAACCAAGCAATCAAACCCGAGAAGCTCCGACCGTAGATTGAAGCCACGCCGGCCCGGCGCCCAATCGCGGCAAGCATTCCGCGGTCTTTATAGTGGAACGACGTACGCGGGTGGCCTCGGAGTACCGCTTGGATCACATTTGCTGCGTGGCGGCCCTCCTGAATTGCTGGTGGTGCCATTGCTGGCACCGGTTGGTCATCACGGTCTACGTGGGCCAGATCGCCGACCACGAATAACTCTGGATAGCCTGGGACGGAGAGATCAGACTCAACGCACACCCGGCCCCACTCGTCTTGAGGGGTATTTAAACTTTCGGCGAGCGGCGATGCCTTGACCCCTGCTGCCCAGAGAACGGTACGCGCAGATATTCTCTCAGGTGCTGTTGCCAAGGGTGCTGTAGACGTCAAGGTGAGGCCCGACTCATCAATGTCGACGACCTGTGAGCTCGTTTGAATTTCTACCCCGAGTGCCTCCAGCATGACTCGGGCCTTCTGCGACAACGGTTCTGGAAAGGTTGGCAGTACGCGCTCTGCCGCGTCAATGAGGACGACTCGAGTTGATCTGGGATCGAAATTGCGGAAATCCCGCGCGAGTGTGTGTTGGGCGATCTCCCGAAGGATTCCTGCGAGTTCAGCTCCAGTAGGGCCTGCCCCTACGATGCCAAAGGTTAGGTATGCCCGCTGCTTTTCAGTATCTGGCTCCCGTTCGGCCGCTTCAAAGGCCAGTAGTACCCGGCGACGGATCTCGAATGCGTCCTGGATATTCTTCAGGCCCGGGGCATGCTGAGCCCACTCGTCGTGACCGAAGTAGTTGGGCGTTGAACCCGTAGCCAGAATTAAGAAGTCGTAGGCCAGTTCACCATTGTCCAGAACGAGGCATCGGTGGTTCGGATTGACGTGCTCTATTTCGGCAAGCAGAACGGTCGTGTTGGCTTGTTGCCGAAGGATGCCTCGGATGGGCGACGCAATGTTGGGTGCCGAAAGACCGGCTGTTGCAACCTGGTATAGGAGGGGCTGAAACAAGTGGTGATTTTGGCGGTCAACAATGGTTACCCGAACAGGGGCAGTTCTCAGTGAACGCGCGGCGTAAAGACCCGCAAAACCAGCTCCTGCAATGACAACATGAGGTCGTTCTGCGATTGCTGTCATCTCACTCTCCCATCTGCCCCCAATCGTAGCTCTGTAGGACCCGATGGACTTTTGAACCAAGTCTGTTGTATCGGCGAGTCGCGCTGTCACTGAATCTGAGGTGACTGAATTGCCTTTGCAGCATCTCGTTTTTAGCGCTCTTGTTGAGCCCCAGGGCCTCGTAATCGAGGCGTTTTACCAATGTTGTTCCTGATCACACACTGCTGATCCTCAACCATAGCATACTGGCAGAACACCTATGATCCCCGAGAGAATCTCGTTTATCGCGGTAAATAAATCGTTAATCATAGCGAACGGTGGCGAGGATGCGAGTCTTGGTGGCCGAAAGTGGCGAGAGAAATAGCGCCGGAAGCAGTATAAAGATAGCCTAGCATAGGCTCATCGGTAGACTCGTTTGGTGGATAAGATTGAGAGATGTTTGCCAGGGCACCAAATTCAGACTACGCAGGCGGAGTGGGTATCCCAAGTTCACGTTGCAGTTCGGAAAGGGATTCGATTGGTGGGCCACAGCTGAAGCCCTTGCAGACGTAAGCCACGGTGCAATCTCTCGGGGCACGATTTGCCAGTAGGCCCGGTAGGTTCGACTCGTCTGTGGGGATCGAAAACACTTGTCTTGCTGGGTGATAGGCCTGGTTTGTCGCTGTCGACCAGCGGTGTAATTCGTCACCGCGGCCCCGTATGACAATGGTCTGGATGCCGTGTTCCCAACTCTCACTGGCTTCCAGTAATGCGCTGGCGCCTGCAGGGTAGCGTTCGGTTGCTGGCAATAGGCCTTGGAACAACCTGTCAGTAGCCTCGAGGTACCGTGTTTCACCAACCAGGTGCCCCAGGGCCAGCAGCACTCGTGCTGCAACGCCGTTTCCAGATGGAATCGCATCATCCATCAACGGCCTGCCACGGTGGAGCAGTTTCTCATGATCGTCAGCGGTAAAGTAGAAGCCGCCGCGCTCGGTGTCCTGGAAATGGTCGAGCAGTGTATCCAGCAGCGATAGTCCAAAGCTGAGGTCTTCCGTTCGCCAGCGAGACTGAAGGAGTTCGAGGATTCCGGATGCAAGGAAGACATAGTCGTCCAGATAACCACCGAGACGGGCGTCGCCATCCCGGATAGTGGCCAGGAGTCTGCCGCTGCGCCACAGTGACTCGCGGATAAAGTTCAGGGCTCTGACGGCGGAGTCGACGAGTTCTGGCCGTGCCAGGCGTCGTCCGCTTCGAGCCATGGCACCCAGCATCAGACCATTCCAGGACGTCAGAATTTTCTCATCCCGGCCTGGCCGGACCCGTTTGTCCCGCACTGCAAGCAGCTTGCGCTTCGCCCGGGCCAGACGCTCCGCCATCAGGGCGTCACTGATACCAAGAATCGTCGCGGCTTTTCTCGCTGGAGTGTGGATGTTGAGGTGCCAGCGGCCCTCAAAATTGGGCTTTCCTGCAATCCCGTAGACGGTCTTGACAACCAATAATTCGTCGGTGTCGAGTAATGTTGTCAATTCGTCTTCTTCCCAGAGGTAAAAACGTCCCTCTTCACCCTCGGAGTCGGCGTCCTGCGTGGCGTAATAACCACCTTCGGGAGACTGCATTTCCCGAATGACCCAGTCGGCCGTTTCGCTGGCAACTGTCAAAAAGTCGGTCCGCTGGCTGACTATTGCTGCGTCTGCATAGAGGGGGAGCAGTTGGGCATTGTCATAGAGCATTTTTTCGAAATGTGGAATTGTCCAGCTTGCATCAACAGAGTAGCGATAGAAGCCGCCCGCCAGTTGGTCATAGAGCCCACCCCTAGCCATGGCTTCAAGGGTGTGTTCAACAGGATTAGTTTCACGAATGACGTCACTTGCTCGGAACAGCAGATAAAGGCCTGTCGGGTGGGGAAACTTTGGTGGAGTGCCAAACCCACCGTGAACGGGATCAAACTGTTCGTACAACTGATCTCGGGCCTTTCCGATGCAGGTCTGTAAAGAAATCTCTGATTTACCTGACGACTCAGGCTCGAACTGTTCCATGGCTTTTCGAATCGCCAGCCCGTGTTCAGGCATCTGGTCGCGGTTGTCCCGGTAGTGGTTTGCTACCTGGTGCAAAATATCTCCAAACCCAGTCAAACCGTGCCGGGCTGATTTCGGAAAGTAGGTGCCTGCGAATATCGGTGCGTGGTCGAATGGTGTGAGCATCACGGTTAAGGGCCAACCGCCGGGCCTTTGCGTGAGTAGTTGGTGGGTCATCTGGTAAATGCGATCGATGTCCGGGCGTTCTTCTCGATCGACCTTGATGCAGATATATAGTTTGTTCATGAGTTCTGCAATTGCGGTGTCCTCAAACGATTCATGCGCCATGACGTGACACCAGTGGCATGCTGAATAACCGACGGACAGCAGAATGGGTCGGTCCATTTCTCTAGCGAGAGTGAGCGCCTCGGGTCCCCAGGGATGCCAGTCCACTGGATTGTCTGCGTGCTGAAGAAGATACGGGCTCGTCTCCCGGGAAAGTCGGTTTCCAGATGAATTTTCAGTATTTATCATTGCACTAACACAGTAGAAGGACAGCCGGGGTCCCTGCAGCTATACTGACTTCAGATGATAGCTCCACGGTATTCAGTCCAGAATGGTTTTCCCGACATGTTGAACTATCCCAGTTTAATTCTGTCGTTTTCTCGCCGGCACCGATGTAAAACTGGGCAGATCGGCACCACCCAATCGCTGCGATAATCCCGTAGCAGAGCAATACCAACTCGGTTTGACTATGCCGGTCAAGGGAACGCCGACCATTTTGCTTAGCAACGGAGAATTGATCGGCGGTTACGTGCCGGCCGCAAGGCTCATTGAGCGCCTGAACCGGGATAATGGCTGACAGGGTTGCTGGCAGATGAAACAATCATTTGTTCCCACTTAAGAGAATCAGATCATGAAACCACTTCTGACAGTAGGCGTTCTTATTTTTTCGCTGTTGTTTTGTGCTGTTCCTGCCAGCGCATGTAGTGCTCTCCCTGATGGTCATATCGGCATCGTACTCGAACTCGACAAGGTATCCAAGAGTCTGACCATCAGTGACGGTGAGACCGGTAATCCGATCACTTTTTCGGTCGAGGACACTGTTCTATCGACCTTGGAGTGGGCGGTTCTGTCGGTACAACAGCCAATATTCGTCCGATATCGGGTTGAGGGTGACCAACTGATAGCGACCGAGATAAAGAGATTGAACTAGATCGACAGGTCGAATACTTAAAGCTGGACTTGAAATACTCGTTGTAAGCATTATGGAAACATGTAGGACAGAATCATCGACGAAAAGGTTGACCTATGGAACTCGTTTCTTCGCTGACGCAGCTCTCGTAGACTTGCCGTCATACCTGGCCACTGGCCTCGAAGAACACGCTTTGGTGTCTCACGGGTTGCTCGATTGGCGACTGGGGCACGATATTGTTCTTCCAGTTCACAGGTCTAGCCTGGCCCACACTCTGGATCATGCTACTGGCTATGGTTAAGGGATACTGACATCAATCGTTTTACAGACGATTGTCCTGTCCCGCCAGATGGTTTTAAAGACAGCCTTTAGAACCGCCATTGGCATGTCGCTCATTTCCATGCTGGCCATGGAGATCGCGATGAATCTGGTCGATGTTGTTCTGACCGGCGGGGCTGTACTGACTCTTTTGGTCGTTCCCGTTATGTTTGCGGTAGGGTTTGTTGCTGCCGTACCCTACAACTATTGGCGGCTCAAGGCTCTTGGCAAGGCCTGCCACTGAACAGTCTTGGTTCCGTTATGCGCAGTAAAGCCCCCTCGCTCCAACTCCTGCGATCAAGTGTACTGATACTGATATGGGTAACATTACTCATATGTGGTGGGGCGCTCGCTCATCATGAGTCTAAAACCCAAAAGATAGAGCTTCTCTATCAAGATCAATCAGTGGTGAAGCTTGGTGAGAACCGTTATCAGGACCATTGCGCCGGCTGCCATGGCTGGAACCTGGAAGGCCAGGTTAACTGGCACAAGAGAGATCAGGACGGTTATCTCCCGGCACCGCCTCACGACGAGACCGGCCACACCTGGCACCACCCGGACAAGCTGCTCTTCGAGATGACCAAGTACGGTATCCAGGTTCTAGCTGGGGGCGACTACAAAACCAGGATGCCTGCTTATGAGGGGACTTTATCCGACGACGACATCGTGGCGGTTCTGTCTTACATCAAGTCCCAATGGCCGGATAAGGTCATTCAGATCCATAACGAGCAGATCAATCAATAACGCTAAGATCATTTAGTTTTTATCGAGTCGATCGATCAGGTAAGGTGCGCTGGCAGGTTCTTGGGCCACGAGACTTTGCCAGCGAAGAGATACAAAAAATGATTGAATACCTTTTGGCCAAGAAGGCCTGAGCTTCTACTACCACATAACGAGCCAATTGCTCCCATGGGTGTACAGCGGCAGGAAGGCTATGGTTGTTCCAATTGTGTTATCGTTTCGGCAGCGGAAAGTCTGAAATTGAAAATGCACGATACCGAATCAGAGAAGCTGTTGCTACGGTACCGGATCGCCCTGTCTTTTTGTGGGTGGGCATTACTGGCGAGCCTGCTGCTGGCAACCACTCAGGTCTTGGTTGCCGACGAACACAAGATTGGCAGTTTTAGCGGGGACAAACTCACTACCCACCCGGCATGGTTCAAAGAGAGCTTTCTCGACTTTGAAGAGGACATTGCCGAAGCCGCGGCACAAGGCAAACGGCTTGTATTGTATTTCTATCAAGACGGCTGCCCTTATTGCAACGCCTTAGTGCAGCATAATTTCGCCCAACGGGATATTGCCCAGACTACACAGGACCATTTCGACCTTGTCACAATCAACATGTGGGGTGACCGGGAGGTGGTTCAGGTAGGCGGCCAGTCCTTTACCGAGAAAACACTGGCTCAGGCCTTGAAGGTGCAGTTCACGCCTACGCTGCTATTTTTCAACGAGGCCGGCAAGGTCGTATTGCGGGTGAACGGTTACTATCCGCCCGATGCGTTCCGCGCTGCTCTGGAATATGCACATACCCATTCTGACCAGGCCGGCAGCTTCAATGAATTCATGGCCACCCAGTCCGGCAGTCGCGCTGAGAGCGGCACACTTCACAGCGAGGTGTTTTTTGCCCCGCCACCGTTTGATCTAAGTGCAACAGGTGGCCGACCTCTGGCGGTGTTCTTTGAGCAATCCCACTGCCTTGAGTGCGATACTTTTCATCAGAAGGTATTGTCACAGCCTATAGTCCGTAGCCAGGTCGAGAAGCTGACGGTGGTACAGCTGGATTTATGGTCGGACACCCCGATCATCACCCCGGACGGACGATCTACCACGGCCCGGGTATGGGCCGCGGAATTGGGCGTGGGCTTTGCCCCCACAGTGGTGTTGTTTGACGCATCGGGTGCGGAGGTCGTGCGTCTGGAAGCCGTATTTCAGACTTTCCATACCCAGGGGATTTTCCGCTATGTGCTCGAGCGGGCCTACGAGCGGCAGCCGAGTTTTCAGCATTACCTATCTGAGCACGCCAACCACTTGCGTGAGCAGGGGTACGATGTGGATATCTGGAGTTATGACCGGCCTGTTTCCCGTGACGGTATAGCAATCGTTCCGGATTGACTACAGCAGGTATGGCAATCGGTTGTGGTTACACGACACGGGCAGCTTTTAACTCAGCAACAGCCACTTCATCGTAACCTAGTTCAGCGAGAATCTGTCCGGTGTGTTCACCCAGGGTAGGTGGACGAGAGCGAATCTCGCCTGGCGTACGCGATAGTCGTACGTGGGTCTGGCTGATTGGGGCAAGAGCAGCAGCACCTGGATATTGGATCTCTTTGAAGAAGCCACCGCCACGAACGTGAGGGTCCTGTAAGGTTTCGGATGGTTTATATATAGGGCCAACCGGGATTCGTGCCTCCTCCAGAGCCTTGATCGCCTCTTCCCTGCTCTGTTCGGCGCACCATCGCTGCATTCGCTCAGAGATCACCGCGCCATTATTGCCGCGCGATATGTCATCCTTAAATCGAGAGTCGAAAAGCCATTGTTCCTCCTCACCCATAAGCCGCACCCATCTTTCAAACAGAGGCTGGCCAATGACTTGCACGATGATCCATTCGTTACCCTTGCAGCAAAACGCGTCCGACGGCGCAGCGATTTGTCCACGATTACCGGTCCCGATCCGATCAGGCTGGATCATCGCCTGCTCAACCAATAACGCATTATTAAACGCCAATGCGGTACCCAGAAGCGTGCCCTCAACAATCTGTCCCTCACCCGTCTTGTCGCGATGGATCAACGCAGCTAGCGTGCCGAAAGCAGCACCTGACGCAGTGCCATAGTCGACCCAAGGCGTATAAGCCTTCATCGGTTCGTTCGGATTCCCGGTTAGATGCATCATGCCGCACATTGCCGCCGCGACGCCGTCGAAACCCACCCGGTCGCTGTATGGCCCAATCGAGCCAAACGTGGAAACGGCGGTCAAAATAATGTCGGACTTGATTGCACGCAGGCTTTCATAATCCAGCCCCATCGTTTTGAGCGTCGGGGCCGGTAGGTTGGCGATCACGACATCAGCCGTAGCAACCAACTTGCGCACGATTTCACGGCCCTCGGGTTTCATTGGATTCAGCGTCAACCCAAGTTTGTTCCGGTTCATCTGTAGGAACATGGCGCCGACGCTAGTTTCACCGTCGGCACCCTCACCGACAGGAATGGTATAACGGTCTTCACTGCCGTCTATTTTTTCAATTCTGATGACTTCAGCCCCCATATCGGCCAATAGCATGCCGCAGAAGGGCCCTGCAATATAACGGCCAAAATCAAGGATACGAATACCGTCCAGTACACTTCCCACAGCCTGTCCTCCTAAAATGATCGCCGTTGTAATGTGTATCTAAAACTCAAATTGGCGTAAGCTTAATGCGCGTTGTTGGGCTTAGGCAATCGGTAAATATGAATTTCAACTCTCCTTCTACAAGGTTACAACGTTGGGGGTCATATTACCCAGAATTGCGCTGTGACCCGGTTGAGTCCGAAAGGAGACTATTCCTGGTTAGCAACGACATTTAATGCTTGGCTTCCCCCAAATTTGGGGTATTCTTTTAAGTGAAGAGGTGTTCCTCACCCGAATCCAGACAAGCACGATATGGCCTCACAGACAATCCTGAAATTAGGCGCAACGTTGGTGTTGTTGGTATCGCTGATGCCCGCATTAGCTGGGCAGACCCGGGACCCAGCTACCTATTTTTTCCACGACAGTTTTAATGATTTGCGCGAAGAGGGCGAGATTGCACGGCAAGAGGGCAAGGTTGGCGTCTTAGTGATGTTTGAGACCAACGATTGCCCCTGGTGTCGACGAATGAAGGAGATGGTACTGAATCAGGTTGAGGTGCAGAACTACTTTCGCGCCCATTTCCAAGTGATCGCGATCAACGCTGAAGGTGATGCCCTGGTCACGGGATTTGATGGCGAGGAAGTGCCCGAGAGTGACTTCGCGCTCAGGCACAACCGAGTGCGGGCGACGCCGGTGTTTGCTTTTTTCGATCCGAGCGGAAATATGCTAACCCGCTATACCGGTGCTACCAAAGACTCACAGGAGTTTCTGTGGCTGGGGGAGTATGTGGTCGAGGCGCATTTCCGAACACAGCGCTTCTCACGGTACAAGCGCGAACGCAAGGAAGGGTCTTAGCAAGATGAAAGTTGGGCAATGGCCGGTGTTTGCCCGCCTAGAACAGGCTATGCCGTGGTTCGCTGCACGATCAGGGCTGCTATTGCTTTATGCCTTGCTGATGACGTCACCAACGCTTCAGGCTGATAGCAGCAGTACAGAGCTGCTGCCGACGCCACTGACGTTGGTTGATGCCTTGTCCTTGGCGAGTGAGTCCCATCCCGACCTGCGCATCGCTTGGGCAAATGTCTCACGTGCCGGTATTCGCCTACAGGAGGTGGAATCGAGTTACGGTGTCAACAGCCTGCTTGAATTACAGCCCCGGGTTGCCAGCAGGGCGTCTGTCTCGGGTGTTGATTTCGAGGACGATAGTCGTTTTGGCCTAGTCATTCGAAAACGTTTGTCTGATTTTGGTCGCAGCGCCAGTCGCCATGTAGCGGCAAGTGCTGCTGTCCGAGGTGAGGAAGCTACATATCAGGCCCGTCGTAACCTGCACGTGTTGGAGGTGATGGAAAAATTCTTCGCGGTCATTTTGGCTGACCTTGCCTACCAGGTTCACGATGAGAGCATGACAGTAAGTTATTTCCGCTATAAGCGGCTGGCGGATCGCCAGATATCGTTCCAGCAATATACAGATTTGGAGGTCGCAGAGCGCGAAGTAGCCTATCGGCAGGCGTACGTGAAGCGGTTGCGCAGCGATTTAGCGCGGCGTCAGACCCGCAACAGGCTCGCCCTGGCGCTGGGCAGGCCGACCGAGCTATCTGCCGATCTGGCGATGCCCGATCTCACGGTCTATGCCAGGCAGGAGATCCCCGAGTATCACGAACTTGTGGACCGAGTGATTTCCGCTTCGCCAACACTAGAAGCTTTGCGTCACCAGATCGAGGCTGCACAGGCTTCTGTGGATGCGGTTCGGAAAGCGAATTTTCCAGTTCTGAGCGCTGAGTTTGAGGCTTGGGAATACACCGATAATACGAGCGCCAATCGCGACCGGTTTCGTGCCAACCTGAAGTTTGTGCTGCCATTGTTCGGCAGTGCCGGACAAAAGGATGTGCGGCTGGCAGAAGCGCACAACGTACTTTTTCGACTGCAATCTGAATTAACTTCGGCCGAGTATGTTTTGCGCGATCGAGTGCTTGAGTTGCTGCATGGCCTTGAGGTCAACCGGGCGCAGGAAGTCGCAGCGGCGGCGCAAGAGGAATATCGCGGTTATTACCAGGATCACAGCCGGGCGCTGTACGAGCTGGAACTGCGCTCCGATCTGGGTGATGCACAAGCTAAAGCGGCCGCAGCCATGCTGGAATCGACTCGGGTGAGATTCCAGCGGGCACTGCTGTGGGCCGAACTCGACGGGCTGCTTGGTCACCCGTCAGTTTTGATTCAGGAGAAATAGACAACATGAGACAGACGATCAGAGTACTTGTGGCTGCAGCCATGCTGATCAGCGCACTGGCTGTTTCGGCACAGACGCTGCACGGAACCATCGACTGGAATCGGCGGGTTGCTCTGGGAGTCGGCATCTCTGGACAGATTCTCGCGGTCAATGTGATCCCAGGGGATGCCGTGCACACTGGCCAGGTCCTTGTTGAACTGGATCCAACTTCCTATGAGATTGCATTGCGTAAAGCCAGGAACAGTGAAGCACTGTACGCTGCCGAATTGCAGGAACAGCGTGCTGATTTTGAACGAGAGCAAACAATGTTTGATGAAGGCTCACTGTCTACCGTACGACTCAAGCTGGAGCAGCTGAAGTTGACTCGAGTGGAGTCTGCTCACGCACTGACTGTACTCGAGCGCGAATGGGCGGAATATCGGCTGGGCCTGGCTGGCCTGAGAGCGCCTTTTGACGCCTGGGTGGTCGCTTCGGGGTTTGCCAAAGGTCAGTTTGTCAACCACACGGCTGATCATCCAGTGACTATTGATTTAGCGGAGCGGGGTATCTACGCGGCGCATGTGCTCGTCGATGGCGAGACAGCGGGTGGTTTGTCTCCCGACGACGAGGCGACAGTGCTGGTTGCCGGTGAGCGCTTTGTGGGGGTAAATACCACTGCCGGCCTGGAGCCGGTGGAGATGGTGCAGGAAAGTGCGCGGTATCTGGTCAAGGTATTTTTCCAGAGCGCGCGACTGATCCGCCCGGGCACTCCGTGTAAGGTTGAATTTCCCTAGCAACAATCCATCGGGCGCCGGCACGTTAATGGGAGTGTCTCCAAAGAATAGGACGCTGGGAAAATCAGTGGCTGCAGATTCTTCTCCGATGTCTGTCCCAACCAATCTTGTGGCCGGAACTGCCGGCCCCGACGATCAAGTCGTCTCAACCCTGCCCATACTTGTACTCACTTCGCACCCAGGCCGGTCTGGGTTGCGTTGACCAGACAAGCCATGTTGCCATAGGGGTGCTTGTTCTCGTGCATCAGCTGGTGGGCATGTCCAATTTCATCAAAGCTGTACGTGTCTGACAGACAGGGATCGACCTTACCTGAGGCAACCAGCTCGTTCACCGCTGCCGCCTGCTGATCATTAGCGAGGTGACTGCCCTGGAATCGTTTCTGCATCATCCAGTGATAGCGCAGGTCCAGTGTCACGTTGTAGCCGGTAGTACCGGCGCAGATCACCATCATGCCCCCCAGATCGCAAACGAACCCAGATGTCGGTAAGGTTGATTCCCCAGGGTGCTCAAACACGATCTTAGGGTTCTTGCGTTCACCCACTGCGTCCCAGATGGCCTTGCCAAAAGCACGAGCTCCCTTCATCCAAGTACCCCATTCCTTACTGGTCGTGTCAGGCATTGGTCCCCAGTGATCGAATTCATTTCGGTTGATCACGCCAACGGCACCCTTGTCCAGACAGAACTGGCGCTTTTCTTCGTCAGAGACCACTGCCACAGCCTTGCCGCCCTGGGCAGTGACAATCTGCAGAGCCAGAGACCCAAGCCCTCCGGCAGCACCCCAGACTAAGACGACGTCGCCCTCCTCAACGATATTAGGCGACCATCCCATAAGCATGCGGTAGGCGGTAGAGGCACAAAGCATATAGCAAGCGGCCTGTTCCCAGGTTAGGTGCGGGGGCTTGATCTGACATTGATGCGATTGGGCCCGCGAAAACTGACAATAGCTACCGTAGTTCGTTTGATACCCCCAAATTCGGGTCGAGGGTGCAAGCATGGGATCTTTGCCAGACAGCACCCAGGCGTCATCCGGCTCCCACCACCCCGAATGAACGACCACCTCATCTCCAACCGTGACGTTACTGACTTCCGAGCCTACCGCCCAAACGATACCCGCACAATCGCTGCCACCGGCGTGAAAGTCTTCCGGTTCGCCCTTTTTCTGACGATCGGCGATGACATCGACGGGATAACCCAGTGCCGCCCAGACGTTGTTGTAGTTGATGCCGGTGGCCATGGTGTAAACCAGTACATCCTGAGGCCCAATCTTAGAAACCGGTATGATCTCGCGTTGCCAGGCATCTTTGGGTTCACCAAACCGATCTTGGCGGACACAGAATGCGTGCATGTTTTCAGGCACAACACCGAGCGGCGGTTTCTCTCCGAGTGCAAAAATCTTCTCGGCCTGGGATGTATCAGAAGTGCTTTTTGAGTCCATTAGGGGGATCCGTGGTTGATGTTCTGGTCAAGAAATGTCACAACAACAATCTGGTTAGAACGAACGATGGCTGAAAATTGGTAGAGGCCAAGTTTATAGGCCCGTCGTTTGCTGTGTCTACGCTCTACCGGATTTGCCGGGCAGGGAGCTATTGCTACATGAACAAAGCCGGCAGCTACCCCTATGCTGCATGGGTAGGTTTACCGAGTCCCGTGGTTGATCGGAGTACTCATCTTCGTTGCCACGAGTTTCAATGGACCTGCCTGATTTCAACCTTTTACGCTTATCCAATACAATCTTTCTGCCAATGTGATCAATTAAGTTACCGGAGAAAATCAGACATGTTCAAGGCAAGAATGACAGCACTTCGAGAACGGCTCACCGACTCCGGAATTGATGTTGCTCTCATTACGGACGACGACAGTGTCTATTACTACAGTGGCTATTACGACTATCTGCACATGGATTTCGGTCGCCCCACCCTGTTGGTTGTGAGCGTCGACGGCGAAAGCGTGCTGATCACCCCATCCATGGAGAAGGAGATGGCCCAGGTAGCTGCTGTTGTCGACCGTATAGAACTGTGGAACGACGGTATGGGCAACGAATGGCGGGAAGCGCTGCCCGGCATTTTGGGAGGTACGGCCAGGATTGGGATTGAACCGGATCTGATGCCCCCGGTAGTGCGCAATTATGTTGATTCTCTGGTCAATCCAGATCGCCTCACCGACCTGATGCCCCTGGTCAGCGAGATGCGGATGATCAAGTCACCCGACGAACTGCAGATTGCTCGCCATGCCGGGGAAGTCGGTATTGCCATGATGGACGCCGGCCGCAGCGCGATCGGTGAGGGTGTGCCGGAATACGAGGTTGCGCTTTCCGCTACTCAGGCCGGTACCCGCAAGGCGGCCGAACTACTGAAGACGCATTACAGTGACAAGCGTATGTCGCCGAGCATTCACTTCATGCAGATCATGGCATCGGGCAAAGAAGTGACCATGACACACCACCGTGCCAGTACCAAGGAATTAAAGTACGGCGAACCGATCTTCCTGTGTTTTTGCGGGATGACTAACTTTCACCGCTTCAAACTGGGTTTTGACCGTACTTTCTGGTTGGGGGAGATCACCGACAGGTCCCAGGAGTCAGCCTACCAGACAGCGGTTGACAGTCAGGCCGCCGCGCTTTCCGTATTGGGGCCAGGAGTTGCTGCCGAGGAGGTTCACCGAGCCTACGCGGAGGTAATCCAAGCCGCAGGCTATGAGTATCCATTCCGCTGCGGTCGAGCAACCGGTTTCAGTTTCCTAGAACGCCCGCAACTCGTGTACGGTGACAAGACCGTGTTGCAGCCGGGGATGGTGTTCGCCGTCGATGGCTCGGTTACGGTACCCGGCAAGTTTCGAGCTCAGGTTGGAGACAGCTTTATCATTACCGATGATCGCTATGAACAGATCACCACGCATCCCAATACCCTTGCAGAAGTAACCGTCTAACAAAGGCCTTGCATATGCTTAACCCAGCCGACATGGTGGCATTTGGTTTGTTGTGTAAATACTAATTGACGAAGATGAAACTGCGATGATCAGTCAAACATATGATGTTGTGATTGTAGGCGGTGGCGCTGTCGGCAGTTCTATTGCTTACCACCTAGCGGCTGAACCTGCTTTTGACGGAACCGTGTTGGTCGTAGAGCGCGATCCTACCTACCAAAAGTGCTCTACCGCACTTTCCTGGGCCGGTATCCGGCAACAGTTCTCAACGCCCGAATGCATCGCTATGTCCGGTTACGGAATTGAGTTTTATCGCAATGCGTCGACCTGGCTCGCTGTTGGGGATGATGCGTTGGACCTTGGGTATGTCGAAAACGGTTATCTGCTACTGACAGATGAAACAAAACGTGAACAAGCCAAGGCGAACTATGACCTTCAGAGCGAGTACGATGTGGCGGTCGAGTGGTTGGAAACCGACCAGATTGCTGAGCAATTCTCCGAGATCAATATCGATGGCATCAGCGCCGCCACATTTGGTTATCGCAATGAAGGCTGGATTGAGCCTATGAGTTTGTTGAACGGGCTCAAACGCAAGGCGCGTCACCTTGGCGTGCACTATGTGAATGACGAGGTCGTCGATTTACTCCAGAAAGATACGCAAGTCCAAGGTGTGGTGCTCAAGGAAGGCGCTGAGATCAGATCGCAATGGGTAGTGAATGCGGCAGGGCCTCGTGCATCCACCATCGGTGCAATGGCCGGGATCGAACTGCCAATCAGGCCACAACGATTGGTAACATTTGTGTTCGACTGCCAACGAGCCGTCGAGCATTACCCACTTACCCTAGATGTGTCCGGAGTCACTTTTCGACCCGAGGGGGCTGGCTACTTAGCGCTTCTTGCTCCCGGCCCCGAAGAGAATCCCTGGAGTTTCGACTTTGATATTGACTATACGGTGTTCAACCGACGGGTCTGGCCGGCACTTGCCCATCGCATACCTGCTTTCGAAGCCATAAAGCTCAAAAGCGCCTGGGCCGGTCACCTTGCCATTAATTATTTTGACCATAATGCCTTTCTCGGCGCCCACCCGACTGTGAGTGGGTTGTTGTTCGCCAACGGTTTCAGTGGTCATGGCTTGCAGCATTCCCCGGCCACAGGCCGCGCCTTGATGGAACTCATCGTTTTTGGGGGCTACCGTAGTCTCGACTTGTCTCGCTTGGCTTTACAGCGCCTGCTCGACAACCAACCCATTCAGGAGAATATGGTATTCGGGGCCTTATGACAGTCCACCACTGGACTCATTGGACGGTAGTGGGCAAAGCCGAAATGGTGGAGGCGGCGGAAGTCACCTCAATTTATAACCACTTGAATTGTAGATTAAAGGCCAATTTGGCTTTAAACCCACCGGCAAAGGAATTGATGAAAGCGCTGGCTTCAGTAGGGCGGTATTGAACTGGATAAATCAAGAGTTGTTGATTACCGACAGGAAACTGTCACCGTACTTTTCTAGTTTTGCGGGTCCGATACCCACTAAATTCAAAAACTCATCTCTATTTCTTGGCTTTCTTTCCACCATTTGGTACAGAACAGTATCTACAAAGACCACGAAGGCTGGGACACCCTGATCTTGGGCGAGTGTTAATCGCTTTTGCTTGAGTCGAGACAACAATGCAGCATTTTCCCCACTATAGATATGTGCCGGAATGCTCTCTTTTAACGTGCGACCTTTTTTCTGTTTTGGCGTCGGTTCTGACGGTTGTTTGCATTGAAAGCTAGTCGCGCCCTTTAGAAGCTTAAAACCGCTCTCTGATATTTCCAGTCCCCCGTATTTTTTAATATTCAAGACTATATGACCAGCTGCTATAAGTTGCCTTATAAAACTTTGCAGGTAAGGCTTTGAATACTTAGAACCGATACCAAAAGTTTTGATTTGATCATGCTCTCTCTCAATTATTTTTTCTGATCGTGAGCCGCGTAATACATCTATGATATGCCCTGCACCGAAGAACTGCCCAGTTCTGTAAATTGCAGAGAGTGTCATTTGCGCCAGTTCGGAA
>Ga0208747_1000021_pt1 | contig 40178 bp, 42 predicted proteins | sample Knorr_S7_td_AAIW_FD_185597 | JGI IMG/M metagenome (GOLD analysis project Ga0208747, IMG submission 185597) | Marine microbial communities from Southern Atlantic Ocean transect - Knorr_S7_td_AAIW_ad_750m_LV_A (SPAdes) (version 2) | ecosystem: Environmental > Aquatic > Marine > Oceanic | place...
AAATTGCATCAAAATTGCCCATCCCTGCAAAACGATAAAAATTTGCAGGTTCAGAGATGATAGGCCCATTGATGTTTAGTACGGCTATCTTGTTCGTGGAGGTGCTATCTCCTCTCAAGTAAGTAAAAGAAGAGTTGTTATTTGTTCGATTTATCAAACTTATGATTAAACCTATTATAATAATAAAAATCAAAATAGCCGTTAAAAATCCCAGTATTTTTGTAAAGGCATTAAAAAAGTGTGTCATAATTTATCCTTATATTTAATCTTAATTATTTAAAATATTTTTTTAATCGGGACTTGAATAGATTTTAAAAATGATTACATGATAAGCACTCTATGGTATAGAGTGCTTATAAAAAAAACATTAATTTTCAATAACTTAATTTGAGGAAACATATGAATTTTAAACCATTACACGACAGAGTGCTTGTAAAAAGAGTGGCATCTGATGAAAAGACATCTGGGGGAATAATTATTCCAGATACAGCTCAAGAAAAACCCATGGAAGGTGAGGTTCTAGAAGTAGGATCTGGAGCAAGAGACGAAAATGGTAAATTAGTACCTTTAGACGTTAAAAAAGGAGATAAAATTCTTTTTGGAAAATGGTCTGGGACAGAAGTAAAAATGAATGGCGATGAATTTCTCATCATGAAAGAGTCTGACATCATGGGCATCATTATTCAAGGTAAAAAAAAGAAATAATTAATATTTAAGAGAGGAATAAAAAAATGTCTGCAAAAAATATATTTTTTGGAAGTGACGCTAGGGCAAAAATGCTTGCTGGTGTCAATAAGTTAGCAGATACCGTTAAAGTAACTCTTGGACCAAAAGGACGTAACGTAGTTATGGATAAATCTTTCGGCGCCCCAAGAATTACAAAAGATGGTGTTACTGTTGCTAAAGAAATTGAACTTAAAGATAAGTTTGAAAATATGGGGGCACAACTAGTTAAAGATGTTGCCAATAAAACAAACGACTCTGCTGGAGATGGTACAACCACAGCTACTTTGTTGACCCAAGCTATTGCAATTGAAGGCATGAAATCAGTAGCCGCCGGTATGAATCCAATGGATCTAAAAAGAGGTGTTGATTTAGCTACTGAGGCAATTGTTGCTGAGCTCCAAAAAAGATCAAAAGAAATAAAAACTGATAAAGAAGTTTCTCAAGTTGGTGCAATTGCTGCAAATGGCGATGCAGAAATTGGCAAAATGATTTCTGATTCTATGCAAAAAGTTGGAAAAGAAGGCGTAATTACTGTTGAAGAAGCAAAAAGTTTGGATACTGAACTTGATGTTGTTGAAGGTATGATGTTTGATAGAGGATATTTATCCCCATACTTTGTGACTAATGCAGAAAAAATGATTACTGAATTAAGTGATTGCTTAGTTCTTTTGCATGAAAAAAAACTATCAAGTCTGCAACCAATGTTACCTTTATTGGAATCAATAGTTCAATCAACTAAACCACTTTTGATTATTGCGGAAGATATTGAGGGTGAGGCATTGGCAACTCTTGTAGTAAACAAACTACGAGGTGGTTTAAAAATTGCTGCAGTTAAAGCCCCTGGTTTTGGTGATAGAAGAAAAGCAATGCTTGAAGACATAGCAATTTTAACAGGAGGTCAAGTTATTAGTGAAGATCTTGGCATTAAGTTAGAAAATGTGACTATCGATATGCTTGGAACTGCAAAAAGAATTGTTATTGATAAAGAAAATACAACAATAGTTCAGGGCGCAGGAAAGAAAAAAGACATTGAGGGTCGCTGTAATCAAATAAGATCGCAAATTGATGAAACATCTTCTGATTATGATAAAGAAAAACTTCAAGAAAGATTAGCAAAACTTGCTGGTGGCGTAGCTGTTATAAGAGTTGGCGGAGCTACAGAAGTTGAGGTTAAGGAGAAGAAAGATCGCGTAGAAGATGCTATGCATGCAACACGTGCTGCTGTTGAAGAGGGAATTGTTCCTGGGGGTGGAGTTGCATTGGCATATGCCACAAAAGCCTTGACTTCAGTTAAAACAGCTAATGAAGATCAGAAAATAGGCGTTGACATTGTGAGAAGAGCCCTTTTTCATCCAATGAGACAAATTGCTGAAAATGCAGGTGTTGATGGAGCTGTAGTGGCTGGAAAAGTACGTGAAAGCAAAGATATGAACTGGGGTTACGATGCCCAAGCTGACAAATATACTAATTTGGTTACAGCTGGAATCATTGACCCGACAAAAGTTGTCAGAACTGCTCTTCAAGATGCCTCTTCCGTTGCCGGTCTATTAATTACCACTGAAGCCATGGTGGCTGATGCCCCTGAAGATAAAGCAGCTTCACCAGCTATGCCTGATATGGGCGGCATGGGCGGCGGTATGGGTGGCATGGGCGGTATGATGTAATCCAAAATATATAGTAAGTCATTTTAGAGCCGCTCTATGCGGCTCTTTTTTTTAAATTAATTTATCAATTTTATTAGTGATTTTCTTACTACTAGGTTTAGTTATTGATGACCAGGAATCTACTAAAAACCCATCTCTATCAAATAAGAACTTATAAAAATTCCACTTTGGTTTTTTGCTATATTCTTTATTGATCCATTTATAAATAGGATGTGCATCTTCTCCTTTAACACTCATAGGACTGGATGTGATAAAACCAACACCATAATTTGCAAGACATATTTTTTTAATTTCTTCAGTTGACGAATATTCTTGGTTAAAAGAATTTGAAGTTGTAGCTATGATTGTTAGATCTGTTTTTCTATATTCAGTAAACAATTTTTGAAGTCCCTCATATTGTGGAGTAAAACCACAACGAGAAGCAGTATTAATTAAGAGTAAGGGCTTTCCTTTAAATACTGATAGGTCAATAGAATTACCATCAATATCAATTAAGCTATGATCATAAATTGTTGTATTATTAGCGCTCATCGTATTATTACTAAAAAGTATTAAAACTGCAAAAATTAAAATATTTTTTACTTTTTTCATGATAAAATACTTTTTTAATTTATAATTAAATAGAGTATAGATGGAATCAATCAATTCATTTTTTGAACTTTTTATAGATGTTTGGAATAAAGGTATTTTTGGCCTTAATGCATCTGAAATAGTAATTGGTTTTATAATATTTCTTGTTTTTTATGTTTTAAGAAGTTTTTTTGCACGCTTTGTTATACGTCGTTTGCATAAAATTGTTAAAAAAACTTCTATAAAAATAGATGATGTAATTGTTAATGTTATTGAAGGTCCATTAAAATTTTTACCGGTTGTTGTAGGCTTCTTTATAGCAACAACATACATACAAATTAATCCAGAATTAATAGGTTTTATAGAAAATGTTAACAGAACATTAATAACAATTTTTATTTTTTGGTTGTTGCATCAATTAATTGTTCCTTTTTCTTTTTTAATTAAAAATTTTGAAGCAAAGCTTACAACTGCATTAGTTGATTGGACATTAAAGGGTCTAAAGATTTTAGTTATTATATTAGCCATTGTTGCGATTTTAGAATTATGGGGCATTAAGGTTGGGCCAGTAATTGCAGGTTTAGGATTATTTGGTGTTGCAGTAGCTCTTGGTGCTCAAGATTTATTTAAAAATCTTATATCAGGAATAATGATATTGACGGAAAGACGTTTTATGATTGGTGATGTCATACATATAAGTGGTGAAGCTGTGGGTACAGTTGAACAAATTGGTTTTAGATCAACACTAATTAGACAATTTGATACAAATCTAGTTGTGATTCCAAATTTTAAATTTGCTGAACAATCTGTTACTAATTATTCACGCAGAGAATTCAGAAGGATAAGATGGATAATTGGTTTGGAATACCGTACTACAGTTGAACAGTTAAAGAATATTCGAAATCAGATTAAAAAATTTATTGATACAGATGAGAGTTTTGCCAATGATGGTAGCAGTTATTTCCAAACAGGTTATGTAAGGATAGATAATTTTTCTGATAGCTCTATTGATATGTTGGTTCAATGTTTTACAAATACAACTGATTGGGACAAATTTATCGAGATAAAAGAAAATTTAGCCATGAAAATTAAAGAGATAGTTGAAAATGAAAAAGCAGGATTTGCATTTCCTAGTCAGTCAATTTATGTAGAATCAATGCCAAATGATGAACCCAAAAATATTTAATCCAAAAAATAAATATTTTATATGAATCAAAGTTCCATAGAAAGTAATAAGATAATAACAATATCATTATTAATATTGTCTTTGGTTGCAGTAGCTTTTGCGCTTAACTTCACAAAGCCTATAATGATACCATTTGTTTTGGCATTATTGATTAGAATACTAATTGATCCTATAATTGATTTTCAAACTGAGAACTTGCGTATTCATAGAATAGTTGCAGTTTTTGTTAGTATAGTACTAATTGCATTTTTATTCATAATTATTGTACCTTTTATTGTAGGTTCTGTAGTTACTTTTTTAAAATCTGCTGATGATTATAATGCTAAAGTTTTAATATTAATTGATATTTTAATTAATTGGCTCAATGACTTTGACATAGCAGTTGATAGAGGAATGATTCGAGAAAGTCTTTTGGCGTTACCTTTTCTTGATTGGGCTTCAACTATCTTAAGTAACAGTGCAAATGTTATTTCAAAACTTTTTCTTGTTGTGATTATGACTTTGTTCTTATTGCTTGGAAAAAAAACTAATAATACTTCAGCAGAATGGAATGAAATTATTAGCCATGTAAAACTATATATTTTTACAAAATTTATCACATCATCTGCTACGGCAATATTGGTAGGATTGATCTATTGGTCTCTTGGTTTAGAGCTTGCTTTTATTTTTGGATCACTAACATTTATTTTAAATTTTATTCCTGTCTTTGGATCGGTTATTGCTGTTTTAATTCCTTTACCAGTAGCTTTCCTACAGTTTACAGATTCAACTTATGTTATTTTAATTATCTTACTTCCTACTATTGTTCATCTTATTATTGGCAATATTTTAGAACCTAAGATAATTGGTGAAGCACTTGGTTTGCATCCAATAACTGTTATTCTGTCATTAATTTTTTGGGGGATAATTTGGGGTTTTATTGGGGTTTTATTAGCAGCACCTATTACTGCGATAGTAAAAATTACTTTTGAAAAATTTGAAACTACTAAACCTATTTCACTTCTTCTTGAGGGTAAAATACATCTTAAAAAAAATTAAATTTTTTCTAAAATTTCTTTTGATATATCATAACTGAAGCCAGCTCTTGCCATTTTACTTAAATTTTTTTGTTTATTTTCATTTGAATTTTCCAGCTTTTTTTTTCTTACAAAAATTTTTGCTGATTTTTTTTCCCATTCAGGATCCTCTTCTTCAAACTGATCTAAAGAATTATTCAAAATATTCTTTTCAATTCCTTTTTGTATTAAATAGCTTTTTATAAAACTTTTTGATTTTCCTTGCATTGCAAACAATCGTATTTTGGATATTGCATAATTATTATCATCAATAAATTTGTTTTTTTCTAAATTCAGCATAATTTGATTGATAGAATTATATAATATAAACTTTTCCTTTTTTTCGATTTTCAATCGACTTATTTTTTTTTTAAGTATTCGTTCTAGGTTGTTTTTGCTTGAACTATATTTACTTAGATAATCAATAGCATATTTCATTAAAGACATTTGATCATCCATTAGGTTTAAAATTGTTAAAAGTTGTATATTAAGATAATAGGATAAACATTTTTATGATTTCTTCAAATTATCTATCAGTATTATCGCTTTTTAAAAAAGAAGTTTTTCGATTTTTTAAGGTTGGAATTCAAACCATTATTGGTCCAGCAGTCAGCTCCTTACTTTTTTTAGCAGTTTTCAATCTTGCGTTAGGTCGATCAGTTCAAACAATTAACGGAGTTTCCTTTGCTAAATTTATTGCCCCCGGTTTAATCATGATGACTATATTGCAAAATGCTTTCGCTAACTCTGCGTCAAGCATTGGGCAAGCAAAATCACAAGGAAACATCGTTGATGTTTTGATGGCTCCTCTTGGAGATTTTGAATTAGCTCTGGGATATGTCGGAGGGTCTGTTGCTAGAGGTTTAATTTGTGGACTTGTAACGGCAATAGGAATGATTATTTTTATACCTTTATCAATTCATTCTTTTGCTGCCCTTTTATTCTATGCGATCATGGGAAGTCTGATGATGGGTTCTTTAGGGACAATGGTTGGGATATGGGCTGATAAATGGGATCAACAGCAAGGAATTACAAATTTTATTGTCTTACCCCTCACTTTTTTGTCTGGCACTTTTTATTCAATTTCCCGCTTACCAGATTTTTGGCAAAATTTCGCCAATTTTAATCCTTTTTTTTATAACATCGATGGTTTCCGCTATGCATTTCTAGGCCAATCAGATAGCTCATTATTTGTTGGCAGTGTCACACTGATTACAATTAATTTGATATTATTTTTTTTCTGCTATTTAATGTTTAAAACTGGATATAAATTAAAATCATAAATTTTAGTATGAAACACAATGTTCACAGTTATATTATGCCAACGTATGGCGAAAGAACCCTTGATTTCAAGGAAGGCAAAGGCGTTTATTTAATTTCAACCGACAATAAAAAATATTTGGATTTTGGAAGTGGCATTGCAGTTAATTCTCTCGGCCATTGTCACCCTAAACTTATTCAAGCTCTTCAGGAACAATCTTCAAAATTATGGCATATTTCCAATTTATATTCTAATCCTACACAGGAAGCATATGCAAAACTTCTTTGTCAGAATAGTTTTGCTCAAAAAGTTTTTTTTACCAATTCTGGCGCTGAGGCAGTTGAGTGCGGATTGAAAGTGATACGTAGTTACCATCACTTTCATAAAAATAATAATAAAAAAAATATTATTACTTTTGAAGGTGCATTTCATGGTAGAACTTTTGCCGCTCTTTCCGCACAAAAAAATAAAAAATTTTCTAAAGGATTTGAACCTTTGTTATCAGGTTTTATACAAATTCCATTTAATGATTATACAGCGATAAAAGATTCGATTGATGAAAATACTGGCGGTGTAATGATAGAACCTATTCAGGGAGAGGGCGGGGTAAGACCGGCAAAATTAAAATTTTTAGAACAAGTTAGAAAATTATGTGATGAAATGGGGGTACTTTTTTTTCTTGATGAGGTTCAGTGTGGATTTGGCAGAACAGGTAAATTTTTTGCTTATGAATGGGCTAATTTTGAACCAGATGTAATGGCTGTAGCAAAAGGAATTGGTTCAGGTTTTCCTTTGGGAGCATGTTTATCTACTGCAGATGCTTGTATTGGAATGACAAAAGGCACTCATGGATCAACTTATGGAGGCAATCCCCTGGCTGTTGCCGTGGGAAAAGCTGTGATAGAGGAGATGATGCAAGAAAGCTTTTTTGAAAAAGTTGATAAAGTTGCTCGTTATTTATGGCATAAACTTAAATTTTTAGAAAAAAATTATAATGAAATAGAAGAAGTCAGAGGAGCAGGATTATTACTTGGTATTAAAACGCGTAAAAATAATTTGGAGATTAGTAAATTGTTTACGCAAAATGGCTTGTTAACTGTACCAGCCGATGATAATATTATTCGATTGGCTCCTCCACTTATTATTTTGAAAAAAGAAGTTGATGAAGCAATAGACATTATAGAAAAAACTCTACAAGAAATTGATGATTAAGCATTTTATTGATTTAGATAGTTTTACAAAAAAAGAATTACGTCAAATTCTTTCTTTTGCTCAAACCATAAAGAAAAATCCACTTAAATATTCTTCTCTTCTTAAATCAAAATCATTGGGATTATTATTTGAGAAGCAATCTACTCGAACAAGATTATCTTTTTCTATTGGCATGCAAAAAATAGGTGGACATGTTATTGAACTAAATAAAAATGATGTTGGATTTGAAAGTCGCGAAACTACAAAAGATTTATTAAAGACAATGTCACAGTACTTCGATTTGCTTATGATTAGAAACGATGATCATAACAAATTATTAGAACTAGCGTCGTTGAATATTCTTCCTATTATTAATGGGTTGTCCAATCATAGCCATCCTTGCCAAATTTTATCAGATATTTTTACTATCGAAGAAACTTTAGGAAAAATAGAAAATCAAACTATTGCGTGGGTAGGAGATTTTAACAATGTGTTAATTTCATTACTTCAAGCAGCAGAAATTTTTAATTTTAAACTAAAGATTGCAGTTCCGGAGTCTATATTAATAACAAATAAAAAAAAGATTAAAAAAATGAATTTACGATATTCAAAATTTTCCACACGAATTTCAAAAGTAGTTAAAGACGCTAATTGTGTTATGACAGATGTCTGGGTTTCGATGGGAGAAAAAAATTCTAAATCAAAAAAAATGATTTTACAAGATTTTCAAGTTAATGAGCAAGTTATGAAATATGCAAAAAAAAATGCCATATTTATGCATTGTTTACCAGCACATAGAAATGAGGAAGTGACTGATTCAGTTATTGATGGAAAGCAGTCAGTTGTGTGGCAACAAGCTCAGAACAGAACGTATGTTCAGCAGAGCATTCTAAATTTTTTGCTTAAGAGTTAATATTGTATGCTAATATATAATAATTTTTTGCAATTCTTTATTTTGTTAATTTTTTTATTTGCAGTGTCTTCATGCAATAAAATTGAAGTTTTAGACGAAATTGTTTTTGATTATGACCAACTTCCAAAAATTGTTTTTAGCGCTGAACAAAAAAAAATAAAAGAAACATATGAAACAAAATTTAGTGATCCATTTATTGATTATTCTTTGCCAAAACCTCCGAAAGAACACTTAAAATCTTGGATAGAAAGTAATTTTGCTATTATTGGAACAGAAAACAAATTAATTATTAATATAATTGATTCATCATTAACAAAATCAGAAGTGGCAAATGCTAACGCTAAAAAATATGAAGAAAAGACAATATATTTATTTGAAATTAATTATTTAGCTGAATATATCCTGTATGATGATTCAAATGCAATACTATCGTCCACAACAGTTGAAACTAAGCGTTCTATCACTTCAGGAAAATTTATTTCTTTGATGGAGTTAGACAGGATAATTGAGAGTCTTATTTTAGACGCTTTAACTGATTTTGCTAAAAAAACTGAAGAACTCATAAAGATACACATGTCAGGATATATTTTATGAATTTATTTTTTCCAAAAACCAACAGACAATAATACTAAAAAAGTAAACAGTTCCAACCTCCCAACTAGCATTGTTAATGATAGTATCCATTTCGCTCCATCTGGCAATAAACTATAATTTGATGCAGGACCAATTGTTGTTCCTAATCCTGGACCAACATTTGAAATAGCAGAAGCAGCAGCTGAAAAAGATGTTAGAAAATCTATATTAAAAAAACTAAGTGCAATTGAAGCAAAAATAAAAATAAGAATATACATAAAGAAAAATCCCATTATGGAATTAAAAGTATCATCCGTAACAGATCTTCCGTTGAACGAAGTTAGGAAAACACCATGAGGTTGTGTTAATTTTTTTATTTGAGTTATTGTACCTCGAAATAATAATTGAAGACGAAATATTTTTATGCCTCCTGTTGTGGATCCGGCACAACCTCCAATAAACATTATAATGATCATAATTACCAAACCAAAACTTCCCCATGTATTATAATCAGTACTTGTATAACCAGTTCCTGTTAAGATAGATGTGATGTTAAAGGCTGATAATCTAAGTGAATGAAGAAAGTCTTCATGCAATGAATTTTTTTGCAACCATAGAGTTGTTAAACCAATTAGTAAAATAGTAATTAAGGTAAATAATTTAATTTGATCATCTTTAATTATAGATGATCGCTCACCGTGCATGAATTTTAAATAGACTACAAATGGCAAACTGCCAACAATCATGAATATAATACTTATTGTCTCAATTGATGATGAATCAAAAAATCCAAAAGAGGAGTTGTGTGATGAAAAACCACCTGTAGATATAGTAGTCATTGAATGTAAAATAGCATCAAACTCACTCATACCAAAAAAATAGTATAGTAGAGCACAAAAAATTGTTAAGCCTAGATACAGAGAGAAAATCTCAATTATAAAATGATTAATTTTAGGTAGAGTTTTCTCGTATGGATCATCTTGTTCCATATGCAAAAGTTGCATCCCTCCAATTTGTAGTGTTGGAAGAATTGCCATTGCTAATACAATAATTCCTATGCCACCAAACCACTGAAGCAAAGACCGCCAAATTAATATACCTTCATTTAAGTCATCTAAATTATTAATAACAGTGGCACCAGTTGTAGTTATTCCACTAATGGACTCAAAAAAAGCATCTGTATAATTTAGATTTGCAGAAGAAAAAACAAAAGGTAAAGAAGCAAAAACAGCTATAATAATCCAAGAAAAAATCGTTAATACGAAAGCTTGCCGAACTTTAATAAGAATTTTTTCTTTTTTAAAAGAAAAATATAAAACTAAGCCAATAAAAAAAGTTATTATACTAGAAAAAAAAAATTTTTCCCAATCAGGCTTTTGATATAATAAATCAACCATCATTGGAATTAGCATAGCTAACGCCTCAATGCACAAAAGCAAACCAATAATATTTAATACAGAACGGAAATCACGCATTAAAATTGGCTATTATTAATTTAATTTGTTAGAATCAATAAAAGGGCTATCTAAGGAAAATTGAGGTATTGAAGCTTCAAATCTAGATCCATTTTTTGTTTCCATCTCATAATAACCTTCCATAAAACCTGAAGGAGTTGATAAAGGGGTTCCACTTGTATATTCAAATTTTTCTCCAGGATTAAGTGTTGGCTGTTCCCCAACTACACCTTCTCCTTTAACTTCTTGTTTTGTGCCATTTGAGTCAATTATTTTCCAATATCGATTTTTCAGCTTTACACTTTCTTTGCCCAAGTTATTGATGGTTACTTGATAGGCCCAAACATAATGTTGATCTTCAGGCTCAGATTGATCTTCTAAAAAATAAGGATTTACCGTTATATTAATTTTTTTAGTTGTTTTTGTGTACATGAAAATTGTGAGTGAGTATTACACCAAGATGCGAAGTAATAGAAGCTAATTTAAAGGGCTAATTTCCGCCCTTCTATTTGCAGGATGTTTTACTTCATCTGCAGTTTGTACTCTCAAATTATCCTCACCTTTCCCAAGTATGTGAATATTATTTTTTTCAATTCCAAGTTCTGTTAAGACTTTTTGTACCGCTTCCGCTCTCTCTAAAGACAGTACCTTATTGTATTTCTTTGTTCCCATTGTATCAGTGTGGCCTACCACAATAAATTTTTTAATAGTTTTTATATTTGTTTTAATAAAATTCTTAATTTCTTCTATACTCACATCTGATAACTTAGATTTATCAAAATCAAAATATATTATTTGCAATATTTTATTTTCTGAATTTTTAGTAACTATACTTACACTATCATCACTTACACTGTCATCACTTACACTATCATCACTTACACTATCATCTAATTTAGAAATCTCATTATTGATTTTTTGTTTAGTTGAAATTCCTTCTTCTTTTTCTAAACTGCCAAAAATCTCATGCATAGCGGATAGAAAATCATTGCGACATTGATCGATATCCCATGTTTGCCAATTTTCTTCTTGCTGTTCAGCCCAGCAGTCGAGTGAACTAATAGCTTTTGCTAAGTTAAAAGGATCTAGAAGTAACGCTTCTTTATAGACTGTCATTAAATTATTGTACGCCTTATTTAATTCAGATTGTTTATCAGCAGGAATAACCCAATAACTAATTTTTTCAGGCAATATATCTTTTCCATCAGCCGCACCAAGAGCTTTTTCAGCATATAATTTAGCTGAGTTCCAATCATGCATTTCTTGGGCTTCAAAGTCAGCTTTTGTTTTATAAGCTTCCATTAAATGCTTAGATAAAGAGGTAGGGGGATTAAATGATTCTTTGCTCAGCTTTTCATAACTTGCGGAACATGAAAAAAGAAATAAAAAGCTAAGGGAGAGAATAATCTTCATTGACAGAAACATAGTTCTTTATCTTTCATTTTATTGTCAAAAACAAGGCCCAAGATTGTCAGATTTAAGATTTATGAATCCCCAAAATATTTTGATAAATGCCAAGTTTTTTATTGCGTTCAAAAAGAACTTTAGATACCGCGTCATGATAATAATTATTATTGAGGAGTTCAGCATGATCAAGCATGTAACAACAGTTGACCAATCTGACAGGAAGGTTCCATACAATCTTCGTCAAAGTGGGCCAACTCCTGTGCAAATGTTGATTTCTACACGTGTTAGAAAATCACCTTATTGGCACTTATCTATGGAAGCTGGTTGCTGGAGAGCAACAGTTTACAACCGAGTTTATCATCCTAGAGGTTATGTTAAACCAGAAGATGGTGGAGCTATGGTTGAATATGAAGCAATTTTAAATCATGTAACAATGTGGAATGTTGCTGTTGAAAGACAAATTCAAGTTAAAGGGCCAGATGCAGAGGCTTTTGTAGATTATGTAATTACTCGCGATGCAACTAGAATTCCAGTTATGAAAGTAGATGGTTCAGTGAGAGCTGCACGTTATGTAATACTTTGTAATCATATGGGAGGCGTTTTAAATGACCCAATTCTTTTAAGAGTCGCTCAAGATGAATTTTGGTTTTCACTTTCTGACTCAGATATAGGTTTATATCTTCAGGGAGTTAATCATGACAAAAGATTTAATGTTGAAATTGATGAAATTGATGTGTGTCCTGTACAAATACAAGGGCCAAAAGCTCATGCCTTAATGAAAGATTTAATAGGCGATCAAGTAGATGTTGATAAAATGCCATTTTATGGTCTTGCTGAAGCAAATGTTGGAGGTCGTAAATGTGTTATTTCTCAAACTGGTTTTTCAGGTGCAGCTGGTTTTGAAATTTATTTATATGATGCTACTCTTTATGCTGATGATATGTGGAATGCAGTATTAGATGCTGGAAAAAAACATAATTTAATGGTTATCGCTCCAGCTCATCATAGACGTATTCAAGCAGGAATTTTATCTTGGGGTCAAGACATGGACAATCAACATAATCCATTTCAGTGTAATTTAGGATATCAAGTTTCTCTTTCTGGTGTAGGTGAATGGAATAAAAAAACTGATTATGTAGGCAAAGAGGCATTAGAAAAGATGAAAGCTGAATTACAAGCAGGTCAAAAACCTTATAAACTTCAATTAGTTGGAATGACTTTTGGAGGAAAACCTGTCGAAGAATATGCTCCTGATTTTTGGCTAGTATCTCCTGCAGAAGGAGGTGATCCTTGTGGATATATAACATCTCCTTGGTATCATCCTGAGCAAAAAAGAAATATTGCTATGGGATATGTCCCATTTGAAGGTTCTTTAAGTAACAATGGATTCCCTGTTGGCAAGGTAGGGCAAAAATTTAAAGTTCATCTTCCAGATGAATATTCTGACACACCAGGGGTTCCAGTAGATGCTGAAGTTTTATCTATTCCCTTTACAGAGTCGTTCAATGCGAACACTCGAGAAGTATCTAAGGCAACAGTATAAAAATATATAGTTAATTAACGTCTCTAATTGATTTTAGGGACGTTTTTTATTTTAGCTTTCCTTCAATTTGCCATTAACATTCCTTCAATTTGTCCTCTAGATAAATATCCAGGAGAGAAAATATCATTGATGAACATAGCAGGTGTTCCTCGTGCTCCAGATCCTCCGGCTAAAAAGGAAGAAAGTTTAATCATTTTCTCCACATCATCCCTATTCATGTCATCTCTCAACTGTGTTTCATTTAATCCAGCTTCTTTAATTGCTGATTTTAATTTTTCAGAGGTAATAGAACCTTCTATGGAAAAAATTGCATCATGAAGTTCAAAACTTTTATCTTGTAAACTGGCGGCAATTACTATTTTAGCAAGAACCAAAGAACTTTCATTTAAAATGGGATGGTGCAAAAAAACTAACCTCACATCTTCCCTTGAAGTTGCTAAGTCAATTAATTCAGGGTGTATTTTTTTACAATAACCACAGAAATAATCCATGAATTCAATAATAGTGTGTTTTGCACTATCAGAGCCAACTTGAATTTTAGCTTCGCTTGGCAATGCATCGAGAACTTTTAAATGATACGGAATACTTTCATCATAGATCAGATCTGTAAGCGTCATTTCAGCTTGGATATGTCCCCCGTTTAGGCAGAAAAGAAATACTGTGATAATTTGACTTAGCCTTAAACCCATGATTGACCCACCATATTTAATGTGATTAGAGAAGTACAGAAATTTTTTGGAATTTTAATTTTTATGAAATCAAAGGCTAAAGTCGTAGTTGTTGGAGGTGGCGTTGTTGGTGTTAGCACTCTCTATCATTTAGCAAAAAAGGGATGGAGTGACGTTGTTCTTGTAGAGCGAAAGGAATTAACCTCTGGTTCAACATGGCACGCTGCAGGACTCCTACCTTTGTTTAATATGAGTTATTCTGTTGGGCAATTGCATAAATATGCCGTCGATTTTTATAAAACACTTGAAGAAGAAACAGGCCAAAATGTAGGTTTTAGTGTTGTCAGCAATATTCGTTTGGCAACTACTCAAGATAGGATGGATGAGTATCGTCAATATGCAGGCGTTGCTAAAACAATTGGCGTTGAAGTAAAATTTTTGACTCCTGTTCAAATAAAAGACATCTGGCCATTGTGCAATATAGACGGTTTGATTGGAGCAATACAGCATCCTGCAGATGGTTATATTCAACCAGCTGATTTAACACAAGCTTTAGCCAAGGGGGCAAGAGACAAAGGTGCAGAAATTTATCGCAATACCAACGTTGTTGGCATTAAAAAAAACAATGATGAAACATGGACAGTAGAAACAGATAAGGGGGAAATAGCATGTGAACATGTTGTTTCTTGTTCAGGGAACTTTGCTAGACAAACAGGAAAAATGGTTGGGTTAGATGTCCCTGTTATTCCTGTTGAGCACCAATATATCGTTACCGAACCACATCCCGAAATTCAAAAACGCAAAGAACAAGGCTTGCCTGAAATGGGCGTTTTAAGGGACTCTGATAGTTCATGGTATATGCGGGAGGAGGCGGGAGGTTTGATATTGGGCCCATATGAAAAGGACGCTCCAGCATGTTATATTGATGGACCCAGCAAGGATTCAGAATTTGAATTATTCCAGGAAGATCTAGATCGATTAGAGTCACATATTGAATCTGCAATTCAACGTGTTCCGATTTTTGGCGAAGTAGGAGTGAAAAAAACTTATAATGGAGCCATTTGTTATACGCCAGACGGCAGCCCTATTGTTGGTCCTGCGTGGGGTTTAAAGAATTTTTGGATTAATGAGGGACATAGTTTTGGTATAACAGCAGCCGGAGGAGCTGGGTGGCAATTGGGCGAATGGATTGTTGATGGTGAACCCACTATTGATATGATGGGAGTGGACCCACGTCGTTTTGGTGATTACGCTACAAAATCCTTTTTAATTAAGAAAAATGAAGAAGCTTACGCCAATGTATTTACTATTCATTATCCTGATGAGGAGCGTGAAGCTGGAAGACCGTTACGACAAGCGCCATGCTATGATAGATTAAAGGAGCATGGAGCCGTATTTGGACAAAAATTTGGATGGGAAAGAGCGAATTGGTTTGCACCTAAAGGAGTAGAACGAATTGATGATTGGTCATTTAGGCGATCAAAATGGTTTGAGCATGTTGGAAATGAATGTAAAAATGTTCAAGCAAATGTTGGCTTGTTGGATATGACCGCATTTGCTAAATGCCGAATTTCAGGACCGGGAGCAGAAAGCTTTCTTGATAATCTTGTGGCAAACAAATTACCTAAAAAAAATGGACGTGTAAATCTTTGCCATGCTCTTAACAAAAATGGGGGAGTGCTTTCTGAATACACCGTAGCTAAAGAAAGTAATGACTCTTATTATATCGTTTCGGCTGGAGCTTTTCAACGTCTTGATCATGATTGGATTAAACAATGGATGCCAAAAGACAGATCTGTAACTTTTGAAAATTTAACAAATAGCATAGGTGTGCTGGTTTTAGCTGGTCCTAAGGCAAGAGATTTAATGTCCAAAGTATCCTCAGCTGATTTTTCAAACGAAAAATTTCCTTGGTTGTCATCCCAAAAAATTGATGTTGGTTTAGCGCCATCAATAGCTATGAGAATGAATTTTGTTGGAGAGTTAGGATGGGAGTTCCATCATCCCATAGAATACCAGAATCATATTTTTGATACATTGATGGAAGCAGGTAAGGAATTTAAGTTAAAACCATTTGGCATAAGGGCAATGGATAGTTTGCGTATAGAAAAAACATACAAATTAGTTGGTACGGAGATGTCAATTGAATATTCACCTTTTGAATCGGGTTTGGATCGTTTTGTGCATCTTAATAAAGGTAATTTTATTGGACGGGACGCCCTAGTTAAATGGCAACAAAAAGGTTTTCAAAACAAGCTGGTAACCCTTGAAGTTAAAGATGTCAAAGATGCAGATGCATTAGGCAACAATCCAATCTATAAAGGTGATAAGGTGGTTGGTCGTGCGACAGGAGGTAACTATGGTTTTAGGGTGCAAAAATCTCTAGCAATTGGTATGGTGCATCCCGAATATGCAACAGTTGGTTCAATATTAAGTATGGATATTTTAGGGACCTTGCATGATGTTGAAGTCATTAAGGCTAGCCCTTATGATCCAGATAATAACCTTATAAGAGCTTAGGAAAATGAAAATATTAGTAGCAGTTAAAAGAGTGATTGATTACAATGTTCAAATACGAGTAAAGTCTGACAGTACTGGTGTGGAGACTGAAAATGTAAAAATGTCAATGAATCCTCCTGATGAAAATGCAGTTGAGGAAGCTTTAAGAATTAAGGAGTCAGGTGTAGCTGAAGAGGTAATCGCTGTTTCGATTGGAGAAGATAAGGCTAAAGAAACAATTCGTACAGCATTAGCTATGGGTGTAGACAGAGGAATCCACGTGAAGGGTGTTCATGATGTTGAGCCGTTGGCTGTTGCAAAAATTTTACAAAAAATTGTTGAAAAAGAAAAGCCACAAATTGTTTTGTTAGGAAAGCAAGCGATTGATGATGATAGTAATCAAACGGGTCAAATGTTGTCTGCATTATTAGGTTGGACACAAGGAACATTTGCTTCAAAAATTGAATTAGAAGCAAGTGCTGCAATTATTACTCGAGAAATAGATGAAGGATTAGAAAAAGTTAAACTCCCTTTTCCAATTGTTGCTACTTGTGATTTGCGCTTAAATGAACCTCGTTATGCTTCACTTCCCAATATTATGAAAGCTAAAAAGAAACCGATTGATAATTATACATCTGACGAACTTGGAATAGATGTTTCTCCTCGTGTTAGGCAACTCAAAGTAACTGAACCTCCAAAAAGAGAAAAGGGTATTATGGTAGCTAATGTTGCAGAGTTAGTCCATAAATTAAAACATGAGGCAAAGGCAATATAAAATGAGTGTCCTTGTCTTAGCAGAACACGATAATACTGAAATTAAATCATCTAGTCTTAATACCATTGGTGCTGCTTCTCAAATTGATCAAGATATTGACGTGTTATTGATAGGATCTTCTTGTGAAGATCTTGCTAATAAAATAGTCAACATACAAAATGTTAAAAAAGTTATTGTAGTTGATGGTCCACAATATCAAAATCCGATTGCAGAAAACATAGCTCCTATAATTATTTCACTTTCTGATAATTACAGCCATATTCTTGCACCAGCAACAACTTTTGGAAAAAATATAATGCCTAGAGTTGCAGCCATTTTAGATATAGCTCAAATTAGCGATATAATAAAAATTGAAAGTAAAGATACTTTTGTTCGACCAATTTATGCAGGAAATGCTTTAGCTACGGTTCAGTCAACAGACGAAAAAAAAATTATCACTGTTAGACCAACATCATTTGAACAAGCTTTAACTGAAGGTGGTAGTGGGGAAATAGAAAAAATTACTTTTGATACAGAAAAAAATATAGTTGAGTTTATTGGTCGTGAAGAGTCCAAGTCTGATCGTCCCGAATTGGGTACTGCTAGGGTTGTAATATCTGGAGGACGTGGACTTCAGAGTGCTGAAAATTTTTCTATGTTAAATGAAATTGCTGATAAGCTTAATGCAGCGATCGGAGCTTCAAGAGCAGCTGTTGATGCCGGGTATGTTGGTAATGACTACCAAGTTGGTCAAACGGGTAAAGTGGTTGTTCCTGACTTATATATAGCTGTTGGTATATCTGGGGCTATTCAACATTTAGCAGGAATGAAAGAGAGTAAAATTATTGTTGCTATTAACAAAGATGAAGAAGCTCCAATTTTCAATGTTGCAGATTATGGTTTATGTGCAGATTTATTTGAAGCTCTTCCTCAATTTTCAGCTGAGTTGGATAAATTAAATACTATTCAAAAATAAAAATATTCACTAAACTGAATATAAAAAAAAGTTTTGAAAGATGAGTGATTCTTTATCTCGTGAAGTAATGGAATATGATGTAGTGATTGTTGGAGCGGGTCCAGCAGGATTATCGACGGCTATTAAATTACGTCAATTGAACCCAGAAGCATCTGTATGTATCTTGGAAAAAGGATCAGAAGTGGGTGCGCACATATTAAGCGGCAATGTTTTTGAAACACGAGCATTAGATGAGTTAATTCCTGATTGGAAAGAAAAGAAAGCACCTATCAAAACAAAGGTTTCTAAAGAAAAATTTTTATTTTTATCTTCATCTTCATCATTTAGTTGGCCTACCTGGTTATTGCCTGCTGTTCAAAAAAATCATAAAAATTATATTATTAGCCTTGCCAATTTATGTCGTTGGCTGGGCGAACAAGCAGAAGCATTAGGTGTGGAAATCTTCCCAGGTTTTCCTGCTTCAAAATTACTATATCATGAGGATGGATCTGTAAAAGGTGTTCAAACAGGGGATATGGGCTTGGACAAACAAGGAAATAAAAAAGATACTTTTGAGCCCGGAATTGAGATTCATGGAAAAGTAACCGTGTTAGCAGAAGGTTGTCGAGGTCATTTAGGAAAAGAAGTTATTCAAAAATATGCTTTGGATACAGGTAAATCTTCTCAACAATACGGTATCGGCTTTAAAGAAATATGGAAAGTCAGTCCAGAACAACACAAAGAAGGAATGGTAATGCATACCGCAGGTTGGCCCCTTGATCACAATACATATGGTGGAAGTTTTTGTTATCATGCCGAAAATAATCAAATTTTTATTGGCTATGTCATTGGTCTTGATTATCGCAATCCACACTTATCTCCCTATGATGAATTTCAACGCTTTAAAACTCATTCTGCTATTAGTAAAATTTTAAAAGGAGGTAAACGTATTGCTTTTGGGGCAAGAGCGCTGATTGAAGGAGGATTACAGAGCTTGCCCACTATGTATATGCCTGGAGGGCTTCTTGTTGGGTGTGATGCAGGCACCTTAAACATGCCAAAAATCAAAGGTTCTCACACAGCAATGAAAAGTGGAATGATAGCCGCTGAAACAATCAATGAGTTTTTATCTGATAACAAATCATTATCTGGATATGCAGAAAAATTTAAGCAATCATGGGTTTATCAAGAACTATACAAAGCGCGCAATGTTAAGCCAAGTTTTAATTGGGGTTTAATTCCAGGGATAGTATTTACTGGAATTGATCAACTTCTTTTTCGTGGGCATCTTCCATTTACACTAAAGCATTCTCATGCAGACCATGAGACTCTGTCGCCAGCAAATGAAATAAAAAAAATCGACTATCCTAAATATGACGATGTATTATCTTTTGATAAGACTAGTTCAGTTTATTTGACTGGAACAAATCATGAAGAAAATCAACCAATTCATTTACAATTAAAAGACGCCAATCTTCCAGTGAATTATACGTTAGGTAAATATGATGAGCCAGCACAACGATATTGTCCAGTTGGGGTTTATGAAATTCAACGAGACAAAGATGATCTTAATCCACAATTTGTTATTAACGCGCAGAATTGTATTCATTGCAAGACGTGTGACATTAAGGAACCAACACAAAATATTACTTGGGTAACACCAGAAGGTGGGGGTGGACCGAGTTATGCAAATATGTAGTTTTAAAAAAATTTCTACTAATTCTTAATAAATTTCTATAAACTGAATGAATGACTACAGAATTTCTTGATCGTAATTTAGCTCTGGAAGCGGTACGTATCACTGAAGCTGCTGCTTTGTCTAGCTCCCTTCATATGGGAAGAGGTGATGAAAAAGCAGCAGATCAAGCGGCTGTTAATGCGATGCGTAAATTCCTCAATAATCTGTCAATAAGTGGCACAATTATTATTGGGGAAGGAGAGCGCGACAAAGCCCCTATGCTGTATATAGGAGAGAAAGTTGGATTGGGTGGACCAAAAGTTGATATAGCTCTGGATCCTTTGGAAGGAACAACAATAACAGCAAAAGGTGGTGAAAATGCTTTGTCTGTTTTAGCTATGGCAGAAGCGGGGGGCTTCCTTCACTCTCCCGATATTTATATGCACAAGATTGCGTATGGGAAAAAATATGAAGGACTCGATATTGATCCTGAATCACCTGCTGATGATATTATTACAAGCTTTGCAAAATATTCTGAAATAAAAATTGAAAATATCGTTGTCTGTGTTTTAGATCGACCTCGTCATGAAATGTTGATTAAAAAAATAAGATCAACAGGAGCGCGTATTAAACTTATTCCTGATGGAGATGTGAGCGCAGTTATTGCCACATCTTTTGAGGATAGTGGTGTGGATATATATATGGGAATAGGAGGTTCCCCAGAAGGAGTGCTTGCCGCTGCTGCATTGCGTTGTATTGGAGGTAAAATTTACACTAAACTAATCTTTGATAATGATTATGACAAAGAAAGAGCTAGTAGTATGGGTATTACTGATCCCAATAGAATATATCGTACCAACGACTTAGCATCCGGCGACGTAATGTTTTCGGCAACAGGGGTAACAGATGGCACTTTATTAAAAGGAGTGCTGATTAAAAATGAAGTAGCAACTACGCAATCGGTTATAATGCGCTCTAAAACAAAGACAGTACGCTATGTAAGTGCCAGCCATGATTTAAGAGTTAAGAATATTGTTAAATAAAAAAGAGCCTGATGGCTCCTGGAATTGATTTAATATTGAGATATATGGATTAAAAGGAAAAATAGGAAATACGATTACTATTCATATTTGCGATATTCTTCCATTCAAAATTCTTCAAGAAATAGCGGATTTATAAGAAATAACAAAATTTTTATGCAAAAAAACCTATTTGTTTGATCCTATAAACCAACGAAATTAAGGAAAAAATTTACTTTATTTTTGTAGTTATTTGGGTTTGATTGTAGAAGGCAATTAATATGGTAGGATATGTAGGTAATAGGGCAAGGCGTAAAAAGCGCAACACTAAAACAATTATTGTATTAATCGTAGTGGGAGTATTGATGTATTTAGTTTTTTCAAAAATACAATTAGATGAAAATAAACCATTAGATACATTACTTCCTAGTGAAGAAGAGACTATTTCTCCAGAATTAAAAATAGATCTTGCAGAGTTGGAATTACAAATTTTTCAAAAAGAACAAAAAATTATTTTGCGTGATCAACAAATCAATAAAATGAAAAAAAAGATTGAAATTCTAACAGTTGAAAACAATAAATTAAGTAAATCTATTGAAAAAAAACTTGCAGATACAATTAATCAAAATGTGGAAATTGAAAATTCTAAGGAAAAAATTAATAAGATCCAATTAGAGTTACAACAAAAGATAAAAAAATTAAATCAGGAAATTGAAACTACAAAAAAAAACAATGAAGTATTAAGTAAATCTCAAAAAGAAAATGTTATTGAAAAACAACTTTTAACAAAAGAGTACAAAAGTTTATTTAATAAAAATATGAAGTTAACTGATGAAAATAAAAAGTTAGTTAATGGAAATAAAAAGTTAAAAATCCTTATACAGAGTTTGGAACAACAGATTAAGGAGCAAGAAACTCTTATCAAAAAATTGGACGATACATCTCATCATAATTCAATTGGTTATTAGTTTTTTTTAAATAAGGTTAATAATAGGAGAAAATTAAATATTTTTTAATTTGGATCAATGCTGTAATTTTTTGTGTAACAATTAATATTTTTTTGGGGTTAGTTATTTTTTCTGAACAAATACGGTTCTTGAAAAGAACCTTGCCAGATGCCGACTTTATCTTTTTTTGCTTTATCTTCAGATTCTGTATAATCTTTCGAGTAAAAGCGGTAAGCAATTGCCCATCCGTTCTTCACCATAAATTCATTCATATCCAATTTGTTAACAAAGCACACAGATATATAGCGTTTATATTGATCAGTACCTTTAACATTGCAAATAACTTTTTTATTATTAATAAAATTAATTAGAGCTTGTGTAGATTCTTTACCACACAGCCATGCTACATTTTTTTTTTCACAAGTTTGATTAGTTTCAGGCGCATCGATTCCGTGAAGTCTTATTTTATTTAATCCAATATGGATTGTGTCACCATCGACAACTTTTGCATTTCCTGTTATTGTTTTGGAAGCTAAATTTGGCGCAAAGCTAAATATAAATAGAATGCTAAAAATCCAGGTTATGGCTGCCATCTACAAGAATTTTATAAATATATTGGGCGTGTGAGCGGTTAGTATGTATGTCAATACTAGGCTTTTCACTGTATTTATGATTTCGCACTAACAAGATTGGTACCTTTATAAACAATGTTTGAGCTACAGCGGTTTCTTTTTGAAGGACTGTATCTAAATCTATGACCATAAATTTTGCTAATAAAGTATAAAGATTATGACCACTAACTTTTATAATTGTTCGGTTTTCTGTTAAATCAGTTACAGCTGTATTTTGAGGATTGAGTGTTGATTGAAGTTTTGAGAAAATTTCCTTAAACTTGTTTTCATTGTTAATTTCAACTAGCCATTCATTTGGACCAAGCCAGATTACTTTAGCATTAACAGTAGCATTACTAATATTAGGTTCCGTTGGTAGGAGAATATCTAGAATTGTTCCAGAACTTGACATAAAATCTTTATTATCGGATTGTCCTCGAAGATTGATTTTAGGGACATGAGATAACTCTTCAAATTCAATGCCATTGTAAACTTGTATTCCTTGATCTTTTAATACACTTTCTCTTTTCAGCATTACGTACTTAACCTTTCATTGGAAGGATCAATAAATACGGGATCAGTTATTTCCACTTCAATTGTTTTATCTGGCATTGGCGCAAGTAACTTGTTTCCTTTTTTCTTTAATCCACCTTTAACAAGAGCAAGAGCAAAAGAACGTCCGAGATTTGGTGAGTAATAACTAGATGTAACATGGCCAACCATTGGCATAGGTAAAGATGTTTCTAATTCCACTAGTTGCGCTCCTTCTTCTAGAACTTCTGAGGGATCCTTAGTTAAAATTCCCACTAATTGTTTACGGTCTTCTCTAATTGTATCACTTCTATAAAGAGCTCTTTTGCCAATAAAATCGTATTTTTTTTTGCTAACTATCCAACTCATGTCTAAATCTATCGGAGTTACAGATCCATCAGTCTCTTGACCAACAATTATAAAGCCTTTTTCTGCACGTAATACATGCATAGCCTCAGTTCCATATGGAGTAATGTTAAATTCTTGACCTAATTCAAAGCATTTAGACCATAATGCCTTGGCATAACTAGAAGGCACATTTATTTCATAGCACATCTCACCTGTAAAACTAATGCGCATTACACGGCAGTGAACACTATCTATTTCAATATTTTGAAAACTCATGTGTGGAAAATTCTCTTTTGAAAAATCGTTAGCTGGACAAAGTTTTTTCATCAATTGAGGAGAATAGGGACCATTGATACTGATTGTAGCAAACTGTTCAGTAACAGATGTTAAGTAAACTTTAAGTTCTGGCCATTCTGTTTGCAGCCAATCTTCTAATTTACTCATTACACTTGCAGCATTTCCAGTTGTTGTTGTCATAACATAATTATTTTCTCCAAGCCTACTAGTTACACCATCATCAATCACCATACCGTCATCACCTAGCATTAATCCATAACGGCATTTTCCAATCTCAAGATTTGACCATGCATTAGTATATACTCGATTAAGGAATTCACTTGCATCTCTTCCTTTAATATCAATTTTACCTAAAGTAGATGCATCTAGTATGCCAATACCATCTCTAGTTGCTTTCACTTCACGATTTACAGCTTGATGCATGTCTTCGTTTTCTTTTGGATAGTACCAGGCTCTTTTCCATTGCCCTACATCTTCAAACTTGGCTGCATTATCAACATGCCACTGATGCATTGGAGTAGTTCTTTCTACATCAAAAAATTCTTTTACATGCCTTCCCGCCATTGCACCAAAAGTTATAGGAGTATAAGGCAATCTAAAAGTAGTAGTACCTAGTTCATGAATGGGTTTACCAGATAAGTCGGAAATAATTCCAAGTGCATTAATATTTCCTATTTTTCCTTGATCAGTTGCCATACCAGTTGTTGTATAACGCTTTATATGTTCAATTGATTTATACCCTTCTTTTAACGCTAGTTTTATGTCTTTTGCAGTTACATCGTTTTGAAAATCAATAAACATTTTTGTTTTGCCAAAATGTTTATTTGATGGAACAATCCAAACATGCTTCATTTTGTCATAAAATATTTTGTCTACATCTTCTCTGGATTTTTCTTCAATATTTTTTCCGAATTCATCTAATAACTTCGTCATTTTGATGTGAGTTTCTTCAAAAATTTCATCCAATCCAAATGTACCATTACATGCTCCAATTGATATTTGCTTTTGAAAAGACTTATAAGGAATAAATGTCGCGTCTGATTCTCGGTAAATTAATTTACCCCTAGATTGTGAAAACAAATGAACAGTTGGTGTCCATCCCCCTGATACACAAAGCAAGTCACATGATAATTTTTTAGGTTTCCCAATTAGTATATTAAATTTTCCATCAAATTCACTAATAGTGACCTTATTAATTTTTTTTCTTCCTTTAGTGTTAATTACAGCATGGTTAAAGTAAATTTTAAGTCCATGATGCTTAGCTTTTTTTACAAGATGCCCATTTGAATCTTTGCGCACATCTATTATTGCTTGCACGTCAATATTTTTAAAAAGAAAATCAATAGCAGTTTGATAAGCACTATCATTATTGGTGAATATAACGATTTTTTTTCCAGGATTAGTACGGTAATAATTTAAGTATTTTCTAGCACTGTTGGCTAACATAATGCCTGGTCTATCGTTATTATTAAAAGTCAGAAAACGTTCAATTGATCCCGTAGCTAAAACAACTTTTTTTGCTCTTATTTTCCAAATAACTTGCCTTATACTTTTTTGATTGATTTTCTGGCATGCAAGCAAGTAATTTGATTGCATATATGCAAAAACTGTTGAGTTTTTAATAATTTTTAAATTATTGAGTTTTTTTATTTCATCTACAAGACTGTTTCCAACACCTATACTAAGATGATTATCATCAACAGTGAATTTTAATCCTGAGTGATTCTTTGCAACATGCAAATGCTCACCTCCTAATTCAGGATTTTGTTCTACTAGTAAAACTTTCAAATTTGCCTTTGCGGATAATTTTGCAGCGTACAATCCACTTAGACCTCCACCAACAACCAATACATCACAATGATAATGAAAATGTTCATATTTATGAGGATCATCCTTAGTTGGGGATTTACCTAATCCTGCAGCTTGTCTAATAAAATATTCATATTTCTCCCAAAATTTAGGAGGCCACATAAAAGTTTTGTAATAAAATCCTGCAGGGAAAAAAGGTGCAAGTAAGTCATTAATAGACCCAAAGTCAAAATTTAATGTTGGCCAATTATTTTGTGAAGTAGCTATTAAACCTGCATATATTTCAATCTCTGTCGCTCGTACATTTGGTTCAGTTATTTCACCAGATTCTAATTGAACGATTGCATTTGGCTCTTCACTTCCCGAACTAATTATCCCTCTTGGTCTATGGTATTTGAAGCTTCTTCCAACAAAAAAAATGTCATTCCTAATCAAAGCACTAGCAAGTGTGTCTCCTTGATAGCCAGAATATTTTTTACCATCAAAAGTGAAAGAAATTTTTTTATCAAAATACATATTTATTTTTTTGTATATGAGGTTGAGATATTGCCTGAACCTATTTCTGGTTCTCCAGACGGAGTATCAAGAGCATCACCACTTATATTAGGGGGTTTTTCTCCCATATTATAGATTTTTAAAATTTCATCAGTAGCAGTGTTTCTTGCAACATTAAACCATCTGCGACATCCATTGGAATGATTCCATCTTTCAAATTGTATTCCTTTTATATTTTTACGCATAAAAAGATATTCGGACCATTGGTCATCGGTCAAGTCTGGTGGATTTTTTGGACGAACTATATGTGCTTCCCCACCACAGGAAAACTCAGCTTGCTCTCTTTCGCCGCAGTAAGGACAATTGATTAAAAACATATCTAATGAGCAACAGCAGCAGCGCCGTGTTCATCCACCAACTCTCCACTAGAAAATCGATTGATGTTAAATGGAGCATTGAGGGTATGCGGCTGGTCATTGGCAATTGTATGGGCAAACACCCATCCAGATCCAGGAGTGGCTTTGAAACCACCAGTTCCCCAGCCGCAATTGAAATACAATCCCTTAATATGTGTTTTGCTAATAATTGGACTTGCATCAGGACATATATCAACAATGCCACCCCAATGCCTCAGCATTTTCATTCTTGAAAAGAGTGGAAATAATTCAACAACTGCCATTATTGTATCTTCTACGATGTTAAAACCTCCTCTTTGTGTATAAGATGTGTATCCGTCAGTTCCAGCTCCAATAACTAACTCTCCCTTATCTGATTGTGAAACATAAGCATGAATTGTATTTGACATTACAACTGTATCGAGAATTGGTTTAACTGGCTCTGAAACAAGAGCTTGCAAAGGCCTGCTTTCTATAGGCAGTCTAATACCGACCATATTTGCAATAACGCTTGAATGACCTGCGGCTGCGACACCTATACGATTTGAATTTATCCGACCTTTTGTTGTTTCAATTCCTGTGACATTTCCATTTTGAACATTAATTCCTGTAACTTCGCAGTTTTGAATGATATCGACACCCATTGCATCCGCGCCTCTTGCATAACCCCATGCAACGGCGTCATGTCTAGCGGTTCCAGCCCGTCGTTGAAGAGTAGCTCCTAGAACTGGATAGCGAATGTTTGGAGATGTATTAATTATAGGACAGAATTCTTTTACTTGTTTTGTATTTAACCATTCGCAGTCAATATCATTCAGTCGATTTGCGTGCCATCGTCTTTTTAGTTCACGAACATCGTGAAGGTTATGAGCAACATTCATCACACCACGTTGCGAAAACATTACATTGAAATTTAATTCCTGAGACATTCCTTCCCAAAGTTTAAGAGCGTGCTCATATAATCCTGCACTTTGATCCCATAAATAGTTTGACCGAATAATGGTTGTGTTTCTTCCTGTGTTGCCTCCGCCAATCCAACCTTTTTCAACAACTGCTATTTTCGTAAGGCCATGATTTTTGGCGAGATAGTAAGCAGTTGTTAAGCCATGGCCTCCACCGCCTATGATGATAGCATCATATTCTGTTTTTAGCGTGGGTGAGCGCCAAACTGGCTGCCAATTTTCATGATAGGATAAAGCATTTTTAAAGAGTGAAAATACCGAATATTTTATTGGCTTCTTGTGCATATGTTATAGAATTATGAAGATCTATAACAGTTTTAGAAAAGACCTTCAATTTCTCCCTCGTCATTAAGAAAAATAGAATTTGCCGCAGGAACGCTAGGCAGCCCAGGCATGGTCATTATTTCTCCACACACAACTACAATAAATTCTGCTCCACTTGATAAACGTACTTCTCTGATTGGTATACTGTGATTAGAAGGCGCCCCTTTTAAAGTTGGGTCTGTAGAGAAACTATATTGAGTTTTAGCAATGCAGATAGGAAAATCCCCATACCCATTTTCTTCAAACTGTTTTAATTGATCACGTATTTTTGAATCTGCAATAACATCATCAGCATCATAAATTTCTGTTGCAATCGTTTTTATTTTTTCAAGTAAAGAAATTTTATCTTCGTACAGATATTTAAAAGTATTGATACCATTGGCAATCTCAACAACTTTTTTTGCAAGCTCAACAGTACCTTCACCACCTTTTGCCCAGTGATAACAAGGAACAGCTTCAACACCAATACTTTTACATTCTTCTTGAAGTGCTTGCATTTCATTTTCTGTGTCAGCAACAAAATGATTGATAGCAATCACCACAGGAAGACCAAATTTTTTAATATTAGAAACATGACGTTTTAAATTAGATATACCAGATTTTACTGCCTCTACATTTTCGTTACTCAAGTCTGCTTTTGCAACACCCCCATGCATTTTAAGAGCACGAATGGTAGCAACTAATACAACAGCGCTTGGTGTAAGGCCAGATTTTCGACATTTAATATCAAAAAATTTTTCTGCCCCAAGATCTGCTCCAAAACCAGCTTCAGTAACTACGTAATCTGATAATTGAAGACTCGTTTTTGTTGCAATTACACTGTTACAACCGTGAGCAATATTTGCGAACGGACCTCCATGAATAATTGCGGGATTATTCTCCAAAGTTTGTACTAAATTAGGCATTAAAGCTTGTTTTAATAAAACAGTCATAGGGCCTTCTGCTTTTAGATCTTTTGCAAATATAGCTTTCTTTTCTCTTGTGTAGGCAACAGTAATATTTCCAAGACGTCTTTCTAAATCTTTTAAATCATTAGCTAAACAAAAAATCGCCATAACTTCAGAAGCAACAGTTATATTAAAACCATCTTGGCGAGGATATCCATTTGCAACACCACCTAAATTTACCGTAATTTCCCGGAGTGCTCTATCATTTAAATCTAAACATCTTTTCCAAGATACACGACGAACATCAATACCAAGTTTATTTCCCCAATAAATATGGTTATCAATTAGAGACGCTAAAAGATTATTCGCAGATGTAATTGCATGAAAATCACCAGTAAAATGTAAATTTATATGTTCCATTGGTACAACCTGAGCATATCCCCCTCCCGCAGCACCACCTTTCATGCCAAAGCTAGGGCCAAGACTTGGTTCACGCAAACACACAATGCTTTGTTTTCCAATTTTACAGAGACCATCACTGAGACCAACAGAAGTTGTAGTTTTACCTTCTCCTGCAGGAGTTGGTGAAATAGCAGTAACTAAGATAAGTTTTGATTCTTTTTTAGGGAGTCTTTGAGTTGAATTATTATCTATTTTCGCAATATGATGACCATAAGGACGAAGATCATTTTCTTCTAAATTTAGTTTTATGGCAATTTCTTTAATATTTTTTTTATTAGCTTTACGTGCGATCTCAATATCAGACATATGGAATTTTCCTCAAATATTTATTTCTTCTATAGATGAATTTTGTTTGAAAATAATATTAATTTCACTACTGGTAATAAAAAAAAAGTGGACAATTTAATTTTTTATTTCTCTATAATTTTAAATTCATTTTTACTATTAATTTCTAAATTAGAATTAATAACGTCATATAACCATTCAGAGGTTGTTTTGATTCCTCCAAAGGCATAGAAATGTAATTTTGCTAATTTTGTGTTTGGGTGCTCTTCTTTATAATCAGCAAGATCAGCAATCAACTTATCTGGAGTTCTAGTCTTCATTATTTTTGTAATATTTATGGCTTGTTTAGATAAAAAACGTATTGAATTTCCGATACCACATGATTTGGCATATGCAATTAAAGTTTTAAGAGTTGCTGGACCTGGTATGCCAGCATGAATTTCTAATTTATTGTTGTGTAAATTTAATTTTTGCTCCCAAATCTCTAAAGAAGAAACTTCAAAGAAAAATTGTGTTGCTAAATATGCTTTATAATCTACATTTTTAACAAATTCATTTTTTTCTATGATAGCTTTGTCTAACTCTTCTTCAGAAATGTCAGGGTTACCATCGGGATGCCCTGCTAAGCCTACTTCTTTAAATTGGTATTTTGATAATAGATCAGTCTTAAGAATATCTAGACTTGATGTAATATTACCTTTTTGATTTGACCCACCACCAATAACCAAAATTTTATTACAACCTGCTTTTTCAGATAAATCACCTATGTATTTTTCAAGCTCATTATTATCTTTTATTGTCCTTGCAGGAAGATGTGGAATAACATCAAATCCTTCATTAGTAAGTTTTTTTGCTGTATTAATTACACGTGATGAATTTTCATCAGGTAAGTAAGTAACATAAACAGCATTATCAGTGGAAATTAAATCCGAAAATTTACCATATTTTTCATAAACATTTGGCGTTGTTTCTATTGAATAATTATTTAAAAGCTTTTTAATATTGAATTCTTTTTGATTTCTATTCATATATATTTTATTGATTTTTATATTTTTAAATTGGATTTAAATGAAAAATTTAAAATTTACTATTATTACTTTTTATCAATTTAAGAAAAATCGTAATCTTGAAAAATTACAAAATTTACTAAAGCATTTTTGCTCATTTCATAAAATTAAAGGCACAATTTTACTTGCAGATGAAGGAATTAATGGAACGGTTGCTGGGTTAATAAAGCCCATTAAACTGTTAGAATTAGAGATACAGAAACTAGGATTCACAAGATTAGAATTAAAACGATCTTTTTATGAACTCATGCCTTTTAATCGTTTAAAAATAAAAATTAAAAATGAAATTGTTACTTTTGATGGATCACAATTAGATGTTGAAAATCATTCTGGCAAGCATGTTGTTTCTAATGAATGGAATACATTAATTGAAGATAAAAAGACAATAGTGATTGATGTGCGTAATAATTTTGAAGTAGAAATTGGTTCATTTGAAAGATCAATTAATCCTAAGACTAAAAATTTTTCAGAATTTAAAAAATATGTAGATAAAAACTTATCAGAAAATAAAAATATGAAGATTGCTATGTATTGTACAGGAGGAATAAGATGTGAAAAAGCATCATCTTATATGCTTAACAGGGGCTTTAAAAATATTTTTCAATTAAAGGGCGGTATACTTCAATATCTTGAAGATATATCAATCAAAAAATCAAAGTGGCAAGGAGAATGTTTTGTTTTTGACAACAGGGTATCTATTAAAAATGAAATGGCATCAGGCACGTATGAATTATGTCATGCCTGCCGCAATCTTCTTGGTCTTGAAGATCGTTTATCAAAAAATTATGTTAAAGGAATTTCCTGCTCCAAATGTATTAACAAAATATCAAAAGATAAGATATTGAAACTTAAAGAAAGAAATAAACAAATAGAAATTTCTAAAAAGAAAGGTCTTTATAATCCTTATATTAAGTATACTCCCTCTGATTTTTCATAAAAAAACTTTATTTCATTATTATTTGAATATATAGGCACTTTATGGCTAAAAAATCATATGCTTTAAAACAACTTCTTCCCGAAGAAAATCCAAAAACAGGAACAAAGTATATAGTTCGAAAACCAACAAAAGGTTTAAAAGCTTCTGAAAAACTACGTGTTAAAAAATATGATCCAGTTTTAAAAAAACATGTTTGGTTTGTTGAAAAAAAAATGCCTCCTCATAGTAAATAACTTATTTATATTTTTTTAAAAAACTTTTCTATGAAAAGAAATAAATAAAATTACTCTGTTGGAGTAGTTATCTGTTTTCGAGATCGATTAAGTGATTTTTCCAGTTCTTCATATGTACACAAACCAATATCCATTGGACTTTTTGATTCCAAAACAGCTTCCCGATAAGTACCTGCACGAATTGCATCCACGGTATTTTTTGTTGAGCCAGTAAGTTTTGCAATTTGTGAACTACTCAGTTCTGTTGGATATCGCTTAATTAGCCAAAGAATAGCATATGGTTTTTCTTGACGAAGAGAAATGGGTGTATACTTTGTATCTTTTTTTCTTGGAGGTAAATTGTCAATTGTTGTTGATGAAATTAATTTCAATTGAGCATTTGAATCATTTTCGCAACGTGTAATCTCTTCTTTAGTTAACTGATTATTATCAATTGGGTCATAACCTAGCATTCCTGAAGCAACATCTCCATCAGCAATACCTTCAACTTCAAGTTCATGCAGGCCACAGAATTCTGCAACTTGTGTAAAAGTTAGCCTTGTTTTTTCAATTAACCATACAGCAGTAGCTTTTGGCATAAGGGGTAGTGTCATAATTTATCCTTTAAATTAAAATCTTGTATATAAATAGAAACATTAAAAATATATATAAAATTATTATTTTATGAACAGTTTTTTAGAATTTGAAGAAGATAAAAAAACAATTAAATCAATAAATTTAGATAATTTTAGTATAGAAGATTTGGAAGAATATATTGATGGTTTAAGGTTGGAAGTTAAGAAAGCAGAAGAAGAAATTAAGCAGAGAATAAAAACAAAGGGGGAAGCTCAGAAATTCTTTAAATAATTACTTAGTTAATTTTAAGCCCTTAAATCTTTTTTCAAAACGAGCAACCTGACCTTCAGAGTCATTAATATTGGCTTTTCCACCTGTCCATGCTGGATGTGATTTTGGGTCAATTTCTAATTTTAATGTATCAGAAGCCTTTCCCCAAGTTGAACGTGTTTTAAAGGTTGAGCCATCAGTCATGACAACTTCAATTTCATGATAATCTGGATGTATATTTTTTTTCATTAATTGAACCTTATAGTTATTAATATTTGAAAGTAAAGTTAGATTATTTCAAGTTTTTCTTGAATTATTTCATGAATATTTGAATTTGAAACTAGGATATCTTTGGAGTGTATATCCCAAGATTCTCCATTTGGTTGAGATACTCTCCCTCCTGCTTCTTTAACAAGCAATACCCCGGCAGATACATCCCAGATATTCAGATTGCGTTCCCAATATGCATCTAGTTTACCAGCTGCTACATATGCTAGATCGATAGATGCTGCCCCCATCCTTCTTAAACCTGAGCAATTTTTAGTTATTGCGTCAATCTCTTTTAAATATTGAGGATAAATTCTATCCATATGAGGAATGCCAGTGCCTATAATGCAGTCTATAATATCTTGCCTTTTAGATACACGTAATCTGTTATTGTTGCACCAAGACCCTTTACCTTTTGAAGCCCAGAAAAAATCATCTAAAATTGGATTATAAATTACACCATCAGTAATTTCTTCATTTATGATTTTAGCAATAACGATGCCAACAAGGGGTATGCCGTGAATAAAATTTGTTGTGCCATCAATTGGATCGATGACAATCATTTCTTCATTGCCTATTATTTTTTCACTTTCCTCAGTAATGTATGTAGCTTCAGGATAGTAATATTTTAATGTGTCTATAAGGATTTGTTCAGTTTTCAAATCTGCATTGGTTACAAAATCACCAAGGCCCTTTGATTGTATTTGTAAATTTTCAATTTCACCAAAATCACGTAATAAGTACTTTCCAGCCTTTCTAACTGCTTTTTCAAAAATATTTATAACAGGGGGTTGAATTTGCATTTTTATTTTTTCGCCTTTTCGACATAGCTTGCGTTAAGTGTATTAATCACTACAATATCACCAACTTCAATAAAAGGAGGAACAGAGGTTTTGATATTTCTCTCAAGAACAGCAGGTTTGTAGGATGAAGTAGCAGTTTGACCTTTAATAACAGTTTCAGTCTCTACAACTGCAAAACTAACATGATCAGGGAGAATAATTGAAACAGGTTGTGACCCATATAATTGAATAGTAATAATGTCATTTTCTTTTAAAAATTTTGATTGCATTTCAGTAATAATGTCTGCTCCAATTTCAATTTGATCAAAATTTTTTTTATCCATAAAATAATATTTTTCATCGGCACTGTATAAATATTGGCATTCTTTCTCATCTAGAATTGCTCGCTCTATACTTTCTGAAGAACGAAAACGTTCATTTGTTTTTGTTCCTTCTGTTAGTTCTTTCATTTCAACTTGAAGATATGCACCCCCTTTACCTGGTTGTGTATGTTGTGTTTTTATTACTCGCCAGAGTTTGTTATGAATTTCCAAAATGTTTCCAACTTTAATTTGATTGCCTTCAATTTTCATTTTGTTTCTCTCCGATAAAATAATACTTTATTAATGCAATTTATTTTATATTTTTTTCTATTTTTAATTGTAAATTTTTTGTTTTGGAAAGGTCTACTATACTAAATTTAGGATTTATTAAGACTTTATTTAATTTGGCAATTTGTTTTAATCTTTTTAATGTTTCGTTATTTGCATTAACTTTTATATAGCTAACTTGATTTTCTACTAAATCTATAAATAAACCATAATTTTTTTTGCTATCCACATATATTTTGTAATTTTTTGATGTAAATTGTGTAAGCAACAATCGCTGCAGTTCTTGCAACCAATGAATTCCAAAACCATTTATCAAAAAATACTTTATGAATAAAATTGGAACTTTATTATTCTTTTTACAAATTGAAATAATTTCTGATGCTTGGTTGTAGGAGTTAATATTAAAGCAATTTTTTTTTAGAGGCACTTACAATAATTTTTTAAAATCTTTGAGTGTATCAATCATTCTATTAGAAAACCCCCATTCGTTATCATACCAAGAGAGAATACGACAAAATTTTTGGTTAAGTACTTGTGTTTGGGTTAAATCAAAAATAGAACTGCTTTCATTATGATTAAAGTCAATAGACACTAACGGCAAATTATTTACTGTAAGGATATTTTTAAGATTTGATGATTTAGATGCTGCAACCATAGCGTTGTTGATTGCTTCTATAGAAGTTTTCTTTTTGCTAACAAAAGTAAAATCAATTAGAGATACATTAGGAGTAGGAACTCTTATAGCTGTTCCATCAAGTTTACCTTCTAACTGTGGCAAAACCAAACTTAAAGCTTTTGCGGCACCAGTTGATGTGGGTATCAGAGAACTAGATGCTGTTCTAGCTCTTCGTAAATCGCTATGAGCTTGATCAACAGTACGTTGATCACCCGTGAAACTATGTATAGTAGTCATGAATCCTGTTTCAATGCCTACAACCTTATCTAAAACCATCGCAACTGGCGCTAGGCAATTTGTTGTGCAGGAGCCATTAGATATAATAGAATGTTTTTTATTCAGAATTTTATTATTTACTCCTTGAACAATTGTTGCGTCAACATTTGAAGCTGGTGCGGATATAATTACTTTTTTAGCGCCCGCATTGATATGTGCTTGTGCCTTTTCTTTAGATGTAAAAACACCACTGCACTCTAGTACAACATCAATATTCATTTTTTTCCATGGAAGTTTATTCGGGTCACCTTCGGAGCAAAATATTATATTTTTGTTATTATATTTTAGCCCATTTTTTGTTTTGCTAATTTTAATAGGTAATTTTCCGTGTATGCTATCATATTGCAGCAGATGACGACTAGATTCCAAGTTTCCTAATTCATTAATAGCAACAATGTCGATATTTTTAATTTTTTTTTCAAGAAAGGCTCTAAATACTAATTTACCAATTCTCCCAAAACCATTTATAGCTACTTTCATATTTAATTTTTCTCCATTTTCTCTTTTATTAATTCAGCCAAAGCATTGGATGTAATGGCAAAATGCTCATATAGTTTTTTATATGGGCCACTTGCCCCAAATGCTTTCATTCCTATAAAGTTTTCACTAGGAATGTATCTCTCCCAACCATTTATCACGCCTGCTTCAATAGCAAATCTTGGCTTATTACCTAATATATTTAATTTATCTTCATCAGTTTGTTTTTCAAAAATTTCCCAACTCGGAAAGGAAACAACTCTTATGTTTATTTTTTCTTTTGCTAAAATAACTGAGCTTTGACAAGCAATTTCAACTTCAGAGCCAGTAGCCAATATAGTTGCTGCATATTGTTGATGATTAATAATTGGAAAAGCACCTTGTTGAACAATATTTACATTATTTTTTTTTCGAAGCATTGGAAGATTTTGTCTTGTTAGAACTAATAATGTGGGAGCCGATGATTGTAATGCGTACTCCCATGCCTCCATAGTTTCAATAATATCACTTGGACGAATCACGGTTAAATTTGGCATAGCTCTTAATGAAGCAAGATGTTCAACAGGTTGGTGAGTCGGCCCATCTTCTCCAAGACCAATTGAATCATGCGTCATGACGTAAATTACAGGAAGTTTCATTAATGCTGCCAATCTTATTGATGGCCTGCAATAATCTGTAAAAACTAAAAAAGTACCTCCATATGGTTTGATTCCACCATGCAAAGCCATACCATTCATTATAGATGCCATGCCGTGTTCTCTGACCCCGTAATGAATATACGTACCCGAAAATTTTTTTTTGCTAATAATTTCCATATTTTTAGTTTTTGTATTGTTGGATCCTGTTAAATCAGCCGAACCACCAATTAAATTTTTCATCAAAGGAGTAATTATTTCAAGAGATAGTTCACTAGCTTTTCTTGTTGCACAGTTTGTTTGATTTTTGAAATGATGATCTTTAAATTTTGTTATTACCTCTTTTACTTTGGTTGCCAATAATTTGGAGAAAAAATCTTCGTACTGAGGTGATGACGTTAGCTGATGATTATGTTTATCCCAAGCAGATTTATGACTTGCAGTCCTTTTATAAAAATTTCTCCACGTTTCAACCAAGTCAGCTGGAAGTTCAAAAGTTCCATAAGGCCAATTTAAATTCTTTCTAGTCAATTCTATTTCTTCCTCTCCAAGTGGTGAACCATGAGAGGATGAATTAGATTCTTTGTTAGGTGACCCAAAACCAATTTTAGTTTTACAAGCTATAAGTGTTGGAGAAACATTTTTTTTAGCTAACAAAATTGCATCAAAAATTTCTTTATGATTATGACCATTAATACTCAGCGTATTCCAACCATAGGATTCATATCGTTTTATAGTATCTTCTGAAACAGATAGACCAGTAGATCCGTCAATTGAAATTGAGTTATCATCAAAGAAAACAATTAGTTTTGATAAACCTAAATGACCTGCCAAACTACATGCTTCATGACTTAGACCTTCCATTAAACATCCATCTCCGACAAAAACGTAAGTGTAGTGATCAATTGTTTTTTTTCCAAATTTACTAGAAAGGATTTGTTCCGCTAAAGCAAAACCTACACCGTTAGCCAGACCTTGTGATAATGGACCTGTTGTTGTTTCTATTCCTTCAAGCTCACCATATTCAGGATGCCCAGCGGTAGGAGATCCTACTTGACGAAATTTTTTTATATCTTCAAGAGATATATCCTTGTAGCCTGTTAGGTATAATGCTGCGTATAAAAGCATAGATCCATGCCCATTGGAAATAATTAGTCTATCACGATCTAACCATCTAGGATCATTTGGGTCAAATTTTAGATGATCCTTATATAAGACTGTGGCTATATCAGCCATCCCCATTGGCATGCCCGGATGGCCTGATTTGGCTTGTTGAACAGCATCCATGGCAAGAAACCTTATACAATTTGATAATTGTGATAGATTCGAAGAATTTGATTGATTAAATGACAAAATACCTCTTTAAAAATTAGCTTTTACACTAATATTTGCTCTCATTAAAGTGACATTTTAAATAAATGAAACTATAAATAATAATGGACATTTTAAAGAGAATTGAAATTTTAAAAAATAAAATGATTCAAGTGGAAGAATTAGTGGATGATTTACTTCTGACTTTGGAAGCAAAGCAAAATAAAATATATATTAAAGAAAATAAAATTTTACAATTGAAAGAAGTGGTAAAAAAAAATGTTGATAAAATTGATTCAATCATAGATGAGTACAATGCCAACTCTTAAGACTGAAATTCTTGGTTCTATTATTGAAATTAATTACCAAGAAGCTGAAAAAGAAAAATTAGAGCGCCTAATCAGTAAACTTAGTAGAAGGATAAGTGAGTTTAATCATAATATTGGACAAATAAGTGATAGTAAAATCATTTTTCTTGCAGCATTAAAAGCCGAAGATCATCTTGAGGAGATTGAAAACCTTCTAGAAAAAAAAGATAAAGAAAAAAAAATAAACGATGATCAAAAAAATATAATTAATAATTTAACAAAAGAAATTATATCGCTGAAAGATCAGATTAGCAAATTGGAATCACATAAATCATCGTATGAAGAGATAGATTTTAAAACTTTAAAAAATATTAATACAATTGAAGATCATTTAGATAAAATATTACACAAAATTTTAGCCACTAATAAGAATGGATCTTAGCATCGAAAAAAAAAACCAACGCAAATTAGCAGCAAAAAAAAGATTACTTATCCATCAATCGTTCAATAATCGTTTTGTAGATTTTAATAAATTATTGCAAAAAAATAAATGGTTTAAAGAGGGAAAAATTATAGCTAGTTTTTTATCTATCAAAACTGAAATTTCCACTAATTCTCTTAATCAACTTATTTGGAGATCAAAAAAAACATTATGCTTGCCTGTGATTAAACATGATGGTGATTTACTATCTTTTCATAGATACAAAAAAAAAGATAAATTAATTGTTGGTAGATTTGACGTCATGGAACCTGATAACAATTATGAGTGTTTGCCTGATGTTATATTTGTTCCTTGTTTGGCTTTTGATTTATTTGGATATCGGCTTGGTTACGGCGGAGGCTATTATGATAAAACACTTGCATATTTTAATTCACTTAAAAACACATTTACAGTTGTTGGTTTGGCATATGATAATCAAAAAGTTGATGAAGTAATTCATGATGAGCTAGATCAAAAATTAAACTATATTTTAACTGAAAAACAATTATACAAAATATTGTGAAAATTATATTTATTGGAGATATCGTCGGACGATCTGGAAGAGATGCAGTGGAAAAAAATATTTTTGAATTAAAAAAAAAATATGTACCTGATGTAATAATTGCAAATGCAGAAAATGCAGCTTCTGGATACGGATTAACCAAGAAAATTGCATTGGAGTTATTTCAATTAGGGGTGAATGTAATCACACTTGGTAACCATGCTTGGGATCAAAGAGAGATGCTCTCTTATATTGAAGAATGTCCAAAGATAATAAGAGCGATAAATTACCCTAAAGGCGTTCCTGGAAAAGGAGAGTATAAATTAGTATTAGAAGACGGAAGATCAATAATAATTATGCAGGTTATGTTGAGACTATTTATGGGCATGTCTCTTGATGATCCATTTGCATTAGTTAAAGCTAGATTGCAGTCAGAATTTATTGGATCAACTTGCAATGGAATACTAATTGATATGCATGGAGAAGCAACATCAGAAAAAAATGCTTTTGGTCATTTTGTTGATGGAAAAGTTACAGCTGTGTTGGGTACTCATACGCACATTCCAACAGCTGATGCAAAAATACTACAAAATGGTACAGCATATCAAACTGATGTTGGTATGTCGGGTGACTATAATTCCGTCATTGGAATGGATAAGGAAAATCCTATACATGGCTTTACCAAAGGCTACCGTTCTGAAGGAAGATTTACGCCCGCGAATGGTAAAGGAAAATTGTGTGGAGTATATATTAAGAGTAATGATACAACTGGATTAGCTGAAAAAATTGAGATGTTTCAGTTATAAATTTGCACATATTCGACACAATATTGGTTTAAATCATTTCTCTAATTAAATTGCTTTACTGGTAACGAGTAAGATATTTATATAGATAGTTTATGGCAGGTCACTCGAAGTTTAAAAATATTATGCATCGTAAAGGTGCCCAGGATAAAAAAAGAGCAAAAATATTCTCTCGTCTTGGAAGAGAAATTTCAGTTTCTGTAAAAACTGGAGGATCAGATCCTGAAAGTAATATTCGTTTGCGCTCAGCTATCAGCGCAGCTAAAGCATTAAATATGCCAAAAGACAACATTGAAAGAGCTATCAAGAAAGGTAATGGCAATGATCCTGATTTAAATTATGAAGAAATAAGATATGAAGGATATGGTCCCGATGGTGTTGCTATAATTGTAGAGGCTATGACAAACAATAAAAACAGAACAGCTGCTGAGATCCGTTCAATATTTAGTAAATCAGGCGGTAATCTTGGAGAAAATGGGAGTGTAAGTTTTAGTTTTAAGCGTTTAGGAACTATTACT
>Ga0208747_1000029_pt1 | contig 36627 bp, 29 predicted proteins | sample Knorr_S7_td_AAIW_FD_185597 | JGI IMG/M metagenome (GOLD analysis project Ga0208747, IMG submission 185597) | Marine microbial communities from Southern Atlantic Ocean transect - Knorr_S7_td_AAIW_ad_750m_LV_A (SPAdes) (version 2) | ecosystem: Environmental > Aquatic > Marine > Oceanic | place...
GTGCGAGGGAGTCGAACCCACCTACCCCGCTCGTCACGAGGCATAACGGATTTGAAGTCCGCAAGAGCCACCGGGCCCCATCCACTCCCATTAGATAGATAATTGGCTGTGCTTAGGAAAATAAAAGGCGCCGCCGGGCGGCGGCGCCTGAATTATCGCCATTCTAGGAAGGTTTAGCTGCCGAGGACGGAGTCGACCTTCTTCTTCAGCGCGCCCTTGGGAACTGCGCCGATGATCTGGTCCACAGGCTGCCCATCCTTGAAGAAGATCAAGGCTGGGATACTGCGAACGCCGTACTGCATCGCCGTATTGGGACTGTTGTCCACGTCCAACTTCGCCACTTTCATCTGACCGTCATAGTCCACTGCCATGTCATGGACAGAAGGAGCAATCATCTTGCATGGTCCACACCATTCGGCCCAAAAATCCACCATGACCGGTGTGTCCGAGTTTAATACCAACTCTTGCCAGGTTTCGTCATTTACCTCAAAGGGTTCTGCCATTTCCATCCTCCGGAATCTCTTACGCGATTTCCTCGCGCTATAACTTAGATGCTGGTTGCTTGGTTGGGGTTCATCCGGACTAAATCCAAACTAGATCCAAAAAACCAGGAACCCAGGCCGCCTACGCACCAGTTTAATGTGCGCACACATCAAGGTCAACCAGTGGAAGTCCTGATTAATCCTGGTACTAGACCAACCAGGATGGGTATCCCGATGCCAGGCCAGACGCCGAGTTTTTCAGGGTTTAGCGCCAGGCTTGGCCTGAGCCTGAGACCTAACGCCACGCTCCTTGGTTTCTCACCCACCTTGAATTATAGTATTTACGAGTTTATGGAGATAGCCAAGCGCATCACACAGCAAGGAGACCGAGTAACCCTTTCGCTTACATCGTGGGGACGGTTGGGCGAGGCTATGGCCGAATTTGACGGACATAATGTGTTCGTGGCCGGTGGTATCCCCGGAGAGAAAGTGGTTGCGGAGGTGGTCAAAGTCCACCGCAAGTACGTCTCCGCCAAGGTGGTGGCCGTGCTTGAGGCGTCGCCAGACAGGGTTGAGCCGCCCTGCCCCTACTACGATGAGTGCACCGGCTGCCAATGGCAGCACCTCTCATACGATGCCCAACTGAAGACCAAACGTGAGAAGGTGACGGACGCCCTGCAGCGCGTTGGCGACTTTGCTAACCCTCCCGTCTCCGAAGTAAAACCCTCGCCTAACGAATACGGATACCGCAACCACGCCCGATTCACCATCAACCGGGAGGGCGCACTGGGCTACGTAAACCGGGAAACCCGCCAGTTCGTCCGTATCGACAAGTGTCTGTTGATGCACGACGGTGTGAACAAGTTGCTGGAAGAACTGCAAGACAATTGCGGCGAAACCACACAGCTATCGATCAGGGCTAGCAAGTACTCGGGTGATTTCCTGATCCAGCCCTACATGGTCCACCCAGACATTGGGGTAACCACCGGGCAAAAGAAGTACACCGAGTCGGTCGACGGCCATGAATTTCTCGTCTCGTCGCCTTCATTCTTCCAGGTCAACGTCGACCAAGCCGCCGCCGCCGCTGGGATAGTGCGCGACCGGCTGCACTTGACCCAAGACGACGTGCTCTTAGACGCCTACACCGGCGTGGGCACCTTCGCCATCTTGCTGGCCTCGTCGGTGAAACAGGTGATTGCGGTGGAAGAATCTTCTGCTGCCGTGGCCGACGCCAAGCAGAACGCCGGCGGGTTGCCGAACCTGGAATTCGTCCTTGGCCGTACCGAGGACGTCTTGAGGCGGCTGCCCGTAACGCCCGCCGTGGTGGTCCTGGACCCTCCCCGTTCCGGCTGCCAGCCCCGCGCCTTGGAGAGTCTCATCGAGATGGCCCCATCTAGGGTGGCCTATGTTTCCTGCGACGCCGAGACCTTGGGTCGAGACCTCAAGATCTTGTGCGCGGGCGGCTACCGTTTGGATGAGGTAGCGCCGCTGGACATGTTCCCCCAGACTCACCACGTTGAGTGTGTGGCGCTCCTCTCTCGAGGAGAACAGCCGAACGAACCAATGGCGGGTACGATCACATCTAGAGCGCCTGAACCTACGCTTGAGACGGAGCCCGAATCGGCGGATCCTCCTATCACTCTTGCCTCAGCGTCTCCCCGGCGGCGCGAGTTGATGGATATCCTGGGTCTGGAGTTCGCGGTCATGCCGGCCGACCTGGCTGAAGAGCCAATTCCCGGAGAAACTCCGGTTGATATGGTGCGGCGATTGTCCGCGGAGAAGGCCCTGGCCGTGGCTGCAACAGTGCAAACTGGACTGGTCATCGGGGCCGACAGCACAGTGGCGTTTGAAGGTCAGGCCGTGGGCAAGCCTGTGGACGACGATGATGCCCGGAGAATGCTTCACCAACTAAGTGGCACCACCCACCATGTCAGTACTGGAATCACTGTAGTCGATGCGGCGTCGGGCCGGGCCATCAGCGACGCCATGACCAGCGAGATCACGCTGCGCCATCTGTCAGACCAGGAGATCGATGCGTCGATTGCCTCGGGCGTGCCCAGAGACAAGGCGGGCGCCTATGCGGTGCAGGACACTGAGCTTCGGCCCGCTGCCGATTGGCAAGGCTGCTACAACAACATCGTGGGTCTGCCCATCTGCCGGTTATTGGAGATGTTGCAAGAGCTTGGATACCAGATGCCCGACGGCTGGACGGTGCCGGACGAAATCGCCTGCGGGGAGGACTGTCCGACAATTATAAACGCCGGACAGGAAGAGAAAGCCCCATGAACTTCATGGGCATGGGTATCCCTGAGCTCGGGGTGATCTTGCTGGTGGCCTTCTTGGTATTGGGCCCGGCCAAAGCCATAGATATGGCTAAAAACGCAGGGAAGGTGCTGGGCGACCTACGCCGTTCCTTCGGCGACGTTACCAACGCCATGACTATGGAGACCATGGAACAACGCATATCCACCCTGCCCCACGAGTCGGATCCCCAGTCACAACCCCCGCCTGGAGTGCCCATGCGGGCAGAGATACCTCCGGAAGAAGAAAACGAAGAAGACCCGGAGTCACCGGTCGATTCTGAGCAAAACGACCTACCGAGCGATGAAGGCGACACAGAGGAAAAGGGATGAGGTCGCGGGAGCAGACCATGCTGCAGCACCTCAGTGAGCTACGGCGTAGAGTCTTCATATGCCTGGTCGCCGTGCTCGCTGGCAGCGCGGTGTCGTTCGCGTTCTTCGAGCAGATAGTCGAGATATTGGTCGAGCCCGCCCGGGACCTAGACCTCGGGACGGGCGGGGAGTTGATCTACACCGAAGTAACAGAGCTATTGACGACCGCTATCAAGGTTTCCTTTGTCGCCGGCCTGATCTTGGCATCGCCGGTGCTCGTTTTCCAGGGCGTCATGTTCGTCGCGCCTGGGCTTACAGGCCGCGAGAAGCGGTACCTATTCGGCTTCATGCCTGCAGTGATATTGGCTTTCGCCGGTGGTGTGGCATTCGCCTATTACATTCTAACCCCGCCCGCTCTTCACTTCCTTCTCACCTTTGGCGGCGACATCGCCACGCCGTTGATTCGCATCAGCAACATCATCAACCTGATGATCCGGTTGCTGTTCTGGATGGGGTTGGCTTTTGAAACCCCGTTGGTGATGTACCTGTTGGCCTCGCTGGGCATCGTCTCTGCCGGGTCCTTAGCCCGGTTCCGCCGATACTGGGTGGTGGTGGCTTTCATCTTGGCGGCCATAATCACGCCGACAGTTGACCCTTTCAATCAGGCATTGGTGGCGGGACCGCTTTTGGCGCTCTACGAGATCGGCATCCTGTTGGCCCGCGTCGCCGGGCGCGGGCGTCGTAGGTCCAAGGCAATAGCTTCCCCTTAAACAAAAACGGCTTTTCAAGGCCGGGTTGAAGGCAATAAAAAAGACCGCCCTTCATTAGCGAAGGGCGGTCTTTTCACTTTTCCGGTATTAGGATCAGGTGGTGCTTTCATCTTTGCTGTTGGCGGCTGCTTGTTTTTCCGCCTCTTGTTTCTCTTCTTCACCCATCAGGGCTGTCTTGAAAGTGCGTATTCCTTTGCCCATGGAAGTGCCAATCTCAGGCAGACGGCGGGCGCCAAAGATCAAGAGAATCACAACCACAATGATTAATATTTCAGGAAGGCCCAAGCCCGCGATTCTCATCTGTTTTCCTCCCGCAAAAAGCTGCGGCGTGGACCCTGTGTGGGGCCGATGCATCCAAGCTTTTGAATGTTAGCAGATATAGTGTCCGGCGACAATAAATTACGTCTGTTAGGACTCGTCCATAGGGGCGCGCAACGACTCGGTTGTAGTTGATTTGGGAATGGTCGAGCAGTGAGAGTGATAGGTGCAGACTATAGGAGTGATATATATTGTATAGACCAGGCACCAACGCTATAATCTTGGATTATGTAAAAACCCGCCGCGTCGAAACACTCGTCGCGGCGGTCGTGCATGACGAAACTTGCAGGTGAAAATGGAATCCAACTACGACTTGGTGGTGATTGGTTCTGGCCCGGGCGGCTATGTGGCCGCTATCCGGGCCGGCCAATTGGGCCTGAAAACCGCCATCATCGAAAAAGAAGAACTGGGCGGCGTGTGCCTGAATTGGGGTTGCATCCCCAGTAAGTCACTGCTGAAGAACGCTGAGATATTGTCCTACTTCAATCGGGCCGACGAGTTTGGCCTGAAGATGGACAATTTCCATGCAGACTATTCCGTGGCCATCGACCGCAGCCGGGAGGTTGTCGACCGAAACACCAAGGGCGTGGCCTTCCTACTGGACAAAAACAAAGTCGACCACATCCAGGGCACGGCCAAGATAGTCGGCGCCGGCAAGGTGGAAGTCACTCCGGGCGGTAACGTCATTGAAGCCAAGAACATCATTGTCGCCACGGGGGCCCGGCCCAGAAGCATCCCTCCCTTGCCCATCGACGGCGAAAAAGTGATCACCAGCCGCGAATCTATAGTCCTCAGCGACCTACCAGAATCGATAGTCATCGTTGGCGGAGGGGCCATCGGAGTGGAGTTCGCCTACATATACAAGATGTACGGCGTCCAGGTAACGATCGTAGAGATGCTGCCCAGGCTGGTGCCCAACGAAGACGAAGACATTAGCGCACAACTGGAACGGGCCTTCAAGCGCGCCCGCATAGATTTTTTGACCGGTGCCGGCGTCACAGCTGTGGATATCTCCGGCTCTGGCGTGACCGTGACAGTGGACAAAGACGGCACTGCCCAGACCTTGGAATGCGATAAAGTCCTGGTAGCCATCGGCATCCAACCTAATGTTGAAGACCTGGGACTGGAGTCCGTCGGCATCGCCACTGACCGGACCGGCATCATAGTTGATGACAAGATGGCGACCAACGTAGCGGGCATCTACGCCATCGGAGACGTCAATGGGAAGATGCCGCTGGCCCACGTTGCGTCTGCCCAGGCTGCGGTAGCCGTCGAGACCATCGCGGGCATGGAGACGCAGCCGTTGGACTATACCTACATGCCCAGGGCGACCTATTGCATGCCCCAGATAGCCAGCTTCGGTCTGACCGAGGCCCAGGCTAGGGAAAAGGGTAAAGAGGTCAACGTGGGCACATTTAACGTCCAGGCAAATGGCAAGGCCCTGGCCATGGGAGAAAATTTCGGCCTGGTCAAATTAGTGGTGGACGCCAAGTACGGAGAACTGCTGGGGGGGCACATGATTGGCCCCGAGGTCACCGAGCTTTTGGGCGAGCTGTCAATGACGCGGATACTGGAAGGGACCGTACTAGAATTGGGCTGGGCGGTGCATGCCCACCCATCAATCTCGGAGATGCTCAAGGAAGCGGCGTTGAGCGCACAAGGGCGCACCATTCACATGTAGGTATCTCAATTATCAATTAGCAGCCATAACGGATAAAATTAGCGCATGGTCAGGATTCCTGATTTGTGACCCGTTGGACCGGCGGATTAGCCGGATTCGAGAATAACTGGCAATCCCCTCAAAACTGGGAGGGCGATCAGACAAGGAGCGGACCAAATGGGGTTGGGAACTTACGATTTCGCATTGGCAATAGGCGGCGAGGCTGGACAGGGGATAGCCACGCCCGGAGACATTCTGGCGCGGATCATCGTGCGCCGCGGATTGCACCTGGTTACTTATAACGCCTATCAGTCCATCGTCCGGGGCGGGCACATCTTTTTAACCATGCGTATAAGCGATGCCAAAGTCCAGAATCACGGGGATAAGCTGGACCTGCTCATGTGCCTGAATCAAGACACCATGGACCGTCACCAACGTTTGATGGGCCCAGGCACCCGCATCGTCTATAACAGCGATACCATCAACCCTGGAACTGAAGACAAAGGCGCGGATCTCTGCGGCCTGCCTGTCGGCGATCTGACTGATGGCAGCAGGAACCGGTTGGTCCAGAACACCGTGGGGCTGGGTGCAATCGCTTCTCTGATGGGTATCGATTTCTCTGTTCTGGAGGAGAGCTTGACGCTGCGGTTCCAACGGCGCGGCCAAGAGATGGTGGACGAGAATGTAAAGGTTGCCAGGGCCGGTTACGACTACTCCCAAGAACATTTCAAGCCCTTCGATCAGTCTCCACCGGTTGGCGAGAAACCCCTGGCTGTTTGGTCTGGAAACGACGCGTTGGCCATGGGCGGCGCCGCTGCCGGAGTTAAGTTCTATGCCGCATACCCAATGAGCCCGGCCACAGGTGTTCTCCATTGGATGGCCAACAACGCCCGGAACCTAGGAATTATGGTTCGGCAAGTAGAGGATGAGATTGGCGTCGCGAATATGGTCGTGGGCGCGGCGCAAGCGGGGACCCGCTCTTTATGCGCCACCTCCGGAGGCGGGTTCGCCTTGATGACCGAAGCGATCGGCGCGGCAGCCATGATGGAGATACCTGTTGTCTTCATAAATGTCATGCGGGCCGGCCCGTCCACCGGCGTCCCCACCAAGACCGAGCAGGGTGACCTATGGCAGGTATTAGGAGCCAGCCAGGGCGACTTCGAGCGAATCATCGTTTCGCCCACCGATTCATTGGACGCCTTCAGCACCATGGCCGAGGTTTTTAACTTAACAGACAAATACCAATGCCCGGCTATTGTTATCTCGGACCTCTACATCTCTGAGGGGAGGTACAGTGTCGATCCCGACCTGATAAACATGCACCCGGAGATTGACCGTGGAGCGCTTATAACTGAGCCTTCGGATACCGACGGATATCTTCGCTACAAGGACACCGAGAGCGGAATATCCCCCAGGCCCTTGGCAGGGCTTGAAGGCTACGTCCACCTGGTCGCCACTGACGAGCACGACGAGGACTCAACCTTGATTAGTGACGAGTTCACCAACCCCCACAAACGACGGCAGATGGTGGAGAAACGGGCCAGGAAGTTCGATAACATCCTCAGCGATATCGCGGCTCCGGTTCTGCAAGGCCCCGCCGATGCCGATGTTACCCTAATCGGTTGGGGTTCTACTCAGGGAATTATTGCTGAAGCGGTTGACGCATTGAACGCCGAAGGCGTCTCAACTAACCACCTGCAGATCAGATGGATGGTCCCATTCCACGGCGAAGAGATCATGGACATCTTATCCAAGGCCAAACGGACCATCATCGTAGAGAACAATTACTCTGGCCAGTTCGCCCGGTATATGCGGAGCGAGACCGGATTCGCTGCTGAAGGGCACATCCGTAAATACGACGGAGAACCGTTTATGCCGCACCACATCGTTGACGGTGTGAAAGCCCAGATCGGCGGAGAGACCGATAGATACGTTCCATATCAAGAGATAACCGTTTAACCGATAACGCTATTATTACCGGTATCCAGCCGGTGTTTAGATCGAGGTGAGACCATGGCAACCACAGCAATAAACCTTACGCCGAGAGACTTCAAGGGCAAGTCAAACCCTGACTGGTGTGCCGGTTGCGGCGACTTTGGGGTCTTGAACGCCATACAGCGCGCCGTCGCGGAAATGGGTTTTCGTCCTCATGACATCATGACTGTCAGTGGCATCGGCTGTTCGTCCAACCTACCGGGCTATATCAATACCTATGGCATGCACACTCTTCATGGCCGGTCTCTGGCCATGGCCACCGGCGTAAAGATGGCCAATCATGAGATGAACGTGATTGTCACCGGTGGCGACGGCGACGGATACGGTATCGGTGGCAATCACTTTACCCATACCGCCCGGCGAAACACCGATCTGACCTACATAGTGATGAACAACCAGATTTATGGTCTGACCACAGGTCAGGTTTCTCCTACCAGCAGCATCGGGATGAACACCAAAAGCACACCCTTCGGGAACGTGGAACAGCCAGTCAACCCGATAACATCGGCAATCATGAATGGCGCTACGTTCGTGGCCCGCGCCTACAGCGGCGATGTCAGGCACATGGCCGACCTGTTTCAACAGGGCATCCGTCACAAGGGATTCTCGATTATTGACGTGTTCAGCCCCTGCGTGACATTCAATCTCACAAACACCCACGATTTCTTCAAGGAAAGGGTCAAAAAGTTAGAGGATGAGAACCACGACCCCAGTGATTGGAAGACCGCCTGCGAAAAGGCGATGCTGTTTGGTGACACGATCTACACTGGGTTGTTCTTCCAGGGAGACCGGCCTTCATTGGAAGATGTGGAACCGATTTTGAGCAAGGGTGGCCCTTTGGCTACCCGGCCTCTGGGATTGGGCAAAGACGATGCGCAGAAGATTATCGACCGGATGATGTAGACCGGGTTGGTCTGGACACACCGGGTTATATCTGGAATCCCAAAAGGGAGCGGGCATCGTCCGCTCCCTTTTTATTACCGGTTGCCCCGCTCCCTGCCGTGCATTAATATCTATCCAGCGCGGACCCAGGGCGGATAGACCCCGGTTCGCCAGGAGGCAGAGTTGGCCACATCGATCGTGATGCCCCAGATGGGCTATGACATGCATGAGGGCAAGGTGGTCCGCTGGCTCAAGAAAGAGGGCGAAGAGGTGACGCGCGGGGAGGTCATCGCCGAGATCGAAACCGATAAGGCGACCGTTGAATACGAGGCCTATACAGGCGGCGTAATGGCCAAGATCGTGGCGGAAGAAGGGATTGCTATCCCGGTGGGCGGACTCATCGCCGTGATGACGGCTCCCGGCGAAGCCATCCCTGAAGACATCCTCACGGACGCAGCTATTGCCTTGGCAGCCGACTCCCCAGCCCCAGCGGCTGCCGCCGTTCAAGCTCTGGAAGGGCCAATCTCGGCAGCGGTCGCTCCCGCGGACACCGAAGAAGTTCGGGCTTCGCCTTTGGCCCGCCGGCTGGCCAAGGAGCGGGGATTCGATCTCGCTACCATCACTGGTACCGGTCCCGGCGGTCGAATAACTGAGGCTGATATCCCCGAACAGGGCGCTGCAGTCGCGCCTGCGGCTTTGGCATCTTCTAACGGATATATCAAAGCGTCGCCGCTGGCCAAGCGCCTGGCGCGCGAACGGGGTATTGATCTGGGTACGTTGACGGGCACCGGCCCCGGTGGCCGAGTCATCGAGGCCGATGTCCCGGAGCATGCAGTCCCAGCCGCCGCAGAATCCGTCGCACCGGCAACACTCGTCTCTGAGAATGTCGAGTTGTCACGGATGCGCCAGGCCATCGCCCGTGTTACCTCTGACAGCAAACGAGACGCGCCCCACTTCTACGTTGCTTTAGACGTCGACATGACCAAGGCAATGTCTTTCCGGCGCGACCTGAATGACGAGTTGGACGCCGAGAACCGGGTATCGGTCAACGACCTGATCGTCAAAGCATCGGCCATCGCCATCGGACGTCACCCAAAGTTCAACTCATTCTTTCGGGACGACCACCTTCAGATGAACGCGGCAATCAACGTGGGGATCGCCATCGCCCTGGAATCCGGTCTGATCGTGCCAGGCGTAAACGGTTGCGAGAGCAAGAGCCTCGTGGAAATCGCCGCAGCCAGCCGGGACCTGGTGTCCCGGGCAAACAGCGGCACACTGCGCAATGACGAATACAGTGGCACCACTTTCAGTGTGAGCAACCTTGGGGCATTCGATATCGAAAGCTTCACTGCCATCATATTCCCGCCCCACGCGGCCATCCTGGCTGTGGGTACCGTGAAGGAACAGCCTGTGGTGCGAGACGGCGAACTTGCCATCGCCCAGATCATGAAAGCGACCCTCTCCACCGATCACCGGGTGGCCGACGGAGCGGAGGCCGCCCAATTTCTGGTGGAGATCAAGAAGCTCCTCCAGAACCCAATCAGTTTAGTAATTCAATAGCTGTCAGCTACAAATCAGGAGATAAAATTGCCTAAATTATCCGGTGGTCAGACCGTCATAGAATCCCTCAAAGCCCAGGGCGTGGATACGGTTTTCGGCATCATATCCATCCATAATCTGGACCTTTTTGACTCCTTATTTAGCAGCCAGGACACTCTGCGCTTCGTGGGAGGCCGCCTGGAGTTGGGGTGCGGGTTCATGGCTGACGGTTACGCCCGGGCCACCGGTAAGCCTGGAGTGCTTTTCACCAGCACCGGTCCTGGAGCGGCGGACTCTATGGGCGCTATGGGCGAGGCCTATTTCTCGGGGTCGCCTATCCTAGAGATCACCACCAACGTGGAACAGGAGTTCATCGGCAGCGGCAAGCTAGCGACCCACGAGACCAAGGACCAACTGGGCATGTTCAAGGCCGTTACCGACTGGAACGCATCTATTCCCGAGGTTGAGTCGATTCCCGATAACATCACCGAGGCGTTTGACCGGTTCCAAACCCGGAGGCCAAGGCCAATTGAGTTGGAGATACCCACTGACCTTTTGGGGGCGGTAGCCGACGTGGAGATGCTGACTGCCCGGCAGCCGGATATTCCCCAAGGCGACCCCAACAAGGTTGAGCAGGCGTTGCATATGCTGCTCAAGGCCAAACGCCCGGCAATACTAGTAGGCGAGGAAGTCCAGCAGTTGGGCGGAACCCAGCAGATCGTTGAGCTTGCTGAGAAAATTGGCGCGGCCGTGGTCACCGCCGATGGCGCCAAAGGGGCGTTTCCAGAGGACCACGCCCAGTCATTGGGCCAGATCATGGGCAATCGAATCTGGGGCAAGAACCCGGTCCAGGAGTGGCTGGGCACTTGCGACTTAGTGGTCGTTTTGGGGTCCATAATGCCCCAACGGTCCACCGCAGGCATCGGGTTAAAATTGCCCAAAGACATAGTCCACGTGTTGTTGGATGGCGAGGCAATCGGCAAGAACTACGACGCAACCGTGCCTATAGTCGCCAACTCACAAGCCGTGGTTCAGCAATGGCTGGGAGCCATCGGTGGCCAGGACGTCCACAAAGGCAGCGCATTCCAGGATGACATCACAGCCACCCGGGGCAACATACGCCAGACGCTGGAAGAAACATGGGGCAACGAGCTCCGGGTTTTCGAGACCATAAGGTCGGTTACCCCCCGGAACACCATCTTTTCCCTTGACCCGACCGTGGGCGCCAGCCGGGCCACACGCTGCCTGGAGATTTTCGAACCAAGGACCTACATGCACCCCCATGGCTGGCTCGGTCTAGGGTTCGCGTTCCCCGCGGCAGTCGGCGCAAAGGTCGGCAAGCCCGATAACCCAGTGGTTTGCGTAACCGGCGACGGCGGGTTCCAGTACAACTTTCAGGAACTGGCCACCTGCGCTCAGTACGGCATCCACCCGGTGGTGCTGATGTTCAATGACAACGCCTGGGGAGTCCTGAAGGGCTTCCAGGGCGACCGGTTTGGTGAAGCCCGACGGTTCGGAAGCGATTTGGTGAATCCAGACTTCGTGAAGATCTTCGAGTCCTACGGGTTCGAAGGCACCAAGGTGACCGACGTCAAACAACTGGGCAAAGCCCTCGAGAACGCCATCACCTCTGGCAAGACCCACCTAGTAGAGGTCCAGACTCCAGACGGGTTCGGCGCGCTGACCTAGGCCGGAGGCCAAGTGCATCCCGGATTCCAGCCGTCGAGTGACTTGCAGGCATCTGGCGCAGCCGGGCGGATTAGAAACCCGTCCCTATGGACGATTGTGGTAGTTCAAACGTCGTTTCTGGACATGGGTTGTGCCTCTAAAGGACTGGGCCTCCCTGAATCAGGGCGGGTTAGAAACCTGACCTTAGGTGTCCGGTCCCTTTACAGACTGCCCTATACCCCTTGTCTAATCCCTATCGGGCGGCCACAATCGACATAACGTGGGGCGTGGCGTCCTTGACGGCCCATGACTGAATCGAGGCAAATAACTAGGCAAATACCGCGACATTCCCCAGGAGTTTTTATCGCCCTATGACCGATTCGACCAAAGAACCTGGGGCATACGATCAGCTTTATTCCAGGCGCATCTATCCGTTGGACGCCCATGATCTAAGCGAAGAACAGATCGCGGTGGCCTTCGCCATGACCTCCCGCCGCCCCGAAGCCTTCGACGAGATCGCGGAGCAGGTCAGCAAAGAAAAGGCGGCCGATTTCCACGAGCGGTGGGTTCTGGGCTACGGCCACGCCTCGGTCGCCGAGCATGCGGTGGTTCACCTGGCGGTGGAAAACGTGTCCCGGCTAGCCGTTGACACCCTTGAGGACAACCGGCTGGCGTCTTACACGGAAAAATCCACCCGCTACCAGGTGATGCCCGAGGACTACTTTTATGTTCCCGAAGAGCTGTCCCAGCATCAGGCTCTCAAGAAAGAGTATGTTGCTGCTTGCCAGAGTCTATTTCAGGGGTACCGGAAGCTGATTGACGGCTGCATGGACTACCTGCGAGAAACCACGCCACGTATCGCCTCTGAGAGAGATGGCGCCTACCGGATGCGGCTGAGTCGGGTGGCCACCGATCACTGCCGCGCGGTGCTGCCGGCAGCCACATTGACTAACGTGGGGGTCACAGCAAACGCCCGCACCTTGGAACACGCCGTCGCCAAACTGGTGTCTTCGGGATTGATCGAAGAACAACTTCTGGGAGGCGCCGTGAGGGAACAGGGCCGTTTGATCACCCCGACTCTGATCAAATACGCAGACAGAGTCGATTATTTTGCCGGGGCCTCAACGATTCAATTGGATCAGGCCCGCAGGTATAGGTTCCCTGACGAAGAACCGGCTGCCGATGCGGTGTCCGGTGCGAGCGCCCCGGAAGTTAAATTGGTGCATTGGGACCGGAAGGGGGAAGAGAAATTGGCTGCGGCGCTGCTCTATCGACACTCCAATCTGTCCTACGACGACGTTTGGGAGCGGGTGATAGATCTGGGACCGGAGTCGCGTCAGGCGATCATTGACGAGAGTACCGCTGGGCTGGGAGCCCACGACGCTCCAACTCGGGAGTTCGAGGTTGTGGACTACACCTTTGAATTCACTCTGGACTACGGCGCCTACCGGGAGTTCAAACGGCACCGTATGATGTCCTATCTTCCTCAGCCGCTGACCGTGGCCCACGGCTATAAAATACCTCCGGTTGTGGTGCAAGCTGGCTTGGAATCAGAGTTTGAACAGACGGTGCGCCCGGCGGAAGATGTCTACTGGAAGGTTCGGGAAGTGTCGCCCTTGGCGGCCCAATACCTGGTGACCCACGCCCATAACCGGCGGGTAGTAACCAAGTTCAACCTACGGGAGAGTTACCATCTCTTCAAAATGCGGACCTCGGAAGAAGCCCATTTCTCAATCCGCGAGCCGATGTTGGAGGCGATGCGCTTGGCGGTGGGTGTCCAACCTCAGTTCTTCCGGAACCTAAAGCTACGGAATTACCCGGACTGGTGGCCCCACCCTTAGGGGATTAGTCAGCGATTAAGTCCGGGTTAGTTTGGTGGCAACCGAAGCGAGGCGGGCGCCTAGTTCACGGGCTTGGGCCATGTCTTCAGTTGTCATATCCCCTACGGCTGTTGCCCCGTAATACGAACCTGAAACCCGCATTCGCTCTCCCCAGGGAAGTCCAACTACCACCATGCCGCAGGCCAGCATCCAGTGAATCATCTGTAGGAGTGTCATCTCTAGACCGGAGTGTTGGCCTGAGCCGGAAGTGAATGCGGCGGCGGGTTTTCCGGCCAATGAGCCGTCTTCCCAGAGGTCGCCCTGATCGTCCAGCCACGATTTTAGTGAGCCGGTGATGCCGCTCCAGTTTGGGGAACCAAGCAGAAGGCCGTCGGCGGCGAGCAGGTCTGCGGTTGTGGCCTCGGTGGTCCGCTTGAGGGTTACATCCGCCCCCGACAACTCCACGCCCGACGCAGCGGCCCGCGCCAGGCTCTCGATCGCCGAGTTCTTGCGGTCGTATAAGACCAGGATGGACACGGGCATTAAGGGTCTGAACAATCGCGGGTGAAACCGCAGTTGGGGCACTTGATCTTACACTTCTGCTCAATCATCGAGCAGCCGCATATCTCACAGGTCAGGTCGTAGGAATCGTCGTAGGAATTATTGAAGATGGCTCTTAGGAAAAACACACGCACCACACTAACCCCAAAGGGATTCCCGTGAGTATACCCTCCGGCAAATCAGACGGCCAAGAACGGCGGCGGGACTTTTGTCAGAAGATTAGGTCTGGTGTGTTAGGGCCGTTAAATCCGTTACCGCAGCGCAGCGTAGGTGACCATTCTTGGTGTGATCATCGATACAAGACTGCCTTCTAAAACCGTGTCCTTTTGCGGGTCGGAGGTATTTCGGTTTTTGCCGGCGGCCAACCCTCACTTTGTCCCGGCCGCGCATCAACCAAACGTGATAGTCGGTGGACGGGCTGAGCGGGCCCATGCCGGCAACCATGATCAACCCGCGGCCGCCGTCGCTGCTCAACAGCAAGATGCCCTGGGAGGTGCTCCCGGCATATGGCGAGCGTAGCATTGGTCTGGCTGGGCCAACCCATATATGGCCTGTCGGGGCTTGAGCACAGTGTCCATGACCTGAGACTCGTTGTCTGACGCCTGGCTGATCTGTGCCGTCATGGTGGCGCGTTGGAGTTGAGGCTTGCTTGGAGGGAGGGGTTCTCTTGCTTAAGCTCGTCTATTCTATTGGCCAAGCGGACGTTCATTGTCACCGCGATCACAACCAATACCATGGCAACCGAAGCGGCGGTAGGAACCAACATCTGAAACAATCGACTATCGATCAGCCGGTCGCCGATTGAAGGGACCAACTGGGACTCTGGTGCGGGCAGTCCCTGGGGCGGGTCATTGGGAACCACCGACGCGGCCAACTCTGCGGCCGTCGCCTGGAACCGGTCCACCACATCGCTGCATTGCAGGTCTAGGGTCTCGTAGTCGGCCGGGTCGGTGTTAATGATCGTCCGCCGACGCGACCGTATCGCGTCCACTATCTAATGGCGGGCTACGCTCATGATTCAACCCTGGGGCTGGCCACGCTCAGGGTTGAAGCTCCCGGCTTTCAGCCAGATGTTCAAGAAGATCCCCTGGGTGACTTCTTCGGCCAAGGCTGTTTGTTTCAGCATGAGCATGGCAAGGGAATACACGGGGGTTTGGTATCGGGTGCACAAGGCCTCAAGGGCGTCTTTGTCGACCTGGGAGCCCCGATGAATCAATGGCGGTCGTCTAATGACTCGTAGTCGACCACGGGTTTCTCCCGGCTCGGCTCCAATATTCAGACATGCTTTTCATGCCCCGTATTTATATATGGCGTATATCGCTGGCCGGATTTGGGACGGGTGGTTGGTTCGATGGAAGTTAGTTCAGTCTGTTGAGTGTGGTCCATAGACTATTGATCTGGTCTTGGACTTGTTTGGTGTCCTCGGGACCGCCCGTTCCTTGATTTTTGGCAATCTCAAGGTAGCTTTCCAGGACTCTGATGGCCAGCCGGTATTCATTCTGTTCGGCATGGCACCACGCTTGTTCCTGGTACAGCGACGGAATACCTGGACTCATGATCGACTGGCGCTGAATCACGCCAACGGCTTTGGAGTAGGCCCCGGTCTGCATGTAGACGCTTTTCAGGTTGTTGAGCATCCGGAACAAGATGTTGTGCTTGCTGACAGGCGCCAGAAAGTCGTCGGTCCATGCCAGGCGTCCGCCGGACATGCTATCGACCAGATCACTGCAGTCCGTTACTGAAAGGGAAACACCGGCATGGAATGGGTCCAAGTATTCCCCCGTGTCGTCTATGCCGACGATGAAATGCCCCGGTAGGCCCACTCCGGAGCATTTGAGACCCAATCGGCGTCCCACCTCCATGAACAAGAGAGAAAGTGTGATGGGGATACCCGTGCGTGTTTCCAGCACCCGGTTCAAGAAGCTGTTGTCGGGACTGTAGTATTCGCCGGTGTTTCCGTGGAAACCAACATCGTTGAATAGGTACTCGGCGATGGAGCCGGCGAGATCCGCTGTAGCAACACCAGGGTCGATCCGAAAGGCGATCTGCGACGCGAAGGCGTCCAACTCTGCGAGAAGAGAGGGGACGTCGATCGCCGGGTATTCCTCGCCGGCCAAGTACAAGGCCGCCCGGTCCAGTTCGATATCCTCATCGGGTTTCCGGACCATCTCGGTGAAGAGCGCGCGGTAATCGGCGTTGCTGTCGGTGCTCATTTTGGGCTGCTACACGACCAGACCATCGAACAGGTCGTCCATGTCGGTGGCCTCGTCGATGGCCCAGATGGTCCCAAGAACATCCTCGCATTGCATATCTGAGAGCACTCCGGAGGCGAAGCTGCGGAACTTGCCTTCCAATTCTTTGTCGTCCAGCGGATTGTTCTTGTGCCCCTTGGGGTAGGCGGTATGGGCGGTGTGGACGTTGCCCGACTGCTCGGTGACCGTAATCCGGCAGTTGTATTCAGAGGGGAAGTTTGCGGAGAACTCCTGGTCTTCGGACAACGTCATCTTGGACATGGTATCGCGCTTGATGGCGTCAGCGATGCGTTGGGGAGTGAAGCTGTTTGGCGTCACTTCGCCCTCCTGAAAGGCCGCGGCCACCAAGAATGGGATGCTGTGATCGGCGGTCTCCCTGGTCTGCGGGTCCCATTTTTCAGGCTCGCTGGAGGCGCTGCTGGCGGCGGTGTGGTAAGTGTCGATGTGGATGGATTTGATGTCGGTTAACGACACTTCTTTACCCAACTCCAGCGCGAGGCCGATGGGCGCCTGGGTGTGGATCTGGGAAGGGTAGCTCTTCACGATCGTCTGGTTGATGCGGAAAGGGTCGTCATCGGCCCGGCTGCCGCCCAACGGGAAGTCGGCAATCTCCACCGGTTTGCCCACGGCCTGCTCCCAGAGGCCTCGTCTACCGTCAAAGGGCTCGTTCGGGCCGCTCATGCCCTCTGCGGCCAACATGGCGGCGAAGACGGCGGAACGGGTGGCGGCAGCAGTTGCGCAACCCTTCCACATGGATAGCTCCCCACTGCGGGTCACCGCCAAGGGCAGGGATGGGGTCACCGCCAGAGATATGGCTTGGCCCATCTGCTCTTGGTCGAGCCCAAGGACCCGGCCGGCCCCGCAGGCAGCCCCGATGACGCTGAAGATGCCCTGATCCCAGCCAAATTCGCTGGCCACCACCTGGTCGGACAGCCGGCAGAAGACCTCGTAGGCGAGAGCGATGGACGTGATGACAGTGCGGCCGTCGGAGATCATAGGGTCGGCCAGCGCTAGCACTGCGGGGATCATGTCGCTGGGGTGTCCACCGCCGGGAGAGAAGTAGGAGTCATTGCAATCCAGATACCGGCCCATCACACCGTTGGCGAAAGCGGCCATGTCTGGCGAGGAGTACTCATTGGTGCCCAGTACGCGGGATGGGGTTGTGCTGGTGATGGAGGAGGCCATGCTCCGGGCGATCTTGGCCGGTTCGGACACGAATCCGCCCATGGCGCAACCCATGGTATCCACCAGGGTTCGCTTGACCTGGTGCACAGTCTTGGGTCCCAGTTCTTCAAAGGTGATTCGGCAGGCGTAGGACGCCAGCATCTCGGTGGTGCGGTCCATGTGGTTTCCTCTCTAAACCGACATTCCTGCCTTAACAGGATTGATGGAGGCGTCTATCCGCCTTGCTTCTATAGTACGGCCTCTGCCATGCGCTCGAGTTGTTCCCCCATCTCTTTCTCGGTTTCGACGTGCTCGGGGCGGACCACCACCCGATCGGCGCCGGCGTTCAAGAGCGAATGGACGATGTCCCGCTCCGGAAGTTGGCCGTAGACCGAGATAGTGATGGATTTGGGATCACGGCCCGCCTCGGCGGCCATGGCGTCCAACTTCTTGCGGCTCTCTTCCACCTCAGTGGGGGTCACCCGGTTGGGCAGCCAGCCGTCGGCGTGGGTGACGACCCGGCGCAGCACGTTCTTGGCCATGCCGCCCAGGATGATTGGCGGGTAGGGCTTCTGGGCCGGCTTGGGATAGGACCTGACCAGCGGGAAGTCGAAGTACCGGCCGTGATACTCGGCTTCTTCCTTGGTCCAGAGCTCTTTCATGACTTCTATGGCTTCGCGGGTCTGGGTCCAACGGTGTTCGAAGTCGCCGCCCATCATCTCGGTCTCTTCTTTGAGCCAGCCGGTGCCGATGCCGAACAGGAACCGGCCGCCGCTGTACCGGTCCAACGTGGCAATCTCTTTGGCCAGGAGCAGCGGGTTCCGCTCGGGGACCAAGGTGATGCCGGTGCCCAGCTTGATCTTGGTGGTGACACCGGAAGCCCTGGCCAGGGCGATGTACGGGTCAGTGAAATGGGAGTAGGTCCAGGGGATCTCTCCACCGGTGGCCGGGAAGGGACTGTCGCTGTGGACCGGCACCGCCGCGTGCTCGGCGTACCAGATGGACTCGAACCCTAAGTCCTCGGCCTTCTTGGCCATGAATGCCGGGTCGATGGTGTAGGCTGGCAGGGGCACCGATGTTCCGATGTTCATTCTCTTATCTCCGGTGTTGATTCCAGGTCTGGTTGTCTTAGTCTCCGGCGGGTTGGGCTTCTTTCACCCGGGATTCTAGAAGGTCGTATCTTTCTCCGGCCATCTCGGAAACTCTGGGCACGTCCTCTTCCAGCATGTAGCGCTCGGAAGTCAGGTCTTGTGCCGCGGTTTCCACCCGATCCAGGTAGTCCTGCCGGGACGCATAGCGCTCTTCGATTGACGGTCGTGGGTCTGAGGTGTCCTGGCGTTCCTGTTTCGTGAAGGCAAAGGGCAAGGTCGAGCCCATGGTCTTGTGGGTCTGTCCGGGGCCGCCGGTGTCCGGGTGGCGCAGGTTCCAACCAGGTACAGAGGCCAGCGGGACTGACACATCCGGCAGGCGTATCCCGGCCACATCGTTGCCGTCCTGGTCCACATTGGACACCAGGGCCGGGTAGGGGTTGCCGATGACCGGCGGCAGATTCTCAACAATCCCATCCCGAGGCCCGTAGTCTAGCCTGTCCAGGTGCCTCAGATGGTCTGGGAATCCACCACCGGGGAAAGACTGAAATACGGACCTTAACGATTCGGAAGGGACAGCAGTGCCGTCATCCAAGCGCGCGTGTCTGCTGGGCGGTGGTGTCGTGTTGCTGCTGATCCAGGCATCTAGGTTCGCTACGGCAGCCCGCATCAGGGGACGCCAGTCCACCCAGTTGAAGGGGTGGAGCCCGGTGGCGCCAGTGTCTTGTACGTGGCCTAGTGGCAGCACCCCGGCGTTGTGCTGGGTGCTGGCGAAATGGTAGATGCGCACCGAGTCTGACGGTCTGATGTCTTTGGTCCCTGTCGGGTCGATGTGGTTCAAAGCCGCGTGTCCGGCCCAGTATTCGCTGGATGTGTTGGTGAGGAATATCTTGGGTACCTTGGCTCTGGCGGTCAACCGAGCGAGCAGGCCATCTGTCCGGCCGGTTTCCGGGTCGGTTTGGCCTACGTCGGCAAAGGGAAAAACACTGCCGGGACTGGCCGCCAACAGATTAGATGGCTGACCGAACCTCTGGTTGAACTCACCTCGCATGCCCCCTGCGATGTTGGCGATGATGCCGTCAAATACCTTCCGGTCTTCTTCATCCTGATTCATGGCCAGGTAAAGCATATGACGCAGAAATCGCCCGCTCTGGGACGAACCGAAGGCCATGGTGTGCTGGATGTCTTCGGCACAGGGGTTGTCCTGGTTGTCTGAGTATCTAAGGAATGAGACCAGGTCCCGGACCGCTGCGATGCCCAGTCCAACCACCGGCGCTGTGGCGGTGGTATAGATGCAGCGGTAGACCTTGCCCGGTTTAAACCCTTTGGCCATGCTGATGTGGCTGGCGTCGGGGACTAAGTTGCCGGTCTCTATCTTCCCAAAGTCCCAGTCGGATCGAGGTACCACCGTGGCGGGGCCGCTATCGTGGTCATGGACGGTTAATTCGGCGTTGGGCTGGTCCAGATCACTGGCGGGATAGGGAAGGTGACCACGGTCGGACAACATCTGGGTTACTGATGGCCCGTTCGGCTGAAATGTCACCACGAGACGGCCCTCTGTGTTGGCCGCGTTGGGAACGTGGACTCGAAGCTTTCCTGGATCTTGGGTCGCATCGTGCTGCCAGCCGCACCAGACCTGGGTGTAACCCCGGCGCATCAGGAAACCGTTTCCCGGGCCCATACGGTCGCTGTTGGGTGCGTTATTGATCCGGGCCAGTGAGAGTGGGTTGCCCCGGTTCACCACGTCGAAGAACAGCTTGTGACTCCCCTTCTGCTGGTCCACAGGTTTTAAGATCCGAAAGTCGGCTGAAAACTCCACTAGACCGGCGGCGTTCTTGGGCGCCCGTTCCAGGTCGGTAATAAGGCTATTTGCCGGGTTTGCCGGGTCAACGGCAAAGTGGACCGTGCCGTCCAGTTGTTCGTAGGCGCCGGTGTCATCGAAGATCATACCTTCGGCGTAAGGGCCGCGCTCTTTGATCTCGATGGATGTTACTGCCATTCGTTTGCTCCGTGTTTAAAGAACTGTTTCAGGATCGACGTCTAAGTCTGTTGGCGGCTCTTCCGAGGCGAACTCTCGCCACCAGGAAGCGAAGTTGTCTTCGCCGTGCTTTCCTTTCAGCCTGGCCAGGTGGGCTTTGACCTGAGTCAGAACTTGTAGATCGTTGCTGACGGCCAGTTGGTAGGTCCGCCCGGCCCATAGCAGCGCTCCGGGTATGTCTTCCCGCTCCTCGGCCACCATGCCCAGTTGGCCGTAGGTCCGGCAGATGCGGTTCAGGTCCTGGATCTCTTCGAAGACGTCCCGCGCCTTGCCGTACCATTCCTCGGCCTTGTCCAGGTCCTTCTGCTCGTGGAACAGCACACCCAACTGCCGGCACTCGTCGCCTTCGGACCGGCGGTCGCCAACAAGTTGCCACTCGTTGATTGCCATCATGTACCAGTGCTCGGCGTCGCCGACGAACATCTCACGGGCCTGTTCCACCAGGCCCAAGTGATGGAACTCCACGCCCATCTGAGAGTGATTGCCCATACGGTCGCTCACCGACAGCGCCTGTTGGTACCAGTTCTCGGCTTCGTCGAACTGGTATTGGGCGTGACACACGGTGCCCAGGGAGTGATAGACCAGAACAGCATTTTCTTCATCCCGAGCCTCTTCTAGGATCTCCCTGGCCCTCTGGTACCAACTTGCGGCCTCGTCATATTCGAACTTGTACTGAGAGCATAGGCCCAGGGACCGATAGTCCTTGACCATTTCCTCGGCGTCGTCGATCCGCTGGTGGATATCCAAGGCTTTGCTGAACCACTCTTTGGCTTCGGTGTAGCGGCGGCGGTATTGGCAGACCATGCCCAGGCCGTAGTAGTCGTCGGCCACCGGCTCCTGGTCTTCGCCGTCCTCGATGATGGCCAGTGATTGGGTGTAAAGCTGCTCGGCTTCCTCCAACTGCCAGCGGTTCTGGGCCACCTGGCCCATCTGGTGGAAGACCGCGGCGGTGCGGGGGTCGGTCTCGCCGTCCTCTTTATTGGACAAGTACTCAAGGAGTTGCTGGTTCAGGCCGTCGGCTCGGTCAAACTCCTTAGTTTCGATGCACTCGCTGGCCTCGGTGCCCATAAGGTATAGCCAGAGTTGGATGCCGCCGGACTCTTCCGCTTCGTCTGCTGTGGTGCCGGTGATTTCCAGCAACTGGCGGCGTAGGCGGCGCAGTTCGGGGTAGCGCTTCTGCATCCGGAAGACCTGGGCTAAAGGCTGGACCAGCAGTTGGGCGTTCTCCCATTGTCCGGCCTCCAGTGACAGGGCCAGCGCCTGGGTGATGTTGCCCTCCTCTGCTAGGATGGCGGTGGTGCCGGCGTCCTGATTTTCGTAGAGCGTTTCCATGAAATAGTCGGCGGTGTCGGCGTAGACCCTAACGACTTCCTGCTCCATCTGCTGGATGGCGCTCTGAGGGAATTGCCGGTAGAGGCTGCGGCCGAGGAACCAGGGCAGCGAGGAATGTATCTGGTAGACGCTGGGGGTGACAGGCTCCAGGAACCCGCCGGCCCGCGCGGTCCGGAGCAGCGTGCGGGTGGCCCCGTAACCCAATTCTTCGCCGAGGACCGATTTATAGGCCTGCTCCCCCGTGATGTGAGTCAAGATGTCCATCATGACGCGGCTCCGGAACAAGGAAAGGAAGGGCAGGTGCGTTCGGCTGCGGTGGGTCATCCGGCTGAATGCCTGCTCCATGGCCACGGTGAGGTAGGCAGGCCGGCCTTCTTCATCGGCGCCCGGCCGGTACGATTCCAGGGCTGACTTGAGTTCACCAACCAAGACTGACGACGGAACCTCCTTCAGCAGGGGTAGGGCGATCTCCATGGCCAGCGGGTGGCCGTCCACCATCTCAAGAATCTCTAGGTACTCAGGGCCCAGGCGCATGGGATCTGCGCCGGCCTCTTCCAAGAGCCGGGTGCCCAAAACGATGCGGTCTGAACCGGTGAGCCCGCCCAGGCGGTAGCTGCCATGTGGCACGGTGAGCCATGATTCTGATTGCCGGCGGCTGACCAATAGAGTCCAGGATTTGCCGCCTTCGGACACTTCTTTGATGAAGGAATCCAGATCGGCCATCTCGGCATCGTCCAGCAGGCCCGGTGAACCGGCCGGGAATCCGGCAAGGTTTTGAAGGCTGTCGAAGACCAGCAATGCAGGGTTGTCTCTTAGATATTCAATCACCCAGTTGCGGCGGTCGTCGTTACGCAGGTCGCCGAACTCCAACCCAGTCAGGGATGTGCCAATCTCGTGAAGTACCCGTTCCAGCCCGGCTCCAACCTCGAAGGCCGCATAAAAAACGCCTCCAGAGCGTCCGCCGGTCTTTCGCAGCCACGACGCCAGGCCCAGGGCCAATTCCGATTTGCCGCTGCCCACGTCTCCGGACAGCAGCACCACGGGCGATTGCCGGAGCTGCCGTTCCAGCTCCAACATCTCGGCATGGCGGCCGATCAGCCCGTAGGGACCGCCGCGGGGCAGGTCGTTGCCCGTGGTCTCTTCCTCCGGTTGGGGCATTCCGGGTACCAGCGGGTCTGATTCCTCAACGATTATTGCTTCCGGTGCGTATTCGCGGGATTCAAACACCATGGGCACGGTCCAGTCCCAAGACACGAGAGGCCCGGTGGCGGACGGACGCTGGGGGTGGTCCATCATAGCTTTTCGGATGGTGGCAACGGTATTGGCGACCGTGGCGCCGTTGCTGAGGCCCTCGAAGAAGTTTTCACAAAACAGCACCCGGCCTGCACCCGCGATGGGAAGGGGCGTGATGACTATCTGGGGGACTCCATTCTCGGCCAGCCGAGCGGCGAACGACATAACATCGTTCAATGCGGAGGGAGATGAGGCGTTGATTAACACCACCGGAGTATGGGCATCTTTCAGTGTTCCGGCCAATGTGGAGGCGTCGACGGTTGTCGCTCCGCCGGAGCCGTCTTCCATGCTGATGCCCTGGCTATCGATAGCGAAACCGTCCAGGTGGACCAGGTGGTAGTGCCCTGGGCGGCTGGCCAATTGCTCTTGTAGTTTTTCGGGAGACGATGGTCGCAGACAGTCTAGCTCGGCCGACGCGGCCAGCGACTCCAGCGCGGTCAGAGCTTCGGTTGCGATGCTGCCCGACCCCGCTCCGGACGGTGGTAGCAGCAACAGGACGTTCAGTTGGTCAGTGGGTAATTCCCCGGTGAAGGATCCCAATGGTCCGGTAAATAGCCGCCGCGACACCCCCGATAGATGGGAGGCCAGGTAGGTTTCGCCACCGTTGTTCATCAGTTCCCAAGGCAGGCCTAGGAACTCTGTCCGGCTTGAGACGATGGTGAGTTGGGGCTGCTTTATCTCGGCGACCTTTTCCAAGAGGGACAGGGCTTCCTCACTCGAGCCAAACACGGCTTGGAACAACAGCAGGCCCAAGTCTTTTAGTCCCGACTCGACCTTCTCGGCGCGGGTTTTGGCCTCACCAAAGGTGTTTTCCAGGTATTCGCTGAGGTACCAGCGTATCTCTGCTGATTCGGAGTCAGTTAGTGGTAGGGAGAAGTCGGCCGGTGGCGCGGTCGCGTCACCGGCGTCACTGATATAGGAAAGTTGCACCTGGCTTGAGTCAGCCAGGTCCATTATTTGCAGTAAATCTGCCAAAAGGGCCTCCGGGTGCTATCCAGGGGTAGGTCCGACCCAAAGCCAACGAGCCGGAGAATTTTGGTGATTCAGGCTGAGAATGAATCTCCGCCTATACTATCACCGGCTATATAGCGAGTCCAACGATGTAGGCGTGGGAAAGTTGTAATCAGCACCCAAGTCAGCACGGTTAGGTGGTGGCGCCGGGGCAGGCTGGAAACCTGCCCTGCTCTGGGTAAACTAAGTAGGGATGTGGAAATCGTGTTATGGCAGTGGATTAGTTGGCCCGGGGGAGTTGGCTGGTATACAGCTGGGGCGCATTGGAAACCCGCCCTTACAGTTTGTCGTCCAACATGCTCCCAGGAGGCAAGAATGCCACTCCCTGGTCAACCTGACTATTGCGCCGTAAAAGCCCCATCAACCGCCATGGCTAGGCCAGTGACTAGGGAGGCGGAGTCCGAGCAGAGCCAGGCTACTGCTTCAGCGATCTCGTCGGGGGTGCCTTTGCGGCCGATGGGTTGGCGGGTTGGGATGGCGGCGGCGTAATCGTCCCGGCCCTCTACAAGCCGGTCCATCATGGGCGTGTCGATGATCCCAGGACAGACAGCGTTCACCCGGATGCCGTCGGCGGCGTATTCTAGGGCCGCCGACTTGGTCAGGCCGATGACCGCGTGCTTGCTGGCCGAATAGACTGACAACCGTCGAGAACCCACCAGTCCGGCAGCCGAAGCGGTGTTCACGATGGCCCCGCCACCCTGCTTGAGCAACTGGGGAATCTCGTATTTCAGGCAGAGCCAAACGCCTTTGACGTTGATGTCCATCAGGCGGTCGAAGGTGATCTCGGGATATTCATGTAGACGCCCGCCCCAATAGCCCTCGATGCCGGCATTGTTGTAGGCGCAGTCCAGGCGTCCGTAGGCCGCGACCACGGCATCAACCATCGCTTCCACGTCGGCAGGCCTGGAGACATCGGCGTGGACGAACATTCCGTCTCCGCCGATGGATTTGATCAGGCTCAGAGTCTCCTCGCCGCCATTGGCATCTATGTCTGAAACGGCGATGGTGGCCCCTTCACGGGCCAGTACCAGCGACGTGGCCCGGCCGATGCCGGAACCGGCGCCGGTGACCAGCGCGATCTTATCTTTCAGCATGTCTGCCATGATTGACGCCTCCGCAAGTCTAAGTTTGGCCGGCCCGCCAGGCGCCGGCACGCCAGTCGTCGGGGCTGGGGTCCGGATCTATCAGGACGTCGATCACCGCCGGTCTACCGGAGGCTTGGGCAGCGCGCAGGGCGTCGGGCAGGTCCTTGGAGTCGTTGATCTGGATCCCCCATGCGCCCATGCCTTCGGCCACGGTTGCGTTGTTGGTCGGATAGAACTCAGAGGCGATCTTGTGGCCCTCAGGCTGGTGGTCGTTGACCATGCCTAGCGAGTTGTTGTTGAACACCACGCAAATTATGGGCAGGTCATACTGCACGGCCGTCGAGATGGCGTTCACGGTCATCATGTAACCGCCATCACCGGTCACCGCTACGACTGGCTGGTCGGGGTAGACCAGCTTCAGGCCCACCGCGGCAGGCAACGCCCAACCCATGCCTGCGGTGCCGCCGGGGCTGTAGAACGTGTTTGCCTTCTGCGCCCGGTAGAGGTGGGCCATCCAGGTGCGGTTGTTGCCGGCGTCCAACGTATAGATGGTGGACGGGCCCATGGTCGCCTGCAGTTGGGCGATGAGCCGCTGGGGCTTCACCGGCGAGCTGTCTTCGTGCATGTCTGGATAGTCGTGGTAGTCCCCAGTGTCGCGGCGGCCAGGCATGCTGTCAGTCCATTCTTTCCGTCCAGAGTTGTCTGGAGCAGTGGATTTTGATGCCTCGACCAATTGTTCCAGGACGGCTTTGGCGTCTCCGATGAGGCCTAATTCCACTGGGAAAGACCAACCGGCGTTGCGCTCGTCGATGTCGATCTGGATGATGCGCTGGCGGGCGGGATTGAAGATGTCGGGGCGCTCGCCCACGGTTTCCTGGGAGCGCAGAAGCGCGCCAATAACGAGCACGGTGTCGGCATCGCCCACTGCCTTGTTGGCCGTTTCCTGGCCGTAAGTTCCGACCATGCCTAAGGCCAGCGGGTGGTCTTCGGAGATGGCGCTCTTGCCTTTGTAACTGGTGGCGACGGGAATGCCCCACTGCTCGGCTAGTTCCTGTAGTTGGGCGTGGGCTCGGGCAACATGCACTCCGTTGCCGGCGATGATCACTGGCTTGCGGGACTCGCTCAGTATCTGAATCGCCCGTTGGATGTCCACCGGCGCGCTGGCCGGCTTGGCGGTGTTCAGGAACCCGGCGGCGTTGTGGATGAAGGGCGGGGACTCCACGTCCACCTGCCCACCGATGGCCGCCGAGCGCATCAGCACGGTGGTGGGGCCGGGGCGGCCGCTGACCGCGTGTTTAATGGCCATCTGCGTGCCTAGAACAGCTTCTTTGGGGCTGGTGGCTAATGTCGTGTATTTGGTCATCGACTTAAATATGGACTGGAGGTCGATACTGCCGTATTCTCCGGCGCCCGACTGGTTGGCGGGACGCTGGGCCGCGCCGCCGTCGGAGGTGTCGGTGATCACCAGCATTGGGGAACTGCTGAGCATGGCTTCCATGATGCCGAAGGTCGCGTTTGAGCCCATGAACAGTCCTTGGCCCATGATCGCTGCCGGTTTCCCGGCGGCGCGTCCATAGGCGTCGGCCATGATGGCGGCTACTTGTTCGTGGCGCACCAAGATCGTTTTGATACGGTCCTGTTTGGTCTCGAGGATCTGGAAGATCTGCCCGGTGCCGCCTCCGGGGATGCCAAAGACGTATTCGATACCGGCTTCCTCCAGAGTCTGGACAATCATCTCACTGGCTGATGGCATTTTTTATCCTTGGGTTTGTTAAATGAATGGCTTGGGGTTTGGGGCAATCGCACCCGGAGATTAGTGTGGGGATGATACCCTTCGCCCATATCGTGGTCAAGAAATCTTCGACAAGCCTGGCTTGTGCCTGCGATTGGGTATCCCACGGAACTTTGTTGCGCCGGTTGACCCACGTAGAGCGCGGGCGTATCATCCCTCCAACCTGAGGCAACCCAGGCACGAATTTCCCCTTGGGTAATCTCAGCGGGCCGACGAACCAAACGGCCCGAACCGATCAGATAGAGAGAAGAATCATGCGTGCTGCCGATGCCATCGTTCGCGCTCTGGAAAAAGAGGGAGTGGAGTACATCGCCGGGTTCCAGGGCGGCGGCCTCAACCCCCTTTGGACCGGCCTCAGAAACTCAGAAACCATCAAGGTTTTCGCCGCTAGGAATGAAAGACTGGGCGTGGAGATCGCCGACGGTTACGCCCGCGCTACCGGCAAGGTTGGCGTGGCGATGACCGGTACCGGCCCAGGCGCCACTAACACTCTGACCGGCATCGCCGGCGCATTTGCCGACAACATACCGGTCCTCCTATTGATGGGTCAGGTCCCGCTGGCCCAACTGGGCAAAGAGGTGCAGCAAGAGGTCTCCGCCGACATCTTTGACACCCTGGTCAAGTGGCGGGGCACCATGGCCAAGCCGGAAGACATACCGTCCATCATGCGGCGCGCCTTCACTGCCTTGCGCTCGGGCTCGCCCGGGCCGGTCGTGTTGGAGATGCCTCAGGATGTCCTGATGACTGAAGTGCCTGACGGTTCACTGGAATACGAACCTGTCGGATTCGGACGGAAGTCCGCTCCCAACCCTGATGAAGTAGCCCAGGCTGTCGATCTGCTGGTCAACGCCAAGATGCCGGTCTTGAACCTGGGCGGCGGAGTTTTATCCGCCGAGGCCTGGGACGAGGCTAAAGAACTGGCTGAATTGCTGTCGATGCCGGTGGCTACCACTTTGGTTGCCAAGGGCGTCTTTCCCGAGAATCATCCTCTCTCCATGGGCATGGGTTGCTACCCCCGCAGCCGATACGCCAGCGGGGCCGCGATTCACATGAACCGGAAGGCCGACGTGGTACTGGCAGTGGGCAACTCCTACCGGCTGCCCAACGGAACCGATGGACGCCCCATACCAGAGGGCGTGAGCCTGATTCATGTGAATGCCGACGAGCATGACCTGAACAAGCAGTACCAAGCCGATGTGCCCATCCTGGCTGACGCCAAGCTGGCGCTGAGCGCGATTCTGGAGGCGGTGAAAGAGCGAGTCGGACCGGGCAAAGGTGACCTTAAAGAGGAAGTGGTGGCCGAGATCAAGCAGGCCAAGGACAAGCAAGCCGGCGAATGGGCCGATGTCGTCAACGACACGTCGTCGCCCACCAACGGCTACCGTGTGGTCCATGAACTGGCCAAACTCATCGACCCCGACAAGACCATCGCCCTCCACGACGCCGGTGGCAGCCGCGGCTACATGTCGCCCTTCTGGGAGGCCACAAAGCCCCGCAGCTACCTGGGCATGGGCGGAATGGCCGCCATGGGCTGGTCACTGGGCGGAGCCATCGGCGCCAAGCTGGGCCGACCCGACGATTTGGTGGTTCACCTGCTGGGTGACGCTTCCTTTGGAATGGTTGGAATGGAGCTGGAAACCGCCGTGCGAATGGGCATATCCACGCTCACGATAGTCGTAAACAACGAAGGCACGGGCGGAGGCCTGATGGGCATGGACAGCCCCAGTGGTCCGCCGCCGGATATGGCCAAGCTCACCGGTGATTGGAGTCTGGTGGCCAAGGGCCTAGGCGCCTACTCAGAACGGGTGGAAGACCCGGCTGAGGTTGGTCCGGCCCTGCAACGGGCCATCACCGCCACCGAGAACGGCCAGGCCGCATTGGTGGAGATCATGATCAAGCCCATGGCCACGCCCAACACCCCCGATGATTGGTCGATTTAAAGCTATCAGCTATCAGTAGTCAGCGTTCAGCTCCTGGAATCTGACGGCTGATAGCTTGTTTGGAGATTCGATGAAAAGCGTTGAGATTGACCGGAGCAAGCGTCTGAAGGACGACCCGGGTAAGGGCCACAACCGGTGGCACCCTGATATCACGCCGATATTAGAAGTTGATACTGACGAAGAAGTGTCGCTGGAGACCAGGGACGCATCCGACGGTCAGATGAACGCCAACGTGACGGTCGACGACTTCGACGGGTTCGCCGGAAAGGTGGGACACCCGCTGACTGGTCCGGTTTACATAAAAGGAGCCGAACCAGGCGACCTATTAGAGATTGAGTACGTCGACATCATCCCCCAGTCCTACGGTTGGACCCGCAACCGGCCCGGCGCTGGGTTCCTGCGCGACCTGTTTCCAGACCCCTTCGTGGCGCACTGGGAGATGAAGGACGGTTGGGCGATATCCAAGGAGCTGCCAGGCGTGAGGATACCCAATGGATCTTTCATGGGAACCGCCGGGATCGCGCCGTCTAGAGCCCAATTAGAGAAGTGGACCGAGCGCGAGGCCGACCTGGTCCGACGCGGTGGAATCGCCTTTCCCCCTGATGCGGAAGACGCGGTCCCCGAAGGCGCCATCGCCACCGAAGGACTCCGCACCATCCCGCCCCGGGAGAACTGCGGCAACGTGGACGCAAAGCAACTGACCAAGGGATCCCGGTTACTGATACCAGTGAACGTGCCGGGCGCGCTCTATTCCGCCGGCGACGGTCATTTTGCCCAAGGGGACTCGGAATGTTGCATCACGGCCATCGAGATGGGGGCCACGGCGGTGGTCAAATTCCATCTACAGAAGGGAGAGGCGGCACGGAATAACATAATCTTTCCTCGGTTCGCCCACCCTGGTTATTTCATCGCGCCGGAATGGGCGGCGCCCCGGAACTTCATCGCTACCATGGGGATGCCGATCCGGGAGGACGGCACCCAGGAGGGCGAGGATCTCACGCTGGCGGCCCGGAACGCTTTGGTCCAGATGATCGATCTGCTCCAAGAACGCGGTTGGACCAAGGAACAGGCGTACGTCATCTGCAGCGTGGCGGTAGACCTCAAGATCAGCAACGTCGTGGACTTGCCCAATGTGACGGTATCGGCGTTTTTGCCCGAGGATATCTTCCAAGGATAGGGACAGAGCCGGTTTGTGGGCCGATTCGGGGCTAAGACGGTCTCTGGGGCAGGTGGATACAGGAAAACGGTCTCAAACGGGCCGAGACGACACCGTATCTTCTGCGTTGATCTGGAGATGAGAGGGAGGCCTGTAAGGAAGACAAAAGAAAGGGCCCCGCGGATCACTGCGGGGCCCTTTCAACAATTGCTTCGCTTCCAGGTACGTAAGGAGATAAGGGGTTAGCTGATTCGCTTGACCTCTAGAGTCTCGCCAGGGGCCAAGGCAACTCGGCGTACATTTATACCCAATTTAAGCAGCCAGTAGCCGAGAGTGGCTTTGCTGACGCCCAGTTCCTCGGCAGTGGCCGAAAGACCGACCTCGTTCACCTTCTCGGGCAACAGGCGCTCAAGGGGCCGTGAAAATTCTTTCTCTACGCGCTGCATCAGTTTCGTCTTTCTAGCCATGGTTCCCTCCGTATCATCCTTCATTAGTGCTGGTTTATACTGCTACCCGAGCCTTCGGGCTAACATTAGGATAACAGTGCCTTTGATTAATGTCAATTGTTTTTAAGGTTTAATTTAAATTAATATAAGAAAAGAGTAGAACATAATTATTGGCGGCACACGCATAAGTTTAGCAGCCTCCGGCCCGATAATGGGTCTTTCGAAAGGATTTTAAAGACATGTTAGGCATAGAAAACTGGTTCTTGGAGATAATCACCAACGTCTACGACGCCATGGGATGGCCCGGGGTAGTCTTTCTGATGGGCGTGGAAAGCGCCGCCATCCCATTTCCCAGTGAACTGATCATGCCCTTAGCTGGGTGGCTATTGATCGAGGCCAAGGGTGACTCGGCCTGGATGGTTTTGCTTGCTGGCTTCTATGGGGCCCTGGGAAATCTGTTGGGGTCATGGGTGGCATATTGGATCAGCTACAAGGCTGGACGTACCTTATTAGAGAAATACGGACGATATGTGTTGATAACCCAACACGAGGTGGACCTGGCCGAAGAATGGTTCCGGAAATACGGCGAGCTGACTGTCTTTGCGTCACGCATGCTGCCGGTGGTCCGGACCTTTATCAGTGTGCCGGCCGGGATCGCCAGAATGAACTTCTGGAAGTTCAGCTTCTACACCTTCGTCGGGTCCTACCCCTGGAGCCTGGGGCTGGCCTACGGCGGCTTCAAGCTTGGGGAGAACTGGGAGGACATGCGGCAGGTTATGCGTCCTTTTGATTTCCCCATTGCAGGCATAATAGCTGTGGCCATGGCCTGGTTCATCTACCACCGAATCAAGACCATCCGGAACGAAAACCGGGCTTAGGCCAGTTTCTGGGGCTGGCAAGAGGGCTGCCGAAAGAGCCATTAGGCAAGAGAATCGTTGACACGTTCATATCCGGCCCATAAGCTGGATGGTGCTTTCAAGAGAAGTTCTCATTAAAAAGGCGGCATAATATGGAGGCTCCCACGCTTCGGGACGTTTACCGTGCGAAGAAAACCATCGCCCCGCATATAGCCCGTACACCGTTACACTATTCCTCAGGACTAAGTGAATACCTGGAAGCAGAAATTTACTTGAAGCATGAAGAGTATCTGCCTCTGGGCGCCTTCAAGGGACGGGGCGGCATCAACCTGCTCTCCAGCCTTACGGAAGAAGAGAAAAAACTTGGGGTGATTACCGCGTCCTCCGGCAACCATGGCCAATCGATAGCCAGCGCCTGCAAGCTGTTTGGCGTGAAGGCCATGGTTGGACTGCCAGAGGACGCCAACCCCAACAAGGTGGCGGCCATGAGAGCCCTGGGGGCAGAGATTATCTTTCACGGACCTGACTTCGATTCGGCCCGGCTCCACTGTGAAAGCCTGGCCAAAGAGGAAGGATACCTGTACGTGCACCCGGTGAACGACCCGTTCATCATTGCCGGCGCGGGTACCCAGGCCCTCGAGACCCTTGAAGACCTTCCTGACGTCGAGGTGTTTATGCTTCCGATGGGAGGCGGGTCCGGGGTGTCCGGAGCCATCATCGTCGCCAAGGGAATCGACCCTTCCATAGAGGTGCTGGCGGTACAGTCGGAACAAGCGCCGGCCGGCTACTTGTCTTGGAAGCAGGGGGAGATCGTCGAATCGGATATGAATACCGTCGCCGAGGGGATCGCCACCAGGTCCGGCTACGCATTGCCCCAAGAGATCATGAGCGGGCTGCTGGACGACTTTCTGCTGGTGAGCGACGACGATATCCACCGCGCCATTGGCCTCCTGGTTGACAAGGCCCACACCCTGGCGGAAGGCGCAGGGGCCACTGCTTTGGCGGGCGCCGTTAGGTACCCGGAAAAGGTAAAGGGCAAAAAGGTAGCAATAACGATCAGCGGCGGAAACATCACTTCCGAGCAGCTCCGGCAATCCCTGAATGTCTACCAGGGCTGACCTATCCAGCATAAATGTATTGTTGATTAGGCAATTTTTAGGATAGAGGCCCGACCTTCCACCGAAGGTCGGGCCTCTTATTTATGGCCATTTGGAGGGTCATAAATAATTGAAGCGGGATATCCACGGCGATATACTGGGCAAAGGCATCACTAATCGACATCATCCGTAGGATCGAAATCTTGGCCGAATACCTCAAGCGGATATCAATAGTTCGCTGGCGGTGATTGGAGGGCGGCGTGTTCGAGAACGTAGCAGAGCATCTGGACGAAGCCGTGAGGCTGTCGGAACGATGCCCTGAGAAATATCAGATCCTCTGCTTCCAGGCACTGATCAAGGTTCTAGCCCAGTCCGGCGCCCTTCCCTCTCAGACTGGCAACAGCGTTGGTTATCCAGCGGTCTGTAATGGCGCCGGCCAAAGTGATGGCGGCAATGAGCGCTCCCCAGTCTCTGCGAATGGGTCCTACAACGACAATAGCCCGGCCAGACAAGAGGCTGGCGAACGGGGAATTATATTTTTGCACCAGTACCAAATACCTGGGCCATCCATCTCACGGGTCTATCATTTGAACGGCGACTCATATCGTATTATCGTCAAAGACCTGAAGGAAAAGACCAATTCCAAGAAGCAGGTAAAACTGGCTTTGCTGCTCGGCGTTGGTGGCCTTTTGGTCGGCGGACAGCCGGTGTTCTCCAAGGAGCGCCTGATCGAGGTCTGCCGCGAGTACGGGGCCTACGATGCCCCCAACTTCGCCTCTCATATGAAGAAGCAGCGCGACATGTTCATCGCTCAGGGGAACGACTGGTCGCTGACCGTGCCGGCCCAACAGCGGGCAGCCGAAGCGATCAAAGAACTGGCTTCTTGATTTCTAGCCATTAATTCCTACCCGGCTGTAACGACGCCCTTTCAACCGGTCCTAACCCCTTAAAAACGAACGACACGCAGCGGTCTAAATCTGGGCTGGTGTTTGGCTGAAGTACCGGGCCAGCTCGTCGCGGCCGAACTGAGGAAGCTCAACTTCGCCCTCACGCCCGATGTAGACCAGCCCCTCTTCCGGCGCCATCATCATCCCAATTTCCCAGCCGTCGATTCCCTGTTTCTCCAATTCGGCGATTAACGACGGTACTTCGGCGGGTGAAAGTGTAATGATCATCGCCCCGGAGGCCAGTAGTCCTAGTGGGTCGAGGCCCAACGCTTGGCAGACAGTCTCGGTTGTCGGCAGCACCGGCACGCTCCCTTCTTCAATGGCCAAGCCTAACCCTGAAGCCGCGGCAACCTCCCGCAGCCCAGTGATGAGTCCGCCTTCAGTGACGTCGTGCATGGAATGTATTTGTGCAGTGGCGGTGGCGATTTGGGCGTCAACGATTACACTTATGCCAGTAGTATTTAGCAATTCTGCACTTAATGTAATTATGTCACCACTGACGCCGGCCTTCCGGAGGTCTTCGGCCCTTTCCAACGCCAACAGCGCGGTGCCTTCGATGGCTATGCCTTTTGTTACGACGATACTGTCCCCTTCTTGGGCGCCTCCGGTCTTCACCAGGCTGTCCCGGGCCACTTCGCCCAGCATCGTGCCTGAGACCAACGGCCGGTCGATCCCATAGGTGACTTCGCTGTGTCCACCTATCAATGTCACCCCGATGGCGGTACAGGCATCTAAAACCTGCGTGAACAGATCTTCAGCCTGGTCCTCGGTAAAGTGTTCCGGAACCAGCAAAGTGGCCAGGAACCAGCGTGGGACGCCCCCGGTGCAGGCGATGTCGTTGGCGTTCACCTGCACGGCATACCAGCCGATACGGTCGGTGGCGAAGGTTATCGGGTCGCTCTTGGCCACCAGCAACGTGTCGCTCAGGTCCAAAACGGCGGCGTCCTCGCCCAAGCCGGGTCCCAGGAGCACCCGAGGGTCTGTTATCCCGGTTTTCTTGAGCAGTTTTTCCAGTAATGAAGGAGGGAATTTGCCGATGTCCACGAGAACTCCTGGCCGAACTGGTTCCGGCGCACGTTTCTGGCGGTATGATAGTCCACAACGTTCCCTTGCATCTAGGCCGGCATAGCTAAATCGTGTGCGGACGCGTTGACACCCAGACAACGATTGTGATAAAAATAACAAAGTGTCCAGATGTCTAAATCTTCAGGGTCAAACTGGTTCGAACGGAGGCCAAACGGTGAGAAAACCACTCGTAATAATTGTTGGAATCATGAGCGCGGTTATGCTCTTGGCTATCGCCTGCGGTAGCGACGAGGCAAACCCCGACGCCACGGCAACTCCGGCGCCGCCACCCACGGTGCTAGCCGGCCAGATAACACCCGAGCCGACAGCCGCGCCGACTGCGGTCCCACCAACCAGTCCTCCGGCGTCCACAAGCGGAGGCGATGGCCCAACGGCTATAGCTATCGATGTTGACGGCGACAACCTGAAGTTCGCTACCGGCGCCTTGTCCGCTGCGGCAGGCTCCGAGGTTGTGGTGACTTTCAACAACTCCTCAGGCATCAACGCCCATAACTGGGCGCTGGTCGAGGCCGGCACCAAAGATGCCGTGGCCACCGACGGTCTGGCAGCCGGCCAAGACAACAACTGGCTTCCGGTAGGGGATTCCCGGATAATCGGGTCCACGATTCTTCTCGGCCCCGGCGAGTCCGGTGAGGCGACTTTCACCGCTCCATCAGCCGGCACCTATCATTTCGTCTGCACCTTCCCCGGCCATAACTTCACCATGTTCGGTGATTTCACCACCAACTAGGGCGTGGTAATCTGGCGAAGGCAGGCATAACGTGTGAAACGAAACCCGGCCCGAGTCTTCGGGCCGGGTTTTTTACGCCGGAGCTTTTGTAGGCTCCTCACGGTCAGGCGGTGAGTATTCCAGTGGCGGACATGATTTACAACCATAGCCGTGTTTGATAGCATTATCGGGCTGGACTTACTCATGGGCCGAGGGTCTGGCGCTGCATGTGTGGGGCGTTCGTCTAGCGGCCCAGGACACCGCCCTCTCAAGGCGGAGATCAGGGGTTCAAATCCCCTACGCCCTACCAAAATATAGGCACAAAAAATCCCCCTGAACTGTTCAGGGGGATTTTGTTTTCCCCGCTTTGCAACCTAATTATTCAACCTCGGCGACACAAGAACTCTTATCTGAAAACTGCGAACACCGCCGCTCATCAGTAGATCGGATTGATAGGGGGGGTCTGGTAGTCCGTAGGAACCGGTTTAGCAAAGCTTTCAAATATCGCTGTCACGTCTCTTCTATAGTAAATCCTGGCAACGATCAGGGTTATTATGCTAAAAGCAATTCCAACGACAATAGTTAGAGGGCTCATTATCCAATCCGTCGTATATTTGCCCTCTAAAGATCCCCACACTGAGAAAAATATAACGAAGGGTATAGTTAGCACGACGGTCATGCTGCGCAACATATTTCTAACGAATCGATGCGTACCCATTCTTATTAGCGCTTCGTGTTGTTCCGACCTCATGTTTGTAACTCCTGATTCCTCGGTTGTTGCTTATTCGTCAAATAATCGACCCTATTAAGAGTTTTGCCGGGTTACTGCGAACGCCTCTTCGCACTTTTCCATAGCTGCCTTCTGCATCGCGGGTAAGAGATGAGCATAGGTGTCCATGGTGAAAGCGACACTGGAATGCACCGCCTGGTGCTAATCGTGTTGATGTCTGTTCCCTGCTGGAGCATCAACGAAGCATGGGTGTGACGAAGGTCGTGAAGCCGGATTTCAGAAAGACCTGCTCTGCTA